>Ga0326597_10007146_pt1 | contig 15224 bp, 14 predicted proteins | sample RVTome_12_FD_203789 | JGI IMG/M metagenome (GOLD analysis project Ga0326597, IMG submission 203789) | Soil microbial communities from uranium-contaminated site in the Upper Colorado River Basin, Wyoming, United States - RVT100D185 | ecosystem: Environmental > Terrestrial > Soil > Contaminated >... | reverse complement strand
CACCACCGCAAAAGCCTCGGCTAAACTCTCTATCGTCGCAGTCCGCTGTGACATTGGGGTGCTCCTTGCTTGGGTCTTGCTCGACCTCAGGGAGTACCCCTTTCCTCTACTGACACAAAATCTCTTACGTCACCGTCCCGGCACCGCGATTGACAGGCCGGGGACGCCCGCATATATTCAAACGAACGTTTGAATATTATTGCAGCGATTCGAAACGGCCGAGAGATGGACAAGGACGGCGCCGAAACCGAGGGCCCGGACCTCGCCGCGCCGAGTGGGGTAGTGGAGGCGCGGCGCGGCCCGGGCCGCCCGGGCGGACCGGAGAGCCGCGAGCGCATCCTCGAGGAGGCGGGGAAGCTGTTCGCCCGCGACGGGTTCGACGGGGTCACCATCCGGCGCATCGCCGCCCGCGCCGGCGTCAACCTGGCGGCGGTCAACTACCATTTCGGCGGCAAGAAGGGCCTCTATCACGAGGTCATGCGCCAGCTCCTCACCGACGTCGCGCCCATCATCGCGCCCGCGGTCGAGGGGATCAGGACCGGGGTCGCCCGGGCGTCGGGCGGCCGCGGGGCGCTCGCGGCCATCGCCGCGGCCTTCGTCCGCCATACCATGACCGAGCTTCTGATGGATGAGCGGCTGCGCTGGCAGCACATCCTCCTGGTCCGCGAATTCTCCCAGCCGTCCGATGAGTTCCCGATGATCCTCGCTGAGGCCATCGATCCCATGCACGACGCCGTGGCGGAGCTGGTCGCGGCGGCGACGGGCCGGGCCATAAGCGAGCCGGAAACGCGCCTCCTGACCACGGACATCGTCGGTCAATGCATGATCTACCAGATCGCCCGGACGCTCGTCTGCGCCCGCATGGGCTGGGACGATTACACGCCCGACGGCATCGAGGCGCTGATCGGCATGGTGACCGGCGCGGTCCAGCGCACCCTGGGCCTGCCGGCAGCCGGCGGCGGGCCCCGGACCCGGCCGGAGGCGGCGCCATGACCGGGGAGAAGATGCTGCGCATCGGCCTGCCGCTCCTCATCGTCGGCCTCGCCGTCGGGGGCTTCCTCTATCTCCGCGCCAGCAAGCCGGAGACGGCGGCCAAGCCGCCCGAGGAGCGCATCTGGACGGTCGCCACCGTTCCCGCGGTGCCCGAGGACGTCGAGCCCGAGATCAAGGCTTTCGGCCAGATCTACGCCGGGCGTCAGGTGGAGCTGCGTCCGCTGGTGGAGGGCCGGGTGATCGAGACCGGCCCCGCCTTCGTCGAGGGCGGCGTGGTGGGCGCGGGAGAGCTGTTGATCGCCATCGATCCCTTCGATTTCGAAAACCTCCTCAACGAGCGCAAGGCCCAACTCGAGGAGGCCCGCGCCAAGCTTGCCGAGATCGAGGCCGAGCGCGCCGCCGCGCGCAGGCTGGTGGAGCGCGATCGAGAGCAGGTGGAGCTGCGCCGGCGCGACGTCGAGCGCCGGGAGGGCCTGGCCAAGAGGGGCGTGGTTTCGGAAAAGGCGCTCGACGATGCCAGGCTCGCGCTGTCGGAGGCGCGCCAGAGCCTGATCGAGCGCCAGCGCAACATCACCCAGGCCGGCGCCCGGATCGCGCAGCAGAAGGCCGTCATCGCCCGGCTCGAGGTGCAGGTGCGCCAGGCTGCCCGCGATCTCGAGCAGACGCGCCTTCTCGCGCCGTTCGAGGGATTCCTCACCGAAGTCTCGACCGAGATCGGCAAGCGCGTGAGCCGCAGCGACCGCGTCGCGCGGCTGATCGATGCGGGACGGCTCGAGGTGCGGTTCCCGCTGTCGAATGAGAATTTCGGGCGGCTCCTCGCCGTGGGCGACTGGCGCGGGCACAAGATCCGCGCCGTCTGGACCGCCGGCGACGTGGTCGAGACCTTCGCCGCCACCATCGATCGCATCGAGGGCGAGGTGGATGCCGCCAAGGGCGGCATCGACCTCTTCGCGCGCATCGACGGGGCCGGCCCGGCGACGCCGCTCCGCCCCGGCGCCTTCGTCGAGGTCTGGTTCAAGGGGAAGCGCTTCGAGAAGCTGGTGCGCATCCCCGAAAGCGCGTTGCATCCGGGCGACCGGATCTTCCTTGCCCAGGACGGGCGGCTCAAGGCCCAGAAGATCGACGTCTTGGCGCGCAGCGGAAATGACGTGTTCATCCGCGGCCGGTTCGATCCCGACGCCGAGGTGGTGGTGACCAAGTTCCCGGAAATGGCGAGCGGGATGAAGGTCAGGGTGCGCTGATGCAGGGTTCGGGCCTGATCCACCTTTTCGTGCGCCATCCCACGGCGGCCAACCTCTTGATGGCGCTGATCATCCTGCTCGGCGTGTTCTCGCTCAATCGCCTCAACATCCAGTTCTTCCCCGATTTCGGCATCGACTGGGTCACGGTGTCGGTGGAATGGCCGGGGGCCGCCGCCGAGGACGTGGATTCCACCATCGTCCAGGCCATCGAGCCCGAGGTGCGGTTCCTCGATGGCGTCAAGCGCGTGATCTCCTCCTCCTTCGAAGGACGCGCCAACGTCGCCGTCGAATTCTACGCCGGCACCGACATGCAGGCCGCCCTTTCCAGCGTCGAGACCGGGGTCGGTCAGGTCAAGACCCTGCCCGAGGACAGCCTGAAGCCGGAGATCCGCCGGGTCGTGCGCTACGACACCATCGCCAGGCTGGTGGTCAGCGGCCCCTATTCCGAGGCGGCGCTCAAGGCGATCGCCAAGAAGATCCGCGACGGCCTTTTGAATGCGGGCATCCAGAAGGTCGATCTGTTCGGCGCCAGGGACGAGGAGATCTGGGCCGAGATCAAGCCCGAGACGTTGCTCAGGCTCGATCTCACGCTGGCCGACGTTGCCGCCCGCATCCGCGAGACCTCGCGCGACCTGCCGTCGGGCAGCGTCCGCGGGGATTCGGAGAAGCAGATCCGCAGCCTCGGCCTGCTCAAGGACGCGGGCCGGCTCGGCGAGGTCGAGGTCAAGGCGCTGACCGGGGGCCAGAAGGTGCTGCTCCGCGACATCGCGGCCCTAAGCGAACGCTTCGACACCGACGATCCCGAAGCCCGGCGCGAGGGCCGGCCCGCCATCGAGATCCACGTCCAGCGGGCGGTCGCCGCCGATGCCCTGCAGCAGGCGGAGATCATGGAGAGATATCTCGCCCAGGTCCGGAGCGAGCTGCCGCCCGAGATCGCGATCGAGAAGCACGCGGTGGCGGCGGACCTGATCCGGGGGCGCATCGACCTCCTCTTGCGCAACGGAATTTCGGGCCTGATCCTGGTGGTGACGGTGCTCTTCATCTTCCTCAGCAGCCGGGTCGCCTTCTGGGTGGCGGCGGGGATCCCGATCTCCCTCATGGCGACCATGGCGATCATGCTGGCGACCGGCCAGAGCATCAACATGATCAGCCTGTTCGGCATGATCATGGCGATCGGCATCGTCGTGGACGAGGCCATCGTCGTCGGCGAACACGGCGAGCACAGGCTGCGGGCGGGCCTACAGCCCCTGGCCGCGGCCGAGGCGGGGGCGATCCGCATGGCGGCGCCGGTGATGGCCTCGGCGCTCACCACCATCGCGGCCTTCACGCCGCTCCTCGTCATCGGCGACATCATCGGCGTGATCATCTCCGCCATCCCTCTGGTGATCGTCGCCATGATCGCCTCGAGCGTCCTCGAATGCTTCCTGATCCTGCCGGCCCATCTGCGCGGCGCCTTCCGGAACGTGGCCGGCCGCCGCCATCCGCTGCGCGAGCGCTTCGATCGGGGGTTCGACCGTTTCCGCGACAACGTGTTCCGCCGCATCGTCGGGCTCGCCTTGCGCTGGCGGTACCTGACGGTCGCCTCCGCGATCGCGGCGCTGGTCCTCTCCATCGGCCTGATCCTGGGCGGGCGCGTCAATTTCCAGTTCTTCCCGACCCCGGAGGCCGACCGCGTCCACGCCAACGTGGAGATGTCGGCCGGCACCCCGCGGGAGCAGACGCTCGCCATGCTCGACGAGCTGGAGCGCGCGGCCTTCACGGCGGAGAAGGCGCTCTCGGCGGGCAAGGGCGGGCTGATCCATCTCACCATCGCCAAGGTCGGCACCGAGGTGGGCCGCGGCGACCAGAGCCCTGCGATCGGCGACAATATCGGCGGCCTGACGCTGGAGCTGAAGCCGTCGGACGCGCGCAAGGTCCGCACCAAGCAGATGATCGAGCAATGGCGCTCCGAGATCCGCCTCAGGGCCGGGGTCGAGAGCCTGACCGTGGTCGGCGAGAGCGGCGGCCCGCCGGGGCGGGAGCTCGACGTCCGGCTTGTTGGGCCCGATACCATGGCGCTCAAGGCCGCGGCCGGGGAGGTGAAGGCGCTGCTCGCCCGCTATCCCGGCGTCAGCGACGTCGAGGACGACCTTCCCTACGGCAAGGCGGAGGAGATCCTGAGCGTCACGCCGCGCGGCCGGGCGCTCGGTTTCACCACCCAGACCGTCGCCTCCCAGGTCCGCGACGCCTTCCAGGGCGCCGTCGCGACCCGCTTCGCCCGCGGCGACGAGGAGGTCCTGGTGCGGGTCCAGTTCCCCCGCGGTGCCGCCGACACCGCGGCGCTGGAAAGGCTCTACCTCCGCGCGCCGGGCGGGGCGGAGGTGGCGCTCAGCGAGGTGGTCGAGCGCAAGGCCAAGCGCGGCTTCTCCCGCATCCGGCGCGAGGACGGCGTGCGCCAGGTGGCGGTGACGGCCGAGGTGGACGAGGGCATCACCTCCAACAACACGGTGCTCGCGGGGCTCGAGAAGGACGGCGTGCGCGACATCGCTTCAAAGCACGGGGCCGCGGTCAGCTTCGCGGGCAAGGCCGAGGAGCAGGAGCGGACGCTGGCCGACATGAAGATGGGGCTCGTCATCGGCCTGCTCACCATCTACATCATCCTCGCCTGGGTCTTCGCCTCCTTCACCCGGCCGGTGGTGGTCATGCTGGTCATCCCCTTCGCGCTGGTCGGCGCGGTCGCGGGCCATTGGGCGCTCGGCTACGACCTCACCATCCTCAGCCTGATCGCCCTGGTCGGCCTCGCCGGGATCGTGGTCAACGATTCGATCATCCTGGTGAGCACCATCGACGAGCGCATCGCGGGAGGCGAGCCGCTCCATGACGCCATCACCGACGGCTCGCGCGACCGGCTGCGCGCCGTGATCCTCACCTCCGCCACCACCATCGGCGGGCTCCTGCCGCTGATGTTCGAGCGCAGCTTCCAGGCCCAGTTCCTGATCCCCATGGCGGTGACCATCACCTTCGGCCTTCTTGTCTCCACCCTGCTGGTGCTGGTCGTGGTGCCCGCCCTGATCGGAATCCAGGGCGATGTCGGCCGGGCGCTCGCCCCGTGGCGGGACCGGTGGGGCCGGGAGAAGTCGCAGGATGCGAGGCAGCCCGGTGAGTAGCGGGCAGGAGATCGACCGCCGGCTCTCGGTCGCGCCGATGATGGACTGGACCGACCGGCATGAGCGCTTCTTCCTGCGCCTGATCACCCGGCGCACGCTTCTCTACACGGAGATGATCACCACCGGCGCCATCCTCCACGGCGACCGCGAGAGGCTGCTCGGCTTTCATCCCTCGGAGCACCCCGTGGCCCTGCAGGTGGGCGGCGCCGAACCGGAGGCGCTCTCGCGCTCCGCGGAGATCGCGGCGGGGCTCGGCTACGACGAGATCAACCTCAATGTCGGCTGTCCGTCGGACCGGGTGCGGTCGGGGCGCTTCGGCGCCTGCTTGATGGCTGAGCCCGCCCGGGTCGCGGACTGCGCCGCGGCCATGGCGGGGAAGGGGATCCCGGTGACGGTCAAGTGCCGCATCGGCATCGACGAAAGGGAGGCCTATGCGGACCTTCTGGATTTCGTGAGGGCGGTGGCGCGGGCGGGGGTGACCTCCTTCGCGGTGCACGCCCGCATCGCCGTGCTGGAGGGCTTAAGCGCCAGGGAGAACCGCGAGATCCCGCCGCTGCGCCACGCCGACGTCTACCGCTTGAAGGCGGATTGCCCCGGGCTCGAGATCGTCATCAACGGCGGCATCCTCACACTCGATGGGGCGAAGGCGCAGCTCGCCCGAGTCGACGGCGCCATGATCGGCCGCGCGGCCTACCAGGACCCCTGGATGCTGGCCGCGGCCGATCGCGCGATCTTCGGCGAACCCGGCCCGGGACCGAGCCGCGATGAGGTGATCGAGCGCGTCGCCGTTTACGCCGAGGCGCATCTCGCCGCCGGCGGGCGGTTGTCCGAGGTGACGCGCCATGTCCTCGGCCTGTTCCAGGGCGTGCCCGGCGCCCGGGCCTGGCGGCGCCACCTTTCGGAGAATGCCCACAAGCCGGGGGCCGGGCTCGAGGTGCTGTTCGAGGCCGCCGCCAAGGTGCCGGCCGAGATCCGCTCCGCCCGCGCGGGGGAGGAAGCCGCGCTGAGCGGCTCGCGTTAGCGTCTATCGGGCCGTCGTCGGCAGGCGTTCCCCCCTCCCCAGCCCTCCCCCGTCGGCCTGGTGCCAACCAACACCGACGGAACCTGGAGCGTGGTCTTCGCAAGCCGCCCCATCGCAACTATCGACTTGCGAAACCGCACGGCAAAAACTGTCACCCATGTCTCCGAACACCTGTAACCCTTGTCTCCGGTCCATACACCCGCAAGGGGGGAGGGTCAGGGAGGGGGTGTGACGCCGACGGGGCAGGGACTCGGCCCGTCCATTTCGCTCGCCTCAGCAATCCGAAACCCGCTCCCCACGAGGGGACAAAGCCGTCATCGCCCGGTTGATCCGGGCGATCTTTGGCCGCGGAGATGGATGCCCCGGATGAAACGGGGCAGGACGGTGTTCCTTAGATAGGGTCGGACCTACACGCTGAAGCTTTCGCCGCAGCCGCAGCGCGCGGTCTCGTTGGGGTTGCGGAAGACGAAGCCGGATTCGAGCGGCTTGTCCTCGTAATCGATCACCGTGCCGAACAGGTACAGCATGGCCATGGGGTCGATCACGATGGTCACGCCCTTGTCCTCGATCACCTGGTCGCCCGGGCCGATCTCGCGCGCGTAGTCCATCTTGTAGGTCTTGCCCGAGCAGCCCCCTTCGCTGACGCCGATCCAGAGTCCCTTCACGGGCCCGTCGGCGGCGGCGAGGATCTCACAGGCGCGCTTGGCCGCGGCATCGGTCAACGCCAGGATGGGGGGGCGTTCCCGGGTGTCTGTGGTCTCTGTCATCTCAATAACTCTTTCCTAGATAAAGCCGAGTTCCAGCTTGGCCGCTTCCGACATGCGGTCAGGCGTCCAGGGCGGGTCCCAGACGAGCTCGACATAGACCGCCCGCACCCCCGGCACGGTGCCCACGCGGTACTCGACCTCGCCCGGCATGGATTCGGCGACCGGACAGTTGGGCGTGGTCAGCGTCATCAGCACGTGCACGTCGCCCTCGGCGTTGACGTCCACGTCGTAGACCAGGCCGAGCTCGTAGATGTTCACCGGGATCTCGGGGTCGGTGATGGTCGAGAGCACCTCGATCACCGCCTGCCGGAGCGCCTCGGTATCGGTATCGCCCGCGGGCTGCGCCTTGGCCGTGCCTGACGTATCGGCCGCGGGCGCGGTTTCGGTTTCCAGTCGGGTGGGTTCGTCCATGGCTCTACTCCGTCACCACCGTATTGTCGCTTTCCTCGAGGGCGGCCTTCATGGTGTGCCAGGCGAGCGTCGCGCACTTGACCCGCATGGGATAGCCGCGCACCCCGCCCAGCACGTTGAGCTTGTCGAGCGTCTCGTCGAGCGGCTCGCCCTTGTCCCCGGTGACCAACTCGTGGAAGCGCTCGAACAGGGCCCGCGCCTCGTCCTCGGTCTTGCCCTTCACCAGCTCCGTCATCAGCGAGGCCGACGCGGTGGAGATGGCGCAGCCCCGGCCCTCGAAGCTCAAGTCCTTGACCACGCCGTCCTCCACCAGGGCATAGATGGTGAACTTGTCGCCGCAGAGCGGGTTGTTGCCCTTGGCTTCCCGGTTGGACGGCTCGTGATGCCCGAAATTCCGCGGGTGCCGGGAATGGTCGAGGATCACTTCCTGATAAAGCTCACGCAAGTCTGACATCAGCCGAACAGCTCCCTGACTTGGCCGAGCGCCCGCACCAGCGCATCGATATCGTCGCGGTTGGAATAGGCGCCGAAGGACGCGCGCACCGTGGCCGGCACGTCGAAATGGTCCATTACCGGCTGGGCGCAGTGGTGGCCGGTGCGCACGGCGACCCCCTCCTGGTCCAGGATGGTGCCGACATCGTGGGGATGGGCATAGTCCAGGACGAAGGAGATCACCGCCGCCTTCTCCGGCGCGGTGCCGAAGAGGCGGAGGCCCGGAACCTCGAGAAGGCGTTCGGTGCCGTAGGCCAGGAGGTCGGCCTCATGGGCGGCGAGGCCCTCGTGATCGAGGCTCGTGAACCAGTCGATGGCGGCGCCCAAACCGATGGTGCCGGCGATGTTGGGGGTGCCGGCCTCGAACCTGTAGGGCGGGGGGGCGTATTCGGTCTTCTCGAAGGTGACCGAGAGGATCATGTCGCCGCCGCCCTTCCACGGCGGGATCTCGGAGAGCAGGTCGCCGCGCCCGTAGAGCACGCCGGTCCCCGTGGGCCCGTAAAGCTTGTGCCCGGAAAAGGCGTAGAAATCGCAGCCCAGGGCCCTGACGTCGGTCGCGACATGGGGGGCGCCTTGGGCACCGTCGATCAGCACCAGGGCGCCCGCGTCGTGGGCGAGCTCGATGATTCGGGCCAGCGGGAGGATGGTGCCGAGCGCGTTCGACACCTGGGCGACGGAGACTAGCCTGGTGCGGTCCGTAAGCAGCTTCTCGAACGCCTCCATGATCAGGACGCCGTCGTCGTCGAACGGGGCGACCTTCAGCACCACGCCGATCTCGTCGCGCAGCATCTGCCAGGGCACGATGTTGGAATGATGCTCCATCTCGGTGATCAGGATCTCGTCGCCTTCGCGCAGGCTCGCCCGCCCCCAGCTCTGGGCCACCAGGTTGATGCCCTCGGTGGTGCCGCTGGTGAAGACGATCTCGTCGTCCTCGGCCGCGTTGATCAGCCCCCGGGTCTTGCCGCGCACCGCCTCGTAGGCGGCCGAGGTGCGTTCGGAAAGCTCGTAGACGCCGCGATGGACGTTGGCGTACCGCGTCTCGTAGGTGTGGGCGACCGCGTCGATCACCGCCTGGGGCTTCTGGGCGGAGGCCGCGGAATCGAGGAACGCGAGCGGCTTGCCGTGGGACGGCTGCGCCAGGATCGGGAACTGGGCGCGGACGGCGGCGACCTCGAAGCGCGCGGCGGCGTTGGGGCGCGGGGCGGTGTCAGGCATGGCGCCCTCCCATCCCCCGCTCCTGCCAGCGCACGACCCAACCGTGGAGGTGGGCGCCGAGGATGCCGGTATCGAAGCGGTCGATCACGTCGCCGGCGAAGCCCGCGATCAGCAGGCCGCGGGCCTCCTCCCCGGGCACGCCGCGGGCCATCAGGTAGAACAGCGCGTCCTCGTCGAGGTTGCCGACCGTGGCGCCGTGGGCGCATTTCACGTCGTCGGCGAGGATCTCGAGCTCCGGCTTGGTGTCGGCCGCGGCGCGTTCGGAAAGCAGGAGCGCCTGGTTCTTCTGCCGGGCGTCGGTGCCGATCGCATGGGGGGAGACCCGGATCAGGCCCTGGAAGACGCCGCGCGCGTGGTCGTCGAGCACGCCCTTGAACAGCTCCTCGGTCTCGCATCCGGGGACCGCGTGATCGACCCGCGTGGTGTGGTCGAGGAGCTGGCGTCCGCGCCCGAGATAGGCCCCCATCAGCCGCACGCGGCCCTTGGGCGCGGTGAAGACCACCTCGGTCTCCTGGCGCGAGACCTCGGCCCCCATGGCGAGGGCGAATCCCGCGTACTCCGCGCCGCCGCCGAGCGCCACCACCGCGCGCGCGGCATGGACGGCGCGCGCGCCCTCGTCCTGGACGCGGACGTGGGTGAGGGCGGCGCCGTCGGCCAGCGCGATGTCGGTCACCGCGTTGGTGAAGGAGGCCGCGTCCGCGCCTTGGGCCGCGGCGTAGGTCTCGACCACCCGGGCCCGGGCGCCCGCGCCGATCAGGACCAGGTTGCGGACATGGCTCGCGTGATGGGCGGCGGAGGAGAGGAACACCAGGCTCACCGGGGTCTCGAGCGCGGCGCCGTCGGCGAGGCGGATGACCGCGCCGTCCGCCATGAAGGCGGCATTGAGGTCGGAGAGCGCGCCGGCGGGGTCCGCGGCCTGGCTGAGATGATCCTCGATGGCCGCATCGCCCTCGGCGAGCGCCCGGGCGAGCGTCGTGATGGTGATGCCGTCCGTCTCGGCGGGAACCTGGGACAGCCCTTCATGGAATCGGCCGTCGACGAAGACGAGCCGGGCGGCGATTTCGCCGAGCTCCGGCACGCGCGGCAGGGCGGCCTCCCGGGCGGCCTCGGCCGCGGGGGAAAAGGCCTCGCGCTCGAGCGCGGCGAGCCCGGTGAACTTCCAGGCTTCCAGCCTTCGGGTCGGCAGGCCCGCGCCCCGGAAGCGGCCGAGCGCGGCGCGCCTGAGCGCCTCGATCCAGCCCTGGCCGGAGCCCGGCAGCGCGGGGCCGAGCGCATCGAAGGCCTCGAGATGGGCGTCGGTGGTGGTCATGGTCTTGGCTACGGTCTCGGTCATCATGCGCATGCGGGCCTCAGGCCGCGCTCTTCTCCCCGGTGAAGGCGGCGTAGCCCTTTTCCTCGAGCTCGAGCGCGAGCTCCTTGCCGCCCGAGGCGGCGATCCGGCCCTGGGCGAGCACGTGGATGCGGTCGGGCACCATGTGGTTCAAGAGCCGCTGGTAATGGGTGATCACCAGCATGGATCGGTCGGGCCCGCGCAGCCGGTTGACGCCGTCGGCGACGATGCGGAGCGCATCGATGTCGAGACCCGAATCGGTCTCGTCCAGCACCGCGAGCGTCGGCTCCAGCATCGCCATGTGGAACACCTCGTTGCGCTTCTTCTCGCCGCCCGAAAACCCCACGTTCACGGGCCGGGTGAGGAAATCCTGATCCATCTCGAGCCGGGCGAGCTCCACCTTGGCGCGCTTGAGGAAGTCCATGGCGTCGAGCTCGGGCTCTGCGCGGGCGCGGCGCTGGGCGTTGACGGCCGCCTTGAGGAACACCGAATTGGCGACTCCGGGGATCTCGACGGGGTACTGGAAGGCGAGGAACAGGCCCGCCTGGGCACGCTCGTCGGGACCGAGGGCCAGGAGATCCCGTCCCCCGTAGAGGACCTCGCCCTTCGTCACCTCGTAGCCCGGGCGCCCGGCCAGCACGTAGGCGAGCGTCGACTTGCCGGACCCGTTGGGGCCCATGATGGCGTGCACCTCGCCCGCGGGCAGCGTGAGATCGACACCTTTCAGGATATCGGCGCCGTCGACCGTGGCGTAAAGGTTGCGGATCTCGAGGATGTTTTCAGTCATGAGCCTTAACCGACGCTGCCTTCGAGGCTGATCCCAAGAAGCTTCTGGGCCTCGACGGCGAATTCCATGGGGAGCTTCTGCATCACTTCCTTGCAGAAGCCGTTGACGATGAGCGAGACCGCGTCCTCGGTCCCGAGCCCGCGAACCTGGCAGTAGAACAGCTGGTCGTCGGAGATCTTCGACGCCGTCGCTTCGTGCTCGACCCGGGCCGAGCGGTTGCGCACCTGGATATAGGGCACCGTGTGTCCGCCGCAGTTCTCGCCGATCAGGAGCGAATCGCACTGGGTGTAGTTGCGCGCGTTATCCGCCTTGGGATTGACCCGCACGAGGCCGCGGTAGGTGTTCTGGGAAAAGCCCGCCGATATGCCCTTGGAGATGATGGTGGAGGACGTGTTCGGCGCGAGGTGGATCATCTTGGTGCCGGTGTCCGCCTGCTGGCGGTTGTTGGTGACGGCGACGGAATAGAACTCGCCCCTCGAGCCCTCGGCCTCCAGCAGCACGGAGGGGTATTTCCAGGTGATCGCCGAGCCGGTCTCCACCTGGGTCCAGGAGATCTTGGCGTTGCGCCCGCGGCAGGCGCCGCGCTTGGTGACGAAGTTGTAGATGCCGCCCTTGCCCTCGGCGTCGCCGGGGTACCAGTTCTGCACCGTGGAGTACTTGATCTCCGCGTCCTCGAGCGCGATCAGCTCGACCACCGCGGCATGGAGCTGGTTCTCGTCGCGCATCGGCGCGGTGCAGCCCTCGAGGTAGCTCACGTAGCTGCCGGGTGCCGCGACGATCAGGGTGCGCTCGAACTGGCCGGTCTCCGCCGCGTTGATGCGGAAATAGGTGCTGAGCTCCATGGGACAGCGCACCCCTTCGGGGATGTAGACGAAGGAGCCGTCGGAGAAGACCGCGGAGTTGAGGCAGGCATAGAAGTTGTCGCCCTGGGGCACGACGGTGCCGAGGTACTTGCGCACGAGGTCCGGATGCTCGCGCACGGCCTCGGAGAACGAGCAGAAGATGATGCCGAGCTCGGCGAGCTTGGCCTTGTAGGTGGTGGCGACGGAGATCGAGTCGAACACCGCATCCACCGCGACCCCGGCCAACACCTCACGCTCCCTGAGTGGGATGCCGAGCTTCTCGTAGGTGGCGAGGATCTCGGGATCGACCTCGTCCAGGCTCTTGGGGCCGTCGTCCTTGGAACGCGGCGCCGAGTAGTAGCGGATGTCCTGGAAGTCGATGGGCGGATGCTTGATGCGGGCCCATTTCGGCTCATGGCCCTGCATCTCCAGCCACTTGGCGAAGGATTCGAGCCGCCATTCGAGCATCCAGTCGGGCTCCTCCTTCTTGGTGGAGATCAGCCGGATGACATCCTCGTTGAGCCCCTTGGGGATCGTGTCCTCTTCGAGCTCGGTGAAGAATCCGAACTTGTACTCGCGCTCCGCGATGGAGCGGACTTCGTCCATGGATTCGCGTGTGCTCATAGCTTCGATGCCATCCTCGGGGCGGCGGGCTCCGTCAGCGGTCGGGGCGGCGGGGCGTCGGCGAACAGGATCGGGCCACGCATCAGGTCGGCGAGGGATACCTCGGACAACGCGCGTTCCACCGCCTCGTTGATCTTGTGCCAGCCGGCGCGGCTCGGGCACAGCGTCTCCACCGTGCAGATCTCCGCCGTGCGGTCGACGCACTGGGTGAGCGCGATGGGCCCGTCTATGGCGGCGATGATCCGGGCGACGGAGATGCGATCGGGCGGGGCGGCGAGGCGGTAGCCGCCCTTGGCGCCGCGCACGCTGCCGACCACGCGGTTGCGCGCCAGCGTCGCCAGCACCTTGCTGACCGTAGGCACGGGGAGGCCGGTGCCGACCGCAAGGTCGAGCGCGGTGTGCACCCCCTTGGCGTCGGACCCCATCTGGGTCAGCAGCACCACGGCGTAATCGGCAAGCCGGCTGAGCTTGATCATCGTGTCATTCCGGAGCGGGTGCCCCGCCCGGCCTCTTGAAAGGCGACCAATTTCGTCTGGATTAGAGATCGTGCATCCGGGGCGGAAAGTCAACCCCGTTCGTCATGATTATAGGCTTTTACAGCGATGAATCAGCGATATAGGAGGTTTCGACGTGAGGGGACGAGGTGCTTCTCAGGGCTCACCCGCGCGCGAGGTGGCGGTCCAGGAACTCGAGCGCCCGGGCGCGGGCCCGGCGGGTCGCCTTCGGGTGGTGGCGCTCGGCCCGTTTCTCGTTGTCGAAGCCGTGCACCGCGCCGGGATAGATGTGGAAGGGCACCTCCGGGTAGCGGACGCGGAACGCAGCGACCTTCTCCGGGCTGAGCGCGGTGTCGCCGTCGCCCACGTGGCATTCGATGGGGCAGTGGGCGCCTTCGTCCATGTAGCGGATCATCTCGCCGCCGTAGTAGGAAACGGCGCAGGCAAAATCGCTGCGGCAGGCGGCGAGCCAGGCGAGCGAGCCCCCGAAGCAGAAGCCGAGGATCCCGACCTTGCCGGCCCGGGCGACGGTGTCGCGCGCGGCCTCGAGGTCGATGAGTGCCTTGGACCAGTCGTAGTTGCGGTAGAGCTCCTTGGCGCGGCGGTTGCCGTCCTCGTCGTATTCGATGGTGAGGCCGCGCTCCAGCCGATCGTAGAGCCTGGGCGCGATGGCGAGGTAGCCCTTGGCCGCGTAATCGTCGACCACGCCCGTGAGGTAGCTGTTCACGCCGTACATCTCCTGGGCGATGACGAGCCCCGCCTTCGGCCGCCCCTCGGGCGCGGCGCGGAAGGCGCCCAGCCTGTGGCTGTCGGCGGCGGTGATCTCGACCCATTCGCCCATGGCGCGGCCGTCCCCCGTCCCGTTTCAGAGGTGGTTGGAACCGCCCTCGCAGGCGATGGTCTGGCCGGTGACGTAATCGCTCGCCGGCGCCAGCAGGAAGAGGACGGTGCCGACCAGGTCCTCAGGTCTTTGCAGGCGCGGAATGGCGGCGGTTTCCACCATCTTCTTCTCGCGCCGCCGCCAGTGCTCCTCGGGCATCACGGCGCCGATGGTCTCGCTCTTGGTGAGGCCGGGGCAGACCGCGTTGACGCAGATGCCGTGCCTCCCGAGGTCGTGGCTGATCGAGCGGGTGAAGCCGACGACGCCGGCTTTTGATGTCGTGTAGTGGAGCCGTCCGGTGGTGCCGGTCAGCCAGGTGGAGGAGGAGATGTTGATGATCTTCCCGTGCCCTTGCGTCTTCATCGCCGGCCAGCAGGCCTTGCAGCAGTTGAAGATGCCCTTGAGGTTGACCGCCATGAGGCGGTCCCACTCGTCCTCGGGGATGGTCGTCCAATCGTCGCGCTTCGGGATCACGGCATACATGGCGGCGTTGTTGACCAGCCCGTCGATGGCGCCGAAGGCCTCGAGCGTCTTCTTCGCCAGGGCCTCGCACTGGGCGAAGTCGGAGACGTCGGTCGAGACGTAGATCGCCTTGCCGCCGCCCTCATTGATCTCGGCCGCGAGCGCGCCGCCCTCGTTGTCGGTGATGTCGGCGATCGCGACGTTGGCGCCGACCTCCCCCAAGGCCCTGGAATAGACCTTGCCGATGCCGACCGCGCCGCCGGTGACGATCACCGTGCGGCCCTCGAGGTCGAACAGGGACTTTGCCGAGAAAGTCTCGTCCATGGTGCGCTCCCCATTATCCGTCGCCTCCTTCCTAGCGCCCTTTCCGGGCCCCCGCAACCGGCACCCGTAGCGCGCCCTCATTCCCCGGCTAAGGCTCAGCGGGGGAGAGGAAGCGGGGGTTTGTCTGCGCTGGTGAGGATGCCGCGAGGTTTCGCGGCGGTTTTTGGGGCGGGCCGGTGGTCGGGGTGCCGGTTG
>Ga0326597_10007145_pt1 | contig 15225 bp, 14 predicted proteins | sample RVTome_12_FD_203789 | JGI IMG/M metagenome (GOLD analysis project Ga0326597, IMG submission 203789) | Soil microbial communities from uranium-contaminated site in the Upper Colorado River Basin, Wyoming, United States - RVT100D185 | ecosystem: Environmental > Terrestrial > Soil > Contaminated >... | reverse complement strand
GGTAGATCGGGTCGCGGCTTTAGAGGCGCAGGTCGACCAACTTGAGGCTGAGCTGCACAATCTCGAGGTTCGCAGCCGCCTGATCCAAGACTCATTTGCACGCAGTTCCGAAGGTCTCCAGGCTGAGATCGATCGGCTCGAAGCTGAGCTTTACCAGAAGGTTCAGCACTGGTCGTCGCTGGCCGATGCCTTCGGCTACCGGTTTGAAGGTGCAGCCTACGGGTGGCTAAACGCTCCGGTGCGCGCCTGCGGCACTCGAGTCGTTGGAGGCTCCACGGTGCCTCATGACGCCGATGTTCGTGTCGGCTCGTTGGTCCTAGGCAACGCCCGCCAGTACGAGGTCTCGGCACCCGATGCGTTCGCCCCCACTGACGACGGCACATACCGCGGTCACAAGCTTCTCGCCAAAGTCGACGGCGGGGCACGCGTGCTGTTGGTGGTCCCAGAGCACGAAGTTCAGAGCATCTCTTTGGCCTATGAAGCGAGAAGGGTTGAAGACCCCGACCGGGGAACCAGACGTACTTTGACGATTGCAGAAGGAGAACGAGCAGTTCTGTTCGAGGGATGTCCAGCGGCCCAAGGTGCGGCCGAGTTCGATGGGGGCGTCTTCGTAGCAGGATCGAGGTGCGTTGATCTCGACGTTTTCGTTGATGGTGGGACTCAAGGCGAACGTATCACCCTGGGATTCGGTGTGACATGCCCCTGACCTACAGCAGCGACCCCTGGGCTCGATTTGGCGACGCCACCCCGAGATGGCGATACGCCAGTTCGGTGGCCACGCGGCCCCGAGGAGTCCGGTGTAACAGACCGATCTGCAACAAGTACGGTTCGTAGGCGTCTTCTACCGTCTCGGGTTCCTCGCCGACGGCGATCGCCAGGGTGGACAAACCGACCGGCCCGCCCCCGAATTTGTGAATCACGGCTTCAAGGATGGCTCGATCGACTTTGTCGAGGCCGAGTTCGTCGATTTCGAACATGGCCAGACCTTCGATCGCCGTGGTCAGGACGATGCGACCGTCGGAGCGAGCGATCGCATAGTCACGAACCCGGGCCAGAACCCTGTTGGCGATGCGGGGAGTGCCGCGGCTGCGGGCGGCGATGAGCCGAGCCGAGTCGTCGTCGATCTTCGCTTCGAGAATCCGGGCCGAGCGAATCACGATCTCCAGCAGTTCGGGCTCGGTGTAGTAATCGAGCCGGTCTTCGATCCCGAAACGGTCCCGGAGAGGGGCAGTGACTTTGCCTTTGCGGGTGGTGGCACCGACGAGAGTGAAATGAGGCAGATCGAGCCTGATCGATTGAGCGGCCGGACCCTTGCCTAAGACGATGTCGAGCTGGTAGTCCTCCATGGCCGGGTAAAGGACCTCTTCAATGGCCCGTGGCAGACGGTGAATTTCGTCGATGAAGAAAACGCTGGCGTGTTCCAGATTGGAGAGGATCGATGCGAGGTCGCCGGGTCGTTCCAAGGCCGGTCCCGAGGTGATCCGGAAGTCCACCCCCATCTCCTGGGCGATGATGCCGGCCAGCGTGGTCTTGCCAAGCCCGGGTGGCCCTGAGAGGAGAACATGGTCGAGGGGTCGTCCCTGGGTGCGGGCAGCCTCGATGGAGATCCGAAGCCTCTCTTTGACGTTGTGCTGCCCGATGAACTCATCGAGGCGCTTGGGGCGAAGTGTGACATCGTCCTCGTCCTGATCGGCCGGATCAATGAGAGAGTCTTCCCTCACCTACTCACCTCCTGCCCAGCAGCCGTAGGGCTTCTCTGATCTGCATCTGGACTGGCGACTCGACGTCGAGTGAGGCTGCGATATCACGAATCTCCGCCGGGGTGTAACCGAGAGTCTCGAGCGCCTGACGAACCTGCGACGACGCCGAGGCCGAACCCAGCACCGTGGCTTCGACGTTTTCCATCTTGGGCTTCAACTCCAGCACCAGCTTCTGGGCCGATCGTTTTCCGACCCCGGGCGCCACCGTCAAAGCGTCTACGTCTTCAGATGCCACGGCGCGTCTGATTTCCGTCGCGGTCAACGCACCCAGGATTCCGAGGGCGAGCTTGGGACCCACCCCGGTAGCGGTCAGCAGGACCCGGAACAGGTCGCGATCGCTCTCGCTCGGAAATCCATAGAGCGTGATACCGTCTTCCCGGCCCTGCAGGTGGGTGTGAATCACCACTTCTTCACCGAGTCCGGGCAACTCGACCTGGGTGCGAGGTGTCACCATGACCTCGTAACCGACCCCGGATACGTCAATGACGATCGACGCCGATGAACGCGCCACCAGGGTGCCTCGCAGGCGCCCGATCATCTCGATACTCCGGCCGGAATCTGCAGCGATTGCAGGTGACATATAGCCACCGCCAGGGCATCGGCGGCGTCGGCGGGATGCGGTGCGACCTTGAGATCGAGCCGACGGGCGACCATGGTCTGCACGGCCTGCTTGCTGGCAGCGCCATCACCGGTTACTGCCGACTTCACCGCCGTGGGTGTGTACTCGAAGACGGCCATCCCAGACTGGGCTGCAGCGAGGATCGCCACTCCGGCCGCCCGACCCACCGCGATAGCGGTCTGCCGGTTGACGTTGGTAAAGACCTGTTCGATGGCCATCACTTCGGGCCCGTGCTCCTTGATCAAGCTCAAGAGACTCTCATACAGGTCTCTTAGCCGGACGGCAACGGTGTCCTCCACCCTGGTGCGAATCACGCCCGCCGCGACCGGCTTGAGCGCAGGGAATTTCCCGACGACGCCATAGCCGGTAGTGGTCAATCCGGGGTCGATACCAAGGACGAACATGTGTACGGGCACCTTAACCGATGACCCCTCCCGGACCCTGTCAACCGGTAGCGGGCTCAATCGCCGGCAAGTTGGGACAACAGCTCGTCCGACATCTCGTAGTTGGCATAGACGGCCTGAACGTCATCCAGATCCTCGAGAGCATCGACCAGCCGGAGCACTTTCCCCGCCGACGTCGAGTCGACCGGCACTGTGGACTTGGGAAGTTTCGTCAGCTCCGCGTTCTGAACGGTCAGCCCGCTTGCCTCCAGCGCCCGTTGCACCCTCATCAGGTCAGTCGGGGCAGTGATCACTTCGAAGAGACCATCTCCGGGTCGCACATCCTCGGCGCCTGCCTCCAGCGCCACCGACAGGACATCATCTTCGTCGCCCTCCACCTCGATGAACCCTTTGCTTTGAAAGAGGTAACCAACCGAACCGGGCTCACCCAGATTTCCATGGTTTCGACTGAAAGTGGATCGCACCTCGGAGGCAGCCCGATTGCGGTTGTCGGTGAGTACCTGAACGAATGTCGCCACCCCCCCGGCGGCATAACCCTCGTACCAGATTTCGTCGTAGGTGGCCGTGTCGGCTCCCCCTACGGCACGATTGATGGCCCGATCGATGTTGTCCATGGGAACCGCATTGGCTCGAGCCTTGGCGACGGCCGCGGCCAGGGTGGGATTGGCGTTGCGATCACCACCACCTGCCCGCGCCGCCACCTCGATGGCGCGGATGAGTTTGGCGAACAACTTGCCTCGTTTGGCATCGTTGGCGCCCTTCTTGCGCTTGATCGTCGCCCATTTGGAATGTCCTGACATCTTTGAGGCCCCTTAGGTCAAATCAACTCGAGTTCAGATCGACTCGATGAACATGCGATGGATGCGATCGTCGTCGGTCAGCTCGGGGTGAAAAGACGACGCCAGTAGCCGCCCCTGGCGCACCATGACGGGGTGCCCGTCGATCGTAGCCAACACCTCCACTCCGGCGCCCGCCTTGGTGACCCAGGGTGCTCTGATGAAGACACCCGGAAACGGACGGTCGAAGTCGGCAATATCGACATCGGCTTCGAACGAGTCGTTCTGGCGACCGAAGGCATTCCGCTCGACGACGACGTCGAGGCTCCCTAGCAATGGTTGATGTCCTTCGGTGACCGCAGCTGCCATGAAAATCATCCCGGCACAGGTGCCATAGCCTGGCATTCCGTTCTCGATGCGGTTTCTCAACGGCTCGAGCAATCCGAATCGGACAACCAGTTTTCCGATCGTCGTCGACTCGCCTCCGGGAATTATCAACGCTTCAACTTGATCGAGTTCGCGTATCGTCCGAACCGATCGGGTTTCGCAGCCGAGGCCCGTCAGGACATTCAGGTGCTCGCGGAAGTCACCTTGAAGAGCCAGGACCCCCACGGTGGGCATGGGTTCACCAGCCCCGCTCCGCCAGTTTCTCGGCGGGTGGGATCTTGTCGATCTCCAGGCCTGGCATTGCCTCGCCGAGGCCCCGGGAGACCTTGGCCACTACCTCGGGGTCGTTCCAGAATGTCGTCGCTTCGACGATGGCGCGGGCATAGCCGGGAGGGTCTGAACTCTTGAAGATCCCGGAGCCCACAAAGACACCATCAACTCCCAAGGCCATCATGAGCGCGGCGTCGGCGGGAGTGGCGATGCCACCGGCGGCGAAGTTGACGACCGGCAGCTTGCCGGTTTGATGCAACTCACGGACCAACTCGTAGGGCGCCCCCAGATCGCGGGCGGCCGACATAAGCTGCTCCTCGCCCAGTTGCGTCAAACGCCGGAGTTCGTTGGTGACGGTGCGGATGTGGGTGACGGCCTCGACAACGTTGCCGGTGCCGGCCTCCCCTTTGGTGCGAATCATTGCGGCTCCCTCGCCAATCCTGCGGAGGGCCTCTCCGAGGTTGCGAGCCCCGCACACAAACGGTGTCGTGAAAGCCCACTTGTCGATGTGGTGTTCATTGTCCGCGGGGGTGAGAACCTCGGACTCGTCGATGTAGTCGACGCCGAGGGCGGCCAGCACCCGGGCTTCGGCAAAGTGACCTATACGGCATTTGGCCATGACGGGAATGGTCACTGCCTGCTGAATCTCCTCGACCTTGGCCGGGTCGGCCATCCGGGCTACTCCCCCGGCCTTGCGGATGTCGGCAGGCACGCGTTCCAGCGCCATGACCGCCACGGCTCCCGCTTCTTCGGCGATCCGGGCGTGATCGGCGGTGACCACGTCCATGATCACACCGCCCTTCAGCATCTCTGCGAGACCTCTTTTGACCCGGTCGGTGCCTCGTTCCACCTGCGCTCCTTGATCTGTTAGCGAATGCTACCCGTGACCCTGATGCCCACCGATCGCCGCTTTATAGGCGTCCAGATACCGGGGCATGACCAGCGACCAGTCGTAGCGGCCCACCCGTGCGTTGGCGGCGGATGTCAATCTGTGCCGTTCGGCGGGTTCCGCCATGAGTTTCATGACAGCGGTCGCCAGAGCCTCGTGGTTCCCGACCTCGAAATAGGAAGCGGCCTCACCGGCCACGTCTCGAAAGGCCGGGAGATCCGTGGCCACCGCCGCGCAACCCGCCGCCATGCCTTCGATCAGGGTGATGAGAAAGCTCTCGCCGCCGAGGTTGGGAGCCACGTAGATCGACGAACCGGCTAGTTCCCGGCGCTTCATGTCGTCGTAAACCCGGCCCTTGAAAGTGATCCCGTTTCGGTCGACGCCTGTCGCCCCGAGAACGACAAGCTCAGATGATGGGAATGCCTCGTGGATTTGTGCCCACGCCGCCAGCAGAACGGGCAGTCCCTTGCGGGGCTCGCTCCTTCCCAGGAAGGCCACCCGATACGGCTTCTTTTCGACAGCAAGGCGATAAGCGGAGATGTCGAGGCCGTTGGGAATGATCCAGGGCGTCATCGGGAGTGCCGCCGCCGCCACGCTCGACACGGCAGTTACCACCCGACCGGTCCACCAGCGTCGAGGAGTCATCCGGTACAGGCTCCGGACCCACCGGGGAGCGGCAGCATGAACCGTCGCCACCATGGGAATGTCGTGTGACAGCAGCGCCGGACCCACCACGGGCATTAATGGCTCATGGAGGTGGACGACATCGGCTTCGGCGACCGCATTACGGGTTCGGCGGATAGACGATGGCGACAAACAGATAGGGACGCGGGAGCCATTGGCCGGAATCACCACGGTGGGGCCTATATCGATGCCTTCGCCGCTCGGAGCGCCCGGACCGACCACCCAGGCATCGTTTCCAGCCAGTCTGATGTGTTTCACCAGTTCCAGAACCTGGTTTTGCACTCCCCCGGGCAGCCCCAGGTCGTACGGCGACACCACCGCGACCCGCATCACTCCTCAGTCCGGTCCGATGGCCAGTTCGGCTGCAGCAGATGCCACTGCTCGGGCGCCCCTCTGATGTCCGCCTCCAGGCGGGCTGCGACAACCCGCGTGCCTTGTTCGAGACGCTCGGGCCCATCGGGGATCTCCATCGGAGGGCCGAGGACGAGATGGTGACCGGTCGGGGTGAAGTAGCAAACAGCCGAAATCAGCGGCGCACCGGTCCGCCAGGCAAGGGCGACCGGTCCCGCCGGCAGAGTGGTGGTCTCACCAAAGAATTCGGTCTTGACGCCACGGCCGCTGAGGTCACGGTCGGCGAGCAGACACACCGCGCCACCGGCCCGGACGGCTGCCTCCGCCTGCCGCATGACCCCCTTGACATTGAGGATCACCTGGATCCCAAACGCTTCCCTTAACGAGGTGAACCACTTGGTTATGAGCGGGTTGCCAAGTCTTTCTGCCACCGCCACGATGTGGATTCCCGCCCGCGATCCGGACAGCGCCGCCGCCTCCCAATTGCCTAGATGCGGAAGCGAGATCACTACACCGGTGCCTGACCTCCCAGCCGCGGCCAGATGCTCGAGACCGTCGATGGTGAGGCCCCGGTCGACTTCGGGTATTCGACGGGGACGCACCCAGAGTGTCTCGGCCCAATAGCGCCCATACGACGTGAAGACTTTTCGCACCGCGGCATCTATGTCACGCCCGTCGCCCAGCACCCTCATCATGTGCCGGCGTACCAATCTCTTGCGGCGGCCTCCAACCAGATACCAGACAAACCCGCCCCATTCCCCCACTTTGCGAGCCCCTGTGGCTGGTAACAGACCGAACAGGCCCACCATTCCTCTCACGAGGAGATAGACCAACCGGTCCCTCACGGTGTCAGTTGTCTATATGTCTCAAAGAAGCGCCACCCGACAGTGGACCAGGTGGCGACCACCATCACCCACAACATCGGTTCCACCTGGCCGATCATCAGCCCGACCGTAAACAAGATCACCCGCTCGGCCCGGCCCATGAGACCGCCCCTGCCGTCCAGCCCGAAGGCCTCGGCTTTGGCCCGCAAGTAGGGAACCAGCATCGATCCACCCAGGGAGAGCACGATGAGCAGGAGAACCCGCCAGCTACCAGCCATCGCCACCGCTAGCCCTGCAAAACAAGCAACTTCGCCGACCCGGTCGGACACGGCGTCGAGGAGCGCGCCGCGGGGTGAGGCGGTTCCTGCTGCCCGGGCTACTGACCCATCGAGACCGTCTAGCACCGAACCCACCAGGGCCACAGCGGCGCCGGGTGCCAGCATGCCGAATCCGATCATCACCCCGCCACCCACAGTCACCAACAGACCGATGAACGTGAGGAGCTGGGGGGTTACGCCCACCGCTGCCAGGCCGCGTCCGATCGGTTGGATGAACCATTGCAGGTGGGGTCGCACCCGGAGGTCGATCATCGTGCTGACAATCGTTGCAAGCACGCCAATGTAGCCGACAGAACCAGGCCAAACGGCTCTCACTATGATCGCTCGTTCCCCCCGTAGGAGGTCTTGTGGGTCCCGAGAACATCCGTAACGTGGCGCTGGTCGGCCATGGCGGAAGCGGTAAGACCTCGTTGGCCGAAGCGCTGCTTTACGTCACCGGCGTCACCACCCGCCAGGGATCGGTTGATCAGGGGACGACGCTCCTCGACTTTGACCCTGAGGAGCAGGATCGCAAGATCTCGTTGGGATTGGCAGTTGCCACGGTGGAGTGGAAGGGCCACCGGATAAACGTCATCGACACCCCCGGTTACGCAGACTTCTCCGGCGATGCCCGGGTCGCGTTACGAGCAGCGGACCTCGCCCTCTTCGTCGTGTCAGCGGTCGATGGGGTCGAGGTCCAGACAGAAATCCTTTGGAAGGTGGCAGGCGACGAGGGCATACCCCGGGCCTTTTTCATCACCAAGCTCGATCGCGAGCGGGCTTCGTTTTCTCGAGTCTTGGCCCAGCTTCGTGAGAGCTTTGGCAAGGGGGTGGCCCCGGTCCAGGTGCCGATCGGCGAGGAAGCCAACATCTCCGGACTGGTTCGGGTCGTGTCGGGCAAAGCCTTCACTTACGGACCCAACGATCGCACCGGAACGGTTTCCGACACCACGCCGCCCGAAGTCAAAGAACTGGTCGAGGAAACTCACAACTCACTGGTCGAGTCGGTCGTCGAGACCGACGACGATCTCATGGAGAGATACTTCGAGGGTCGGGAGCCGTCACCTGAAGTGATCGTCTCCACCGTTCACCGCGGCATGCTGGACGGCGAGATCTTTCCGGTCCTGGTCGGGGCATCGTCACGCCGTATCGGGGTTGACACACTCTGTGAGTTTCTAATCGACTTCGCACCAAATCCTCTCGAACGTCCCCATCCACCCGTGAGCTCGGGTGAGCCGATCACCATTCAAGAGTCGGGCCCGGCTCTCGCCTATGTCTTCAAGACTGTCAGTGATCCCTTCGTGGGCAGAATCTCCCTTTTCCGGGTTTACTCGGGATCGATTACCCCCGATGCGGACCTCGAGATATCCCGGGGTGGCCATGCACGCATGCACAACCTCTTCTATCTGATGGGCAAAGAGCACGTTGATGCCAAGACCCTGACCGTCGGCGACATCGCTGCCGTTGCGAAGGCCGAGAACATTCATGCCGGTGACACTCTGCGCAGCGCCGGCCTGAGGCTCTCCCTCACCCCGGTGGTCTTTCCGAGCCCGGTCACTCAACTGGCGATCTTCCCCAAGAGCCAGCACGATGAAGAGAAGCTTTCAACTGCCTTGCAGAGAATGCTGGAAGAGGATCCCACGCTTCGAGTCGACCGCAACGCGGAGACGGCCGAAACAGTGCTGGCAGGTCTGGGCGACACCCACCTTGATGTCACCATCGCTCGCATCCACCGCAAGTTTGGCGTTGACGTGGAAACCGCTCTCCCCAAAATCCCCTACCGGGAGACGATCACATCCTCTGGCGAGGCTGAAGGCAAACACAAGAAACAGTCGGGTGGTCGCGGCCAGTTCGGAGTGGCCAACGTCAAGTTTTCACCGCTTCCGCGGGGAACCGGTTATGAGTTCATCGACGCCGTCAAGGGTGGAGCCATTCCCCGTCAGTTCATCCCGGCCGTCGACCGGGGAATCCAGGAAGCGTTGCAGAGAGGAATCCTGGCGGGTTATCCGGTGATCGACGTTGCGGCCGAGGTCAACGATGGGAAGTACCATGCGGTGGACTCTGACGAGTTGTCCTTTCGGATGGCCGGCATCCAGGCGGTCAGGGCCGCTGCCCCCAACCTGCGCGGGGTCCTCCTGGAGCCCATAATGAAGCTGACGATCCGGGTGCCCGAGGAACACACAGGCGACGTGATGGGAGACATCAACTCGAAGCGTGGACGGGTTCTCGGCATGGACTCGGATGGGGGGGCCCGGGTGATCGAGGCCGAGATACCGATGGCCGAGGTGCAGAGGTATGCCGCCGATCTCCGCTCGATGACTTCAGGACGCGGCACCTTCGAAGTCAACTTCGACCATTACGCCGAGATGCCCCACCAGGAAGCCACCAAGGTCATCGCAGCCAACAAGAAGGAATCCGAGTGATCCGTCAACATGTCTGAAGCCACGATTCGGTACGGTGACCGCGAGGTCCAGCTTCCAGTCATCAAGGGTTCGGAGACCGAAGTGGGCGTCGACATCTCCAGACTTGCGGCCGAGACGGGCCTCTTCACCCTCGACCGGGGATTCGGCAACACCGCCGAAAGCGAGAGCAGCGTCACCTTCATCGATGGCGAAGCCGGCATCCTGAGGTACCGGGGATATCCCATCGAGCAACTCGCCCAGCAAGCAACTTTCCTCGAAGTCGCATACCTGCTCCTCTACGGCGAGCTGCCAAACCGCCAGGAACTCGATGTCTTCACAGGATTAGTGACCCGGCACACGCTGCTGCGGGAAGACATGAAGCACCTGTTCGAGGCGTTCCCTCATGACGCTCATCCGATGCAAATCCTGGCCTCGGCAACATCAGCCTTGGCGACCTACTACCCCGACGCCCTCGATCCCCGCGACCCCGAGTCGGTGGAGGTGTCGTGCCTCCGATTGCTGGCGAAGATGCCGACGATGATCGCCTGGCTTTACAAGTACCGGGTGCACCAGCCATACATCTATCCCAACAACGATCTGGACTACCCATCCAACTTCCTCTACATGGTGCATTCCCTCCCCACCGAGGAATACCTCCCCGACCCGGTCGTGGTTACTGCCCTCAACGTCCTCCTCATCCTCCATGCCGACCATGGCCAGAACTGCTCCGCCACCGCCGTCAAACTGGTCGGATCAGGCGAGGCCAACATCTTCAGCTCGGTGGCGGCCGGGGTTCTGGCCCTATCGGGCCCCCGTCATGGCGGAGCTAACCAGGAGGTCCTCGAGATGCTCGAGGCCATGGTGGCCGCGGGCGGAGACGTTTCCTACTTCATCGAAAGGGCGAAGGACCGCTCGGATCCGTTCCGCCTGATGGGGTTCGGACATCGCATCTACAAGAACTTCGATCCCAGGGCCCAGATCATAAAGAAAGCAGCCGAAGATGTCCTGGCCAAACTCGGGATCGATGACCCGCTGCTCAACATCGCCTTTGAATTGGAGCGAGTGGCTCTGTCGGACGATTACTTCATCGAACGGCGGCTCTACCCCAACGTCGACTTCTACTCGGGCATCATCTACCGGGCCCTCGGTTTCCCGACGGATATGTTCACGGTGCTCTTTGCCCTTGGTCGCCTCCCGGGATGGCTGGCGCAGTGGAAGGAAGGAGCTGAAGACCCTCACACAAGGATCTTTCGCCCCCAACAGGTCTATGTAGGCCCCACCGCCCGCGACTTCGTCCCAATCAGCCAGCGACCCTGAGTTCTTCAACGTAGGGTTCGCCGATGGTCCGCCCGTCGACTGCATCGACCACGATCAGTGCCCGCGAGGCGGGTGGGTTTCCGGCGTCGTAGAGAATCACGTGCCAGCGTGGCCTTGCGCGAATCCCGTGAAACGTCACGGCCGCCGAGCTGTGCCCGATTGCGAAGGGAGCCAGGGCTGCGGCCACGCTCAGGGCGTGTTCTGGCGAAACCTGCAATGGCCAGGCCGCCCTCCAATGCCAGAGCGCCAGTCCCAGCATCGCAATTAGAAAGCCCCACCGGGCACCACCGGACAGAACTAGCAGTCCTACGAGCCCTAGCGCGGCATAGATATACGTGCCGATCCGGCGACGACGGGGGTCGGGAAATCGGTAGGGGCCGAGGCGTCCAGAGTCGAGGTCCTCGGGAACGCGGGCGGCTTCGGCCACCTCCGGAGGAATATGGATCGGTTCCATCAGGCGTGGGGCGTGAGGCGTGAGGCGTGAGACGAACCCGGAGGAGATGCTTGCTCGACTAGTTCTGCCAGGGCGTCCGCGATGGGAACGCCGCGGCGCTCTTTGTCCGCCCCGTATCGCCGAAGGCCGACGGCCCGAGCTTCGACGTCTTTGTCACCCACGACTGCCAGGTAGGGGTGCTTGGCGGTGAGCGCTCTCCGTATCTTCTCTCCCACCGTGTCGTCACTCCCATCAATCTCGACCCTCAGCCCTGCTGACCGCATCGCCTGGGCGACCTCAGCCGCATAGGCGTCGTGGCGATCGGCGACGGGGATCACCGAGACCTGAACGGGAGCCAGCCAGAGGGGAAAAGCGCCGGCGTAGTGCTCGACCAGAACTCCAAAGAACCTCTCGATGGAACCCGCCTTGGCACAATGGATCATGAGGGGCCGGGCAGGCTGGTTCTGACGACTCGTGTACTCGAGACCGAAACGAAACGGGAGATTGAAGTCCATCTGGATCGTCGAAACCTGCCACCGGCGCCCGATTGCATCTTTGACATGGATGTCGATCTTGGGTCCATAAAAGGCCCCCTCTCCGGTGGCTGTCCGGAACGGCACACCGGCGGACACCAGCGACTGTTCAAGCGAAGCCTCCGCCACCTTCCATTGCTCAGGATCTCCCACCGCTTTCTCGGGCATCGTTGAGAGATCAGCTTCGAACTCGCTGAAACCGAAGTCTTTGAGCCAGGTGAGGACGAAATCAAGATGCATGGCAAGCTCGTCGTCTAGCTGTTCCGGGCTGCAAAACGTGTGCGAATCGTCCTGGGTAAAACCACGGGCGCGCAAGATTCCATGGACGACCCCGGAGCGCTCTCTGCGGTACACCGCTCCAAGCTCGGACAAACGCAGCGGTAGCTCGCGGTAGGAACGGTTCCTGGCCTTGTAGATGAGAATGTGAAACGGACAATTCATCGGTTTGACCCGATAGCTCTCGCCTTCGTCCACCTCCATTCCGGGATACATGTTCTCGCTGTAGTAGTCGAGGTGACCGGAGGTCTCCCATAACAGTTCGCGGGCCAGATGGGGCGATGAGACGAAGTCGAATCCATATCGGAGGTGCAGATCGCGCGAGTGGTCTTCGATGAGTTTGCGGACCAGGCCACCTTTGGGATGCCAGACAGCAAGACCTATCCCCAGTTCACGCGGGAATGAGAAGAGGTCGAGCTCCGGTCCCAACCGGCGATGATCACGGCGTTCTGCTTCGGCGACTCTGTTGAGGTGATCTTGGAGAGCTGCCTGGCTCTCCCATGCCGTTCCGTAAATACGTTGCAACTGCGGCTGCTTCTCGTCTCCTCTCCAGTACGCGCCGGCGATGCGAAGCAGCTTCACGGCGCGGAGCCGCCCCGTGGACGGCAGGTGGGGACCTCGGCACAGATCGACGAACTCGTGATTTCGATAGACCGTCACCTCTGGCCCGGTCCCGACTTCACCGTCTTCCACCGTCTTGATGATCTCGATCTTGAACGGCTGGTCGCTGAACAGACCGAGGGCTTCGCCGCGGGTTATCTCCAGGCGCTCGAATGACTGATCGGCGGCGATGATCTCCGCCATGCGCGCTTCGATAGCTTCGAGGTCCTCGGGGGTGAAGGGCCGGCCGATGTCGAAGTCGTAGTAGAACCCGTCCTGGATGGCGGGGCCGATGGCATAGAGGGCACCGGGAAACAGGCCAAGAACTGCCTGTGCCAGCACGTGGGCCGCCGAGTGCCTGAGTATCTGGCGTCCCTCGTCGCTGGCCTCGGTTATCACTGCAAACCTGCCATCCGCGGGCAACGGCCGGTCGAGATCAAAGGGAGTCCCATCCAGGCTGACGGCCACGGCTGCCTTGGCGAGACGGGGCCCGATGGACTCGGCCACGGCGCGGCCCGTTACCCCGGGTGGGTGCTCGACGACGTTTCCGTCGGGATAGATAAGCCTTAAGTTCGCTTTCATACCTCGGCTAGCCTTGAGTTCCGATCAGGCTACCCAGCCGTGATTTGGCTCCCGACGAATTTGGCGACAACCCCGGAAAGCGAAGGCTTAGAACTCGGATGGAGTACGAAGAACTAGTACGAACGATCGCTCCCGATGCGACGTTCAAAGACATCTCGTCGGGCGGCAACAAAGTCTTCCGCTTGCTTCAAGAGTCGGGCGACACCTCCGTCCTCAAGGTCTACATGGGCGCCTCCCGCGAACGACGCGAGCGCCACGCCTTAGAGGCGCTCGGTGGAGTGGTCGGCGTACCGACGATCCTCGACCGCGGCAACACGGACGGCCACCCCTGGATCCGTATGACTGACGGCGGCACCTGGGACCTGGCTTCCTTGCCCCGCAACCTCGACATCGTTCGCAGCGCGGGGCGCGTTCTACGCGGGGTCCATGAGTCCACCGGCAAACTCACCAACCTTGCCAACTCCATCGACGACGACAACATCGACGCCCACTACATGTCGACTCTCAACCGGCTCGAGCGCTATCGCAGGCGGCTTGGCTTTGCGCCGGACATGCTCGAGGCGGCTCGAATGACCGGGGCTCCGCATGCCAGCAGTCCCCGGCCCGCCCACACTCGCCCCACCCCAGAGCAGTTCCTCGTCACAGAAGGCGGTCAGGTAACCCTGATCGATTGGGAGTGGGCGACCATGGCTCCACCGGAATGGGACGTCAGCCTCGCGTCGTGGCAGCTTGCCAACTTGCTCGGCGACCAAGCGGCTGCCGCTTTCGTCGAGGGGTATGGAGCCGCCGTCTCAGCAGCGCGGTTGCGACCCTGGATCGCGTATCACGCCGCCATGATCATGCTCGATGCTGCCGAGAAGCGCGATGGCCGTCTGCACGACCTCGCCCCGATGGTCCGCGCCATGGCCGACGCCGTCGGCTACGCGTGAGCCAACGAGTTCGCGAAATCCACCAATATTCGGGGGCTCGCTCTTAGCCTCGTCGGGTCGGACGAGGAGGATCGATTGTTGGAGGCATTGTTGGCAGCCACGGCCACATCGGGCCTGTTGGTCCTGGCTCGTGGTCAGCGACAGGTAGTTGATGACTTTGATTCCAACCGGGTGATGATCGACGACGGTGACAATGACCTTCCCTGTCCGTGGTGCTACAGCCCCACGGCCGTGGAGGACGACCGATGTCCTACTTGCTCCCGCCGGTTCGGTTGACTCACTAGAACGATTTCACGAATGACCTGTCGACATGGTCGAGGCGAAAGCCAATCGACTCGTACAGGCGGGTCGCACGATCATTCCCCGAGTCCACGTACAACACCGCTGTCGTCGCTTCCGCTTGGTCGAGATGAGCGAGACCGTCAAGCAGCAACGCTCTCCCCAATCCTTGACGCTGATGGGCGGGGGCAACGGCAAGCACATAGATCTCCCCCACAGCCTGCTCCTCTTGTTTGGTCCAACAGAATCCGATGATCTTCTCATGGCGACGGGCGACGATCACATGAGCAGCGTCGAACCATGACTGTTCCATCCGCCGGCCCAGCACACGGGCCGTCCAGTTGCCGTTCTCGGGATGTCCGGCGAAGGCCTCATTGTTGACTTGGAGCCATTCCTGCTCGTCCCGTCCCGGGCGAAATCGGTTCACCTCGATCTCGGCCGGGTAGCGCGGGTCGGAAGGATGCGGGAGGTCCACCACAAGAGACCGCAGTTCTCGCTCGGGGCGGAATCCCTGGGCGAGGGCAGCGTCGACCAGGTGCGGGAGAAAGGTCCACAGTCGCAGACCCGCACCCTGCCTCTTGGCCACCTCCGCA
>Ga0326597_10007144_pt1 | contig 15228 bp, 13 predicted proteins | sample RVTome_12_FD_203789 | JGI IMG/M metagenome (GOLD analysis project Ga0326597, IMG submission 203789) | Soil microbial communities from uranium-contaminated site in the Upper Colorado River Basin, Wyoming, United States - RVT100D185 | ecosystem: Environmental > Terrestrial > Soil > Contaminated >... | reverse complement strand
TGAACTTGGCGATCTGGTAGAAGCCGTACTTGATGTCCATGTTGGGCATCGAGAACTCGGTGGCGTCGATCACGCCCTTCTCGAGCGCGGGATAGATGTCACCGCCGGCCAGCAACTGGGTGGACACGCCCAGCTTCTGCATCACCACGGCGCCGAGGCCGAAGAAGCGCATCTTGAAGCCCTTGAGCTGGGCCAGATCCGTGACCTCCTTCTTGAACCAGCCGGAGGTCTCCGGACCGATGGCCAGTACGTCGTAGGCGAACACGCCGTGCTCGGCGTACTTCTTGGCGCGGATCTCGTCACCGCCGCCGTAGCGCTTCCACGCCATGAACTCGCCCAGCCCGGGCCCGAACGGCACCGCGGTGAAGAAGGACGCGCCTTCGCCCAGCTTGCCGGTGTGGTAACCGGGCGTCGTGTAGCAGGACTCCACCGAACCCTTGGACGCCGCGTCGAAGCATTCCAGCGCCGGAACCAGCGCGCCCGGCTCGTGGAACTTCATCGTGAACTTGCCGCCCGACAGGCGCTCGATGTTCTTCGAGAAGCGCACGCCGGACGTGCCCAGATGCGGCACCGACGCACCCCAGGTGCTCTGCAACTTCCACTGCACGCGCTTTTGCGCCTGCACCGTCGACGCCGTGACGGCAAGAGCCATGGTCACGCCCGCAACCGCGAGTGCCCTGGCGACTTTTGATTTTCTCATAACGCTCTCCTCCTGATGATTATGTAGCGTGACCGGGTGCGCTGTTGCTGCCGGCCTGATTGTTGTCGGACGGGCGATCGTCGCCCCAGCGGGCACCCACCCGACGCGAAGAATAGGCGATCCCGGATCGCATTTGGAACCGTTTTGCGGGCGGGGCAATGAAATGGCTCCATCACGGTAGCCGGCATCAACGGCGCACCGCGCACCGGGTGGGAATGGAGACCCCGCTGCACGTTTTATGTTGCAACGCAGCACGAACGGCGCGCGTCTGCCGGACGCGGCGATCCCGATCTGCCTGGCCCGGCGATGCGGGCACATCAGCTCCGGCGGCGACGCCGCGGCAGGGGCATGACGCCGCGCCGGGATACTGATAATCTTGCTCATAATAAGCAAGGCAACTACTTTTCTCCGATGCTGCAGGAAAACCTGGACCGCAACTTCGGCTTCATCCTGCACGATGTGGCCCGCCTGATGCGGCACACCTTCGACCGGCGCGTGAAGGAGCTGGGGCTGACCCGCTCGCAGTGGTGGGTGCTCACCCACCTGTACCGCAACGTGGGCATCACGCAGGCGGAGCTGGCCGATGTGCTGGAGGTCGAGCGTCCCACGCTGGGCCGCCTGCTCGACCGGCTCGAGGCGAACGGCTGGGTGCGGCGCGAAGCCGACGCGGTGGACCGGCGCGCGAAGAGGCTGTTCCTCACCGACGAGGTCGGCCCGGCGATGCGCCGCATGCGCGCCATCGCCGCCGAGGTGCGCCGCGACGCGCTGTCGGGCATAGCCGCGCCGGATCAGGAAGCGTTCGTGGATACCTTGCTGGCCATCAAGGCCAACCTCGTGGGTCTGGGCAACGGTGCTGGCGCCGTCTTGGATCTGGACGATGCCGCGGCGCTACAGGAGGCGTCGTCATGAGTGAACACACCCCCCGCCGCGGCCGCCTGGGCCGCCTGGTGCTGCGCAGCATCCTGCTCGTACTGGTGCCGCTGGCCGTGGTCATGGTCGCGCTGCACTACTACGCACGCGGTGGACGCTACGTGGAGACCGAGAACGCGTACGTCAAGGCGCACGTGATCGCGATCACGCCCGAGGTGTCCGGCCGCGTGATGTGGATCGGCACCGCCGACAACACCATCGCCGGCAAGGGAACGCCGCTGTTTCGCATCGACCAGGATCCGTACCGCATCGCGATGGATCAGGCCGACGCCCGCCTCGCCATCACCCGCACCGAGATCGAGACGCTGCGCGCGAACTACCGCGAGGCGGTGGTCGATGAAGGGCGGGCCAAGGACAACGTCGCGTTCCTGGAGTTGCAGCTCGATCGCCAGCGCAAGCTCAAGGAGCGCGGCATGGGCAGCGAGGAGCGCTTCGATCAGGCGCGGCACGACCTGACGCTGGCCGGGCGCGAGTTGCAGGGCGCACGCGCGCGCATCAACCGCATGCTGCTCGAGCTGGGCAACGACCCGGATCTGCCGGTGGAGCAGCACGCCCGCTTCCAGCAGGCGATGGCCGAGCGCGACCGTGCGAGCCTGAACCTGCAGCGCACCGAGGTGCTCGCGCCCGCCACCGGCATCGTCAGCAACCTCAAGCTGCAGGTGGGCGAGTACGTGGAGGAGGGCGATCCCGTGTTCACGCTGATCCAGGCCGACCCGGTGTGGATCGAGGCGAACCTCAAGGAGACCCAGCTCACCCACGTGCGCGAGGGCCAGACGGTCACCGTGCTGGTGGATGCCTACCCGGACCAGACCTGGACCGCGCGCGTGGACACCATCGCGCCAGCCACCGGCGCCGAGTTCGCGCTGCTGCCACCGCAGAACGCGACCGGCAACTGGGTCAAGGTGGTGCAGCGCGTGCCGGTGCACCTGGAGGTGGAGCGCCCGCCGGGCGCGCCGCTGCTGCGCGCCGGAATGACGGCGTCGATCAGCATCGACACGGGCCACCAGCGCGAACTGCCGATGTTCGCGCGCAAGCTGATCGGCGAGGGCGGCCTGCTGGCGCCGCTGCACGGCCTGGTGGGCCGCGCGCTCGCCTGGAGCCGCAACGACGCGAGCTGATGCGCCGGCGCGCCGCCGCCGACGGAGCACCTGCCCATGGCCCCCAGCAAGCCGCGCATCCTGATCACCCGGCGCATGCCGCCGCATGTCACGGCACGCATCGAGCGCGACTACGAGGCCACGCTCAATGCGCAGGATCGCATCATGAGCAGCGAGGAACTGCTCGCCGCCGCGGCCGGTCATGCCGGCATCATGTGTTGCAGCTCGGAGAAGTTCACGCCCGCGGTGATCGCGAAGCTGCCCGACTCGGTGCGCGTCGTGTCCACGTTCTCGGTGGGCTACGAGCACATCGACGTGCCGGCCGCGCGGGCACGCGGCATCACGGTGACGAACACGCCCGATGTGCTCACCGACGCCACCGCCGACATCGCGATGCTGTGCCTGCTGGGCGCGGCGCGGCGCGCCGCCGAATGCGACCGCCTGGTGCGCGGCGGCAACTGGAACTCCTGGAACACCACCATGCTGCTGGGCGTGCACCTGGGCGGCAAGCGCCTGGGCATCTTCGGCATGGGCCGCATCGGGCGCGCGGTGGCACAGCGCGGGCGAGGTTTCGGCATGCGGATCCACTATCACAACCGCTCGCGCCTGAGCCCCGATCTGGAACTCGGCGCGACCTACCACGCCAGCGCCGAGGAGCTGCTGCCGCACTGCGACTTCCTGTCCATCAACGCGCCGTCGACGCCGCAGACGGTGAAGTTCCTCGACGCCCGGCGCATCGCGCTGCTGCCCGACGGCGCGGTGGTCGCCAACAGCGCGCGCGGCAACATGGTGGATGACGATGCGCTGATCGCGGCGCTGCGATCGGGCAAGGTCGCCGCCGCCGGGCTGGACGTGTTCGACGGCGAACCCAACGTGGACCGGCGCTACTTCGAACTGGAGAACACCTTGCTGCTGCCGCACGTGGGCAGCGCCACCCACGAGACCCGCGACGCGATGGGCTTCTGCTGCCTGGACAACCTGGACGCCTTCTTCGCGCAGCGCGCGTGCCCTAATTCGCTGACGTAGGCGTTCCGCGATGAATATGAACCACAAAGGCACAAAGGGCACAAAGTTAAGAACAGGGAGGTCCGCAAATAAACCGTCCCTACACACGTCCGCTTCGCTGAGTTCGCCAGACTCCAAGCCCTGATCCCGAGTGACAAGGACATCAGGCTCCCGGCAAAAAATACTCGCTCCTTTGTGCCCTTTGTGCCTTTGTGGTTCAAACGCGGACCCGGGACAGGCTCACACCTATCCCCTGGCGTCTACACCGGCACCTCGCCCAGCACGGTGCAGCGGCGCATGATGCGGCGCACGTTGGCGGTGTCGTACTCGGTCGCGCGGTGCAGCAGGCAGCGGTTGTCCCACACGATCAGATCGCCGGCGCGCCAGCGGTGCTGATAGACGCGTGACGGGGCTATGGCCTGCGCGTTGATCTGCTCGATCAGCGCGCGCCCCGCCGCGTAGTCCATGCCCTGTATGTACTCGGCGTGGTCGCCCAGGTAGAGGCACTTGCGCCCCGTCTCGGGGTGCGTGCGCACCACCGGGTGGTCCACGGGAGGCTTGTCGCGCTTCTGCGCCTCGGTCATCAGATCCTCGCCGTGGCGGCGCGTGCGCGAGAAGTCGAGGTTGTGCACCGCGCGCAGCGGCAGCAGTTGCGCCTGGCGCTGCGGCGACAGGCTCTCCCAGGCTGCGTACATGTCGCAGAACCAGGTCTCGCCGCCGGCTGCCGGCACCTCGTCGGAGTAGATGATGGTGGCCTGCCCGGTGCGCCGGCTCCACGAGCCGTCGGTGTGCCAGGCCAGCGTGCCCTTGTCCGGATGCTTGCCGGTGGGATTGCCCTCGGCGTCCACGTTGCTGAGGTAATACAGCTCCGGATGGCCGTGCGCGTGGTACTGGTTCATCACGTGCACCTGCACCTCGCCGAACAGGCGCGCGAACGCGACCTGCCGCGCCGGCGGCATCCTCTGGTCGCGAAACACCAGCACCTGATGCGCGAGAAAAGCGCCGTGGATGCTCGCGAACAGTTCCGCGTCCACCTCCTGCGACAGATCCACGCCGATGATCTCGGCGCCCAGCGCAGGCGTCACGGGACGCACCTGGAACGGCCAGCGCGACGGATCCAGCCGCGCGTCGCGGGCAGGCGTGATGGCACTTGCGCTCATCGGGATTTCCTCGCCACGGCGGCCACGTCCACGCCGGCCAGGGCCTCGTACACCTTGACCACCGCGGCATCGCTGTCGCGGCCGTGGCCCATCGCCGCGGCGGCCAGGAACTGCTGCATCGCGGCGGCCGTGAGCGGCGCCGGGAAGCTCACGTCCTTCGCACCATCGAGGGCGATGCCCAGATCCTTGGTGAAGATCTCCACCACGCCCTTGGGCGAGTAGTCGCCGGCCAGTATTGCGGGCACGCGATCCTCCCACACGAAGGAGCGCGCCGCGCCGTCCTTGATCACGTCGTAGACCACCTTGGGATCGGCGCCGGACTTCGCGGCCAGCGCGAGGCCCTCCGCGGTCGCGACGACCAGGATGCCGCACATCATCTGGTTGATCATCTTCACGGTGGAAGCCGCGCCCGCATGCTCGCCGCACACCGCGATCTTGGCGGCCATCACCTCCATCGCGGGCCGCGCGGCGGCGATCGCCGCCGGCGCGCCGGAGACGATGAAGGTGAGCGTGCCGGCAGCGGCACCGGTGACGCCGCCGGTCACCGGCGCGTCCAGCAGCGCATGCCCCGATTGCGCGAGCCGCGCCTCCAGCGCGCGCGCCTGCGCCGGCGACATCGTCGTGTCCATCAGCACCGTCGCGCCGTCGGGCAGCGTGCTCATCGCGCCATCGTCGCCGAACAGCACCTGCTCAGCCTGTGCCGCGGTGAATACCACCACCACCAGCAGCTCGGCGCCGCGCGCCGCCTCGGCCGGGGTCGCCGCCGCAGCTCCGCCGTCGGCCTCGAGCTGGCGCACCGCCTCGGCGCGCACGTCGTAGCCGCGCACCGCATAGCCGGCCGTGACCAGGTTGCGCGCCATGTAACGCCCCATCGCGCCGAGGCCTATGAATCCGATCGTCTGCATGGGTGGCCTCCCGGCCGTGGCCCGCGTCAGCGTCATCTTGAACCAGTTTGAACCACAAAGGCACAAAGGGCACAAAGGAGAATTGATCGCCCTTTGTGTCCTTTGTGCCTTTGTAGTCCAGATCAACCGCGCGTTATCGAAGGCGCTACAACCGGTAATATCGAACCGCGTTGTCGTGGAACAGCGCACGCTGCTGCGTCTCGGGCAGGTGCGCGATGATCGCGCGGAAGCCGTCGACGATCGTCCGAAAGCTGCCGGCCAGGCGATCGACCGGGAAGTTGCTCGCGAACATGCAGCGATCGGCGCCGAAGATGGAGATGGTGTCCAGCACCACCTGGCGGTTGGCCTGCGCCGTCCAGCGCTGGCCCGGCACGCCGATGCCGGAGATCTTGATCGCGGCGTTGGGCGCCTGCGCGATGCACTCCAGGCTGCGCCGCCACGCGGCCAGGCCTGCGTCGCTGCGGTCCGAGGGCAGCCCCGCGTGGTTCACGATGATCGTGGTGTGCGGGAAGTCGCGCGCGAGCCTGGCTGCCTCGGGCAGGTGCCAGTGCACCACCTGCAGATCGAAGCTCAGGCCCAGCGGGGCCAGCCGCGCGTAGCCGTCGCGCCACCTGGTATCGCTCATGGACCCGCGCGGCATCCCGCGCGGCACGTGCGGCGAGTGCGTGACAGTGGGCTTGTGGCGCACGCTGCGCACCACGCCGCTCGCAGCATGCCCCGCGAGCACCTGCTGCACATCGTCCATGTCCAGCCAGGCCTGCGCCACCACTGCGTGCGGATAGCCGTGACGCTGCATCACGTCCTTGACCCAGGCCACCTCGCCGCCGGGATCGTCCGCATCCCACTCGGTCTCCACGTACACGCTCTTGGCGACATGGAAGCCCTGCGCATCCTCGAAGTAGTCCCGGGGCATGTAGTCGCGGCGGATCGACGCGTAGTCGCCGTAGCGCATGTGGATCCACGGCTCGCGCAGCAGCCAGGGATGCTTGCCCAGCGACAGGTCCCAGAAGTGATGGTGGGCATCGACGATGGGGAACGGGGCGGCTTCGGCCATGGGTCAGGACTCGCGCAAGTCGTGGAGAGCCAGGGCTCAGGGCAATTATTTTGAACCACAAAGGCACAAAGAACACAAAGGAAGGACCTGGTACTTTCAGCAATGATCTCGGAGATCCCGTATTCCGCATCCTCGACCGCGTTCACCTGCCGCCTGGACCTGTACTTGTCGATCGCCCTTTGTGACCTTTGTGCCTTTGTGGTTCAAAATCCGGCGCTGCGGAGATCTGCACCCACGAATCGCAAGCTACACAAAGGGCCCGACATGAAGCTGCAACGCCACGAGATGCTGCACTGCGACGCGGGCTGGCGGAAGTTCTCGTTCCTGAAGCTGACCACGGCCGGCGGGCTGAGCGGGATCAGCGAGTACAACGAGTCCTACGGCAGCCCCGGGTTGAGCGCCGTGATCGACGGGCTGTGCGCGCGCATCGTGGGCGAGGATCCGCGCGCGCACGAGCGCATCAGTGCGAAGCTGTACGCGATCACGCGCCAGGCCCCCGGCGGCATCGCGCAGCAGGCCATCGCCGCGATCGAGAACGCGCTGCTGGATCTGAAAGGCAAGGCGCTGGGCGTGCCGGTGTACGAACTGCTGGGCGGCCCCGTGCGCGATCGGCTGCGCCTGTACTGGTCGCATTGCGGCTCCTACCGACTGGGCGACACCGCGCGCCACACCGGGCGCTGGGCCATCGAACGCGTGGAGGATCTCGAGAAGCTGGGCCGCGAGGTGCGCGAGCGCCGCTTCACCGCGCTCAAGACCAACATGTTCCTGTTCGACGGCACGCCGCGCCTGCACATGCCCGGCTTCACACGCTCGCCCGGCTGGCCGGAGCTGAACGTGGACCGTGGCCTGATCGACGCGCTGCGCACGCAGCTCGCGATGCTGCGCAAGGGTGCCGGCGACGACATGGATATCCACCTGGACCTGAACTTCAACTTCAAGACCGAGGGCTACCTCACGCTCACGCGCGCCCTGGACGATCTGGGTCTTGCCTGGTTCGAGATCGACAGCTTCGACCCGGCGGCGCTGGCCCACGTGCGCCGTTCCATCCGCACGCCGGTGGCGTCGTGCGAATCCCTGTTCGGCACCCGCGGCTTCAAGCCCTTCTTCGAGCACTACGCGATGGACGTGGCCATCGTGGACGTGCCATGGAACGGCATCTGGCAGTCCGTCAAGATCGCCGCGATGGCGGAGGCTTACGAGGTGAACGTCGCGCCGCACAACTTCTACGGGCACCTGTCGACGATGATGAGCGCACACTTCTGCGCCGCGATCCCGAACTTCCGCGTGATGGAGATCGACATCGACGACGTGCCGTGGAAGGACAGCCTGGTCAGCGTGGTGCCGAAGATCGAAGACGGGCATCTGCTACTGCCCACCGGGCCGGGCTGGGGCACCGAACTGAACGAGGACGCAATCCGCGCGCACCCGCCTAAGTGACTTCGTTGATCGGTTGATTGTTTTTGAACCACAAAGGCACAAAGGACACAAAGGGGAATTCGTTGTCGATCTGATGCTTCCGTCATGAAGGAAGATTCTTCATCTTTGCACGGACTCCGCGTGAAGCGTCCGCAGGTCAATATTCGAGCTTCTTTTGTGACCTTTGTGCCTTTGTGGTTCAAACTCTTTGCGTTTGTGGTTCAAATGCTCCCTGGCTCAAGCACGTCGTGGCCCGAGAACAACGCCCACGCAAACATAAGGAGACGCAGCGTATGGATCTGTTCGATCTCACAGGCAAGGTGGCGATCGTCACCGGTGGCAACGGCGGCATCGGGCTGGGCATGGCGCGCGGGCTGGCGCGCGCCGGCGCGTCGCTCGCGCTGGTAGGGCGCAACGCGACGAAGTCGGTGCAGGCGGTGGCGGAACTCGAGGGCCTGGGCGCACGCGCGATCGCGGTCGAGGCGGACGTCACCGATGGGGAGCAGGTCACCGCGATGGTCGCGCGCGTCGCCGCCACGCTGGGCGGCGTGCACATCCTGGTCAACAACGCCGGCACCAACATCCGCAAGCGCCCCGAGGATCTGGCCGAAGCGGAGTGGCGCAAGGTGCTGGACACCAACCTCACCAGCGCCTTCCTGTGCGCCAAGGCATGCTTCCCGCACATGAAGCGCGCCGGCGCCGGCAAGGTGCTGAACAACGGATCCATGCTGTCCATCTTCGGCACGCCATGGGGCTCGGCCTACGCCGCCAGCAAGGGCGGCATGGTGCAGCTCACCAAATCGCTGGCCACCGCGTGGGCCGCGGACAACATCCAGGTGAACTGCTTCCTGCCCGGCTGGATCGACACCGCGCTGACGCGCCAGGCGCGCAAGGACATCCCGGGCCTGGAGGACAGGGTCACCGCGCGCACGCCTGCCGCGCGCTGGGGCGATCCGGATCACTTCCAGGGCATCGCGGTGTTCCTGGCCAGCCGCGCCTCGGACTTCGTGACCGGCACCGCGATCCCGGTCGACGGCGGTTATTCGGTGATGGGCTGAGCGCCAGGCTTGTAGAGGTGCAGGCTCCTGTAGGAGCCATTCGCCCACGCCGGACCTCGCGGATCTGTGTAGGAGCCGGCTTGCCGGCGAAGCGCGCATTGGCAAGGCCACACCGGGTTGTTCGCCTGCAAGCAGGCTCCTACAGGCAAGCTGAGAGCAATTCGCCCGCGCCGGGCGCACGCAGCTCACCGGCTTGCCGCGCGTCCCAGGATGCGCAGCGCGGCGCAGGCGGCGCCGTAGCCGTTGTCGATGTTGACCACGGTGATGCCCGGTGCGCAGCTCGCCAGCAGCGAGCGCAGCGCGGTCTCGCCGCCAACGGCCACGCCGTAGCCGGCCGAGGTGGGCACCGCGATGATCGCGCCCGGCACCAGCCCGCCCAGCACGCTGGGCAGCGCGGCGTCCATGCCGGCGGCGATGATCACCACCGGCATGGCCGCTATCTCGTCGACCCGCTCCAGCACCCGCCACAGCCCGGCGACGCCCAGGTCGTGGAACTCGCGCGCCGCGTGGCCGGCGTGGCGCAGCGTGCGCACCGCCTCGCGGGCAACGCCCACATCGGAGGTGCCAGCCGTGACGACGGCGACGCGCGGCGCAGCGTCGCTCAACTCCGGCAGTTCGCCCAGGAACGCGGTGCACGAGAGCGGGTCGTAGTCCAGGCGCTCGCGCCAGATCGCGTCCAGCGCCGCCAGTTGCGCGCCTTCGAGGCGGGTGAGCAGCAGGCTGGTGCCGCGCGCGTGGGCATCGTCCAGGATGTGCTCGATCTGGCTGCTGGACTTCGACGCGCACAGCACCGCCTCGTCCAGCCCCATGCGCTCGCGCCGCCCGCGGTCGGGCTGGTAGTGATCGCGTGCCATCACGCCGAGCGCAGGAACGCGCTGCCCATCCGGTATGGCGCGAACAACACCGGGCGCCGCTCGCCGATCTCGGCGAAGCGCCGTGCCACGTCCGCCGCCAGCGCATCACGCTCGTGATCGGTCAGCGCGTGCAGGCTTGACTCGTCCAGCTCGATCACCACACCGGCGTGGCGCACACGGCAGCGCACCGTGCGCGGCGACAGCGCAGCGCCGACCAAGCGCTCCACCGCGTTGACCACCGGCAGCACCCGCGGATCGATCGCGATGCCGGTCTCGATGCGGCTGGACAGGCACGGCGCGGCCGGCAGTTCCGCCAGATCGTCCAGCCCCAGCGTGCGCGCGATGGCGCGCACGCCCGCCTTGTCGATGCCGGCCTCCACGTACGGATGGCGCACGCGGTGCTGCTGCGCTGCGCGCAGCCCCGGGCGGTAGTCGCCCAGGTCGTCGCTGTTGGTGCCCGACACCAGTGGCTCGGCGCACAGCCGCGCCATCGTCGCGTACAGGCTGGACTTGCAGTAGAAGCAGCGATCCGCCGGGTTGTCGCGGTAGCGCTGATCGGCGAACTCGCCGGCATCCACCACGTGCAGATCCCAGCCCTCGCGCGCCGCATGCCGGCGCACCCGCGCGGTGGCCTGCACCGGCACCGCCGCGGACACCGCGTGCACCATGCGCACGCGGCCTTTACACGCGCGATGCGCCACCACGGCCAGCGTCATGCTGTCCACGCCGCCGCTGACCGCGACCGCCAGCGGCGCCGCCGCGCGCAGCAGCCGCTCCAGGTGCGCCAGCCGCGCGGCGGGATCACTCATCGCGCTCGCGCTCCTCGCCATCGCGCCGCTCGCCGGCGGCGGCTTCGGCGGCGCGCCGCAGTTCGTCGCGCGCGGCGCGCGTGCCACCGCCCGCCGCCACATCGCTCATCTCCGCCTTGCGGGTCACGCGGCCATCCGGGCGCGTGACCCGCTTCACGCGCACGCGGCTGCCGCCGGCATCCACCTCGGCGATGCTGCGCGCGAGGCTGGCGCGCTCGACGATCTGCCAGCGCACGCCCAGCGTGGACGTCTCGTCCAGGCACGCCGACAGCACGCGCTCCACCGCGTCGGCGCGCGCCAGCACCTGCACCTGCATCGCGACGCGGCCCTTCTTGCCCTGCACCGGTACTTGCGTCACGTCCAGCACGCCGTCCAGCGCGCGCAGCCGCTCCAGGCCCACCGCCAGATCCTCCGGCGTCTGATCGTCCACCTCGAAGCTGCACTGCGCGATGCGTTCGCGCATGAGCCCCGCCGCATCGGCCTCGAACACCAGCACACGCAGCACGTTGCTCATGCCTTCCAGGCGCCGCGTGCCGAAGCCCGAGCCGCTGCCGACGAGGCGCATCGGCGCACGGCGTGGCGCGAAGTCCGGTGCCAGGTGGCGCAGGATGGCCGCGCCAGTGGGCGTGACACGCTCGCCAGGGCGGCCGTCGTCGTGCAGCGGGTAACCGTGCAGCAGCACGGTGGTCGCGGGCGCTGGCAGCGCGAGTTCGCCATGCGCGGTGCGCACGCGCCCGCCACCCATGGGCAGCGGCGCGCACGACCAGGACATCACGCCCGTGCTTTCCAGCAGCCAGGCCGCGCTGACCACGTCGGCGATCGAATCCCACGCACCCACCTCGTGGAAGCTCACCTGCTCGAGCGCGCGGCCATGCACCTTCGCCTCGGCCTCGCCGAGCAGGCGGAACATCTCCAGCGCACGCGCACGCACACCCGCGGGCAGATCGGCGCCTTGCAGCAGTTCCACTACCTCGCGGTAGTGCCGGTGGTGATGGTCGTGCTGCTCGGCGTGGGAGGGCGTGACGCGAAAGCGCGAGCCGGTGAGCACGCCATCGTCGTGGGGCTCTCGGGCCACGCTGACGATCGCGGTCAGGCCGGCGCGCTCGAGCGCGTCACACAATCCGCTCTCCAGCGCCGGCCACGCGTCCAGCATCGCGGCGGCGAACATGTCGCCAGCGATGCCGCCCACGGGGTCCAGATGCACGTGCATGGCGCGATTCTAGAGATCTGCGCGGCGATGCGCTTCACGGCGGATGGCGAGCGGGCATCGCCGCGGCATTGACCGGCGCCGGGCGCTCTCCTATCGTCAATGCGGGCGCCGCTCGCGCCCCACGCACAGGCCGCTTCGATGAACGTGGAACTCGCCTATTCCCGCGGCGTGCTGCCGGTGCGCCTGCCCGACGGTTGCGACGTGACCGTGCTGCGCAAGCAGCCGATGCAGCCGCTGGCGGACCCGCAGGCCGAGATGGCCGCGGCCTACGCGCAGCCAGTCGACGGTCCGCCGCTGGCGCAGCTCGCGCGCGGGCGTGCCTCGGCCTGCATCCTCATCTGCGACATCACGCGCCCGGTGCCCAACAGGCTCATCCTGCCGCCGCTGATCCGCACCCTGCTCGCGGCCGGGATCCCGGCCAAGCGCATCACCGTGCTGGTGGCCACCGGCCTGCACCGCCCCAACGAGGGCGAGGAGCTGCGCGAACTGGTGGGCGATGACTGGGTGCTCGACACGGTGCGCGTGGAGAACCACTTCGCGCGCAACGACGCCGATCACGTCGATCTGGGCGTGACCAGCACCCGCGGCACGCCGGTGAAGCTGGATCGGCGCTTCATGGACGCGGAGCTGCGCATCGCGACCGGGCTGGTGGAGCCGCACTTCATGGCCGGCTTCTCCGGCGGGCGCAAGGTGATCGCGCCGGGCATCGCGCACCAGGACACCATCCGCACCTTCCACAGCGCGAAGTTCATGGAGGACCCCGGTGCGGTGCAGTGCAATCTCGAACGCAACCCGCTGCACGAGGAACAGCTCGAGATCCTGCGCATGATCGGCGGCGACGTGTGGGCCGTGAACACGGTTCTGGACGAGCACCGGCGCACCACCTTCGTGAATTTCGGCGAGATCCTCGCCAGCCACGCGCAGGCGGTGGACTACGTGCGCCGCTCCAGCTCGGTGCCGGTGCCGCGGCGTTTCAGCACAGTGGTCACGTCGGCTGCGGGATTTCCGCTCGACGCCACCTATTACCAGACCGTGAAGGGCATGGTGATGCCAATGGATATCCTGGCGCCGGGCGCCGATCTGATCATCGCCTCCGCGTGCACCGAGGGCATGGGCTCGCCGGAGTTCTGCGCCGCGCAGGCGCGGCTAGTCGCGAACGGTCCGGACGGTTTTCTCGCCTCGATCCTGCCCAAGCGCTTCGCCGACGTGGACGAGTGGCAGACCGAGATGCAGGTCAAGCCCATGCGCGTGGCGAACATCCACCTGTACACGGACGGCCTGGACGAGGCCGACCGCGCGCTGACCGGCGTCAACCTGATCGACTCCATCGAACACGCCGTCGCGCGCAGCATCGAGCGCAGCGGCGATCGCGCCGTGGCCGTGATCCCGGAAGGCCCCTACGTGGTCCCCTACCACGCCGCATAATCAAAGGAGCCCGCCTGATGCTGAACACCACCCGCTTCCTGCTCACCGAGAAAGAAGCCGGCGTCGCGGCAGCGGACGCGCCCACGATGCTGCACATCCGCCAGGCGTTTCCGCGCCTGGTGGAGAGTGACATCGAAGGCACGGTGCGCCGCGAACTCGCACCGCTGCTGGCGCGGGTGCAGCCCGGCCAGCGCATCGCGGTGACCGGCAGCAGCCGCGGCATCAGCAACTTCGCACGCGTGATCCGCGAGTGCGTGAGCGCGCTGAAGGCGAAAAGTGCCGAGCCGTTCGTGTTCCCGGGCATGGGCAGCCATGGCGGCGCCACGGCCGAAGGCCAGGTACGCGTGCTCGAGGAGACCCACGGCATCACCGAGCAGTCGGTCGGCTGCCCGATCCGTTCGAGCATGGAGGTGGTGCAGGTCGGCACCACCGCGACCGGCTTTCCGGTCTACCAGGACAGGATCTGCCACGAGGCCGATGGCGTGCTGGTCGTCAACCGCGTCAAGCCGCACACCGGATTTACCGAACGCGTCGAGAGCGGGCTGTGCAAGATGCTGGTGATCGGCATGGGCAAGCAGGCCGGCGCATCGAAGATCCACCAGCAGTCGCTGCGCGAACCGATGGGCCGCATGGTGCTGGATGCCGCGCGCATCATCGTCGAGAGCGACCGCCCGCGGCTGCTGGGCGGGCTCGCGCTGGTCGAGAACGCATTCAAGGAGACCGCGGTCATCAAGGGCATTGCGATGGACCGCTTCGATGCGCTGGTGGAAGCAGAGAGCGCGCTGCTGGTGCAAGCCTATGACCTGCTGCCGCGCCTGCCGTTCGACGATCTGGACGCGCTGATCGTCGACGAGATGGGCAAGAACATCAGCGGCTCGGGCATGGACAGCAACGTGATCGGCAAGAAGCCGGGGCTGGAGCGCCCGCGCATCGGCGCGATCTACGTGCGCGGGCTGACCGAGCAGACCCACGGCAACGCGACCGGCATCGGCTACGCCGATCTGTTCCCGCGCAAGGTGTTCGACCAGGTGGACCTGAACTCCACCTACATGAACGCGTTCACCGCGAAGCGCCCGCTGGTGGGCAAGATCCCGATGCTGATGGAAAGCGAGCTGCAGGCGATGCAGGTGCTGCTCAACTTCCGCGCGGACGAAGCACCGTCGTCGCTGCGCCTGGCGTGGATCCGCAACACGTCCAAGCTGGACGAGTTGTGGGTGTCCAGCGCACTGCTGGACGAAGTGCGCGCGAACCCGCGCCTGGAGATCCTCGGTGAGCCGGTACCGATCACCTTCGACGCGGAACTGGGGCTGGTGCCGCTGGCCGGCTAGGCCGCGCCAGGCATGCGCATCCACCGCGACCAGCTTGGCATGCGCGTCGCGGGCAGCCTGCTCGGGATGGGCTTCATCGCGGCTGGCCTGTTTGCGATCTTCGGCGCTCCCGATGGGCTGGATCCGGCCCTGCGCGCCCACGCCAGGGGCTTTGGCATCACCGCGCTGATCGCCGGCGGCATCGCGGTGCCGGTGTCGTGGCTGGTGCAGCGCCTGGACAACATCTGGTGCGCACCGCCGCGCAGCGGCTGGTTCCGCGCCAAGCGGCATGACGCCG
>Ga0326597_10007143_pt1 | contig 15228 bp, 14 predicted proteins | sample RVTome_12_FD_203789 | JGI IMG/M metagenome (GOLD analysis project Ga0326597, IMG submission 203789) | Soil microbial communities from uranium-contaminated site in the Upper Colorado River Basin, Wyoming, United States - RVT100D185 | ecosystem: Environmental > Terrestrial > Soil > Contaminated >... | reverse complement strand
CATCTACGCGCGCGACGATCATCGCTGCCAGTACTGCGGCGACGAATTCCCGATCGGCGAGTTGACGTTCGATCATGTGGTGCCGGTCGCCCAGGGCGGCCGCAAGGACTGGGCCAATATCGTCGCGTGCTGTATCACGTGCAACAGGCGGAAGGGTGGTCGCACGCCGCCGCAGGCCGGCATGCGGCTGATTCGGGTGCCGAGTCGGCCGACCCGAACCCCGGCGATCAGAATCACCGTGGGCCTCCGCGACACGCCGGATAGCTGGCGCGATTACCTCTACTGGAATATCGAGCTGGACGATTCGTAGGGCCGCGCTCGCGGCCCGTTCGAACGCCTCACGTCCGTCATGTCGAGCACGGTGTCCACTCCCCGCATCGCAACCCTTCAGCCCGCCTGGGCGATTCCTGGCGGCCGAGTGTCGATCGTCGGCCGTGGCTTCTCGCTCGGCGGGCCGACGCTTCCGGGCGTGCGTGTTGGAGGGACGCCGGCGCGGGTCGTGTGCGCCTCAACCGACCGAATCGACATCATCGTGCCGCGATGCGAGGGTGGACGCCAGCCCGTCCGCGTCGATGGGACGCCCGGTGAAACGCCGTATCTCGAGATCGGGACGCGGATCGCGACTGGATTGCACCTCGTGGACAGCCCGGCGTTCGCGCCCGATGGCACCCTGTACGTCACCTACAGTGGGTCGCGGGACCAGCGCACGCCGGTGTCGGTGTACCGCATTCCGCCGGGCGGAATCGCCGAGCCCTTCTCGAGCGTGGCCAACCCGACGTCGCTTGCCGTCGACGGGAGGAGCCGTGTGTTCGTCTCGAGCCGGTTCGAAGGCACGGTCTACCGGTTGGAGCCCGATGGCACGCCCGTCGTCGTCGCGACCGACCTCGGCGTGCCGTGCGGTTTGGCCGTCGATGAGCTCGGCACGGTGTTCGTCGGCGACCGGTCGGGCGCCGTCCTCCGCATCCGGCCCGGTGGCGAGGTGCACGCCGTCGCGACGCTTCCTGCCAGCGTGGCGGCTTTTCATTTGGCGCTCGGGCCAGACGGAAGCTTGTACGTCACCGGTCCGACGTTGTCGTCGCACGACAACCTCTACCGCATCACGGAAGACGGAGAGATCAGCGAACTGGCGTCCGGCTTCGGGCGTCCTCAGGGGCTTGCGTTCGACAGCCGTGGCACACTGTTCGCGATCGAGGCATTGGCGGGCGTGAGTGGCATGCACCGCATCGCGGCCGACGGCCGACGAGAACTCGTCCTGGCCGGCGCCAACCTCATCGGCGTGGCGTTCGACCCGACCGGGGGGTTGGTCGTCGCGACGAGCGACTCGGTTTTCAGGTTCGACGTGGGTCTACGCGGCGTCGTTCCGGCCCCGTCCGACACGGAGCCCGCGTGACGCCACGGTCCAGCCGCCGTGCTACCATGATCGGTTCGGGCTCCCTCCTGGGCCCCAGACCGACATGTCGACCGACTGGATCACCGTTCGCGGCGCCCGGGTCCACAACCTGAAGAACATCGACGTCGACATTCCCCGCAACAAGCTGGTCGTGGTCACGGGCCTGTCCGGATCGGGCAAGTCGTCGCTCGCATTCGACACGATCTATGCCGAGGGGCAGCGCCGGTACGTCGATTCCCTGTCGGCGTACGCCAGGCAGTTCCTCGAGCAGATGGAGAAGCCGGACGTCGATCTCATCGAGGGGTTGTCGCCGGCCATTGCGATCGAGCAGAAGACGATCGGCGCGAACCCCCGGTCGACGGTCGGCACGGTCACCGAGATTTACGACTACCTGCGCTTGCTGTTCGCCAACCTCGGCGTGCCGCATTGCCATGTCTGCGGCGAAGCCATCTCCTCCCAGCCGCTGGACCGCATTGCCCAGATGGTGATGGCGTATCCGCCCGACGCGCGGATCAACGTCTTGGCGCCGGTCGTGCGGGGCCGAAAAGGCGAGTTCAAGAAGGAGCTGGCCGGACTGCGCACGCGCGGATTCACCCGGGTTCGCGTCGATGGGACGGTGCGATCGCTGGACGATGAGATCGTTCTGGCGCGCCGGACCAATCACACGATCGACGTGGTCGTCGATCGGCTTCTGGTCAAGCCTGGCGTCGAGCGGCGTCTGACCGACTCGATCACGACGGCGCTCGAGCTGGCCGACGACGTCGTGGTGATCAACACGGACGCGGGTGGCGATCGGCTGTTCTCGAGGCGGCTGGCCTGCAGCACCTGCGGTGTCAGCGTGCCCGAGCTCAGCCCGCGATCGTTCTCGTTCAATTCGCCCCACGGATCGTGCCCGGCATGCCAGGGACTCGGCGCCGTGCACGACTTCGATCCCTTGAGGATTGTGCCCGACGGGTCGCTGTCGCTCGCCGATGGCGCGATTGCGCCCTGGGCGCGCGGCGACCGGAAGCTCGTCCGGGAAACGCTCGCCGGACTCGCGGCGACGTACGGGATCGCGCTGGACCGACCATTCGCACGGCTGCCGAAGGGACACCGGGACATCCTGCTGAACGGTGCGGCCGAGCCGGCCAAGGCCGCGGGCCGAACACGGCGTTCCACGTCGCGCCCGACGGTTGGCGGCTCCCGCGAAGGGTTCGAGGGCATCATCCCGAACCTGCGGCGTCGGTACGACGACTGGGACCAGCGCGACGCGCTCGAGGTCTTCCGGGGGGAACGGGCGTGTCCCTCGTGCGACGGCCAGCGCCTGCGGCCTGAGATGCGAGCCGTGCGTGTGAAGGGCCGCACGGTCGCGGAGTACGTCGACGTGCCGCTGGGCGAGTGCCTCGCGTTGTTCGAGCGGATCGAACTGGACGAACGGGAGACAATCATCGGCGGGCGGGTGCTGCGCGAGATTCGCGAGCGGCTGCGGTTCCTGTGCAACGTCGGTGTGGACTACCTCACGCTCGGGCGAAGCGCCAACACGCTCTCCGGCGGCGAGGGTCAGCGTATCCGGCTCGCGACGCAGATCGGGTCGAACCTGACCGGAGTCCTCTACGTGCTCGACGAGCCATCGATCGGGCTCCACCAGCGCGACAACGGGCGGCTGCTCGAAACGCTGGCGCGGCTGAGGGATCTGGGCAACACCGTCATCGTGGTGGAGCACGACGAGGAGACGATCCGGACGGCGGACTATCTGGTCGATCTCGGGCCCGGCGCGGGCGAGCACGGCGGACAGGTGATCTTCCAGGGCCCGCCAGGTCGGCTGCTCGAGCACGACCATGAGTCGTTGACCGGCGACTATCTGCGGGGCCGACGCGCCATCCGCATGCCGACCACCCGTCGCCCGAGTCTCAAGGGCGAGCTCGTCATTCGCGGCGCGAGCGCGCACAACCTGCAGAATATCGACGTCGCGTTCCCCCTGGGGCTCCTGATCGCCGTGACCGGCGTCAGTGGGTCCGGCAAGTCGACGCTCGTGAATGACATCTTGTACAAGGCCCTGGCGCGCACGCTGTACCGGGCCGGGGACGAGCCGGGTTCCCACCGCCGGATCGACGGCGTCGACCTGGTCGACAAAGTGATCCAGATCGACCAGTCGCCCATCGGTCGCACGCCGCGGTCCAATCCCGCGACATACACCGGACTCTTCACGTTCGTCCGCGAGCTGTTCGCCATGCTGCCCGCCGCGCGGGCTCGCGGCTTCAAGCCGGGTCGCTTCTCGTTCAACGTCAAGGGCGGCCGGTGCGAGGCATGCCAGGGTGGCGGTGTGATGGCGATCGAGATGCACTTCCTGCCCGACGTATACGTCACGTGCGAGGAGTGCAAGGGGCAGCGCTACAACCGCGAGACGCTCGAGATCAAGTACCGGGGTAAGTCGATTGCCGAGGTCTTGAATCTGACCGTGGGCCAGGCGCTGCCGCTGCTCGAGAACGTCCCGCCCATCGCGACGAAGTTGCGGACGCTGGTCGACGTCGGGCTGGGCTACATCGAGCTGGGGCAGTCGGCGACGACGCTCAGTGGAGGGGAGGCGCAGCGGGTCAAGCTCGCGAAGGAACTGTCGAGGCGGAGTACGGGGCGCACGCTCTACATCCTCGATGAGCCCACGACCGGCCTGCATTTCGAGGACACCAAGAAGCTTCTCGACGTGATCGATCGTCTCGTCGATCAGGGCAATACCGTGGTCATCATCGAGCACAACATCGAGGTGATCAAGTCGGCCGACCACGTGATCGATCTGGGACCCGAAGGGGGCGGCGCCGGCGGCCGCATCGTCGCCCAGGGGAGTCCGGAGGACGTCGCCGCCCAGGGGAACTCGCACACCGGACGATTCCTGGCCAGGCTGTTCGACGACGGCGCCACCATGAGGCAGAGGGCCCTGAGTGGGGTACGATAGACACGCTGTGACCGCTCTGATGTGGTCCTACAGCCACAATTTCATTCGATCGACCAAATTATACGGTCCACATGAATGAGCGTAAGATACTGATAAATAGTTACTTACACAATATATTTCGCTGTCTCGAGAAATGGATCTATTATTGCTTCTGTCACGGCAGATATTTGGCCGTCTCGTATCGGACTCTCGGCACCTCATGACCGCACAGCGCACCCTCAAACGGACCGTCGCCTGCACGGGCATCGGACTGCATTCGGGCCGGAAGGTGAGCCTGACGCTCCAGCCGGCGCCGGCCGACCATGGCATCCGCTTCCGCCGCACGGATCTCGGCGGGTTCGAGATCCCCGCGTGCGTCGATCGCCTCGAGAGCATCGAGTATGCCACGGGCCTCTGCGGCGACCAGGGCTCGGTGGCGACCGTCGAGCATCTGCTGGCTGCGCTCATGACGCTCGGCATCGACAATGTCGTGGTCGGGTTGAACCACCCCGAAGTGCCGATCATGGATGGCAGTGCCGCGCCGTTCGTGTACCTGATCGGCGAAGCCGGCGTTCGCACGCTGTCCGCGCCGCGGCGCTACCTGAAGGTCGTGCGTCCGGTCGCGTTGTCGCGCGGTGACAAGCACATCGCGCTCTATCCGTCGGACGACCTGAAGGTCACGTACAGCATCAGCTTCGATCATCCGCTGCTCCGCCACCAGCAGCGGACCATGCAGATTACCGAGGCGGTTTTCGTGGACGAGATCGCTCCCGCCCGCACGTTCGGCTTCCTGAAGGAGGTCGAACTGTTGCGTCAGAAGGGGCTCGCGCTCGGCGGCTCGCTGGACAATGCCATCGTGCTGGGCGAGACCGGCGTCCTGAACAACGCCCTGCGATTCGACGACGAGTTCGTGCGCCACAAGATCCTCGACGCGCTCGGCGATCTTGCGCTCGTCGGGCATCCCATCGTCGGCCACATCGTCATCCACCGCGGCGGCCACGGTCTGCACACCGAGTTCGCCGCCAAGCTTCTGGCCGAGCCCGACGCGTGGCACCTCGTCGAGCCCGCCATCGATCCGGCCGTCGTCGGTTCCCCCGTGTCCCTACCCGTCAAGAGCAACGCTCGCCTCGCCAACTGACGCGGTCCGGACGCCAGGCTTCACTCACGCTCCCGATCGAATTCAGGACGGCTGCCTCCGCAGGCGTACCGGCGGCGCCGTCTGCCGGCTTTGGCGGACTCGGTCTGGCAGTAGGATGGCGTCGCGTGGTTCCGACGCGATCGACGCCGGCACGACCGATGTATCGCCTTGACAGGGATCGGGCGCCGGGAAACAGTACTCGGCGTACCCCGTTCCTGCGCGTACTCGACGCCAGTCATGTTCTTTGGTCAGCGAGGAGTCTCAGTGGATTCATGGATCGCGACGGTCGGTCGAGCCGAGCACCGGCGTCACGTCGGGCTTCCGCCCGGCCGTTGCGCGTGGCCAGCGGTGACCCAGCGTCGAACCAGTCGCGACGCCGACCGCCCGCTGCTCGTCGCCGTGGTGCGGCGCATTGGCGAGTCGGCATGACCCAGGAGATGTTGCTGCCGGTGGCGATGGGTCTACTCGGGCTCGCGGTCGTCCTGCTGATTGCGCTGGTGGTCCGCACGGGGCGGTCGGCGCATGCCCCTCTCGTCGCCAGGCTCGATGGTCTCGACCGAGGGCAGGAGCGGGTCGAGCGGACCATTCGCGAAGAGGGCTCGCGGCAGCGGACCGAGGCCGCCGTGTCCGCGAAGTCACTCCGCGAGGAGGTGACCCGGTCGCTCGAGCAGGTGCGGGACGGGGTCGAGCGACGCCTGGCCGCGCTCCAGCAGGACAGCGCCGCGAAGCTCGATCAGATGCGTGCCACCGTGGACGAGAAGCTGCAGGGCACGCTCGAGAAGCGGCTCGGCGAGTCGTTCCGTCAGGTGAGCGAACGGCTCGAGCAGGTGCACAAGGGGCTGGGCGAGATGCAGTCGCTCGCCTCGGGCGTCGGGGATCTCAAGAAGGTACTCTCGAACGTCAAGAGCCGGGGTACCTGGGGCGAGGTGCAGCTCGAAGCCCTGCTCGAGCAGGTGCTCGCGCCCGATCAGTACGCGAAGAACGTCGCGACGAGCCAGCTCGGCGGCGAACGTGTCGAGTTCGCCGTGAAGTTGCCGGGTCCAGACGGCGGCGCGGGCGAGTGCGTCTATCTACCGATCGACGCCAAGTTCCCGCTCGAGGACTACACGCGGCTCGTCGAGGTCAGCCAACTGGGCAACGTCGAGGCCCTCGACCAGGCGGTCCGCGGCCTCGAGACCGCCGTCAAGCGAGGCGCGAAGGACATCCGCGACAAGTACGTCAGCCCGCCACGGACGACCGACTTCGCCATCATGTTCCTGCCCACCGAAGGGCTCTACGCGGAGGTGCTGCGGCGCCCGGGACTCGTGGAGCACCTGCAGCGCGAGTGCCGTGTCGTTCCCGCCGGCCCCACCACGCTCTGGGCCGTGCTGAACAGCTTGCAGATGGGCTTTCGCAGTCTGACCATCCAGCAGCGATCGAGCGAGGTCTGGAAGCTCCTGGGCGCCGTCAAGCACGAGTTCGGTAAGTTCGCGGGTGTCCTCGACGCCGTCCAGAAGAACCTGCAGCGCGCGTCGACCAAGATCGACAGTGTCCGGAAGACGAGCCGGAGCATCGAGCAGAGGCTCGGCGACGTGCAGGAGTTGACGACAGCGGATCGGGTGCCGCTGCTGGCTGGGCTCTTGGACGGGGAAGCGGATGGCGACGCCGGCGCCGGGACGGACAACGGGGAGTTCTGAGATGGTACGTGCTGAAGACGATGTCGATGGGAGAGACCAGGACCGTGCCGCCACTCGCGGCGATCGGAGAACCCAGAGCGCGGTCGCCGAATCCGAACACGTGCTCGCGATTTCTGTCACGTATCGCGAACCGCCGCGGACGCCGTTTCGGTGATGTGTCGGTGACCGCGGCTGGCTCGTGTGGTGACGAGCCGGGCCGTTGCCCGGCCGCCCGTCGAGCTTCGTTCTAGCGCACGAACAAGGTCTTGCTGGTCGTGGGGGAGCCGCACGCCTCGAACCAGTCCACGCCCTCGCTGACGAGGTCGAACTTGAGCTGGTAGCGGCCGGGCGCGTCCGGTGCGGGGATCTCGATCGGGACCTCGGCGTTGGCGCCCGCTGGCAGCGCGGCGGGCAGCCACGCCCGCGCGAAATCGCGGTCGATGAGCTCGCCGTCGCTGGCGCAGAGTTGGGCACCGAGACGGACGAGTCGGCGCCCGTAGCTGGCTTGGGCGGGGAACGTGCGATTGGAGAGGTTGTGGACCCGCGTGCGAACATGCACTCGACGTCCGGGTCGGCTCCACGCGGGCAGCCCACCCAGTGGGCCAGGCAACTCGATGCGCGCGCGAGGCGTCGCGCCTGGAATGGCGTTCCCCAGGCCGTTGTCGTCCCAGACCTCGTGCCGGATTCGCCCGTGGTCGGCCGTGCCAGGCGCGAACCGCCTGGAGAAGCTGTCCTCGGGATGGTCGGTGATCTCCCAGCACAGCCGATCGACCCCGATCTCACGCGCCAGCTCGCGCGCGTGGTCCATCTCCTCGTCGCTGTCGTTCCACGTGAACAGGATGTAGCGCCAGTTGATGAACGGCACATCGAGGCCCGCGCGGCGCTTCTCGTCGGTCATAGCGCGCAGGTTCGCGAGCGCCCGGTCGAGGTCGCCGCGCCGCCGGTACTGGACGTACGTCTTCTGCGTCGCGCCGTCGAGTGAGAACGTGACCTCGTCGATGCCGGAGCGGACGAGCCGGCGTGCCTGATCGGCGTTGAACGCGAGCCCGTTGGTACTCGTGTACAGGTAGATGTGCGGGAATCTCGACTTGACACGTTCGCACATCTCGATGGCCTTCTTGTGCAGGAAGGCCTCACCGTAGTTGAAGAAGTCGATTCGGCCCAGGCTCGGTCCGGATTCCTCGAGCGCGCGTTCGAACAGGGCCACGTCGAGCATGCCGGCCTGCCGCGTGCGCGTGATGCCAGTCTCCGGCGCGCAGCACGCCTGAGCGCACGACAGGTTGCACGCGGCCGTGCACTCGACGTACAGGCGAGTCGGCATCGGCGAGGGCTGCACGGGTCGCTGCGGGCTCGGCTCGTCGGCGCCGAGCGGCAGTTTCAGCGGGCAATCGCCGCAAAAAGCGGCGCCGCCGGCGTTGAGGTCGTGGCGCAGATCGCTGATGACGGGCCCGGTCCAGACGTCGGCGATCGACTGCGTTCTCGCGTCCCCCAGCACGCGCTGCGCATACGGGTCGGCGCAGCCGCACACGATCCGCCCGTCGCAGAGCATGACCAGCGTGGACTGGGGCCAGGAACACGTGAAGCGCGTCGCGAGGTGATTCAGGGACATGGGGGTCCAGCGACTCAATCGCGCTGTGCGTCGAGCCTTTTCATGTACGCGCCGAGACGCTCGTTCTCGTACGTGACGGTGTTGAGAAACAGGCTCTCGAGCAGATACATGCGCCGATCGTCCGGCGTCATCTGATCGATCACATGGCCGATCTCTCGCATCATGTCCTCGAAGCTCCGGTCGAGCCCCCGATTCGCGGTGACATCTTGATAGAGATGCTCGAGGAGTGCGAGCAGATCGCCGTCGAGCGTGATCTCCCGGCCACCCGTGGTCCTGATCGTCCGCATCGTCATTCCTCGAAGCTCGTCATGGCGCTCGCTTCGTCGGCGTGCAGGCCGATGAACTTGTGCGCGCCGGTCATGGACAGCATCGTCTCGACTCGTTTCTGGACGCCGGCCAGTTTGAGCGTGCCGCCGGCGGCGGTCGCCTGGCGGTAGAGGTCCATCAGGCACCCGATGGTCGCGCTGTCGACGTAGACGACGGTCGTCAGGTCCACCAGCACCCGGGGGTGGCCACCGGCGATCAGGCCGGTGATCGCCTCCGAGAAATCCGAAAGCAGCGGGTACATCAGACGCGACTCGCCGACCCGGATGATGGCGACGCCTGCTCGATGTTCGGTCGTGAGGTTCATTCAGTCACTCCACTATCGGTCTCGCTCCGTGCCGCGACGCGCTACGAGTCGCGCGTGTCAGCCGGGCTGACACGCGGGTTGACGTCCCGACCAGCGTGTTGCTCCTGCCGCACGCTCAACTCGTGCACTCGGCGGGCCAATTCCGTTCGACCGCGGTTGATTCTCGATTTTACCGTGCCCTCGGGCAACTGTAGCCGATCGGCGATTTCCTGATAGGTCAACTCCTGGATGTCACGCAGGATCACGGCCGTCCGCAGCGTCGGCGGCAGCTTCTGGAGTGCGTCGCGCAGCATGGCCCGGCGATCGGTTCGCTCGAGCTGACGGAGCGGTCCGATATCGCTCGAGGCCGGCGTCAACTGGCCCGCGTCGACGGTCCGGTCGATCGTCTCGCGCTCCTTCCGAACACTCCGGTAGTGGTCGATGCACAGGTTGCGGCTGACGCTGATGAGCCACGTGTGGAAGTTCGCGCGTCGGTCGAACGTGCCGAGGGACTTGAAGAGCTTCAGGAAAATGTCCTGAGTGAGATCTTCGGCCTCGTCGTGCCTGCCGACGAACTTGTAGGCGATGTTGAAGACGCGCCGGCGATTCTGGCGCACGATCTCCGCCCACGCGGACTGGTCGCCACCGAGACACTGCTCGATGAGTCCATCTGGGGTTGCCGCCCGCAGGGGTGAAGGTTCGGTGGGCATCATCGCGGGCTGAACGGAGGACTGGCAGAACGATAACAGAGCGTTTTTTCCACTGTCAAACCGTCAACGGCATGCCGACCGCTGTAAGATCGGCCGGCGAGGCGACGCGAGGCGGCGTGGGAGGCAGCGTATCGTGAGCGGTTTTCAGTTCGAGCAATCTCCGTGGACGTGCGACGGTGTTCTCCTGGACGACATCGTACGCGAGGTCGGTACGCCCACCTATGTCTATAGCGGCGCGCTCGTGCGAGCGCGGGTTCGAGCCCTGGACAGCGCGCTCGGGGACCATCCCCATGCCGTGCATTACGCCCTCAAAGCCAACTCGACGCTGGCACTCGTCCGGCTCCTTCGCGACGCGGGCTGTCGTGCCGACGCGAACGCCATGGGCGAGATCGATGTGGCGCTCCGGGCGGGCTTCTCGCCTGCTGAGATCGTCTTCACCGGCGTCGGTAAGACGTCCGACGAACTGGAACGCGCCGTCGCGCTCGGCGTCGGCACCATCAACGCGGAATCGGCCGGCGAGTTGAGGCGGATCGACGCCATGGCTCACCGGCTGGGACGCCGCGCCCGCGTGGCCGTCCGAGTCAACCCGGACGTCGACGCCAGGAGCCATCCGCACATCTCGACCGGCCTGCGTGCGAACAAGTTCGGTGTGGCATTCGAGGACATACGGCCGCTCTGCCGCTGGATCATGGAGCGCGAGCGTCTCGATCTCGGGGCGCTGCACGTGCACATCGGATCGCAGATCGCGACGCTCGAGCCGGTCCGTCGCGCGGCAGGTGCGGTGTCCGACCTCGCCGTGGCGCTGCGAGCGGAAGGTATCGGTCTCGACACGCTCGATGTCGGCGGGGGCCTGGGGATCTCGTACGACGGATCCCCCGTGCCCACGCTCGAGGCCTACGCCCACGCACTGGTGGACATCGTGAAGCCGACCGGACTGACGCTGGTCGTCGAACCCGGACGATCGCTGGTCGGTCCCGCGGGCGCTTTGTTGGCGAGGGTCGTGGACGTCAAGCCTCGAGGTCACGATCGCTGGTGTGTGGTGGCCGATGCGGGCATGACGGAACTCCTGCGGCCTGCGCTCTATGGCGCGTTCCATCGGATCGTGGCGGACGTCCCCGACGCGGGATCGCCGGTGGTGTGCGATATCGTGGGGCCCGTGTGCGAGTCGAGTGACACGCTGGGCGCCGACCGCCGCCTGCCACTCCCCGAAGTGGGCGCGCTCCTCGCGGTGCTCGACACTGGGGCGTACGGTTCGGCCATGGCGTCGAACTACAATCGACGTCCGATGCCGGCCGAGGTGCTCGTCGACGGTAACTGGCGCGTCGTGCGCCGTCGTCAAACCGTCGACGACATGCTGGCGTGCGAGGCGTGATCGACGGAGGAGCGTGACCACGTGACGAACGATACGGACGGCGAGAAGTCGAGCGCGCGAGGACGCCTGATCGTGTTCGAGGGGCTCGATCAGAGCGGCAAGGAGACGCAGGCGACGGTGCTGCGCGATCGCCTCCGGTCCGGCGGCCACCGCTCGCGCCTGGTGTCGTTCCCCGACTACGGGACGTCCATCGGTGAGGAGATCGCCCGGTCCCTGCAAGGCGAGCGCGACTACGACGCGACGGTCATGCAACTGCTCTACGTGGCGAATCGGTATGAGCGTCGCGCGGACCTCGAGCGCTGGCTGGCGGGTGGTCTCGTGCTCGTCTCCGATCGCTACGTCGCGTCGAGCATCGCCTATGGCGCCGCCCAGGGCCTGGACGCCGACTGGCTGACGGCGCTGCAAGACTTTCTCCCGGCGCCCGATCTCACGATCCTGCTCGACATTGCACCCGAGACGGCCCTGCGACGAAAGAGCACCGATCGCGACCGGTACGAGCGCGATCTCGAGTTGCTGGCACGCGTCCGCGACAGCTACCGCCACCAAGCCACGCAGGCCGGGTGGGTGCAGATCGACGGCGAGCGTCCGAAAGAGGATGTCGCCGCCGACGTCATGGTCGCGGTGGCCGGGTCACTCGAGCGGCCGTGATCGCGCGGACCTGAACCGCCCCCGCCTGTCGCAGCGTCGCCGCGCACGCCTCGAGCGTGGCGCCCGTCGTCCAGATGTCGTCCACCAGCACGACCGTTCGTCCCTCGACCAGCGAGTGCGCCCGTCGGCGCGCGGCGAACGCGCCCCGGACGTTCGCCCGCCGCTGGGCCGCCGACAAGTCGGTCTGTGGTGACGTGCGGCGTACTCGGCGCAGCGCGTGGACGAGTGGCGGCCCGAGCCGTGCGGCGAGATCGGCCGCCTGATTGAAGCCACGCGTTCGCCGGCGCGACGCGTGAAGCGGCACGGGTACCACGGCATCGGCGTCGGACAGGATCGTGTCGCCCTCGCGTCGCATCAGGTCCGCCAGGCGGCCCGCGATGGACCGCATGCGCCCGTACTTGAAGGCGTGGAGGATCTCGCGCAGCGATCCGCCGTAGTCGCCCGCCGCGCGCGCGGCATCCAGCAGGCGAGGCACGCGACGACAGACCGGGCACCGCCCACTCAGGAGGCTCGCCTGACGCCATGACGCGAGCGGCGCGCTGCAGAGTTCGCACAGGGGCGGCGTCAGGAGCGGAACGCTGGACCAGCACGCCTCGCACACCGCACTGCGCGTCGGGGATTCCAGCGGCCGGTGGCAGGCGGGGCAGTCCGGCGCGATGACCACGCACAGGACGCCGTCGATGAGGGAGCGAAGCCAGCGAGCCGAGCGGGCTCGCGGGGACCGGGCGTCAGCGTCGCGCCCGATCATGGCGAACCGTCACGATCGAGTGGGGCGCGGCGGTCGGCGGACCTCCGCCGCCGGATCGTCGATGGCCATGCGGACCGCACCGCCCCACAGCCGCTCGAGGTCGTAGAAGGCGCGCATGTCGGGTGTGAACACGTGAATGACGAAGTCGAAGCAGTCGAGCAGGATCCAGTCGCCCCGCGCGTAGCCTTCGACGATCGGCCGCCTGCCGCCGCTTGCCCGGAGCGATTCCTGGACGGCGTCCGCAATGGCCTTGGCCTGCCGACGGTTGCGCGCCGAGCAGATGACGAAGTGGTCGGTGAACGCACCGGTTCCTCGAAGGTCCAGCAGGACGATGTCCGACGCCTGCTTCGATTGCGCGGCCCGAAGCGCTTCGCCGACCTCGGTGGGCACGGGCCCTGGCGCGGCAGCCTCCGACTTCCGTCTCTGGGTCTCAGTCATGCAATGTGGCTGCCGGGGTGTCGATGCGATACAGGTCGTGCCGGTGGATGTAGCGTTCGACGTCGTGTGGCACCAGGCCGGCGAGCGGTTCACCCGACGCCACCCGGCGTCGAACGTCGGTCGAGGAGACATCCGTCGTGACCGCGTCGATGATTAGGATCGCCGGCCGGCCGGGTTCCATCCCGCTCGTTCCCGCCTCCGCGGTGACGCGGAGCATGCGGGCCGCGAGGTCGGGCAGCCGCTGGCGAAGCTCGGGCGCCGCGTGGCCCGGACGCGACACGACGGCGAAATGACAGCGGTCGAGCAGGGCCGGGTAGTCCTTCCACGTGGCAATTTCCGCGAACGCATCGGCTCCGGCGATGAAGAAGAGTTGCAATGGATCACAGCCGGTCGACACGAGGCGCGCCAGCGTCTCGCTGGTGTACGACGTGCCGCCGAGACGCATCTCGAGATCCGACACCCTGACCTGCGCGTAGTCGAGCGATGCCAGCCCAGCCATCGTGAATCGGTGAAACGCGGATGCTCGCGGGGGGACGCGGGTTGGCGATTGCCAGGCCGGCATCAGCAGCAGCTCGGTCAGGCCGAGCACGCGCGTGGCCGTGACCGCGACGTCCAGATGACCTTGATGAATCGGATCGAACGTCCCGCCGAGGATTCCGGTTCGGCGTCCCGATCTCATGCTGGCTCGACCGTCGCATCGTCCGACTCGTCGGATGGACCCGACTCGACGGGTGCCTCGGCCCGCACGGCCGCCCAGAGATGTTCGACCAGTCGGTCGATACCGGCGCCGGTCACGGCCGAGATCTCGTGCAACGGAATGCCGAGTTCGCGACAGGCGGCGTCGAGCCGGTCCAGACGCGAACGGTCCCCGAGCACGTCGGTCTTGTTGGCCGCGGCCAACTGGCGTTTGCCGGCGAGATCGATCGGGCCCTCCCCGCTGTGTTCGCGCTCGCGCCCGTAGGAAGCGAGCTCGCGACGGATGACGCGGAGATCGTCGACCGGGTCGCGGCCCGAGGCCTCGGACACGTCCACGACGTGCAGCAGCACTCCCGTGCGCTCGACGTGGCCGAGAAACCGGTCGCCGAGCCCGTGCCCGGCATGCGCGCCTTCGATGAGGCCCGGCACGTCCGCGACGACGAAGCTGCGGTCGTCACTCAGGCTGACGACGCCGAGATTCGGCGTCAGGGTCGTGAAGGGGTAGTCGGCGATCTTTGGCTTGGCGGCAGAGATGCGCGCGATGAGCGTCGACTTGCCCACGTTGGGGAAGCCCACGAGCCCGACGTCGGCCAGGAGCTTGAGTCGAAGGTGCAGCCGCCGCTCCTCGCCGGGCTCGCCCGGTTCGGTGCGACGCGGCGCCCGGTTCGTCGAGGACGCGAACCGGGCGTTGCCTCGGCCCCCCCGGCCGCCGCTCGCCACGAGCAGGCGATCGCCTTCGCGGCCGAGGTCGCCGAGCTCGACGAGCCGGTCCTCGACACGCTCGAGGATGACCGTGCCGACTGGGACCTCGAGTTCGAGCGACTTCCCCCGTCGTCCCGTCTTGCGTGCGCCCTGGCCGTGGCCCCCGCGCTTGGCCTCGAATTCCGGGTGAAACCGGAAGCGGACCAGCGTGTTGAGGTGCGAACTGGCGACGAGCGACACCGATCCGCCCGCGCCGCCGTCGCCCCCATCAGGGCCGCCGCGCGGCACGAATTTCTCGCGCCGGAAGCTGAGGCACCCACGTCCCCCGTGACCGGCTGCGACGCGGATGTCGACTTCGTCGACGAACATTGAGGTGGACGACCCGACGCGAGACGTGCGCCCGCCGGGCCGACGGTGCAGCGTTAGCTGGCGTCTGGAGTATCGACGCGGATGACCCGGCCTCGTCGGCCGTGATCTTCGAAGCGGACCACGCCCGTGACCTTCGCGAATAGCGTATCGTCTTTGCCCTGGCCGACGTTCACGCCTGGCCGGAACCGCGAGCCGCGCTGGCGGACGAGAATCGACCCGCCGGAGACCGGGTTGC
>Ga0326597_10007142_pt1 | contig 15229 bp, 13 predicted proteins | sample RVTome_12_FD_203789 | JGI IMG/M metagenome (GOLD analysis project Ga0326597, IMG submission 203789) | Soil microbial communities from uranium-contaminated site in the Upper Colorado River Basin, Wyoming, United States - RVT100D185 | ecosystem: Environmental > Terrestrial > Soil > Contaminated >... | reverse complement strand
GGTCGGGTTGGTGGGTGTGGGACATGTGGCGATCGCTCATGATCTGGTGTCCTTCAGGACCGGGAGGCTTCCGGCGCCTCCCCGGCCGCGATGTAGGCAAAGCCCCAGTAGAGCTCGCTCATCGAGTCTCCGGGACGCATGGCGCAGAACCGACTCCCAGGGGTGCCGGACGGCCAGGTCACGTGTGACGGCGAACGGACGCATGATCCAGACGCCGAGATCGACGAGCCAGTCTGGCGCGCGCTCCGGCAGCTTGAAGTCGAGGACGACGATGCGCTTGCCCGGGGACAGCGCGCGCGCCGCATGGCGAATGACTTCATCGTACTCGGGAACCAGCGTGATGGCGAACGTCGAGAGGACCCCGCCCAGGTTCGGCGGGAACTCGAAGCGGGCCGCCTCAGCCTGAATCAGCTCGACGTTCGTCCAGTCGTATCGCGCGGCGCGTTTGCGGTAGATGCGGAGGACCTCGTCTTTGGTGAACATGGCGCCATGCCCCGGCCGCTCTCACTTGCTCATTGTCCAGCGCGGCTTGCCGTCCTCGTCGCGCAAGGTGACGACCACCGTACCCTTGGTCACCGTGCGTGCCAGGATGGCCTCGAAGCCTTCGCCTTTGATTCGGGAACCGGTGACGGTGACCCGATCGCCTTTCGAGAACGAAAGCCCCTGTTTGGCCAGGTACTCCGGCGTTCCGACGTGCACGTGGATCGTCTCGTCCTTCGTCTCGAGCGACAGGTGTACACCGCTCATGGGCTGCGAGCCCGGCATCGCCATCACGTCGGCCACGGTCCCCTCGAGCGTGACCTCCGTCTTCGCGTCGTAGGCCATGCCCGACGCGTGCGCCATCTGTGCCATGGCCACGGCGCTGCCGGCCAAGAGCGCCAGCAGGGTCACTGCGGTTCGCCGCATCGTCCTGATTGTCATGTCAGCCATCATCGACCTCCTTGATCGTCACCGTTTACAGTGTCGTCGGATCTGCGTCCTGCTTCGTTCGAACACGTACGATTCGCTCGACGGGCGCCACCGCCACGAGGCCATCGCCCGCACATTCCGTGCAGGCGGTGTCGACGATCGTCCCGACGATCTCCTCGACGCGCGCCGCCGACGTGAAGATCTCCAGCCTCACGTGCGGCACCATGAGGTCGCCGCGAAAGTAGTTCGCGTACTCGCCGAACCCCTTCACCGGCGTCACCGTGATGCCGCCCAGGCCGTGCTCGAGCAGTCGGGCCTCGACCTCGGCCAGTCGCTCCCGCCGGATGATCGCCGTCACTTTCCGGAATGCCACGTCACACCTCCCCCGGGTCACTTTCGGAGGTCGCTCAGGCGCCGTTCGTATTCCTCGCGGTCGATCTCACCGCGGGCGTAGCGCTGTTTGAGAATGGTCTCGGGCGACGCGTCGTCTCGCGGCGCGCCGCCAGGTGATCCGCTCGCGCGTGCGAACCACCACGCGAATGCCCCGATGAGGGCGATCCCAATCAGCCACCAGAGCCCCATGCCGCCCATGTGCCAGCCCGAGTTCCACATACATCACGTCCTTTCACTGAGCCTCACGCCGGCACTGGGCCGGCCGCCGCGGCACGCGACTCGTACGCTTCGACGAGCCGTCCGTCCTTGAGGCGGACGATGCGGTCGGCGTACGCGGCAATGGCCGCGTCGTGCGTCACCATGAAGATCGTCAGGCCGTCGGCCCGCAGGCGCTCGAAGAGCGCCATGATGCCGGCTCCTGTCTCGCTGTCCAGACAGCCCGTGGGTTCGTCGGCCAGGACGAGGGGCGGAGCATTCACGATCGCGCGCGCGATCGCCACCCGCTGCTGCTCCCCGCCCGACAAGTCGCGCGGCAGGCGCATCGTCTTGTCGCCGAGACCGACGCGTGCCAGGGCACCGAATGCCAGATCGTGCTGTTCACGATCTTTCATGCCCGACGCGGCAAGCGGCAGCATCACGTTCTCGGCGGCCGTCAGGTACGGGACCAGATAGAGCTGCTGAAACACGAACCCGAGGTACTCGCGGCGGAAGTCGGCCAGCCGCTCGACGTCCAGGGTGTACACGTCGATCTCGTCCACCCGCACGCGTCCGCTCGTGGGCGGGCTCATCGCGCCGAGCGTGGCGAGCAGCGTGCTCTTGCCCGAGCCGCTCGGCCCCATCAACGCCACGAACTCGCCCGCGTCGATCGTCAGGTCCACGCCGCCCAGCGCGTGAACCGGTGCCGACGCGCCGTTGTACGTCTTGGTGACTCGCTCGATCTCCACGAGGGGCATGGACGCTGTCTCCTACTAGAAATGCCGCAGAGCCTCTGCCGGCTCCATGCGTGCCGCGCGCCGCGCCGGATACGCGCCGCCGGCCAGGCCCAGGAGCAACGCGGCGCCTACGGCCGCCGCGGCCAGCCGCGGATCCGCGGCCACGGGTTCGGACAGCTGCGCCAGCACGGGCCCGAGGACTCGCGCGGCCCCGGTGCCCGCGAGCCAGCCCGCCGTCCCTCCGGCGATCGTGACGGCCATGGTCTCCAGAAGGACGATGCGCGCGACGTGCTCGCGACGGAACCCCACCGCGCGCAGGATGCCGATCTCCTGAGTGCGCTCGGTCACGGCCGCCATCATCGTGGTGGTGACCACGAGGGCGCCGACGATCAGGACGAGCGCGCCGATCACCCAGGCGAAGCGCTCGAACTGGAGCACGGCTTTCTCGCGGGCGGCCACGGCCTGGCGGATGGGCGCCACGCGCGCGTGCGGCAACACCGCGCCGATCTGCGCCACGATCTCCTCGATCGGACAGGCGCGGCACAGCGCCGACACCTCGATGAGACTGACGGCGTCCGGCTTCGCGAGAACGCGCTGGGCCAGCGCCAGATCCACGAAGACGGCCTGGTCGTCGATCGTCCCGTTCGCGGACAGGACGCCGACCACGTCGAGCGGCTCACCGCCGACCTCCAGGCGATCGCCCACGCCCCTGCGAAGGGCCGCTGCGGCGTCCGCGCCGATCATCGTCTCACCGGCGCCGAGAGCCATGCGGCCCTCGACCTGCCACCAGCCCTTGACCGCCCGCTCCTCGCGGAAGTCGGCGCCGATGAGCAGCACCGGCGTGCCGTTCAGGTCGACCGTGCCCAGCAGTTTTGGCGCAACGGCGCTGATGTTCCGGCGGTTGTGGATCGTTCGCACCCGGCGCGCATCGTCGAGCGTGAGCGCCTGCGCATCGACCGTCAGTCCTCCGACGGCGACGGCCCCGTAGGCGAGATCGAGCGCGCGCGTCTTCGGCGTGATGACGATGTTGGCGCCGAAGCGGTCGAGCTCGTCGCCGACCTCGGCGCGCATGGCCGCCGACAGGGTGGCCAGCGACACAACCGTCCCGATGGCCAGTGCGACGGCCGAGAGCATGAAGAGCACCCGGCCGCGGCGGCGTTTCATGCCGGACCAGGCGATATGACGAAGCTGCATGACGATCTCCTGCACGCAACGCGGTTCGGCTCAAGCCGGACCCTACGCGGGTCCGCTAGAAATACGTGACGCCCTGCTCCAAGCTCGCCGCCGCCAGCACCAGCCGGTCTCCCTGCACCAGGCGGTCGATCGGCGCCGGGTTGCAGCCGCCCTGAAGCACGTTGATATCCACCGATCGGAACGTCTGTCCGCAGTTGTTGCACACCATGACGTCGCCGGACTGCCGGTAACCGCGCCGCTCGCGGAAGCACACGTCGCAGGCGTCGAACGCGGCGCGCACGACGCCGTCCGAGCTCTTCATCACGAAGAAACGGATCTCGCGGCCCGAGGCCGCGGTGTAGCGATAGAACTGCGCGACGCCGTCGTCGAACTCGGAGAGCGCGAAGGACACGTCGCCGCCGGCCGCGGCCGCCACTGCCGGCGCGCCGGCACCGCCGCCGCGCGAGACCCAGAGCACGGCGGCGAGCAGCAGGAACCCGGCGCCGACGAGCAGGTACATCGGCGAGAGGCCGGTCGGTCGCTTCTGCGGCGGCGCCACGAACTGTTCGCGGCGTCGTTCGGACGGCTGATGTCGGCGGTGCTTCTTGCCCATGAGTGCGTGCCTCCTTTTTTGGATCGGCGGGGTCCCCTGCACCCCGCCTGGCGCGCTTCGCTCGCGGGGACCCCGTCGCCCCGCGCCGCTCCGCGCGCTACCCCTGGCTCGTCCCGTCGTTCATTCCGTGGCTCGTTCCGTGGCCATTCCGTGGTCCTTCCGTGGCTCGTTCCGTGGTCATTCCGTGGCCATTCCTTGGTCATTCCTTGGTTCATTCCGTGGCAACCGCCATCCCTTCCAGATGAAGTAGATGGCCGGATAGACGAGCAGGACCACGACGGCCGACGTGATCACGCCGCCCACCATCGGCGCGGCGATGCGCTTCATCACGTCGGCGCCGGTGCCGTGGCTCCACATGATCGGGAGCAGGCCGGCCAGGATGACGCTGGTGGTCATGATCTTCGGCCGCACGCGCGCCACCGCGCCCTGGTAGACCGCGTCCACCAGGTCGCCGCGCGTGTTCATCCGGCCGCCCGCGACGGCCTCGTTGTAGGCCACGTCGAGATAGAGCAGCATCACCACGCCGGTCTCGGCGCTGACGCCGGCGAGCGCGATGATGCCGACCCAGACCGCGATGCTCATGTTGTAGCCGAGCAGGTACATGAGCCAGAACGCGCCGATCAGCGAGAACGGCACGGCCAGCAGCACGATGAAGGTCTTGAACGTCGAGCGGGTGTTCAGATAGATGATGACGAAGATGATCACGAGCGTCGCCGGGACGACGTACATCAGCCGCTGCTGGGCGCGCAGCATGTACTCGTACTGGCCGCTCCAGCCGATCGCGTAGCCGGCGGGAATCTCCACCTGCTCGGCCACGGCGCGCTGTGCCATCTGCACATACGTGCCGACGTCAATCCCCTCGAGGTCCACGTAGATCCAGGCATTCGGCCGCGAGCTCTCGGTCTTGATCCCGGGCGGCCCCTTGACCGTCTCGACGTCGGCGAGCTGATGGAGCGGAATCTGCTGGCCGAGCGGCGTCGACACCAGGATGTCGCGGAGCGCCGGCAGATTGTCGCGCAGCTCGCGGCTGTAGCGCAGGTTGACCGGGTAGCGTTCGAGCCCCTCGACGGTCGTCGTGATGTTCATCCCGCCGATCGCCGACTGGATGACATCCTGCACGTCGCCCACGGTGAGACCGTAGCGCGCGATGTCGTCCCGGCGGGTCTTGATGTTCAGATAGTTGCCGCCGGTGACCCGTTCCGCGTACACCGAGAGCGTGCCCGGCACCTGTCGGATCACGCCTTCGATCTCCCGCCCGATCTGTTCGAGCGTCGCCAGGCTGGGTCCCGACACCTTGATGCCCACCGGGGTCTTGATGCCGGTGGACAGCATGTCGATGCGGGTCTTGATCGGCATCGTCCAGGCGTTGGTGAGGCCCGGGAACTGGATGGCCCGGTTCATCTCCCGGACGAGCGTCTCGGGCGTCATGCCGGGGCGCCACTCCTCCTCGGGCTTCAGCGTGATGGTGGTCTCCACCATGCTGAGCGGCGCCGGGTCGGTGGCGGTTTCGGCGCGACCGATCTTGCCGAACACGCGCTCCACCTCGGGAAAGGACCGGATGATGCGGTCGGTTTGCTGCAGAAGCTCCCGTGCCTTGGTGATCGACACGCCGGGAAAGGTCGTCGGCATGTAGAGCAGGTCACCCTCCCAGAGCGGCGGCATGAATTCCGACCCCATGCGCGAGTACGGCACCCAGGTCGCGACCAGCAGCACGAGCGTCGACACGAGCACGGGCCAGCGCCACCGCAGCACGAAGTGCAGCACCGGGTCGTACGTCCGGATGAGCAGCCAGCTCACGGGGTTCTTGCTCTCGGGACGGATCCGGCCGCGAATCCAGTAACCCATCAGCACCGGAACGAGCGTGATCGACAGGAACGCCGCCGCCGCCATCGAGTAGGTCTTGGTGTACGCGAGCGGCTTGAACAGCCGGCCTTCCTGCGCCTCGAGCGTGAACACCGGCGCGAACGACACGGTGATGACGAGGAGCGCGTAGAAGAGCGTCGGCCCGACCTCCTTGGCGGCGTCCGCGATGATCTGCCAGTGGGCCTTCTTCCCGCTGTCGCGCTCGAGGTGCTTGTGGGCGTTCTCGATCATGATGATCGCCGCGTCCACCATCGCGCCGATCGCGATGGCGATCCCCCCGAGCGACATGATGTTGGCGTTGATGCCCTGGTAGCGCATGACGACGAAGGCCATGAGGATGGCGACGGGCAGCGTGAAGATCGCGACCAGCGCCGAGCGCACGTGCAGCAGGAACAGCAGACACACGAGCGCGACGACGAGGCTCTCCTCGATCAGCTTCTCCTGAAGCGTCTCGATCGACCGCTCGATCAGTCCCGAGCGGTCGTAGACCGTCACGATCTCCACGTCGTCGGGCAGGCCCTGCTCGAGCTGGGCGAGCTTCGCCTTGACCCGCTGGATGACGTCGTAGGCGTTGGCGCCGAACCGCACGATGACGATGCCGCCGACCACCTCGCCCTCGCCGTCGAGATCCGCCAGGCCTCGGCGGATCTCCGGGCCCATCTGCACCTGCCCCACGTCTCTCAGGAGGATCGGCGTACCGCGGCCGTCAACGCCCAGCACGACGCTCTCGATGTCGTCCACGCTCTCGATGTAGCCCTCGCCCCGCACCATGAACTCGGACTCGGCCATCTCGAGCACGCGCCCGCCTACTTCGTTGTTGCTGCGCTGCACCGCCGCGCGAATCTTCGAAATCGAGATGTCGTACGCCCGCAGCCGATTGGGATCGACGGTGATCTGATACTGCTTCACGAACCCGCCGAGGCTGGCGACCTCCGAGACGCCCGGCACGGAGGTCAGCTCGTACTTCAAGTACCAGTCCTGGATCGACCGGAGATCGGCCAGGTTCTGCCGGTCGGACTTGAGGGCGTACATGAAGGCCCAGCCGACGCCGGTGGCGTCGGGACCGAGCGCCGGCGACACGCCCTTGGGCAAACGCCCGGTCACGTAGTTGAGGTACTCGAGCACGCGGCTGCGCGCCCAGTAGAGGTCGGTGCCGTCCTCGAAGATGACGTAGACGAACGAGAAGCCGAAGAACGAGTAGCCCCGCACGACCTTGGCGTACGGCACGGCCAGCATCTGCGTCGTGATGGGATACGTCACCTGGTCTTCGACGACCTGCGGCGCCTGGCCCGGATAGTCCGTGAAGATGATCACCTGGACGTCCGACAGATCCGGGATGGCGTCGAGCGGCGTCTGCCGCAGGGCGTACACGCCCGCCAGGGAGACGAAGACCGTCGCCAGGATGACGAAGAACTTGTTCTGGACCGACCAGTCGATGATCTTTTCCAGCATGACTCGATCTCGCCCGAATGCGCGAAGTGATGAGAAGCGGATTCACAACCTTGCGGGTGGCGCCGGACGGGCGCCCGCCGGCGCGCAAGGCCCTCACCCGTGGTCCCGTTTTTGGGCCTGAGCACCGGTGGGCTGTCCGGCGACAGGACCCGCGCCGGTTGTGAAACCTCGTCTAGGGCTGATGCGTTGTCGTCGCGCCGCCTGGCTCGCCGGCGCCCGGCTCGGTCGTCTCGGACACGAGCTTCCGGATCGCCTCCTTGAGGTTGCTCTCGGAATCGATCAGGAACTGCGCGGACACGACGATGCGGTCACCCTCGGAGATGCCCCTGGTGACCTCGAAGAGACCGTCGCCGCTGACGCCGAGCTCCACCTCGCGCACCTGAAACCGGCCCTCGCCCATCTCGACCACCACCAGGTCGCGCCGGCCGCTGCGGATCACGGCGTCGGCGGGCACGGCAATCACATTGCGGGCCGACGGCACGTCGAACGTGACGTTCGCGTACATGTCCGCGCGGAGCTTCAACCCCGGGTTCGGCAGCTCGATGGACACCCGCAGCGTGCGGGTCTTGTTGGTGAGGAACGGGTAGATGTAGCGCACGCGACCGGTGTAGGTCCGGCCTGGCTCGTAGGGCAGCTCCAGCCGGGCGCGCTGGCCGACCTTCAGCCAGGGCGCCTGGTGCTCGAACACCTCGACCTCGGCCCAGATCGTGGAGAGGTCGGCAATCTTGTACAGGTTCATGCCGGCTTTCACGAACATGCCCTCGAGCGCCTGGTCCATCTTCTGCACCACGATGCCGTCGGCGTTCGACGTCACGGCCAGCGTCCGTGTCGGCTCCTGCACCCGCTCGAGCTCCGCGATCTGCTCGTCGCTGATGTCCCAGTACTCGAGACGCTCGCGCGCCGACCCGACGAGCGAGCTGGCCCGCGCCGCGATGTCTGGGTAGTCCTCCAGCGCGAGCTGCCGCGCGTAGTCGAGCGCCTGCAGGTATTCCTTCTGGGTGGTCACGAGCTGCGGGCTGTAGATCTCGAAGAGCTTCTGTCCCTTCTTCACCGTCTCGCCGACGTAGTTCACGTAGACCTTCTCGATCCAGCCGTCGTACTTCGTCGTCACCCACGAGACCCGCTCGTCGGCGTAGGCGAGCGTCCCGACGGTGCGGATGGTGAACGGAATGTCGCGCCGCGCGACGGTCTCGGCCTGCACGCCGATGTTCTGGACGAAGCCCGGATCGATCTGCACCCAGCCCGGCGGCGGCGCGCCGGCTTCGTCCTCGTACACGGGAACGAGGTCCATGCCCATCGGCGATTTGCCGGGCTTGTCGCGGATGTAGGTGGGATCCATCGGCGCCCGCCAGTACTTGATCGTCCGCTCGCCCGACGGCGCCGGCTGCGCCGGCGCCTCCTCCTCGTAGACCGGGATGAGATCCATGCCCATGGGCGACTTGCCGGGCTTGTCGCGGATGTAGGTCGGATCCATCGGCGCCCGCCAGTACTTGATCGTCCGTTCGGCGGGCTGCGCGCCCTCGTCCGGGACGGCCGCGTCCGGCACCAGGGCGGCGGTCCGGCGCATCCACTCCCAGCCGAACGGGTTGGCCAGCACCACGACCGTGGCGCCGATGCCGAGCACGAACACGAGCAGGAACGCGATGAGTTTCTTCATCTCTGACCTCTAGTAACGAAGCGGAGCCTCCGCTTGGGACCTGTCGGTTTCAGGCGGAGCTTCGTTACCGCGGAAACCGGGTGCCGATCGCGCGTTCGAGCTCGGCCAGCGCCACCAGATAGTCGGCGCGCTGCCGCTCGTTCGCCAGGCGCACATCGAGCAGCACGCGCTCGCTGTCGAGCAGATCGAGCACGCCCACCTGGCCCGTCTGGTACGCCGCTTCCGTCGAACGCTGCGCCTCGCGCGCCTGGGGCAGCAGCACGTCCTGGAACAACCGGATCTGGTCCGCCAGGGTCTGCAGCCGGATCACCTGATCGCGCACGTCGAACTCGAGATCGTTGACGAGCTTCGCGCGGCTCTCCTGCTGCGCCGTCATCTCCTCGCCGGCCTGCCGCACGGCCGCCTCGAGCTTGTCGCGCCAAATCGGCAGGCTGACGCCCACCGAGACGGTCCAGGCGTTCTTGCCGTTGTCGGGCGGCGGCGCGGCAATGCCGGCCGGATCGCCGCGCTGGCCCACGTTCACCAAGCCGGCGCCGACCACGATGTCGGGCCAGTAGTTCTTCTTCGCCAGGGCGACCGATGTCTCGCTGCGTTCGATGAGCGCGTCGGCCGCCTTGATCTCGTGACGGTTCGCCTCGCCCATCGAGTACAGGTCGGACAGGTCGAGCGTTGCGGCAACTTCCGCCGGTGGAGCCGCCGGATGAACCGGCGGGATCGGCGCCTCCGGCGACCGATCCATTAACGTGTTGAGCCGCGCCGCCAGCGTCTGCCGCTGCTGCCGGAACATGTACAGCCGGTTGAGGATCCTCGTCAGCTCGGCCTGCGCCTTGATGACCGCCTGCTGGAGCCCGGCGCCGCTCGCGTAGCGATCCTGCGCCAGCCGCTCGTAGTGCTCGAGAATCGACTGCTCCTCCTGGGTCACGCCGATCGCCGTGTCGACGTAGCCGAGGTTGTAGAACGTCGACTTCACCTGCGCGGCGACGTCACGCTGGCGCGCCTGCCAGGTCTCGAAGGCCGCGGCCGCCTCCTTCACCGCGAGCTGGCCACGCAGGTCGAGCTTGCCGAACCACGGAAACGCCTGGCTCAGCATCACGGTGTTGAGCTGCGGGCCGACGCGCGTTTCCACACTGCGCAGCATCTGGCCGAAGGTCACCATGGGATCGGGCAGGGCGGTGACCTGGGGCACCTTGTCGAGCGCGGCCCGATAGCGGGCCACCGACTCCTTCAGGGCCGGATTCGCCGCGAGCGCGCGGTCCACGAAGTCGCGTAGCGCCGGCTCAACGGCGTAGAACTCGAGCGACGGCTCCGCCTGCGTCGCCGGAGGCGTCTCCTGCGCCTGCGCCGCCACGACCGGCACCAAGCCGGCCACGACCGCGATCGTCAACAGTCTCATCACGAATGCTCGTCTCATCGTTCTGCTCTCTCGATGGCCCGGTCTGGCCACGACAACAATGGACCCGATCGACAGCGGGCCGTGCGCGGTGCCGCATCTCGCACGCGACCTCGCGGGCGAGCGACGCGGGGAACTCAGGAAGACGGACGAATCGGCTGGATCACCGCCCGCGGGCGCGGATCACACCCGTACCGCGAGCGAGACCTTTAGATGAGGAAGGTGGCGAAGAGCGTGTGGAGATCGACCGAGTGGTAGCCGTGTCGTGGCGCGTCCAGGCGGAACGCGATCAGGTCGGTCGTGACCGTCCCCACCGGCGCCGCCTCATGGAACGCCACGCCCGTTCCGTCCTTGAGCTGCAGCTGCGGGGTCACGGGGGTCGCCGGGGCCGATTCGTCGCAGCAGCACGCCGCCAGCACCGGCCCGCGCGAGCAGTGATCGCTCGCCCCCATCGTCTGGCACGGCCGGGTGGCAGCCAGCTCCGCCAGAGCGGGCCCCGCTGTGAGGAGGGAAAGAGCCGTCACGAGCGCGACGGCCACGAGACGCTGGATGGGCGGGCGGACCGGCATATCGGACCGTACCTTAGCAGGACGCGTGCCAGCCTCGCAAGGCCCGGGTTCCGCTGAGTTTCTCCACATGCGCATCGAAAAACCCTGTGGGATCGCCGGTTTTCCAACAGTCGGCTGGGTCATTTCGGACACCTGATCACTCGCTCCGCGGACCGGACGCCTCGCCAACCATCCCTTCGGGCCGCACGAGGGCGTCGAACTCCTCGGCGGTGAGGGCTCCGAGCGCCACGGCCGCCTCCCTCAGCGTCAGCCCCTCGCGGTGCGCCTTCACCGCGATCTCCGCCGCGCGGTCGTAGCCAAGGCGCGGCACCAGCGCGGTCACCAGCATCAGCGACCGCCCGAGGTGATCGGCGATGCGACCTGGATTGGGCTCGAGGCCGCGCGCCAGGTGGCGATCGAATGACGCGCAGGCGTCGGCCAGCAGGCGAATCGACTGCAGCGTTGCGTGCGCGATAAGCGGCTTGTAGACATTCAGCTCGAAGTTGCCGAGCGCGCCGGCGATCCCCACGGCGACGTCGTTGCCCATCACCTGCGCCGCCACCATCAGGAGCGCCTCGGCCTGCGTGGGGTTCACCTTGCCGGGCATGATGGAGCTGCCCGGCTCGTTCCCGGGAATCGTGATCTCGCCGAGGCCCGCCCGCGGCCCGGACGCGAGCCAGCGGACGTCGTTCGCGATCTTGGTCAGCGCCACGGCGAGCGTCTTCAACGCGCCGTGCGCCGCCACCATCGCATCGTGGGCCGCCAGCGCCGCGAACCGGTTGGCGGCCGGCACGAACGGGTGGCCGGTCAGCCCGGCCAGCTCGCGCGCGACACGGGCGCCGAACTCCGGCGGCGCGTTGAGCCCCGTGCCCACCGCCGTGCCGCCGATGGCCAGCTCCAGGAGCGCCGGCATCGTCCCCTCGATCCTCGCGATCGCCTGGTCGAGCTGGCTCACCCACCCGGAGATTTCCTGGCCCAAGGTCAGCGGCACCGCGTCCTGCAGGTGCGTGCGTCCGATCTTGACGATGCCGCGCGTCGCGTCCGCCTTGGCGGCCAGCGTGTCGCGCAATGTCCGGACGGCGGGCGCGAGCCGTTTCCGGATCTCTTCGACGGCCGCCACGTGCATCGCCGTCGGGATCACGTCGTTCGACGACTGGCTCCGGTTCACCGCGTCATTCGGGTGCACCGGCGTCTTCGAGCCCTTCGTGCCGCCGAGGATCTCGATCGCGCGGTTCGCGATGACCTCGTTGGCGTTCATGTTCGTCTGGGTGCCGCTCCCGGTCTGCCAGATCGACAGTGGAAACTCTTCGTCGCACGAGCCGGCGACGATCTCGTCGGCGGCCCGGATGATGGCGTCGGCCATGGTCGGGTCGAGCGCGCCGAGGTCCCGGTTGACGATGGCGCAGGCCTTCTTCACCAGGCCGAGCGCGCGGATGAACTCGGCCGGAAAGCGCTCGGTGCCGATGTCGAAATGCTCGATCGCCCGCTGGGTCTGCGCGCCCCAGTAGCGATCGGCGGGCACTTCCACTTCACCCATCGTGTCGCGCTCGACGCGGTGCGGCGGCATCGCCGGCCCGCCGCCCGGTCCCGTGACCGGCGTCCACGACGGGGCGTCGCTCGCGGGGAACGAGTCCTCGGACGTCCGATCGACGACGTCCGGACGCTCTTCGGGCCTTCGTGGCATGTGCCCCCCCGGTCTCCGGCTGTTGTCGCGTGCTTCCATGATCGCGCCGCCCGGCGCCCGTATCAAGCCCCGGCAGACCGTTGAGAGGCCTGGAGCCTGACGCCCGAGGCCCTAGCCCTGGGCTAGTGCCCTGGCTGGGGTGACGTGGTCCCCGGCGACGGCCGCGGGCCCGCCACGAGTCCGCTCGTCTTCTCGTGGAGGTCCAGCAGCAGGTCGATCAGGTAACGAAGCTCCGCCTCAAACCGACAAGATCACGTGAGGCTCCGCTTCGTTACTAGATTGCGAGGCCGCCTGCGGGCGGCCTCGCCTAAGCCGGGCTTGCACGGAAACGTGACACATTCGTACACATTCGGGCCGTGCACGCACGGCTAGCTGGCGGCGAAGAGCGTCACCGAGATGAAGCTGCCGTAGACCAGCAGCGCAATCCCGCCGAGCATGCCGCCGACGAGACCGCCCATCATGCCGACGCGGCCGACCTCCCGGAACATCGCGCCGCCCAGGGTCATGGTCGCGAAGCCGAGCACGCCGAGCACCGTCAGCCCGGCCGCGATCACGGCGGGGACTTTGTAGAGACCGCCGATGAAGCGAAGCGCCGCATATCTCTGTGGCATCGCGACCTCCTGCAGACCGCGCACTGCGCTGAGCGATTCGGGCTCCTCGGGTGGCAGCGGGGCGCCGCAGGCGGCAAGGGACAGCGCGATCGCGGCGACGACGGCGGGACAGCGGGGATTGCGCCAAGGTCGCCTCCGCGGAAGCTGGCGTCCGCCCACACGGCGGAGGCCGTTACGCGATGATCGCCTGGAAGCGCGGCTCGTCGCGGAGAGCCGCCAGGTCGGGGTCGGCCTTCGCCCGCGCGGCATTGAGCGTCCGCAGGTGGACCGACGAGCGTTCCAGGTTGTCGAGCGCCCGCTCGACGTCTCCCTGCAGCGCGTGGACGCACGCCACGTAGTAACGGGTCGCCGGATCGTCCGCGCCTTCCGCGACCCGGTGGCCGTGGGCTTTGAGCGCCAGGTCGAAATGCTGCGCCGCCCGCGCGGCGTCGCCGCCGCGCTGGAACGCCGCGCCGAGCTTCTGGTGGAGCTCGATGCTCTGGCGATCCTTGAGCGCGTGGTCGCTCGACGAGAGGAAGGCCATCTCCCGCTCGTACGCCTTGATCGCTTCGTCGTACCGGCCGCGCAGGTAGTGCACGTAGCCGAGCCGTGCGTGCGCGCCGACCACCAGCATCCCCTCGTTGCCGGAGATGTACTGCTCCTGCAGGTCGATGGCCTGTCGCGCCGCCCGCTCCGCCTCGTCGAAGCGGCCGCGCAGCGCGTAGAGCAGGCTGATCTGCAGGTAGGAATAGCCCGCTTCGGGGTTGATCGCGATCGCGTGCTCCAGCTCACGGATGCCGTCGTCGAACCGGCCCTGTCCGATCCAGTGGGCGCGCGCCAGCCAGGCGTGCGCGCTGGCATTGCCCGGCTCGAGACGCAGCGCCTCCCGGATCTCGGGCACCGCTTCGTCGTAGTGCCCGAGGCCGAGGTAGGCGCTCCCCAGCCAGAGGTGCGCCGAGGCGAGCTTCGGATCGATCGCGAGCGCCCGCCGGGTGAACTCGATGGCCTTGTGCTGCAGCTCCGGCAGGCTCAGGAAGCTGCCCTTGATGTTGTGCGCCAGACCGAGCGCCGCCCACGCCTCGGCGTATTCGGGATCCTGCCGCGTCGCCCGCTCGAGGAGCGCGATCGCCCGCTCGATCGCGTCGCGGCTGCCGAGCCGCAGGTTCATCGTGCCGCGGGAGTAGCTCTCGTACGCCTCGACCGATCGCGTCTCCGCGCGCTCGATCGCCGCCTTCTCGCCTTCGCCGACGACGAGGTTCAGGCCCTGGCTCAGGTCGTAGACGATTTTGTCCTGCAGCTGGAAGATCTCGTCGATGGCGCCGTCCACCTTCACCGTGCGCAGCAACGTGCCCGTCCGGACGTCGACGAACTGCGCGGTGATCCGGACCACCTGGCCGAGCCGCTGGTACCCGCCCACGACGACGTAGCTCGCGCCGAGCCGGCGGCCCGCGTCGATCGCCGGGCTGTCGTCGATCCGGCCGAACTCGCCGGAGCTGAGGTTCTTGACGGCCTCGAACACGCGCGCCCGCCCGATCACGGACAGCCCCGGCACGTTCTTCAGATCCGAGGTGACCGTCTCGGCGATGCCGGTGCCGATCCAGTCGTCGGCCGGCTCCTTCGTGATGTTCACGAAGGTCATGACGGCCACCGCGTGGTCCACACCGGGCGTCGCGCCGGGGTGTCCGAGGGGACCGGCCAGGGCCGCGGAGAGCGGGCGTCCCGCGGTCGTCGTGGCGCGGCCGTCGAGCGCCTGCAGCAACGTGTGGAGGTCGATGTACATCTCGCGCGCGGTCTGGTACCGGAACGCCGGGTCCTTCTCCAGCGCGCGCAGCACGACGCCCTCGAGACCGGGCGGCACGCTCGACGACACGAGGCGCGGGAGCGGCAGCGGCGGATGATGCAGAATCCGGTCGACGATCTCGGTGACGCTCGCGCCCTCGAACGGCAGCCGGCCAGTCAACATCTCGAAGAGCACGACGCCGAGCGAGAAGAGGTCGGACCGGCCGTCCACCGGACGCCCCAGTG
>Ga0326597_10007141_pt1 | contig 15232 bp, 13 predicted proteins | sample RVTome_12_FD_203789 | JGI IMG/M metagenome (GOLD analysis project Ga0326597, IMG submission 203789) | Soil microbial communities from uranium-contaminated site in the Upper Colorado River Basin, Wyoming, United States - RVT100D185 | ecosystem: Environmental > Terrestrial > Soil > Contaminated >... | reverse complement strand
CTGCGTCCAGTCAAAGAAGGTGGGCGATGGAATTGGCGTAGTAGCCGAGCAGCGGCAGCTCGCCGGGGCGGGCGGTGAACAGCCCCTCGCTTTCGTCCACGAGGTGGCGCAGCCGCAGCATCCTCAGGCCGACGGTGAGCGCGTAGTCGAGGTCGCTGCGCGGCACGTAGACATGGGCGCCCGCGGCTTCGAGGCGCCGCAGCAGCGCCTGGACCTCGGCCTTGAGCTCGAGCTCCGAGAGCGCGCGCTGCGGATTGCGGGCGAACACGCTCGCGATGAGCGCGACCGGCACCACCGGCACGACCCGCCCGACCGCGCTCATCAGCTCGCCCCCGAGCGCGGCGATGGCGCGGCGCCGCTCCTCGCCCGAGAGGCGCGCGAGGTCGATGCCGCGGCTGCGGCAGTACTCGCGCATCGACAGCGGCGAGCCGAAGTTCACGCAGGCATAGCCGAAGCGGTGCCATTCGCTGCGCAGCGCGAGCCCGATGTTGTGGAAGACGAAACGCATCGTGTTCCAGAGGGCATGGGACCGCCCGATTCTGCCCACCCCGGGTTCAATCGATCTCAAGAGAGTTCGATCTTCGAGCACGCGGTCGTAGTTGATGCCCACCGGCACGAACACCAGGTCGCGCTCGCTCTCGTGCCAGCCGCGCAGCATGTAGTCGAGCACGCCGAGCCGCGGCTCGCGCATGCGACCGTCGCGGCTCAAGCCCCCCTCGGGGAACACCGCCTGCGGCACCCCGGCCTCGGTCGCCATGGCAATGTAACGCTCTAGCACGCGCCGGTAGAGCTCGTCGCCCGAGTTGCGCCGCACGAAGTACGCGCCCATGGCGCGGATCAGCGCCGAGAGCGGCCAGACGCGCGCCCACTCGCCGACCGCGTAGGAGAGCGCCGCCTGGTCGGCCGCGAGGTAGCCGGCCAGCACGTAGTCCATGTTCGAGCGGTGGTTCATCACGCACACCACCGTCGCGTCGGCCCCGATCCTGGCGATGCCTTCGGAGTCGATGAAGCCCAGGCGCACGCGGTAGAGCGCCCGGGCGATCGTGCGCCCGAGCCAGTAGCCGATGCGGAAATACAGGTAGGCGTTGAAGGCCGGGACGATCTCGCGCGCGTAACGCTCGACTCTCTTCAAGGCGGCAGGCAACGCGACCTGCTTCGCCGCGGCGTACTGCTCCGCGGCCTGCTGGACTTTCGGATCGGTCAGCAGGCGATGGATGAGCGCCTGTCGCCGGGTGCGCTGGAACGGCCTGATGCCGATGCGCAGCCGCGTCGAGAGCTGGTCGATGACGCGGTTGGCCGGATGCGACACCATCCAGCGCAGCGCCGGGATGAGGACATGCTCGTACAGGGCCCAGCCGGCAAGCACCAGAACCACGAACAAGGCCCAGAAAGGCAGCGCGACCGGATCGGTCATACCGGCATCGCTCGGATCGCTCTTGCCGGCCCCCTGATAAGGGGGCCGTGAGCCTGCCGCGCAGCGGCAGGCGAGCGGGGGGTTGGTTTTCCGATCTCAAAAACCAATCCCCCGCTCGCGAAAAAACCGCTCGCTACCTCCCTTATCAGGGGGACGGCAAGGCGCGATGCAGCGCTCATCTGCGCGCGCGCTCCCGGGCGAAGAGGTAGAGGCCGCTCACGACCACGATCGTCGCCCCGAGCCACACCGCGGCGCTCGGCACGTCGCCGAACACCAGGTAGCCGAAGGCCGCCATGTAGATCACCTGCTGGTACAGGAAGGGCGCGAGCACGGTGGCGGGAGCATAGCGGTGGGCGAGGGCGAGCAGGTAGTGGCCCAGGCCGAACGCCAAGCATCAAAACATCATGCCAAGTCTGCGCGCTTTTCGAAAGCCTTATCGAGCTACGCCGACTTCATTGAAGTGCTCCTAAGAGTGCGCGTGCGGATCCTGCGTTGCACTCGCGGCTATTCCGGCTTGATGCCCGCCGCCCTGGCAATGTTGCCCCATCGCTTCGTCTCCTCCGCGACGAATCTTGCGAATTTATCGGGGGCAAGTCCCCCAGTCTCAGCGCCTTGTTGGGCGATCTTCTCCTTTACCGCGGAATCGGCCAATGCTCTTACGGTTTCGGCGTGCAGCTTTCCGATGACTTCGCTCGGCGTACCCTTTGGCGCGAATAGTCCGAACCAGCTCGTGACCCCATAGCCAGGAACGCCACCCTCGCCAAAGGTGGGCACGTCGACAAACGCGGCAGAGCGCACAGCGCCGCTCACGGCGATAGCGCGGACCCTTCCGCCCTTGAATTGCGAAACCAGCGTGGGCGAGGCGGCAATAAGCAGATCGATCTCCCCACTCATGATGCCGCGCAGCGCGTCTCCCCCGCCTTTGTACGGCACGTGCGTGAGGTGTACCGCCGCTTCCTTGCTGAAGAGCTCACCGTTTAGGTGCGATGAGCTTCCCACGCCTCCAGAGCCGAAATTCAGCTTGCCCGGATTATTCCTTGCGTAGTCCACCAGATCTCCGAGCGACTTGAACCGCGAGCCCGCGGGCACGGCAAGCACCATCGGTGCGACGACGAGCGTTGTGACAGGCACGAGGCTTTCGGCATGCTCCCAGGGGAGCTTCTTGAAAAGCGCAGGAAGCATTGCATACGTCATGTCGTTCGCCAGCATTGTGTATCCGTCCGGTCGCGCGCTCGCCACCTGCTGCGCGCCGATCGTGCCTGTGGCGCCGGGTTTGTATTCGATCACGAAAGGTTGTCCGAGCAGGCCACCGAGCTTCTGGCCGATCAGCCGGGCCGAAAAATCGGTCGTGCCGCCGGGGGGATACGGCACAATGAGTTTCACCGGCTGCGCCGGCCAGAAGCTCTGCGCGGCAGCCAGGAGCGGGATCGTGGCCGCAAGCAGCGCCGCGGCAAATCTGATCACGAGCCTCCTCACTTTCATCTTATCCAGTCAGGCCTGATCTCTGGTCCAGTGTACGCCAGGGCGGAACGCAAGGCCGCAATGGCGTACAGGCTGCCGATTTTGGTCACAAGCTGGCGCGCTTGTCAAGGTCCTTGACAGACGCGAACGCACACTACGAAAATGCGTGTACGCAGTGGCGAGATCGCGTTTCGCTATGGCGTACACACAGAAGGTGGGAGAGTGACAGGCAATAAGCGGAAGACGACGGTGCAATCGCTGCAGCGCGGCCTGGAGATCCTGGTGGCGATTGCGCAGGCGGACCGAGGCCTGGGAATAACCGACCTCAGCCGTCAATTCCGGCTCGCCAAGGGTTCGATTTCGCGGCTGGTCGCCACCCTGATGCAGCAGGGCTTTCTGACTCGCGATGCCGAGACTGCAAAGTATCGGCTCGGCATGAAGGTCTGGGAGCTCGGCAATGGAGTGGTGTCCCAGTTGAACGTACGCAACGTCGCGCGCCCCGTGATGGAGGAATTGAATCGTGCGACGCGGGAGACAGTCCATCTCAGCGTCCTCAACGAGGGCGGCCAAATGGTCTTTCTCGACAAGCTCGACTCGAGCAGGGCGGTTCGGCCGAACGTCGAGCTGGCGGCCACCCTGCCCGCCTACTGCGTGGCCAACGGCAAGGCGATGCTGGCATTCCTGCCGAAAGCACGGGTCGACGGAGTCTTGCATGGCAACCTTCGCAAATTCACGGACAGGACGATCACGCGGGAGAGCGAGCTAAGGGCTCATCTCGATACCGTTCGCCGTCTCGGCTATGCGGTGAACCGTGGCGAGTATCGTCCCGACGTGTCCGGGCTGGCGGCCCCGATCAGAGATCGCACGGGTGTCGCCGTGGCGGCGCTCGGGATATCGATGCCGGCGAACCGGATGAGTTCGAAGCTGATCTCGGATCTGGCGCCGCGCCTGGTGAAGGGTGCGCGGCGGATTTCACTGGCTCTCGGCTATCGCGACGAGCCCGCCGTCCGCGCCCAGGTGGCAGGGCCGCTGGACGCCTCGCGAGCGGGCCGCAGAGGCGTGCGTGCTCCGACATCGGCGGGGGGCGGCCGCGCGGTCCGGCAGAACCGGGCAGCGTTGTGAGCGTGGGTTCCGAATCCTCCGCCAGATTGGGCCTCGCCGTCGCCCAGATGGGACCGGTCAGCCTCGCCGATACGCGCGAGGCGGTGGTCCGCCGCCTCGTGGAAATGCTGCGCGAGGCGAAGGCGCGCCAGGCCGATATCGTCGTGTTCCCGGAACTCGCATTGACGACATTCTTCCCGCGGTACTGGATGAGCGAAGAAGAAGCGACCGAGCGCTTCTTCGAGAAGACCATGCCGAACTCCGCGGTGCAGCCGCTTTTCGACGAGGCGCGCAGGCTCGGGATCGCCTTTCATCTCGGTTACGCGGAGTTGACTCCCGACAACCGCCGGTTCAACACGGCCGTCCTCGTCGACCGCAACGGCGAAGTCGCGGGCAAATACCGCAAGATCCACCTGCCTGGACACGCCGAGCACAGACCGAACGCGCCGTTCCAGCACCTCGAAAAGAAATTCTTCGAGGTAGGGGATACCGGCTTCCGGGTTTTCGGTCTGGAGAAGATCCGGATCGGCATGTGCATTTGCAATGACCGGCGCTGGCCCGAGACCTTTCGCGTCCTGTCGCTGCAGAGTGCTGACCTGGTGGTCCTCGGCTACAACACGCCGTCGCACAACATCTACTGGGATGAGCCGGTCCATCTGCGCATGTTCACCCATCTGCTCACCATGCAGGCCAGCGCCTACCAGAACGCGCTGTGGATCGGCGCAGCCGCCAAGTGCGGTCGTGAGGACGGGTTTCACATGATCGGTGGTTCGGCGATTGTCGCGCCGACCGGAGAGATCGTCGCGCAATCGAGCAGCGAAGGGGACGAAGTGATTGCGGCTCGCATCGATCTCGGATTGAGCGAGAACTTCAGGCAGCACGTGTTCAACTTCGCCAAGCACCGCAGACCCGAGCATTACCGCCTGATCGTCGAGCGCATCGGTGCCGGCAATCCGCTCCCCTGAATGAAAGGCGAGTACGTGACACAAGACGGTTGTGACATTCAGATCAAAGGCGGCGTGCTGGTCAACAGCAAGGAGCTGCGGCTGGCCGATGTGTTTATCAAGGACGGCGTCGTCGAAAGCGTCGAGCGGCCGGACGGAGGAAAAGGGGCTAAGCATGTCATCGACGCCAAGGGAAAGTTCGTCCTCCCGGGGATCGTCGAAGCGCATTTGCACCCGGTGTACGCCGACCGGCTCGACACGCTTTCGAGAGCGGCCGTCTACGGAGGAATTACGACGCTGATCCCCTACATCGGGGCGGTCAAGGCGTGGGGCGTCGAAGGGAACCTCTGGGACGCCGTGAACTACTTCATCGACGAAGGGGCAAGGGATTCGGTCATCGATTTCGGGCTGCACTGCAGTCTGGTCGCTGGCGATCTGGCAGAGCTCGACCGGCTCGTCCCCAGGATCTGCGCGCGCGGGGTCCGCTCGTTCAAGGGCTTCATGGCCTACAAGAAGCGAGGCATGTACCTAAGCGACCGGGACATTCTGCGAATCCTCGCCACGCTCAAGGACAACAACGGCTTGTTCTGCGTGCATGCCGAGAACGGCGACCTCTGCGATTTTCTCGAAGAAGGCTTCGCGGCCGCGGCGAAGACGGGCCCCGAATACTACGGTCCCTCACGTCCAGGGATTACCGAGGCTGAGGCCACGTTTCGCATCCTGAGCTTCGCTAAGACGCTCGATTGTCCGATGTACATCGTCCACGTCAGCACCAAGGAGGCGCTCGACGTGATTGACATGTTTCGTAACTGGAGCGACACGCCGATCTTCGCCGAGACCTGCACCCATTACCTGACGCTGACGAACGAAGATACGCTGCGGCTCGGCACTCTCGCCAAGGTCAGTCCACCGCTGCGCGAGAAGGCCGACGTCGAGGCGCTGTGGCGAGCGATCATCGCCGGCAAGATCGACGTGATCGGGTCGGACACCGCTGGCCACCTGCTGAAGAGCAAGGAACCACGGTTCGGGAACGTCTTCAGTGCCGCGTCGGGGCTGCCCGGACAGGAAACCATGTTCACGGTTACCTACGACGAAGGCTTCAACCGGCGCGCGGTGAGCCTTTGCCGGCTGGTGGAACTGATGGCCGAGAAGCCGGCGAAGATCTTCGGACTCTATCCGCGCAAAGGGGTACTGCAGAAGGGAGCAGATGCCGACGTGCTGATCTTCGACCCCACGAAGGAGCACGTCATCAACGCGACCAGTCAGCACACGAAGACCGACTATTCGATGTATGAGAACCGCCGGGTGCTCGGGACGCCGGAACTCGTGATGCAACGCGGCGAGGTGCTGCTCGAGCGAGGCGAGCTGAAGGCGGCCAAGGGCCGAGCAAGATTTCTCGAGGCAAAAGGGAACTGACTTTCAACGGAGATCAGAACATGTCGCAGCGAAAGATTAGGGTGGCCGCATTACAGGAAAAGACAATGCCACGCACCAGCGTGCAGGAAAAGCTTGCACGGACACTCGAGCTGATTGAGACGGCGTCGAAAGACGGCTGTCAGATCATCGTGGCCGGCGAGCTGTGCACGTCCGACTACGACCGCTTCTACGGCACGAAGGATGTGAGCCTGTTTCCGGAGGCCGAGCCCATTCCGGGGCCGTGCACCGACGCGGTCGGCAAGCTCACGAAGAAGTACAAGAACTACGTGATTTTTCCGATGTTCGAGAAAGCCTCGCCGGGAATCTACTACAACGCCGCCGCAACGATCGGTCCCGACGGCGCGGTCGTAGGCAACTATCGGAAAACGCATGTGGCCGGCGTCCAGGTCCTGGAGAAGCTGTACTTCCGCGCCGGGCAGGGCTTCAAGGTCTGGGAAACCTCGTTCGAGCCGCACGCCCACTTCGGGACGATCATCTGCCACGACCGCCGGTATCCGGAAACCTCCCGCATACTCGCGATGCTCGGCGCGGAGATGATGTTCTGCCCGACCGCGGCACCCGGCTACGCCGGTGGCGTCCACTGGGACGTCGTCAATACGGCGCGCGCGGTCGACACCGGGATGTTCTGCATTTACTCGAACCGCTGCGGAGAGGAAGGCAACAAAAAATACTTCGGCGAGAGCATGATCGTCAATCCGCACGGCGAGGTCATCGCGAAGGGCGGCGACCGGACGAACGCCGTCATCGCGGCCGATTGCGATCTCGCGCTGGTCGACGAGGCGCGCATCGCGGTGCCGACGCTGCGCGACATCCGCCACGATTTCTACGTCAAGTACTACAGCCAGCCCGGTTACGACAGACTGCTGTGACTCATTACTCCGCACTTGCGCTGATCGCGAAGGCTCTCGGTGGCAACCGGGGGTGGACGCGCGCGTGGCGGAACCCGGAGCCGAAGCCCGGCTACGACGTCGTGATCGTTGGCGGTGGCGGGCACGGCCTCGCCACCGCGTATTACCTCGCCAAGGAGCATGGGGTCACGAACGTCGCGGTGATCGAAAAGGGGTACATCGGTGGTGGCAACACCGGGCGCAACACGACGATCATCAGGTCCAACTACATGATCGACGGCAACACCCGGTTCTACGAAAAGTCGTTGCAGCTGTGGGAAGACTTGAGCCGGGATCTCAATTTCAACATGATGCTCTCGCAGCGGGGTCAGCTCAATCTCTGCCACTCGCCGGCGCAGATGGACGCGGCTGCGCGGCGGGGCAACATCATGCGGCTGAATGGCATCGACGCCGAGCTTCTGACGCGCGACGAAGTGCAGCGCAAGGCGCCGATCCTCGATTTCTCGGATCAGGCCCGCTTTCCCATCTTCGGGGCGCTATGGCAGCAGCGCGCTGGCATCGCCCGGCACGATGCGGTCGCCTGGGGCTACGCGCGAGGGGCGGACCGCTACGGGGTCGACATTATCGAGGGCTGCGAAGTGAAGGGGTTCCTCTGGGAACGAGACAAAGTTGTCGGCGTCGAAACGACTCGCGGCGCTATTCGCGCGCAAAAGGTCGGGTTGGCAGTCGCCGGGCATACCAGTCATCTTGCCAAGATGGCGAGGTTACGTCTTCCGATAGAAACGCATCTCCTGCAGGCATTCGCGACGGAGCCGGTGAAGCCGGTACTCGATACGGTCGTTTCGTTCGGCGCAGCCCATTTCTATATATCGCAAGACGACAAGGGCGGCTTCGTGATGGGCAGCGACCTGGACGGATACAACTCCTACAGTCAGCGCGGTGATCTGCCAATCTTCGAGGAGTCGATGGCTGACGCCAAGGCGCTCATTCCTCTGATCTCGCGCCTGCGCGTCGTGCGCCAGTGGAGCGGGGTCATGGACATGACGATGGACGGCAGCCCGATCATCTGTAAGTCACCGATCGACGGCCTGTATATCGACGGCGGCTGGTGTTACGGTGGATTCAAGGCCACGCCGGCCTCGGGCTGGTGCTTCGCCCACACGGTGGCGACGGACCGGCCGCACGATCTCAACGCGCGCTTCACACTCGATCGTTTTCGTCGCGGCCATCAGCTCGACGAAAAGGGCATGGGGCCGACGCCATGGGCGCACTGAGAGGGAAGCGATGCTGAGAATCGCCTGTCCGTACTGCGGTGAACGCGATCACGTGGAGTTCGCCTACGGCGGCGATGCGACGCGCCGGTTTCCGGACCTTGGGGATCCCGATATCGACCGTTGGGCGGAGGCGGTGTTTATCCGCGACAACCCGAAAGGCGAGCACCGCGAGTTCTGGCAGCATCAGCACGGCTGCCGGCAGTGGCTCTACGTGGTGCGCGACACGGTGACGCACGAGGTCAAGTCGGTCGTGCCGGCGCGCGAGGTCCCGGCGCTCAGCGCCCCGGACCGGGCGGAGGCCGCGTGAGCGCGCAGCCGTACCGACTCGACCGAGGTGGGCGCATCGATCGCTCGCGACCATTGTCGTTTGCGTTCGATGGGCGAGCGCGCAGTGGCTTCTCCGGAGACACGCTGGCGTCCGCGTTGCTGGCCAACGGCGTCCACCTTGTCGGCCGCAGCTTCAAGTATCACCGCCCGCGCGGGATCTACACGGCGGGCGTCGAGGAGCCCAACGCGCTGGTCAGTTTGCGCAAGGGCGATCGACACGAACCCAACGCTGCGGCGACGACTGCCGAGCTCTTCGATGGGCTCGAGGCGTTCAGCCAGAACCGGTGGCCCTCGCTCGCCTTCGACATGATGAGCGTCATCGACCGCTTTTCGGCGATCTTTGCGGCGGGGTTTTATTACAAGACCTTCATGGGCCCGACGCGCCGTGCGTGGATGTTCTACGAGAAATTGATCCGCAGGGCGACAGGCTTTGGCCGTCCGCCCAGCGAGCGGGATCCCGATCGTTACGAGAGAGGGCATGCGTTCTGCGACGTGGTCGTAGTCGGCGGGGGCGCCTCCGGGCTTGCTGCGGCATTGGCCGCCGGGCGCTGTGGCGCGCGCGTCGTGTTGGTTGAGGACGGCGCCGAATTGGGAGGTTCACTGCTCGCACGACCGGTCGGCGGCGAAACCGACGCCTGGCTCGCCGCTGCGGTCGGCGAGCTGCAAACGTTCTCTAACGTCCGGGTCATGACGCGAACCACGGTGTTCGGCGCGTACGACAACGGAGTCTTTGGCCTCGTCGAGCGGGTCGGCGATCACCTTTCGGTCCCGGGAGCGTTCCAGCCGCGCCAGCGGTATTGGATCCTACGGGCGCGGCAGGCGGTGCTCGCGACGGGAGCGCTGGAGCGACCCATCGTGTTCGGCAACAACGATCTGCCGGGCGTCATGCTCGCCTCGGCGGCGCGCTCATACCTCAATCGACACGCGGTGATTCCCGGTCGCACCGTGGTCGCGTTTACCAATAACGACAGCGCCTACGACGCGGCGCTCGATCTGGCGGCGGCGGGAAGCGACGTCACCGTGATCGACGTCAGGGACAGGATTGCAGCCGACCTCGAGCGCGCGATACGGGAAGCGGGGATTCGGCTGCATGCGGGATGCGCGGTGGCGCGAGCCGTCGGAAGGAAACACGTCCGGGGCGTCGAACTGTCCGCATTCGATTCCTCCCGCGCGACCATCGGTGCCGTGAAGTTGCGTCTACCCTGCGACCTGTTGCTGGTCTCAGGGGGGTGGACGCCGACCCTCCATCTGCTCGGGCAGCGTGGCGCGAGGCTCGTTTATGACGAGAAGCGCGCAATGCTCGTCACCGGCAAGGTTCCGCCGGGCTACAAGCTTGCCGGATCCGCGACCGGTGAGTCGAGCCTCCGGCAGTGCATCGAAAGCGGTCAGAGCGGTGGGACCGCTGCCGCCCGGGCCTGCGGATTTGCAGCCCTGCCGGAACGGGGATCGCTGGCGGAAATGCTGTCAGTGGAGCCCGACCGGAGCGGCATCGCCCCCGTCTGGGCGATTCCGGACCCCCCCGGTGCCAGACCCGCGAAGAAGTTCGTCGATCTCCAGCACGACGTCGGGATCGACTCCATTGCCCTGGCATTGAGCGAGGGCTACGAGTCGATCGAGCACCTGAAGCGCTATACCACGCTCGGGATGGCCGTCGATCAAGGCAAGACGTCGAGCGTCAACGGATTGGCGATCGTCGCGCAAATGCTCGGGCGTCCAATCGATGCCGTCGGCACCACGACATTCAGGCCGCCGTACCGGCCGATCGCGATCGGTGCGCTCGCCGGTCCCGAGACAGCGCTGCATTTCAAGCCGACACGGCGCTCGCCGATGCACGATTGGCATGTACGCCACGGTGCGGTCTTCACTACGACGGGATTCTGGCTGCGCCCGAGGTATTACCCGAAGCCCGGCGAAACGATGAGCGAAGCCTATGTGCGTGAAGCCGGCGCTGTGCGCAGAACCGTCGGCATGGTCGACGTTTCCAGTCTCGGCAAAATCGATGTTCAGGGGTCTGACGCTGCAGAATTTCTCAACCGCGTTTATGCGAACGCCTTCGACACACTGCCGATCGGCAAGGCCCGGTATGGCCTGATGCTGCGGCCGGACGGGATCGTCGTCGACGACGGTACGACGTCCCGGCTCTCGCAACACCACTACTTCATGACCACGACGACGGTCGCGGCGGGCAAGGTCATGACGTTTCTCGAATATCTGTTGCAGACTGCTTGGCCGCAATTGAAGGTCCAGCTGACGTCGGTGACGAGCCAATGGGCCGCCATCGCCGTGGCCGGACCGCGCAGCCGCGATCTCATCGCGGGCCTCGTCCGCGATGTCGATTTCGCCAATGAGGCTTTTCCATTCATGGGAGTGCGGCACGGCCACATCGGCGAAATTCCCGTTCGCCTGCTCCGCGTCAGTTTCTCTGGGGAGATGGCGTACGAGGTCTACGGGCCGGCGGGGTTCGGCGAGGCGCTCTGGCAGACAATCTACGACGCGGGGCGTGCCGTCGATCTCGTGCCCTATGGAGTCGAAGCGCTGGGCGCCTTGCGTATCGAGAAGGGGCATGTGGCAGGTCCTGAGATCGACGGTCGGACGACGCTCGCCGATATGGGCTTGGCGCGCATGGCGAGCACGAAGAAGCCGTTCATCGGCAGCGCGCTGATGCAGCGCGAAGCACTGGTCGACGGCAAACGCCCCCAGCTGGTCGGGCTGGAGGCGGCGGAGGGCGACAGGGCGCTAAGAAGCGGAGCCATCCTTTTCGAGCCGGGTCGGCACCAAGGCCATGGCATCGGATTCATCTCTTCGGCGACCTATTCACCGGCGCTCGGCAGGCATATCGCCATCGGGTTCGTCGCCGGCGGTCGCACGCGAGAAGGGGAGTTGGTGGACGCCGTCTTCCCGTTGCGCGGAGAAGTCACTGCAGTTCGCGTGCGGTCGCCGCACTTTGTCGATCCGCAAGGAGTGCGGCTCAATGCTTGAGCAGCGTTCAGCCCTGTTGGCCGTCTACAAGCCTGGTCGAATCGGCGTGCAAGAAGGCCCGGCGCCCGTCGCGGTTCATGAACGCCGTGGCCGGACGTTGATGCAGGTTTCGGGGTGGCCCGGGAGGTTCCACCTGCTGTGCGCAAACCTGCAGATGCTGCTCGCCTGCCGAATGCCCGGCGACGGGTTGACGGCGGTTTCGCAAGGCCCGCGATCGGTCTTTCGAGTGGGCCCGGAGCGGCTATGGCTGGCGGCGCCCTCGGATGACCCCGTATTGCGGGCGATCGATGCGGCCTCGCTTGGCGACGATGGGATCGTGAGCGAGATCGGTGCCAGTCGCACCGTGGTGCGCGTGGCGGGAACGGGCGCGCGCTCGCTGCTCAATCGGGGCTTACCGGTGGATCTGGACGCGATCGTATTTCCGGTGGACGCGTTTGCGCAGAGCGTGATCCAGCGCATCCCGGTCCTCGTTCACCACGCTCCCGTCTCCGGCGATGGCGCCTACGACGTGTACGTGCCCCGCGATTATGCCGTGAGCTTTTGGCAGTGGCTGACCGACGCCGCGGCGTCGCTCGGTTGCGAGACTAGGGAACCCGAATGATGGACAGGTGCACGCCGCTGGCCGCGGCAACGCTCGCCGAGCGGATTGCCGGCTGGAGCAGTGGGCTCGATCTCGATGCGGTGCCGGCCGGAGTCGTGCATGCGGCCAAGCGGTGCATCGTCGACCTCGTCGGCGTGGCGCTGGCGGCAGCGGCGCACCCGGTCACGCAGCGTGTGCTCGACCATGCGCGGCAGGTGTATGCAGGCGGGAGGGCTGGCGCCCTCGGATCGCCTGATCGATTCTCGCCGGTTGGCGCTGCTCTGGTGAATGGCACAGCCGGGCATGTGCTCGACTTCGACGACACCAGCTATACCGGAATCATGCACGGGTCGACGGTCGTGCTGCCGGCTGCGCTGGCGGCGACCGAAGAGGTCGGCGGCGACGGACGCCGACTCATCGAGGCGTTCGTGGCCGGGTCGGAAGTGGCCTACGCCGTCGCTATGCTCTGCGGCACCCGTCACTATCTCGGCGGGTGGTGGAGCACGGCGACCTTCGGCGTGTTTGGGGCCGCGGCAGCGGCCGCGAGGGCGTTGGATCTTGATGCAGCGCAGACACTGGCGGCCCTCGCTCTGGCGGGGGCGCAGGCCAACGGACAGAAGGTCGGGTTTGGCACCGACGCCAAGCCGTATATCGCAGGGCGAACGGCTGCCGTCGGCGTAGAGGCGGCGCTGCTGGCGCGCCGCGGGCTCGTCGGTCCAAAGGCGGTGCTCGAGGGTAACTGCGGATTCATCCAATTGCTCAACGGCGGTCATGCGAGTGCCGGCGAAATCGACCATCTCGGCACGGTGTGGCGCCTGGTGACTCCCGGAATCTTTTTCAAACAGTATCCGGTTTGCTCGGGCGCTCACGCCGCGGTCGAACTAACGCGACGCCTGCTGCGGGAGAACGGGCTCACCGGCGATAGCGTGCGCAAGGTCATCTGCGAAGTCACGCCGGTGGTCGCCATGAGCCTCGTCTACGATCGGCCGACGACGACGCAGGAATCCCAGTTCTCGATGCCGTTCGCCGTCGGCGCCATGCTTGCCCGCGGGGAGCTGGACATCGACAGTCTGGACGAGGCGACGCTGGGTGATCCCCGGATCATCGAGGCGATGAACAAGGTGGAAATGCGGCGCGTGGACGCGCTCCATGCCGACGAGGCTCCCGAGGGTGCGCGAGTCACGCTGGCGACGACGCGCAGCGCTGAGATTCAAGGATATCTCGGCCAGCCGACGGGGATGCCCGGGAACCCGCTGACTGATGCGCGTCTGCATCAGAAATTCATTCGCTGCGCCAAGGCCGGCGGGATCGGCGACCTGCGGGCAGGGGAGCTGCTCGCGCATCTGGCAGCGCTGGAAGAAGCCCCGCTGGCCTTCGCTCCGTTCCGGCAATTGAAGTCGTTAACACCCTGACGTCTCGTGGACACTACTGCGCGGACATGAACGGCATGGATGCGAACAACACGACAAGAGTGCCTATCGTCATCATCACCGGCTTTCTCGGCAGCGGAAAGACGACGATGCTCAACCACCTGGTGCAGCAACCGGGCATGCGATCGACGGCCGTGATCATCAACGAGTTCGGTGAGATCGGCATCGATCACTTGCTCGTCGAAGCCAGCACGGAGCTCATGGTGGAGCTCAACAACGGCTGCATCTGCTGCACGGTCCGTGGCGACCTCGCCGACAAGCTGGGTTCGCTCGCAATGTGGCTCGACATCGGGCGCATCCCGCCGGTCGAGCGCGTCGTCGTGGAGACGACGGGGCTGGCCGATCCGGCGCCGATCATGCACACGTTGATGGTGGAGCAGGATCTGTTGTCCCGGTACCGTCTCGACCGCGTGGTGACGGTTGTCGATGCGATTACCGGAGCGGCGGTGCTCGACCGCTTTCCGGAGGCGACGAAGCAGGTGGCGATGGCCGACGCCCTGATTGTCGCGAAAACCGATCTCGTCGCCGCCTATTCGGATCCCAAGGCATTCGCGGAACTGAAGGCGCGAATCCGCGAGCTGAACCCGAGAGCGCGAATCCACGAGACGGTGGGCGGCGTCATCGATCCGGAACTGTGCTTCGGCCCGCGGTACGAGGATGTGGACGCGACCTTCGCGGAACTCACTGCAAGCGCCAACGGCGACGCCGCGTGCGCGTGCGAGGACGAGGCTCCGCTGCATCCGCGTCACGGCGCCGGCATCGATAGCTTCGTGATCGAATTGACGAAGGCCGTCGACGGCGAGCGGTTCAACGACTTCTTGCAAGGGCTGGCGGCCGATTACGGCGAGCATCTTCTGCGGATCAAAGGCGTGTTGCATGTTTCCAGTTCCCCTGAGAAGCCGGCCGTGGTCCACGGCGTCCAGCACATTGTCTTCCCGGTGTCGTGGCTCGACCGGTGGCCGGATGAGGAGCGGAGCTCCAAGCTCGTGTTCATCACCCAGAACCTCGCGCCAGTCGTCGTCAAGGATAGGTTCAAGGAGCACTTCCGGTGACCCTCGTGAGGACGCGCTGGGGCATGCTGCTGATCGGCCCGTTCCTGCTCAGTTTCGCGCTGCTGGCCGGGTCGCAGCTCGTCTTCCTCAAGGCGAGCCTGTTCGCGGACCTCGGATTCGGAAAGATGTCGACGACTGTCGACCTCTCGAATTACTTTCGAATCGTCACCGATGGCTATTATCTGAAGACGCTCTGGCTCACGTGCTACATCTCGCTCATCGTCGCGTTCTGCTGCATCGCCGCCGGATTCCCGATCGCGCAAGTGCTCTCGCGATTGCGCTCGCGATGGACGACCGTGCTGCTTAGCATCATCGTGCTGACGTCATTCATCACGATCGTGATCCAGGTGTTCGGCCTCATCATCATCTTCCGGGCGGACGGCCC
>Ga0326597_10007140_pt1 | contig 15233 bp, 14 predicted proteins | sample RVTome_12_FD_203789 | JGI IMG/M metagenome (GOLD analysis project Ga0326597, IMG submission 203789) | Soil microbial communities from uranium-contaminated site in the Upper Colorado River Basin, Wyoming, United States - RVT100D185 | ecosystem: Environmental > Terrestrial > Soil > Contaminated >... | reverse complement strand
ACATCCGGCTTTGAACGCCAGATTGTTGGATTTCGTGGCCAGCGCACCGTCGCCGAATACCGGAACTTCGCCCAGCGTATGGAATGCTTCCCAGGGGACGCCCTGAGGGTCCTGCACCCAGTACTTGTTCGACCTGGCGTAGCAACAGGTGGCTTGCTGCTGCGTAAAGCGCTTCATGCTGCTTTTCTCCTTTTCACGGTTGCGGCCGCGGGACGGCTCTCCGGCGCGCAGCTATTGCCACCGCAGCAGTTTTCAGTGAGGAATGAAATCAGGCCGTTCACGGCGTCAAAATTCGCGGCGTAGATGACGAACCGACCTTTCTGCCGCGAACTCACCAGGCCGGCAAGACTCAACTCCTTCAGGTGAAAGGAAAGCGTCGCAGGAGGCAGGCCCAGTTTTCCCGCTATCGCTCCGGCGGCGAGCCCTTCCGGACCCGCTTCCACCAGCAGCCGGTAACTGCCGAGCCGCGATTCCTGGGCCAATGCCGCGAGCGCCGCCACCACTGCCTTTGTTTTCACATTTCCAATAATATGGAAATGTCAGGCGCGCGTCAATCTCCTGCTTTCTCCAAATCGCGAATTTGTTGCCGGATGCGAGCAGCCCTCTACCGGCCAAGACACGCCTGAAGTCACGGCGCCCGGTGGGACGGGCTCTTCCTGAACACGCCAACGCTCAATTCCCCCGCCAGCCGCCTCCCGACGTCACTCATGATTTCGTACAGGCTTTGCGCGATACGCTCCCGGAGCGGTACGAGCAGCGCGGGCAACTGCACCGAGCGGCTCAAAACGCGGGTTTCCAGGGCGTACAGGCGCAGCAGATCCCCAAGCAGCCGCTCCAGCTCTGCGCGCGGGTAGGATTCCTGCACGGCGGCGCGCAGGCCGCGCTCGCTGCGCCATGCTCCAAGAATCCGGCATGCGGCCGCGAACAGGCGCTCGATTCTTTGCATGCGAATCGGCGCGACCTCGTGGTAGGGAACCACGATCCTGATCGGCAACATGCCCACCTGCGCGAGAAACGCCCGGTCGATATCCTGGGTGGCCTCGAGCAGCCCGCCCAGGGCCTCGCGGTCCGGTTGGCCCCCGGCCGCAAGCGTTGCGCCGGCGCGGCGGATGACGAGCGCGTCCTTCTGCGTTTCCTTGGCGACGTTGCGCGCAAGGACCGGTTCGAGGTGAGGCAGCGCGACGCGCAACGGCAAGGCCGCGCGGAGCGTATCGATCGTCCGCCGGCTGTATGCCTCCAGAATCCTGCGGTTCAATACCGCAAGTGCGCCCGGCCTGTCCACACGCAGATAGCCACGAAGCGCACCGGCCGCTGCGGAGGGTCGCGGTCGGGACCCGCCCGGCCCTACGACGCCTTGCTCGCGCGGTGAAAGCCGATCATGCCCGCGAGCAACGTCTTGGCCCCAACGTCGCGATAGCCGATATCCTGCAACATGCCGGAGAGCTCATCGGCGGAATAGAACATCTGGAGCGCATTGATGAAGTATTCCTTGCAATTCAGTGCCGCCGGACCGCTCTGGAACAGGAATCCGGTGAAATCCAGGCAAAAGCGCAGATAGGCATAGTAGAGCTTCTCGACGACCGGATTGGCAGGCCGAAGCATGTCGCAATGATAGAAGCGCCCGCCCGGCTTGAGCACCCGGTGTATCTCCTGGAAGACGCGCGTGATGCGCAGGTGCCGCGACGCATACTGCAGCGTCACAACGTCGAAATGATTGTCCGGGTACGGAAGCTCATGCGCGTCGCCGATGACGCCATCGATGCGCAGGCCCCTGTCCTGCGCGCGCTGCTGGCCGACCTCCTGCATGGCCACGCTGCGGTCGATGGCGTGCACTTCCAGGCCTGGCTCGCGCCGCAGAAGCGCGATTCCGATCGCGTTTGTCCCGGCGCAGACGTCGAGCACCCGTTCGCCTGCCCGCACGTCGATCATGGACATGAAGCTGCTCAGGAACCAGTTCCAGAGGCCGAAACTGGCGATGTGGTTCGCGCGATCGTAGTAGGGTGCGACATCGGCAAACACGTCATTCAGATCCCGGCTCCAAATCGAGCCGAATTGTTGCTCCCGGAGGCTGTCACGCAAGGCAAGAGGTGGGGGAGGCACTGAACGCTCTCCTATGAACGCGCTCCGGTACGGGTAGCGCGATGACTCTGTGGCCCCATAAGTTATCGGTCCGCCCTCGCCCTGTCAATTTTGCCGCTCAAAGGCGGAACAGGAAAACCGCCGCTGCGATGCTGGCCAGCCCCGCGGCCGAATAGAGGGCGACGGCCACCCCGCGGTCAGCCCGCACCCCGAGGTCATAGAGCATGATCCGCAGGCGGTGCGCAACGCTCCACAGCGAAAGGAAAATTACCGTAATGAGGGCTGCCTTCCCGAACCAATGCGCGGCGATTGCGTGCAGTCTCTCATAGGCCAGCACGTCGGGCACGTGCCCCAACCCGGCCAGCAGCGTCAATGTCACCAGCGCGGGTGTCAGAAAGGCGGTCAAGGTGCCGCCCGCCGCGAACGGCCCCCAGACGATCGGCTTGTTCGACCTGGCCATGCTCAGTAGGCTCCGGCGAGTTTGAGGAGGACGAGCGACAGCACTGCCCAGACCGCGTAGTGCGCGCCGGCAATGACTGCGTCCGGCAGGAAGGATTCGCCAACCTGCACCGGCAGCGCCTTCGGCGTGAGATTGAACCAGGTGACGGTATGGTAAAGCGAGAACCCCAGCGCGAGGCACTGGAAAGCGATGCTCCACGGACTGCGCAGCATTTCCAGGAACGCCTCCCATGACGCGCGTCCCTCCGCGAGCTGCTTCAACCCCCACACCATCATCAGGGTCCAGGCGCCGATGAAAAGGCAGGAGAACTCGCGCGCCATGTAGCGCAGGTAGCGCGGGTGCCGGAAAATCCAGCGATACGTCATCTCGCGCACGTAGGGTTTGCGGCTCACTTCTTCAGCCATGGCATCAGGTGCTCCGTGTACCAGTCCACCGTGCTCTTGATCTTGACCTGCTGTATCGCGCCCGCCGGATCGACGTGCTCGGGGCAGACCTCCGAACAGGCGCCGACGAACGAGCATTCCCATGCGCCCTCGGTTGCCGCGATCTCCTCCTGGCGCAGATCGCGCCCGCCGTCGCGCGAGTCCTGATTGTAGCGGTGCGCAAGCGCGATCGCCGCCGGACCGATGTATCTCGGGATCAGGCCGTATTCCGGACAGGCCGCGTAGCACAGCATGCAGTTGATGCACATGCTGTACCGCTTGAACTTATTGAGTTCTGCCGGCGTCTGCCGGTACTCGCCCTCGCTGACCGGCTTTTCCTGCTTCGGGATCAGGTATGGTCTGACGCGCGCCAGCTTGGCCATGAAATCGTCGATCACCGTCACCAGATCGCGCTCGATCGGGAAATGCGCCAGCGGCTCGACACGAATAACCCCGTCGTAGTTGCGCAGAAACGACTTGCAGGCAAGTTTCGGCTCCCCGTTGATCATCATGCCGCAGCTGCCGCACACCGCCATGTGACAGGACCAGCGATAGCTCAGCGTCGCGTCGAGGTTCTCCTTGACCTGGTTCAGGGCATCGAGAACGACCCACTCTTCCCGGCAGGCAACCGAATAGCGCTGAAAATGCGGCTCGCTGTCGGTCTCGGGGTTGTAGCGCAGCACCTCCAGCTCGACCACCCGCTCGCTCATTCGTGCCCTCCCGAGTAATCGCGAACGCCCGGTTGGGACGTAGTGATCACCACGTCGCGGAACTCCACTCGTGGCGGCTGCGTCCGGTGATAGTAGGCGAGTGAATGGCGCAGGAAGTTCGTATCGTCCCGTCCCGGACAATCCAGGCGCTGGTGGGCGCCGCGCGACTCCGTGCGCGCGGCCGCGCATGCCACGACCGCCTCGGCGCAGTCGAGCATCGACCCGAGTTCGAGCGCCTGCAAGAGATCGGTATTGTAAACGTTGGTCTTGTCCTGCAGCTCGATTGCCGCGTAACGACTGCGCAGCTCCGCGAGCCGGCTGCACGCCTCGGCAAGCCCCTCCCCGGTGCGGTAGATGCCGGCGTGCTGCTCCATGGCATGCATCATCTCCCTGCGCAATCCGGCGATGGATTCCGTGCCGCCGGCTCGCTGGAACAGCGCGCGGATGCGCGCCTGCGCCGACTCGGCGTTCGTCCTGAGCGCCGCGTCGCTGCCCGGGCGCACTCCCGATTGGAGGCGATCAATCGCGCTCAGGGCCGCGCGGCGGCCGAACACCAGCAATTCGGTGAGCGAATTCGAGCCGAGCCGGTTGGCCCCGTTGATGCTCACGCAGGCGCACTCGCCCGCGGCGTAAAGCCCCGGAAGCGGGGTCGCCGCCTTGATGTCGGTGTGTATGCCCCCCATCATGTAATGCACCACCGGACGCACCGGCACCGGCTCCGTCACCGGATCGACGCCCATGTAGCTGATGGACATGTCGCGCACCAGCGGCAGTCGCTCGTTGATCGTCTTCTCGCCCAGGTGCCGCATGTCGAGCAGCATCGCGTCCCCCCACTGGGTGGACACCGCATTGCCTTTCTTCTGCTCGTGCCAGAACGCCTGGCTGACCCGGTCGCGCGGGCCGAGCTCCATGGTCTTGAACACCGGATGCCCGAGCGGCGTTTCCGGCCCCATGCCGTAGTCCTGCAGGAAGCGCCGGCCGTTCTTGTTGAGCAGCACGCCGCCTTCGCCGCGGCAGGCTTCCGTGAGCAGCGTGCCGGTGCTGGGCAACCCGGTCGGGTGGTATTGCACGAATTCCATGTCCTTCAGCGGCACGCCCGCCCGGTAGGCGAGCGCCATGCCGTCGCCGGTCTTGATCGCGCCATTGGTGGTGAACGGAAACATGCGGCCGGCTCCGCCGCCCGCGATGATCACTGCGCCGGCCTGGAACAGCCGCATCTGGCCGCTGCGCATCTCGATCGCCGTCACCCCCCGGCATTGTCCATCATCAACGATCAGATCCGTTACGTAGTACTCGTCGAATCGGCGAATCGCGGGAAAACGCAGCGAGGTCTGGAACAGGGTGTGAAGGATGTGAAAACCGGACTTGTCGGCGGCAAACCAGGTGCGCTGCTTTATCATGCCGCCGAACGGGCGCACCGCCACCGAGCCGTCCGCTTCGCGGCTCCAGGGGCAGCCCCAATGCTCGAGCTGGATCAGCTCCTTCGGCGCCTCGCGGATGAAGTAGTCCACCGCGTCCTGGTCCGAGAGCCAGTCGCCGCCGCCGACCGTGTCGTTGAAATGATGCTCGAGGCTGTCGTCCGGCTTGATCACGCCGGCCGCGCCACCCTCTGCCGCGCAGGTGTGACTGCGCATCGGGTAGACCTTGGAGATCAGCGCGATGGTGAGCGCCGGATCGGTTTCCGCCAGCGCGATGGCGGCGCGCAACCCCGCTCCGCCCGCGCCAACGATCGCCACATCGGTCCGGATAATCTCCATTGCCCTTTCCCAGACGGATTTTGGGTGCGCGGCAATACGCGCTGTTGATCCAAATCAACTATTACGCGACTAGGCGCGGCTCACCGCCGCGGCGATGTAGTCCGCCCAGCGCCGCGCCTGGGCGCCGTCGCGGCCTTCCACCATGACGCGGATCACCGGCTCGGTGCCGGAGGGGCGCAGGAGCACGCGCCCACTGCCGTCGAGTTCCGCTTGAGCCTGCCTCACGGCCCGCTTGACGTCGGGGCTCGCCAGCGGGTCGCGCAGATTCTTCGTCGAGACGTTCACCAGAATCTGCGGATAGAGCGTGAGCGCCTCGGTGGCTTTCGCGAGCGTTAATCGACTCTCGGCGAGCGCGCGCAGGACCTGCAGCGCCGAAACGATGCCATCGCCCGTCGTATGCTTGTCGAGGCACACGATGTGACCGGAGTTCTCCCCGCCCAGCTGCCAGCGGCGTTGCAACAGCATCTCCAGCACGTAACGGTCACCCACCCTCGCGCGCGCGAAGGGGACCTTGAGGCGGTCAAACGCATGCTCCAGCGCGAGATTGGTCATCTGCGTGCCCACCACGCCGCCGGCGAGCTCGCCTTTCTGCTTGCGGTGGCGCGCGATGACGTAGAGCAGCTGATCGCCGTCGTAGAGCTTGCCCGCGCCGTCGGCCATGACCAGGCGGTCGCCGTCGCCGTCGAGCGCAATGCCGAGATCGGCCTTGTGACGCTTCACCGCCGCCTGCAGCGCCTGCGGCGAAGTCGCGCCCACGCGGTCGTTGATGTTGAAGCCGTCCGGCGCGACGCCCACCGCCTCCACGTCGGCGCCGAGCTCGTGGAACACGTGCGGAGCGATGTGATAGGCCGCGCCGTGGGCGCAATCGACCACGATCCTCAGGCCGCGCAGGTGCAGCTGCGGCGGAAAGGCGCTCTTGCAGAATTCGACGTAGCGCCCGGCCGCGTCGTCGAGACGGCGCGCCTTGCCGAGGCGCAGCGATGGCATGCACCTCAACGGGCGCGCGAGCTCGCGTTCGATCGCGCTCTCCGTCGGGTCCGGGAGCTTGAAACCATCACCCGAGAAGAACTTGATGCCGTTGTCGTCGTACGGATTGTGCGAGGCGCTGATCACGATGCCGGCCGAGAGCCGCAGCGCGCGCGTGAGATAGGCCACCGCGGGTGTGGGCATCGGTCCCACCAGCAGCACGTCCACGCCGGCGGCGGATAGTCCCGCTTCCAGCGCCGACTCCAGCATGTAACCGGAGATGCGGGTGTCCTTGCCGATCAGCACCGCCGGGCGTTCCACGCCCTTGCGCCTGATGCCCGCGAGCACCTTGCCCGCGGCGTAGCCCAGCCGCATCACAAAATCGGGCGTGATCGGCTCGTCGCCGACCTTGCCCCTGACTCCATCAGTCCCGAAATACTTTCGACTCGTTTTCAAATAGCCGCCAAGACGCCAAGAACGCCAAGGAAATCCGAAGAATAATAACAGACAGAGCTCCAGACGAAAGGCGATTTCAGACTTGTTTGGTTTGGTTCCAGTTTCAAATATTTCATTGTTCTTCTTGGCGGCCTTGGCGGCCTTGGCGACTTGGCGGCTAATTCTGGGTTTTGTTTGTATTCTTGTCTTGCTTGGCGGCCTTGGCGGCCTTGGCGACTTGGCGGCTAATTCTGGGTTTTGTTTGTATTCTTGTCTTGCTTGGCGGCCTTGGCGCCTTGGCGGCTAATTTCCGGTTTTCACAGCCTGCCAGACGGCGAGCGCGTCGCGGGTCGCGGCGACGTCGTGCACCCGCACGATCTGCGCCCCGTTTTGCACGGCGAGCAGCGCCGCTGCAATGCTCGCATGGACCCGTTCCTGCGGCTCCCGCCCGGTCAGCTTGCCGAGCATCGCCTTGCGCGATAGCCCCACCAGCAACGCGACGCCGAGCGACCTGAACTCGGCGAGCGAGCGCAGCAGCGCCAGGTTGTGCTCGACCGTCTTGCCGAAGCCGAAACCGGGGTCCACCACGATGCGGTCGCGCGCAACACCTGCCCGCTCCGCGGCGGCGACGCGCTGCGCGAGGTAATCCCGCACCTCGCTCACCACGTCCCGGTAGCTAGGATGCTCTTGCATGGTCCCGGGGTCGCCTTGCATGTGCATGAGACACACGGCGACCGGCGACATTGCCACCGCCGCGAGCGCCGCGGGAGCGGTGAGCGCGGTGACGTCGTTTATCATGGCCGCGCCGGCAGCGATCGCCTCGGCCATGAACTCGGGCTTGCGGGTGTCCACCGATAGCGGCACGCCGCAGCCGGCGAGGGCTTCCAGGACGGGCAGCACGCGCCGGCGCTCCTCGTCGAGCGCGACCGGCGCAGCGCCCGGACGGGTGGATTCGCCGCCGACGTCGAGAATGTCGGCCCCCTCCCCGACCAGCCGCCGGGCGTGCGCCACCGCCTGTTTCGCGCCGACATACAGGCCCCCGTCGGAAAACGAGTCGGGCGTGACGTTGACCACGCCCATCACGAGCGGCCGCTCAAGCGACAGCTTGAACGGGCCGCACTGGAGGAACATCAGGATTCGGGATTCAGGAATCGGGATTCAGTGAATTCGACAAACGACATGCGGTCGCACGCCGAATCCTGAATCCTGGCTCCTGAATCCTGCTGTTAGGCGCTTTGCGGGGGAGTTGCCGGTGCCGCGGCGGCCGGCTGCAGACCCGGGTCCCTCGGCTGCGACGGCGGCGGCGTGGGCTTGGGCGGGCGCGGCGCGGCGCCCGCCATGATGTCGTTGATCTGGTCGGAGTCGAGCGTCTCCCACTCGAGCAGAGCCTTCGCCATCGTCTCGACCTTGCTGCGGTTGTCCTCGATGAGCTTCCGCGCCAGCGCGTACTGCCGGTCGACGATTCCACGGATTTCGGCGTCGACCTTCTGCATCGTCGTCTCGGACACGTTCTTGTGCACCGTCACCGAGCGGCCGAGGAAGACTTCGCCCTCGTTTTCGCCGTAGACCATGGGTCCCAGCTCGTCGCTCATGCCCCAGCGCGTCACCATGTTGCGCGCAATGTCCGTGGCGCGCTCGAAATCGTTGGAGGCGCCAGTGGTCATCTGCCCCATGAAGATTTCTTCGGCGATGCGGCCGCCGAAGAGCACCGCGATATTCTGCAGGAGCATCTCGCGGTCCATGCTGTAGCGATCCTGTTCCGGGAGCTGCATCGTGACGCCCAGCGCCCGCCCGCGCGGGATGATCGTCACCTTGTGCACCGGGTCGGTCTTGGGCATCAACTTCGCGACCACCGTATGACCGGCCTCGTGATACGCGGTGTTCCTGCGCTCGTGCTCCGGCATCACGATGGAGCGCCGCTCCGCCCCCATGATGATCTTGTCCTTGGCGCGCTCGAAATCGTCCATATCCACGAGCCGCTTGTTGGCGCGCGCGGCAAAGAGCGCCGCCTCGTTCACCAGGTTCGCGAGGTCCGCCCCGGAGAAGCCCGGCGTGCCGCGCGCGATGATGTCCGATTTGACGTCCGGCGCCATCGGGACTTTCCGCATGTGCACCTGCAGGATCTGCTCGCGTCCGCGGATGTCGGGCAGCGGCACCACCACCTGGCGGTCGAAGCGGCCGGGCCGCAGCAGCGCCGGATCGAGCACGTCCGGGCGGTTGGTCGCCGCGATCACGATGACGCCGGAGTTGGTCTCGAAGCCGTCCATTTCCACCAGCAGCTGGTTCAACGTCTGCTCGCGCTCGTCGTTGCCCCCGCCCAATCCCGCGCCGCGCTGGCGCCCGACGGCGTCGATTTCGTCGATGAACACGATGCAAGGGGCGTGCTTCTTCGCCTGCTCGAACATATCGCGCACGCGCGCCGCGCCCACGCCCACGAACATCTCAACGAAATCGGAGCCCGAGATGGTAAAGAACGGAACCTTGGCCTCGCCCGCGATCGCCTTGGCGAGGAGCGTCTTGCCCGTGCCGGGATTGCCGACCATCAGCACTCCGCGCGGGATGCGCCCGCCGAGCTTCTGGAACTTGGAGGGATCACGCAGGAACTCCACCAGCTCCGCGACCTCCTCCTTGGCCTCCTCGCAACCCGCGACGTCGGCGAAGGTGATGGTGTTGTTCGACTCGTCGAGCATGCGCGCGCGGCTCTTGCCGAACGAGAACGCGCCGCCGCGGCCCCCGCCCTGCATCTGGCGCATGAAGAAGATCCACACGCCGATCAGGAGCAGCATCGGGAACCACGAAACGAAGATATTCATGAGGAGCGAGGGCTCCTCCTCGGGCTTGGCCTCGATGATCACGCCGTTCTTGAGGAGATCCGACACCAGCCAGGGGTCGGAGGGCGAATAGGTCGTGAACCGTTCGCCGGTCTGCTTTACGCCTTTCAGGACGCGCCCTTCGATCGTCACCTTGGCGATGCGCCCCTGCTTCACCTCTTCGATGAACTGGGAGTACTCCATCGCCTTCTGGGCGATCTGGCGCGCGCTGAACTGGTTGAACACCGTCATCAGCACGAGCGCGATCACCAGCCAGATCGCCACATTTTTCACGAGGTTATTCAAGGACGCTCCTCATAACCAACCACCTCAATTCTAGTCTCTTTTCACCCGCAACGCAGCATGCGGCAGCGCGCTCAGGGCTCACGCTTCCCGCAACGCCTCAGCCAGCAAATAGACTTCGCTTGAACGACTCCTGGAAGCTTCCGGCTTGCGCACGGTCACCGTGCGAAACCGGCTGCGCAGATTCTTGAGGAAACCCTCGAAGGCTGCCCCCTGGAACACTTTGACCATAAATTTGCCCTGCGGTTTCAAGTGTTTCAGCGCAAAACCGAGCGCCAGCTCGGTGAGCTCCAGCGCGCGTGCCTGGTCGGTCGCGGCAATACCGGTTAAGTTGGGGGCCAGATCGGAGAGCACAAGATCCACTTTCTGGCCGGAGAGCGCATGCTCCAGCGCCTCGACCACTTCCAGGTCGCGGAAATCCCCGCGGATGAAGGTGACACCGGCGAGTCCCGGCATGTCGAGGAGATCGAGCGCGATCACCCGTCCGCCCGGCGCGACCCGCCGTGCCGCGACTTGCGACCAGCTCCCGGGCGCCGCGCCCAGATCCACCACCAGCATGCCCGGCCCGAGCAGGCGGTCGCGCCCGGCGATTTCCTCGAGCTTGTAGGCGGCGCGCGAGCGCATGCCTTCGGCGCGCGCGCGCTTCACGTACACGTCGGCAACGTGCTCCTTCATCCATGTTTTGCCGCGCACCCGGCCCATCCGCTACACTCTGAACAAGAAATAGACAGGATTCACACGATTCACAGGATTAGAGCGTCGTTTCAATAATCTTGTTAATCGTGTTAATCCTGTCCATTCAATGCTTCCACTAACACCGGCGGAGCGGCGCGCTCTGCGCGCCCGCGCGCACCATCTCCATCCGGTAATCATGATCGGAGAGGCGGGTCTCACGCCGGCCGTTCTCAAGGAAATCGATATCGCTCTGAAGAGCCACGAGCTCATCAAGGTCCGGGTGCCGGGCAAGGACCGTAGCGCACGCGAGGCGCTGATCGAGGAAATCTGCGCGGCCCTCGACGCGAGCCCGGTACAGCATATCGGGAAAATCCTGGTCATCTTCCGGCTGCGCCCCGAACCGGTCGAACCGAAACCAGTGCCGCGCCGCGGCAGGAAACCGGGATACCGCCCCAAGCGCTTCTTTCAGAACTGAGTGGCTGGCCGCCCTGACTGCGTCGCAGATACGACGTCGCAGGTAAGGCGTCGCAGATAGGGCGTCGCAGATACAGCGCGCAGCACCTGAGACGCTTCATCTGAGACGCAGTACCTGAGACGCATTAGCTGAGACGCCTTCAAATGTACTTGACGTCGAGGATCTCGTACTCGCGCACGCCGCCCGGCGCCTGGACTTCGGCGACGTCGCCCGAGTACTTGCCGATCAGGGCGCGCGCGAGAGGCGATCCGATCGATACCTTGCCCTGCTTGATGTCGCCCTCATCGTCGCCGACGATCTGGTAGGTCACCACCTCCCCGCTCTTCATGTCCTCGAGGTCCACGGTGGCGCCGAACACGCAGCGCCCGTCGGCGTCGAGCAGCGCGGGATTGATGATCTGGACATTCGCCAGCTTCGCCTCCAGCTCGGAGATGCGGCCCTCGATGAATCCTTGCCGCTCCTTGGCGGCGTGGTATTCCGCGTTCTCCGCGATGTCGCCGTGGGAACGCGCCTCGGCAATGGCGGTGACGATCGCCGGCCGCTGCACCGTTTTCAGCTCCTGGAGCTCGGCGCGCAGCCTCTCCGCTCCCGCGATCGTGATCGGGATCTTGCTCATACCGCCGCAGCGAGCCGGGCGTGCAGGTCCTGCATCACGTACGCGCGCAGCTCCGTTCCCTGCTCGATTCCGGTGCACGCGGCACGCGCCCCGTCGAGCGTGGTGAAAATCGGGACTCGCTCCTGCAGGGCGGCACGGCGGATGACATAGGAGTCGCGCACCGCCACCCGCTTCTCCTCCACCGTGTTGACGATGAGCGAGATCTCGCCGTTCTTGATCATGTCCACGATATGCGGCCGGCCTTCCTGCACCTTGTTCACGGGCGTCACGCCGAGGCCCGCGGCCGCGATCGCCGCCGCCGTGCCGCGGGTGGCGACCAGCGTGAAGCCGAGGCTCAAGAGCTTGCGCGCGATCTCGATGGTGCGCGGCTTGTCCTCGTCGCGCACGCTGACGAATACCTTGCCGGTCGCGGGCAGGTCGTCGCCCGAGGCGAGCTGCGACTTCACGAAGGCTTCGGCGAAGGTCAGGCCGACACCCATCACCTCACCGGTGGACTTCATCTCCGGGCCCAATATGGTATCGGCCCCCGGGAACTTGATGAACGGGAATACCGCCTCCTTGACCGAGTAGTACGGCGGCACGATCTCGCCCGCCACGCCCTGGTCGGCGAGCGATTTTCCCGCCATGCAGCGCGCCGCGATCTTGGCGAGCGGCACGCCGGTCGCCTTGGACACGAACGGCACGGTGCGCGAGGCGCGGGGGTTGACCTCCAGCACGTACACCACCCCGTCCTGGATCGCGAACTGCACGTTGATCAGGCCCACCACCTTCAGCGCACGCGCCATCGCGGCGGTCTGGCGCTTGAGCTCCGCCTGCATCTCCGGCGTGAGTGAGTACGGCGGCAGGGAGCAGGCGGAATCGCCGGAATGCACGCCGGCCTGCTCGATGTGCTCCATCACGCCGCCGATGATCACCTCGCTGCCGTCGCATACCGCGTCCACGTCCACTTCGGTGGCGTCGTTCAAGAAATGGTCGAGCAGCACCGGCGAGTCGTTCGACACCTTGACCGCCTCGCGCATATAGCGCTCGAGATCGCTCTGCTGGTAGACGATCTCCATGGCGCGGCCGCCCAGCACGTAGGACGGTCGCACCACCAGGGGATAGCCGATCTCCTCCGCCACCGCGAGTGCTTTCTGGGTGCTCCTCGCGGTGCGGTTGGGCGGCTGCTTGAGCTTCAACCTGTTGAGCAGCTTCTGAAAGCGCTCGCGGTCCTCCGCGACGTCGATCGAATCGGGCGACGTGCCGATGATGGGCACGCCGTTCGCCTCCAGGTCGCGCGCAAGCTTGAGCGGCGTCTGCCCCCCGAACTGCACGATGACGCCGGACGGCTTTTCCACGTGGACGATCTCGAGCACGTCCTCGAGCGTCAGCGGCTCGAAGTAGAGCCGGTCGGAGGTGTCGTAATCGGTCGAGACCGTTTCGGGGTTGCAATTGACCATGATGGTCTCCAACCCGTCCTCGCGCAGCGCGAACGCAGCGTGCACGCAGCAATAGTCGAACTCGATCCCCTGGCCGATGCGGTTGGGTCCGCCGCCCAGCACCATGATTTTCCTGCGCGTGCCCGGCGCCGCCTCGCACTCCTCCTCGTAGGTCGAGTAGAGATAGGCCGTGTGCGTGGCGAACTCCGCCGCGCAGGTGTCTACGCGCTTGAACACCGGCCGCACACCGAGCTGGTGGCGCCGCGCGCGCACCCGGTGCTGGTCGGAGGTGAGCAGCTTCGCGAGCCGCCGGTCGGAGAATCCGGCGCGCTTCAGCCGCCGCAGCGCCTCCGCGTCGAGCTCATCCAGCGTGCTTCCCTTCAGCGCATTTTCCTGGCGCACGATGTCCTCGATCTGCGCCAGGAACCAGGGGTCGATGCGCGTCAGTTCGTACACCTCGTCCGCCGTGATGCCGCAGCGGAAGGCATCGGCGACGTAGAAGATGCGGTCGGGCCCGGGGTGCGCCAGCTCGTTTTCAATTGCGTCGCGGTCGCTCGACAACTCGTCGAACCCGTCCACGCCCGTCTCCAGGCCCCGCAGCGCCTTCTGCATGGACTCCTGGAAAGTGCGGCCGATCGCCATCACCTCGCCCACCGATTTCATCTGGGTGGTCAGACGATCGTCGGCCTGCGGGAACTTCTCGAACGCGAAGCGCGGCATCTTGGTCACGACGTAATCGATGGTCGGCTCGAACGAGGCCGGGGTCGCGCCGCCAGTGACCTCGTTTCTGAGCTCGTCCAGCGTGTAGCCCACCGCGAGCTTGGCCGCGACCTTGGCGATCGGGAAACCGGTCGCCTTGGAGGCGAGCGCGGAGGAGCGCGACACCCGCGGATTCATCTCGATGATCACCATGTGCCCGTCTTTCGGGTTCACCGCGAACTGCACGTTCGAGCCGCCGGTGTCCACGCCGATCTCGCGCAGGCACGCGATCGCCGCGTCGCGCATGATCTGGTATTCCTTGTCGGTCAGCGTCTGCGCGGGCGCGACCGTGATCGAATCGCCCGTGTGCACGCCCATGGGGTCCAGGTTCTCGATCGAGCACACGATGATGCAGTTGTCCTTCCGGTCCCGCACCACCTCCATCTCGAATTCCTTCCAGCCGATCACCGACTCCTCGATCAGCACTTCGCGCGTGGGGCTGGCGTCGAGGCCGCGCTCGACGATGGCGATGAACTCGTCCCTGTTGTAAGCGATGCCGCCACCGGTGCCGCCAAGGGTGAAGGAGGGCCGGAGGATCGTGGGAAAGCCCACCATCGTCTGCACCTGCAGCGCTTCCTCCATGCTGTGCGCGAGCGCCGAGCGCGGGCTCGCGAGCCCGATCCGCTCCATCGCCTTCTTGAATTTCTCGCGGTCCTCGGCCTTGTCGATCGCCTCGCGCTTCGCGCCGATCATTTCGACGCCGTACTTTTCGAGCACGCCGTTGCGGGCAAGATCGAGGGCGCAGTTCAGACCCGTCTGGCCGCCCATGGTCGGCAGCAGGGCATCCGGGCGCTCGGCCGCGATGATCTTTTCCACCATCTGCCAGCTCACCGGCTCGATGTAGGTTGCGTCCGCCATCTCCGGGTCCGTCATGATGGTGGCGGGATTGGAGTTGACGAGAATGACGCGATAGCCCTCCTCTTTCAGCGCTTTGCACGCCTGCGCCCCCGAATAGTCGAACTCGCACGCCTGGCCGATCACGATCGGCCCGGCGCCGATGATCAGGATGCTTTTTATGTCGGTGCGCTTGGGCATGCTCAGCCGAGGGATGAGGGATGAGGGATGAGGGATGAGGGGTGGGAGCTATCGGACGGCGCCATGACGGGCTCCTTCTGCCTTGTGACTTCCGCCTTGGCATGCGGCTCCATCAGCGTCACGAACCTGTCGAAGAGGTAGTCGACATCGTGCGGCCCGGGACTGGCCTCCGGATGGCCCTGGAAGCAAAACGCCGGGCGGTCGGTGCGCGCGAAGCCCTGCAGGCTGCCGTCGAAGAGCGATACGTGCGTCACGCGGGCAGCCTGGGGCAGGGTCGCCGCGTCCACCGCGAAGCCGTGATTCTGGCTCGTGA
>Ga0326597_10007138_pt1 | contig 15237 bp, 12 predicted proteins | sample RVTome_12_FD_203789 | JGI IMG/M metagenome (GOLD analysis project Ga0326597, IMG submission 203789) | Soil microbial communities from uranium-contaminated site in the Upper Colorado River Basin, Wyoming, United States - RVT100D185 | ecosystem: Environmental > Terrestrial > Soil > Contaminated >... | reverse complement strand
GGACCCGGACCACCCCATCACGCGGGGCTTCCTCTGCTACCGCACCGGCACCGGATACCTGAAGCGCCACGATTCCAGCGAGCGACTCACGACGCCCCTGATCCAGAAGGATGGACAGCTCACGCCGGTCTCATGGGCCGAGGCATTCGATCGGGCGGCGTTCGAGCTCGACCGCATCCGCCGCGAGCACGGCCCGGCGGCCGTCCTGCATGTTCAAGGCGGCGGCTCGCTGGGCATCCTGAAGAAGCTCAACAAGCTCTTCTTCCGCGCCTTCGGCGCCACCGAGACCCGCGGCGAATTGTGCGACGGCGCCGGAACCGCGGCCTGCGAAGCCGACTTCGGCGTGCCCGAGGCGAACGCGCCCGAGGAACTGCGCCATGCCCGCGGGATCATCCTCTGGGGCCGGGACGTGACCTCCACGAGCCCCCACTCGGTGCCGTTCTTGAAGCAGGCCGCCCGGGCCGGCGCGGAGATCCTGCTGATCGATCCCTTGCCGCACCGAGCCCTGAAGCTCGCCGGCCGGTTCCTCCAACCCCGCCAGGGGGGCGACGCGGCGCTCGCGCTGGGCGCCGGCCGGATCGTGCTCGAGCAGGGCTGGCAGCATCCGGAGCTTTCCGACTACGCCGAGAACTTCGAACGCTACAACACCCTGGTGCACTCCCGGAGCGTCGCGGAATGGGCGCGCGAGGCCGACCTTCCGGAGGAGGCCCTGTTCGAACTGGCCCGGTTCCTGAAGGACCGCGCGCCGGTCAGCGGTCAGATCGGCTGGGGCCTGCAGCGGCGCAAGAACGGCGGCACCCAGGTCCGGGCGATCAACGCGCTGTTCGCGCTGACCGGCAACGTCGGTTGCAAAGGAGCCGGACCGGCCTTCACCAGCCCGCGGGCCGCGCCCTTCGACCTGCGCGTCCTCTCCGAGCGCGCGAGCGGCGTCCCGCGCACCCTGCTCCTGCCGCTGCTCGGCCGGGAGATCGAAGCAGCCCGCGATCCAAAGATCCGCGCGGTGGTCATCGACAACGCCAATCCGGTGGCCAGCAATCCCGACTCGGAGGCCACCCGCCGGGCGCTCACCTCGCGCGAGTTCGTGCTGGTGATCGACGCCTTTCGCACCGACACCGCGCTTTCGGCCGACCTCGTGTTGCCTTGCAGCCTGATGCTGGAAGAAGACGACCTGGTCGGCTCGTACGGGCATCACCTGATCACCGCCAGCCGCCGGGTGGTCGCGCCGAAAGACGGCGTGTTGAGCGACCTGGAGATCTACCAGGCACTGGCCGACCGCCTCGGCTTCGGCGAGGTCCTGGCCGGCACCGCCGAACAGTGGATCGATCGGCTGCTCTCGTCGCAAGCCTCGAACGGAGCCACGCGAAAAAGGCTGCTGGAAGGAGCGCTGGCACAGGCCGGTTCCACATCGGTGGCCTACGCCGGCCGCCGCTTCCCCACGCCTTCGGGCAAGTTCCGCTTCCTGGAACGGCACGTCGAGAGCCCGCCGGCCGACCCTTCGTATCCGCTGCAGCTGATGGCCGGTTCGACCCGCCGCTGGCAAACCTCCCAGCTCACGGCGGAGGAAGAACGATCGCTCGGTCCGCTGGAGGTGACCGTCCATCCCGCGAGCGCCGAAGGAATCGAGGACGGCGCACTGGCCCTGCTCGAAAGCCGGCTGGGCTCGCTTGCCGTGCGGGTGCGCCACGACCGGGCCTACCGCCGGGACATGGCCTACGTCCCCAGGGCGCGCTCCCACCAGCTCGGACGCTGCGTGAACGCCCTGATCCGGCCGCTCCTCACCGACCTCGGGGAGAGCAGCGCGTTGCTCGATGAATGGGTCCGCCTGAGACCCGCGGAAGATCAGAGAACGAAGGAGCCCAGATGAAAGCGGTCGTGATCCGGGAGCATGGTGATCTGGATCGGCTCCTGTTCGAGGAACGGCCGGTCCCGGAGCCGGGCCCCCGGGAAGTCCTGGTCAGGGTCCGGGCCTGCGCGCTCAACCACCTCGACCTCTGGGTGCGCCGCGGCGTGCCCGGCCACACGTTCCCGCTGCCGCTGATCCCCGGCTGCGACATCGCCGGCACGGTCGAGGCGCTGGGCGCGGGCTCTCGCGGCGTCGAGCCTGGCGCCGAGGTCGTGGTGGCGCCCGGCTTCGGTTGCGGCGTCTGCCCGGCCTGCGCCACGGGGGACGACAACCTCTGCCGGCACTACGGCATTTTCGGCGAGACGATCGACGGCGGCTGCGCCGAGTTCGTGAAGGTCCCCGACACCCACTGCATCGCCAAGCCGGAGCAACTCTCCTTCGAACAGTCCGCCGCCCTGCCGCTCGTGTTCCTCACCGCCTGGCACATGCTGGTGGAACGGGCCCGCGTCCGTCCCGGCCTGGACGTGCTGATCCAGGCCGCGGGCTCGGGCGTCAGCAGCGCGGCGCTGCAGATCGCCAAGCTGCACGGCGCGCGCGTGATCGTCACCGCCGGCTCGGACGCGAAGCTGGAACAGGCGCGCGCGCTCGGCGCGGACCGGGCGGTCAACTACTCGAACGAGGACTTCACCAAGGCGGTCAAGGAATTCACCGGGCGACGCGGGGTGGACATCGCCATCGATCACGTCGGCGAACCGACCATCGCGCGCTCGATCGCGGCGCTGGCCAAGGGCGGCACGCTGGTCACCTGCGGTGCCACCGCCGGATTCAAACTGGAAACCGACCTGCGGCTGGTCTTCTTCAAGAGCCTCTCGATCCTGGGCTCGACCATGGGCAGCCTCGGCGAGGTGCACCGCGTGATCGACCTGGCCCGGCAGGGACTCCTGAAACCGGTCATCCACACGGTGCTGCCGCTCGAGAAGATCCGCGAGGCGCACCGGATCCTGGGAGAGCGCGAGGTGTTCGGCAAGGTGATCGTCACTCCATGAGCTCGATCACGGTCGCGATCGCCTGGGTGCTGGGCCTGATCCTGCTGATCACTGTCGTGGTCTGGTACTGCACCGCCATGCCGGGCGACGGCGCGGGACGCGGACTCAGCGCTTCGAGCACAGCGCCCGAGCGGGTCGAACGCCTGGTCGCGAGCGTCCAGTTCCTGGCGGGCGAGATCGGCCCCCGCAACGTCGATCATCCGGGCAGCCTGGACCGGGCCGCCGACTGGATCTCGCGCCAGCTGGAAGCCACCGGACTCGACGTCGAGGCGTTCACCTTCCTGACCGGTTCGACGCCATGCCGCAACCTGCAGGCCACGCTTTCGGGTTCGCGGCCCGAATGCGGTTCGATCATCCTCGGCGCTCATTACGACACAGCCTTCAGCGCCCCGGGCGCCAACGACAACGCGACCGGCGTGGCGACCCTGCTGGAGCTGGCTCGCCACTTCGCCGGGAGCGGAGCCCTTCCGCGCACGCTCCGGTTCGTGGCCTTTCCGAACGAGGAACCGCCGTACTTCCAGACCGAGCGGATGGGTTCGCGCGTGTACGCGCGACTGTTGAAGGACCGCGGGGAGTCGGTGCAGGCGATGCTCTCGCTGGAATCCCTGGGCTGTTTCCGGGACGAGCCCGGAAGCCAGCTCTATCCTCCGCTGATCAACCTCTGCTATCCCGACCGGGGCAACTTCGTGGCTTTCGTCGGCCGGTTGAGCGGCCGGCAGCTGATCCGCCGCGCGACCGGCGCGTTCCGCCGGACGGCGGCGCTGCCTTCAGAGGGCGGCGCGCTGCCGGGCGGCCTGCCGGGGGTGGGCTGGTCGGATCACTGGGCCTTCTGGCAAGAGGGCTTTCCAGCCTTGATGGTCACGGACACGGCCGTCTTTCGCGACCCGAACTACCACACTCCCGGCGACCGGCCCGAACACGTCGACTTCGAGCGGCTCGCGCTGGTGGTCTCGGGCTTGATTCCGGTGATCGAGGACCTGGCGCAGGAATGACCGAAAGCCTCCGCATCGAGATCATCACGCCCGCCGCGAGGGGCTCGCGCACCGGCAACCGCGTCACCGCCCTGCGCTGGGCGGGAATGCTGCGTTCGCTCGGCGCGACCGTCCGGGTGGTCAACGAGCATCGCCACTCCGACTGCAATCTGTTCATCGTGCTGCACGCGCGCGCCAGCCACGGCTCGATCCGCGCGATCAAGACCCGTTTGCCCGATCGCCCGCTGCTCGTGACCTTGACGGGAACCGACCTCTACGTCGACCTCGACCGGAACCCCGAGACGATGGAGTCGCTCCGCCTGGCCGACCGCATCCTGACCCTGCAGGGCAAGGCCGCCGAGCGGCTCCCGGAAGACCTGCGTTCCCGCGTGGTGGTCGTGCCCCAGTCTTCGCGCCCGCCGGATCATCCGCGCAAGCGCCGCGAGGAGTGTTTCGAGGTGCTGGTGGTCGCGCACCTGCGCGAAGTCAAGGACCCGCTGCTCGCCGCGCGCGCGGCCCGCGAGCTGCCGGACCGTTCGCGCATCCAGATCGTGCATCTGGGACAGGCCCTGACACCGGAGATGGAGCAAGCCGCCCGCGCCGAGCAGATCTCGAATCCCCGTTATCGCTGGTTGGGTTCTCGGCCGCGGCGCGAAACGCTCGAGCGCCTGTCCGCCGCGCGGCTGCTGGTGCAGTCATCCACCTCCGAAGGCGGCGCCAACGCCGTCTCGGAAGCGATCGTCTGCCGCACTCCGGTGCTGTGTACCCGAGTGGATGGAACGGTCGGCATGCTGGGTGTGGACTACCCCGGCTACTTCGAGGTCGGCGACGCCTCTGGCCTGGCCCGACTGCTACTGCGTGCCGAGACCGATCCAGCCTATCTTTCCTCGCTCGCCGCCCACTGCGAGGCCCTCCGCCCGACCTACACGCCGGAGAACGAGCGGCGGATCTGGGCGCGCCTGCTGGACGAACTGGCCGCGCGCTCCGCGTTCTGAAATTCAGACGGGCCCGCTCCGACAAAGAACCGCGAGGAATCGCCGCCGGCGCGCGCGCCCGGCGCTACTGGAAGGGGCTCTGCGGTCATCAAGCCAGGAGGCACCCATGAGGACTCCCTTTCGTATCGGCCGCGGCTGGGGCCCAGTTCTGCGCGGACTCGTTCTTCTCGCCGCCGCGGGCCTGGCCACCCCCGCCGCGCAAGCCGAATTCAAAGTGGGCACCGAAATTCCAGCGCTCTCGTTGAAGGGCACGGACGGACTTTCCATCGAGGTGAAGCGCGACGACGGAAAGCTGACGCTGCAGCTCGGCAACGAATGCAAGAAGCCCAAGGCACTCATCATTCTGTTGTTCCAATCGGACTGCCTGAAATGTCGGGCGCAGCTGCAGGCGCTCCAGACTCTTTCCGTGCGCTACGACAAGCAAGGGGTGATCGCGCTCGGCATCGTGCATCGGGGCAAAATCGAGGACGCTCGCAAGCTGGTCAAGGATCTCTCGCTGTCGTTCCCCGTCGCGACCGGCATGGATTCGAAGATCGCCCAGCAGTTTGCGTCGGGCGATCCGCTCGGCATCGTCGATGCGTCGAGCAAGGTCCGCTTCGCGCAATCCGGCTACGACGAGGGCGACGCGAAGCAGTGGGAGAGATCGCTCGACGAACTGGTCGCCGAACAGGTGGCAATGGCCGGCGACTCAGTCCGAGAACGCGGAGACCTCGGCGTTGGTGCTTGCACTTCGCCACTTTGGGCAAGGGAAACGATCGTTCCATGCCCTGCACCAATGCACTGAGCAGGTGCGTCATTCCAGGGGCTCACGCCCCGGGCCCGCCCGGCACCTCCGCAATGTGGATCAACCCGTGCCGCCGCCATCCGCAATGGAGCAACCAGCTCCGCGCCCGCGCCGTCGGCCGCTCCTTGGGTCTTTGGATCGTCCGGGAAACTCCGGCCTCCTTCCAGCCATCGAACCAGAGCCCCGACGCGAACAGGTCGATCGCCCACTTCAATCCCAGCCGATGACGCCTGGCGTTGTTCAACACGTATGCGAGAGCATTGCGGACCTCCCGCGGCGTCCGCAGGATCCGATCGTGATACCGATCCGCGAACACGCGCCCGGTTCGCTCCCAAAGCCGATTCAATCCGCGCGCGACCCGCACTCCCAGCCCTTGCATGCCCCTCGACAAGACCGTGCGATCGGTCGCCTCGACGATCAAGTGAATGTGATTCCCCTGAACGGAATACTCGCACAAACGAAACCCGTCCCTCGCGTTCGCGCCCAGGAATGCCCTCCGCAACAATCGATAGGCCGCCTTGTTCCGCAAGCCCGGCAACCCGCGCTCCAACTTCAAGGTGACATGCACCGGATGCCGACTCGAGAGCTTCGCCCGATTCCGGTGCGGCACCCCAGCCTTCTCACCCTTCGGCTTGCGCCCTGCCCCGGGCCGCTTCCCACCCCGCCGAAGGAAACCCATCACCTGTTGCTGAGGTCGTCTGCTGGCCTTCTTCATGTGATTAGGCACAGTTTATATGAATGGCCCCTCTTGAGCAACGTCTGCATCGGGAAAATGATGATGTTTCTTCGTCGGGTCTACGTCTGACATCGAGCACGTGCGTCACCGGCTACGCGTTCACATTCACGACTACGATTCCACTGTTTGACTTGACGCGTACCGCCTGAGCCGCAACATCCGCTCCGACGCTGGGGGCAGGGCACGCGGGCCTCGCATCACCTCGATCCCCTCAATAGGGGACGCAGATCCTCTATTCACCTCGAGTGTCGTCGAGGGCCTCGTGCACATGCTGTTCCTCGCTGGCTTCGGCCGGTCAGGCCAGACTGCTGGGCGCGCTCCTTTGAGTGCCTTCACACATCGAACGTCCGGGCGGCGGGGCCAGGCCGACCAGGTCGTAGATCGCTGCGGCCGCGTTGTCGGTGGCCCGCCCCGGTTGATGGAACAGATCCCGGGCGATGGCTCGGCGGATCTCGCGCTTTTCTGACGGATCCTCCAAAAGGCGCGGCACCAGCTCGAGCAGTTCGGAGGCCGCCTTCACCAGATGACCGCCCTTCATGCCCCAGGTGGACAGATCGAACATGTGGGAGTAACGCCCGTTCATGATCTCCGGCACCTCGAAGTGGATGATCGGCCGGTCGAGCAGCGTGAATTCGAAAGCCACCGATGAGGCGTCGGTCAGGAGCAGGTCGGAGGCGAACATGAGCGGCACGATGTCTGAACCGAGGTGCGCGGCGAACCGCTCCCCGCGCATGCCGAGCAGCCGCTCGGACCAGCGGATCTTGCACTCAGGGTCCGGATCGGCGTGGTCGTGCGGTTTGACGATCAGGTTGACCTCGAGCTTCGAGAGCGCCGACAGGATCTCCTCGCCGTGGCGGAACAGCGAGTTGCCGGGGTCGCCGGTGGGCGCGTAGAGCACCGTCCTGAGGGCCGGATCGAGACCCAGCTCCAAGAGGATCGCGCTGCGGTCCAGACTGCCGTCCACCAGCCGGTCCAGTTTGGGCAGCCCGATCACCTGTAACCGCGGATCGCCCTCCCGGAACAGGCCGGATTCGACGTAGCGACGCAAGTGGTAGGGGCCGGGCAGGAACAGCCGGTCATAGCGCAGCGCCTTCTCCTTGATGCAGTAGTTCTTGAAGGAGACCCCGTGGAAGATCTGCACCCGGCAACGCGCCAGTCGGGCATGCAGCTTGTCGCTGAACGTCGGGGTCACGAACAGGTCGACCGGCAGATTGCGGGCCAGCTTGTACGGCGTGACCCCCTCGTGGATCCCGTACTTGGCGAAGAAGCCGCGCGGATCCTCCCGGTCCCGCTTGTTCACCTGGCGCAGCCGCTTCAGGTGCATGGAATGGAACTGCCGGATGCGCCGGTCGCCGCGGAGCTTCTCGGCGATCGACCGGTACATGACCACACAGACGCCGTTATCGGAGGAAAACAGCACCCACCGGCGGCGGCTCGGAATCCAGTGCTTGAGGCGCATGAGGGCTTCTCTCGGGGACGGGGTGGCCGGGACGCGGCGCATCTTACGGGACCACCCAAGAAGAGGGCGCGGCGATTTCCAGAGAGAGCTTCCCGAGTCCTGGAGCCGGCTTGCTATCATCCAGCTCCCTTTCCCGCTGATCGGATCCCGCCATGAATCTCCGTGTCCTCCCGCTGCTCTTGATCCTGCTCGCCGGCGCCTGCTGCGCGCCGCAGACCGCGGCGCCGCCGGCTTCCGCGACGACCGCGGAAGCGAGCATCAACCCGGGCGTCAACGAGACGTTCCTCGACCCGAAACTGGACGTGGAGGCGTTCAACGAGCGCTTCGAAGGGGAGGCGCGGGAGATCTTCGCCGAGCGGGCCCGGATCCTGGAGGCCCTCGAGATCGAACCCGGCGAACGGGTGGCCGACGTCGGCGCCGGCACCGGGTTGTTCACCATCCCGATGGCGCAAGCCACGGGCGCTGAGGGGAAGGTCTACGCCGTCGACATCGCTCCGCCGTTCCTGGAGCAGATCCAGCAGCGAGCGGACGCGCAACGGCTCGCCCAGGTCGAGACCGTGCTCTGCCGGGAGGACTCGGTCACGCTTCCTTCGAATTCGATCGACCTGGCCTTCATCTGCGACACCTACCACCATTTCGAGTATCCGCGCTCGACGCTGACTTCGATCTTCCGCGCCCTGACGCCGGGCGGGCGGCTGGTGATCGTCGACTTCAAGCGGATCCCCGGCGAAAGCCGGGAGTGGGTGCTCGACCACGTGCGGGCCGGCCAGCAGACCACCCGCGACGAAGTCGAAGCCGCCGGCTTCGAGTTCGAGGACGAGGTCGCGATCGACGGCTTGAAGGAGAACTACCTGCTGCGCTTCCGCAAGCCGTAAGCGAAAGCCTTGGCCAAGGTCCCGACAGCGCATCCCCCCGCCGCCCTGCGCCGGCTCGGCCTGCCGAGCGCCGCGGCGCTGGTGATCGCCAGCATGATCGGCTCGGGGGTCTTCACGACCTCGGGCTTCGCCCTGGCCGATCACGGCCGGCGCGACGTCGTGCTCCTGGCCTGGGTCGCCGGCGGCGCGCTGGCGATGTGCGGCGCGCTCTGCTACGGCGCGCTCGCCCGCCGCATTCCCCGCTCGGGCGGCGAGTACACCTTCCTGACCGAGACGCTGCACCCCTTGCCCGGGTTCCTGGCCGGATGGATCTCGCTGCTGGCCGGTTTCACCGCCCCCATCGCCGCCGCCGCGCTTTTGCTGCAGGCCTATCTGTCCGCCAGCTTCACCGTCGCGGTCCGTCCGGAATGGATCGGCACCGCGGCGATCCTGATCGCGGCGGCCATGCATGGCTCGCGCCTGCGCGAGGGCGTCTGGCTCCAGAACCTGGCGATCCTGCTGAAGCTCTCGGCGATCGTGTTCTTCCTGGTCGTCGGCCTCGGCGCGCTGCCGCCACCGGAGGCCCGCGCCCTGCCCGCCTTCGAACCGGGCGCCTTCGCCGTCACGCTGGTCTGGATCTCGTTCTCCTACTCGGGCTGGAACGCCGCGGTCTACGTCGCCGGCGAGGTGCGCGATCCTGACCGCAACCTGTCCCGTTCGCTGGTGCTCGGCACCGGTCTGGTCACGCTGCTGTACGTCGGACTGAACACCGTATTCCTCTATGCCGCGCCGATCGAGGAACTGGCCGGGCGGCCCGAGATCGGCGCGGTCGCGGCCGAGGCGCTGGGCGGGCCGCCGCTGCGGCGGGTCCTCTCGCTCCTGATCTCGCTGGCGCTGTTCACCTCGGTCTCCTCGATGATGATGGCCGGCCCGCGCGTCTACGCCCGCATGGCGGAGGATGGGCGCTTCCCGCGCTGGTTCTCGAGGCGCAAGGAGGTTCCGGCGCGCGCGATCCTGCTGCAGGCGGCGCTCTCGATCATCGTGGTCTGGATCTCCGACCTGCGCGAGCTGCTCGGCTACATCGGCTTCACGCTCGGCCTCTGCTCGGTCGCCACGGTGATCGGCCTGCTCGTGCTCAGGCGGCGCGAGGGGCGTGAACGCGTGCCGATTCCGGGGTATCCCTGGGTTCCGTGGATCTTCGTCGTGTCCACGCTCTGGTTCGCGACCCACATGGCCCTGCTGGAACCGGTGCAGGCCGGCATCGGGCTGTTGACCGCGGCCTCGGGGATTCCGTTCTACCTGTTGACCCGGCGGAGGCCGACGTGATGCGGCCCGCGATCACCAGGCGCGGCGCGGCCGCGCCGCTCCTCGCCCTGGCTCTCTGCGCCTTCCAGGTCGCTCCGGAGGAACCGGCCGGCGAGATTCAAAACCCGTACTTCAGCCGGCCGGAATGGAAGCTCTGGCGCGAGGACGACGCTCCGGTCGAGGGGCTGTCGAGCCTCGAGCGCCAGGGCGATCAGGAACAGCGGGTCGCGATCACGCTCAGTCCGCTGCCGGCCGCAGAGCGCCTCTACCCGGTGCGCACCGGCGCGGGCGACCGCCCCTGCTTCTTGTTCGAACCGCTCCCCACGCCGTCTCCCCGTTACGCCGGCTTGTGGGACGACGTCTACAGCAGTTGGTCGGGACTCCACGGCTACCTGCGCGCCCGCTGGCTGGGCGACGACGGGAGCGCGGTCAGCGTGCGCGGGCAAGTCATGGATTTCGTCGACGTCGATCAGGACTGCATGCTCAGAGCCGGTGTGAACTTCGTGCATCAATCGACGACGGGCATGGGCCATGCCATCGCCAACGGCGCGATCCTCGAGCGGACCCGGTCGTTCGAACGGCTCTACTTCGCGAACGTGCTGATCGCGGCTCCGGCCCACGCCTCGTTCACCGAGGACGATCCCGAGCGCACCACCGACCTCTACACCGCGCAGATCCCGACGCTGTTCAATTCGGTCGGCTCCTCGAACAGCGAGACCATGGCGATCACCAAGCTGGCGATCGCCGGCGCGTACCTGCCGCCCGGAACGAAGTCGCTGCTCAAGCGGAACGGACTCTACGCGGCGGCCCTGCTGTCGATCTGGAAGGCGGCGCTGCCGTACGACCTGCCCTACGGCCATGAGTTGCGCCATCGCATCGCCTACAAGGCGGTTGGCAACCGCGAGACCTATCCCGAGAGCTACGGCGCGGCGGGGATCGAGCGGGGCGACCTGGCGCTCGAGTTCCACCGCTACGACGACACCGCGCACATGCGGGCCATGGCCGCGCTTTCGAGTTCCATGGACGTGGCCCCGCCGGAAGCGCTGCTGCGGGTGATCGAGGTCGAGGGCGGCGCGGCCGGAGGCTACCACCTGAAGAAGAGCGCCCTGGTGGTGTCGGAGCCCGAACAGGACGCGGTGCTGGTGGTCTCGACCGAGGATTGCTACGACCTCCAGGACCTTCCGGTCTCGGTCCGCTGGCGGCTGCTGTACGGGAACCGGCGAACGAGCGTCACGCAGGATCCGGAGGATCCGGACCTGTTCACCATCCGCGTGCCGTTCGATCCGGAGCTGCCGGAGGGACGCACGGTCGTCGCGCTGATCGCCAGCAACGGCCGCTTCGACTCGAATCCCGCGCTCTGCACCTTCTACCGCAAGCGCAGCTCGACGCTCCCGCCGCCGGGGCACGGACCGGGCGACTATGCCTGGCCCGCGCCGGGGGAGCCGGAGCTCTGCAACCGCCGGCCGGTGATCCTGGGCCTGCAGGATGAGGCCGTGCTCCCGGGCCGGACCCTCGAGGTTCCGCTGCGGGCGATCGATCCGGAGGGCTTCGGGGTGAGCTTCCACCAGCCGGCGACCGACGCCGGCGCGATCGAGGGCTCGGTGTTCCGCTGGCACTGCCCGCGCGGCGAACCGGAAGGCGCGCGCGAGGTGCAGCTGATCGCCTCGGACCGGACCAGCGGCAACAGCTACGCGGGCGAGACGCTCTCCATCTCGGTCGGCAAGCCGGAGCGGATGGCACGGATCCGCGCAACCCAATGGTCCGGCCCGGCCCCGCTTCTGCTCGAGCTTTCCGCACAGGAGTCGATCGGCCGCAAGCTCGAATACGGCTGGGAATTCTACCGCCCGTCGCGGGGGCACGTCCCGGCCGCGTTCGAGGAGCTCGAACAGGGCCGCCGCGTCACGCACGTCTTCACCGAGCCGGGAGTGCACGCGATCTCGCTGGTGGTGCGGAACTCCGGCGGCATGGATCGGGAGACGATCCACATCTTCGCCGGCGACGGCCAATCGACCGAACGCCCGCCCGAGCTGGAACTGCTCGGCCAGAACGTTCTGATCCCTGACGGCGACACGACGCCCGATCCGTTCGACGGCACCCGGTTCCCGGACACGCTCCGGGGCGCCGAGCGCTCGCATACCTTTCTTCTGGAGAATCGCGGCGACCTCCCAATCCTGCTCGACGCCCGCACGCCGTTCGAACTCTCAGGCGAGGGCCGCCGCTCGTTCAAGATCCTCCGCCGCAACCTGCGCCGCATCGAACCGCGCGGCAGCCAGACCTTTTCGATCACCTTCAGCCCGCGGACCGACGGGACGCACACGGCGACCCTCCAGATCGCGACCGGCGCTGGAACGCTGTCATGCACGATCGCGGGCAGCAGTCCGACGGGCGAGTAGATCCGGTCCCTCACTGGCCCGCTTCCTTCATTCGGTCCAGCCGGCCGCTGACGTCCGTCGCAAGAGAGTCCAGGGCCGCCCGCTTGGCGTCCTTCACGACCTGTTTCTCTGCAATGAAGAACGCGGGCGCGGTCTTGCTGGCGGCGCCCTCAGCCTCCGCCCCGAGGTACAAGAACTGGTTGCCCACGTCCCACATGGCAGCATGGACCATGAACAGGCCGTCCACGACGGTGCCGGGCACGAAGAACGCCGTGACCAACAGAATGTAGGCCGGGCCGAGTGCATTGTTGTACCGATCGATGTCCGCGGCGCCGCTCACGACGAACACCGCGTGCGCGCCGGTGCGGGCCGCGGCAAGGCGAATGGCCTTGCGATCCGTGCCTTCCATGGCCCCTTCTGGAATCACGAACACGTCGGCGATCGCGCCTTGCGAACGAAGCCGGTCGAAGGCCGAAAGCAGCCGGCAGCCGGTCCTTGTCCTCCCCGGTCCAGCTCCATTCCACCCTGCGGTACCACTGCGGCGTTGGAGGTGGGGCGAAGTACACGGCCAAAGTGAACGGATGCGGCAGCTGTGGTCGGGCCGCGATGGCTTGCCGGATCTCATCTTCCGCGATGACACGGCGCGGCAGAACCTCCGACCGCAGTGCGCCAGGGTCGAAGCCGCGGCTCGCTGTGCATCCGCACACAAGCGAGAGTACGAGCATCACAAGCGGTGTTCTCATTGCTTCCTCATGCCGCTTGCCTTGTCATCCCTGGACTTCGCCATACTGTCGCCTTTCGCTCCTCGTCGCCCTGGGGGCGGCGATCATCCGGAGCTGATCGCCTCTCTCTGCGTGCACCACAACCAACTCAAGAGCCTGCCCCGGTAGGACATCGCCAGGAGCACGAAGCGATCCTCATCGACCGAGCGATCTGGGTCCGCCACGACGAGCGACCGGGCGTCCGCGAACGCCGTCGCCCGCCTCCTCGAACGAGACCCCGTGCTGCCTGCGATTCAGGGCCTCTTGTCGCGCGTCCCATTCGAACTCACGACTCACCGCGCCTCGTGCTCCTTGCTCCTTGTGCGTCGAACGCTTTGGCGATCACCTGCGGCGCGAAGCGCCGGCAGGTGCATCGCCTTGTTGGGCAGGCCGTGCGTCAAGTTTGGAACTCCTCATCCGAGTTCCAGGAAGGCCGCTTCTGCCTGTTCCGCGAACGCCCGCACCTCTTCTGCGCGGTAACGCAGCAGCCGCGAAACATCTGCGGTCGCGCAGTTGCCGAGCCGAATCCAGATCACCTTTGGCGGCGCGCCAAGCAGTACGCTCAGCCGATGGAGGTCCTCGTCCTTCGTCACGAGCACGAAGTCCTCCGCCGAGGCCCGAGCCCAGATCGCCCGGTCACCTGCCCCGCCGAGGCCGAGCGCCAGCATGTGCGCGGAGCCCGGGTAGAAGTCGGCAAGCTCGCGGGCGAGGCGGGCTGCGAGGTTCTCGTCGAACAGGAGCTTCATACCGGGCCCTCCTGGCGTCCCGCCCTGGCGGCTCAGCTGCCGGGCACGCTCGCCAGTCGGCGCTCACGCTCCGCGGCGAAAGCGAGGCAAGCGCGGAGGTCCTCGCGCGAGAGCTGCGAGAAATCGGCGAGGATCTCATCCTCGCTCATCCCGCTGGCCAGGTAGGAGAGCACGTCTCCCACCGTGATTCGCGTGCCACGGACGGTCGGCTTTCCGAAGCGGACTTCGGGGTCGACGACGATGCGGTCACGGTAGTCCATGCGGATATGCTATGATCCTGCCAAGGGCGCAGTCAAGCGAGTTGTTCCTGGCGATACGTGGTCTGCCCAACGCCAAGGGTTCTTTCCGGAGTGACAGTCACGGATCGTCGGCATTGCTCACCTCGTTCCGGCGGTCATTCCGGAAAGAACCCAGTTGGACGATGCCGCCGGTCTGTTCGCTATGGGGATTCGAAAGTCATCGCTTGCCGGTGACGGTCGTCTCCCCGTCCTCTTGGCGCCCACCTCCGGGACGCCGGGTGGGATTCTACGGCTTCAATCGAGGTTCGGGAAGGGCCTGCGCGCGACCCGCGGCAGGTCTCCTGCGTCGGTTCAGTCCAGCCGGCGGCAGACGGTCCGGCCCGGGTCGGTGGAGGGCCGGGTTCTTGCTGCGTGGTCGGAGTCGGCCAGCCGGGTGCGGACCTACGAGCTGTTGAGCGTCGCCGGCTTCGGTGTCCGTCCCGAGGCCGGTGGGACTCTGCCCACTCGCACCAGCCTTCCCTGGCCGCACTTCGGACAGAGCCGTTCCGCCTGCACACCACGGTCGGTCGCCGCCATCTTCTCCGGCGGTGCGGCGCCGAGGAGTGTGCGGCAGTGCTAAAGCTTGCGCGCGCGGCAGCGGTTGGCGAGAAAGCCGGAGTGCCGGATCCTCGGGAAGCGCCGCGGCAGCGTGTGCAGCAGGAAACACCTCAAGAACTCCACGGCATCGAGCTCCAGGATCTGGTGGCGGCCGCCGCTGGCGTGGTCCTTGGCGCGAAACCGGACGCGACCATTTTCGAGGGAGACCAGCCGCCGGTTCGAGACCGCCACGCGGTGCGTGTACCTGGCGAGGTACTTCAACACCTGCTCCGGACCACCGAACGGCGGCTTGGCGTAGACGACCCATGGCTTCGCGCGAACCCGCCGCACCTGCGCGCGGAAGGTCGCCGGATCCGTCATCGCCGCCAGTGAGCCCTGGAACGTCAGGCGCCCGGCGGCGTACGCCTGCTCGAGCCCTGACAGGAACTTGCCGCGAAACACGGGCGCCAGTACCCGGACCGGCACGAAGAAGCCCCTGGGGCAGGACACCCATTCTTCGCCACCTCTCGACAGGCCGCCGCCTGGCACG
>Ga0326597_10007137_pt1 | contig 15237 bp, 10 predicted proteins | sample RVTome_12_FD_203789 | JGI IMG/M metagenome (GOLD analysis project Ga0326597, IMG submission 203789) | Soil microbial communities from uranium-contaminated site in the Upper Colorado River Basin, Wyoming, United States - RVT100D185 | ecosystem: Environmental > Terrestrial > Soil > Contaminated >... | reverse complement strand
ATGCGTATGGCCTCTCGGACTCGGATTGGTTTGCACCTCCAAGTCTCGCGGGGCCATACGTGTCTTCAACGCATCTATCACTGCCCGGTCAGCTCACCTCGCCCCCTCATCCATCGTGAAGGCCCCGCAATCCCGAGGTCACCCCCATGGCGGGACGCCCAACTCGCCCGCCCGTCCGCAAACCGCTACCGATGTCGCGCCACAAGGGCAGACTTGCACCGTCGAGCCATCACACCGGGGGGCCAGTGAGCCAGGACGCCACCAATCGCAGCTTGCGGCTGTTCCAACTGCTACTGGAGATCGAGAAGACCCGGATCACCCCGGTCTTCTCCCTTGACGCCTACGAGCGGGTGCTGTGGCTCGCGCAAGCACCCGCCCAACCTGAGGTTCGCAGCGCCCTGCGAGGAGAGACCGCCGACTCGGGCACCGCCGTGCTCGTGGTCCAACGGCCCCAGGAGCCAGAACCAGTCACCGTGCCAGCCGAACTCGTGCCACTTGTTACCGACGGCGACGAACCCAGTGGTCAGCCGCCCCAGTTCGCTGGCGAAGTCGACGACGAACGCCGGCGCCAGCACGCCCCCGCCCTCGAGCAGCACCAGCGGGCATGGCAGAGGTGGGCCGATGAACGGGCCAGGGTCGCGCCCATCAAGACGCTCTACCGGGACCTCTTCCAGATGCACGAGACCTTGGCTGCCAGCCCTGAGGATTTCGAGCTTGTTGTGGGGGTAGGCCTACTGCAGTGGGCCGTCGAACCCGCTCGGCCAACCAAGCGGCACACGCTGAGCTGCGCCGGCACGGTCCTGTTCGACCCCGACAGCGGAGAGATTGCCATCGAGCTCGACGAGGGTCGGGAGGCCACGATCGAACTGGACATGCTCGATTCCGAGCACCGTCCCCGCAAACAGGCCGTCGACCAGCTTGCCGAGCAGCTGCTGGACATCAACGGGAGCCCGTTGGACCACGACGCCGTTGACCGAGTGCTGCGCTCGCTCGCTCACGACCTTGGACACGACGGCAGCTACGAACCGGATCAGTTGAGGCCCACAACCGCCCAGAGCAGGCCCACCGTCGGGTTCGCGCCTGCGATCGTCCTGCGCAAGCCCAGCAACGACCGCAAGTTGCAAGCCCTGCAAGCCATCGTCGCGCAGATCGAAGCGGGCACCGACGTGCCCGCTGGGGTGCTCTCGCTGGTCGAACCGATGAGCCTTGACGACAACCAGTTGGAGATGACCGACGAACGCATCACCGCGTTCGCCGCATATCTGCCCCTTCCCGCCAACCAGCGGCAACGCGAGATCGTGTGGTCGGCCGAACATCGCCAACACACCGTTGTGATCGGCCCACCCGGGACCGGCAAGACCCACACGATCGCCAACGTCCTGTCGCATCTGCTGGCCACGGGCAAACGGGTGCTCGTCACCGCTGAAAAGGTCCGGGCCCTTGAAGAAGTCCAGGGCAAGCTGCCGGACGAACTGCAGGAACTGACAATCGCGGTGCTCGGCCAGAGCCGAGGCGCCAAGGACGGGCTCGGACGTTCGGTCACCGCCCTTGACGCCAGGGCTGACCGCCACAACCCCACCCGAGCCAACGAGGAGATCGCCGGGCATCAGCACCGCCTCGACCAAGCCCGGCGTGACCACGCGCGGCTGCTGGGCGAACTGGTCGAGGACGAACGCGGCGCTTCCGCCGACACGCACACCATCGGCGGCTACGCCGGCAGCCTGTCGAAGCTCACCGAGCAGGTCGTCGAGGACCTGGAGGTCCACGGCTGGCTGGTCGACGAGGACGCCCCCGTGGCCGCGCCTCTGGACCCGCAGCAGGGCGCCGAGTTGCTCACCCTGCTGCGCAGCGACCCGCTGAACGAGCGCCATGAGACGCTGGGCCACCTTCTGCCCGCCCCGGACCTGCTGCCAGAACCGGCCGTGTTCCTACGGCTTGTGGCAGACGAGGCCGCCGCTGCCCAGGTCATCGAGGACACCGAGTCGTTGCGATTACACCGCTCCCACCCCGCCGGGGCCGCGCTGAGCGAACCGCATCGGACCGAACTGATCGACGCCCTCGATCAGACGGCCAGCCAACTGACGATGCTCGCGGCGCGACCCGAACCGTGGGTGCCAGCGCTGCTCGCTGACGCCGCGGTCGACCGACTCGCCGCCTGGGAACGGCGGGCCGAACAACTTGACCGCGACCTGCCCCGCGCCGACCGCCTCGCCGGTGTTGTCGGACGCCTTCCGGTGTCGTTGCCCGCGGCCCCGAGCCGCGACGAATTGCTCGCCCAGGCGCGAGGGCTGCTGGACCACCTCGAGGCTGGCGGCAAGATCCGCAAGCTGCTCGCCCCCGCCGCCGTCAAAGGTGCCTCCGATCTGCTCGACACTGTCAAGGTCAACGGTGGCGCGCCGGACACCCCGGCATCCCTGAAGGGGCTGCTCGGCTGGGGGGAACTACAGCAGCTGCTCGACGACGCGGAGAAGTTGTGGCCCGCTGACACACCGATCCCCGAGGAGGACACCGCCACCGAGCGGCTCGGCTGGCTGCACGACGAAGCCCGGATCCTGACCACCGCGCTGTTGACCGCCAAGGCCCTGACCGACGTCGCCCACCGCCTTGAGCAGCTCGACGTGCCACCACCGACTCTTGGCGACCCGGCGAGCATGCGGCTGCTCGCCGACGTCCTTCGCGAACCGTCACTGCAGGCCGAGCTCGACAAGGCCCAGGCGCCGCTGCGCGACGCGGCCGACCGGGTTCCCGCCGGCGCCGCACCGATCCGCGCGGAGCTTCGCCACGCCATCGTCACACGAGATGGCGAACGTTACGCGGCCGCCCACAGCCAACTTCTCGTCCTGCAGGACCTGCAGCGGCAGGCCCACCGGCGCGACCAGCTGTTTGACCTGTTGCGACAGACGCTGCCCGCCACAGCCGCAGATCTCATGGACACCGCGGCGAGTGACCACTGGGGCCAGCGACTCGCCGGGATGCAGCAGGCCTGCGACTTGTGCCGCGCACACCGTTACGTGCACCAGCGAGTCGACGGGGACCGTCTCGAAGAGCTGCTCGGCCAGCTCACCGACGCCCGAGACCGGATCAGCAGGATTCTGGGGCAGCTCACCGTCGCCAAGGCTTGGGCCCACGCTATTGAACGGCTCAACCCCGAGCAGCGGCAACGGCTCAAGCGCTACGCCCACCTGACGAACAAGATCACCCAGGGCGGACAGCACCGTGCCCGCGAAGTGCGCAACGCCCGTCAGGCGCTACGGCTGTGCCGCGACGCAGTGCCCGCCTGGATCATGCCGCTCGCGCAGGTCACCGAGGCGCTTGACATGCAGGCCGACGCCTTCGATGTCGTCATCGTCGACGAAGCCTCTCAGGCCACCATGGACGCCGTGTTCCTGCAGTGGCTCGCGCCGAAGGTGATCGTCATCGGCGACGACCGGCAGGTCTCCCCCACCCGCATCATGCGCAAGGAGCCACTGCAGCGGCTTGTTGAGCAGTACCTGCCCGACTTCGAGGACAAGCACACCTGGGAGGACGCCGAAACCAGCCTGTTCGACCACGCCCGCATGCGCTACGGCAAATCGATCACCCTTGACGAACACTTCCGCTGTGTCCCCGAAATAATTCGGTTCTCGCAGCGGCACATCTATGAACCCGACAAGATCGACCTGATCCCGCTGCGCCAGTACGGCGCAGACCGTCTCACCCCGATCCGGACCGTGCACGTGCGTGACGGGTACCGAGTCGGCAAGATCAACCCGCCCGAGGTCGACGCGATCGTCGACGCGGTCCACAAATGCCACCTCGACCCCGCCTACGAACGGGTCGTAGAGGGCCGGCCGAAGCTGGCAAGCTTCGGAGTCATCTCGCTGCGTGGCGACCAGCAGGCACGCCAGATCGAATCTGGGCTGCTCGAAACGCTCGGAGAAGTGGACTACCACGCCCGCCAGCTGCGCTGCGGCGTTGCCGCGGACTTCCAGGGCTCGGAACGGGACGTCATGTTCCTGTCGCTCGTCGAAGCGGTCAACGACGAGGGGCATAGTCCGCGCAAGGACGCCGCCATCAAACGGCGCCAACGGCTCAACGTCGCCGCGTCACGAGCTCGCGACCAGCAGTGGCTCGTCCACAGCGTGACCCCCGAACAGCTGCACCCCGAAGATCTCGGTCGGTCGCTGCTGGAACACTGCCTGACTGTCGAAGCCCAGTTCGGCCAACGCGACGACGTCGCTGTGCCGGCACCCGTACCCCATGACCGGCTGTTGGAGGACCGGTTCGACTCGCTCTTCGAACAGCGGGTGTTCAACCGAATCGTGGAACGCGGCTACGTCGTCCAGTCCCAGGTGCCCGCCTACGGTCGCCGGTCGATCGACCTCGTGGTCGTCGGCGCAGCGGGACGGCTCGCCGTCGAATGCGACGGTGACCACTGGCATGGCCCCGAGCAGTATGGCGCCGACCTCGCACGACAACAGGACCTCGAACGCGTCGGGTGGAAGTTCCTGCGCATCCGCGAGTCCGCATTCATCGCCGACCCGGTCCGGGCGCTGCAACCGTTGTGGGAGCACCTGAACAACCTCGGAATCCTGCCGGCCGGCCATCGGCTCGCCGCGCCACAAGTGGCCAACACGATCCCGACCGCCACCGCCCAAGCAGTGGACCGGACCGTCGAAAATGACGGCGCGCCAATACAGACCACGCGGCCCCCGCAGTCGAGGCCTGCCCCGGCTGTCGCCACGCCCGGAGACGGCGGCGCGCCGCCGAGCACGGGTTCTGCAGCGACGGCAGGGCCTTCAGCACCTCGGCCCGGGCTGACCCTGGCCGAACACCGTGCGTGGGACACCACCGTGGCCCTGCCCGACCCCAAGCACGCATCTGCCGACCAAGCGCGCGACGCCCTGCAGGCCATCTTGCGGATCGAAGGCCCCGTGCTCGGTGCCCGGCTCTACCGCCTGTGGCTGTCCTCGGCCGGCGTCGCCAAGGGTGGCACCCAATACTGGGCGGCCCTGGACAAGCTGCTCAGGGCCGCCGAACGTTCCGCGAACGTCTACAGCGACAACCCGTACAACGACACCGACCTCAAACTCAAGACGTGGCGGCTGCCTGACCAGGATCCGGTCAACCCCCGAACGCTCGGCGAACGGTCCCTCAAGGATGTGCCGCCAACAGAATTGGCCCACGTGCTGCAGCAACTACGTGTGGACGACCAGGAAGCGTGGCTGCTTGCCGCGCGCGACGCCTACGGCCTTGCCCGTCTTCGCGGCCCATCGAGGCAACTCTTGCAGCGCGCCGCTTCCCTGCTCGGTCCCGACCGTTAGTAGCCGTCAGTCGAGTTGCCGCTTACAAACGACCGACCAAGTCGTTTCCTGCCGTACATCGACTCCCACTTGCCGCCGTCCGGGAATCGATGGGGTGGCGCGTCACGCACAGCAATGAGCACAACCAGGATCTCCTGCGTCGGCTTCGAGGCCAGGTGTGGCGCAGCTCATGCGGGGTCAGGTCGATCGGGACGTTCGTCTTCGCCAGCCCCGGGCGCCAGAGCGGCACCCGGCAGGCGTTGCGGCGTCAAGCGTCGAAGCATCACGACACGACCTCAAGGCCGCCGTGGACCTGCCAACCCCGATCGACCTGCTCGCTCTGGAGCTGGCCGACCTGTGCGCCCTCCACGGCCTTGGTATCCCCGCGCACGTCCAGATCACCATCGAGCAGGGCGGATTGCACGTCGCCGCCGACGGTCTCCCGGCCGCGCTCGCCAACGATCTTGCAGGCGAACTTGCCGCCCGTCAGGATGGCGCCGACGTACTGACCCTCAGCGACGACGGCACCTTCCTCGTCGACATCGCCGACGCCAGCGATCGTCTGGTCCGGGCCCGCCGCTGCCACATCGACGACATCGTCGGTGCCAGCATGGCGATGCTGGCAGCCCGGCACCGCGATCAGCTGTTCGGATCGGTGCTTCGCGTCCCCGTCGACGTGACCGCGCAAGTGCGCTCGGCCGGGCTGTTTGGCCTGCTCGACGTCATCGGCGAAGACCTCACACGGCTCCTGCGGACATCCACCGCTCGGGCCGTTGCGCCCCAGGCCGCAAACGGCGGTTTGCTGTTCGTGTTCGAGCCGCAAATCGGGTCCGACGACGACTGGTACGGGCAGCTCGATCAGCCGACCCGCGCAGCGATCGATGCCGTTGCGACGCTCGGCAAGCACGCCGGACGAATGCTGCCCGACCTGCACGCCACCGGACGCCCCGACGACTGGATTGACCTGCCCGACCCGATCACACCTGACTGCCGCATGGACATGTTCGGTGTGGACGAGCGAATCGCTGCCCACGAGGTCCGGGGCATCGCCGCGACCGTTGCACTCGGGTTGGCTTCCGAGCTCGGTCGCCTCAACGCCCTGCAGGCCGATGCCGACGGCCTGTTCGAGGGCGAAGACCTCGGCCAGCGAGACCTGCTGCTCGAGCTCGACGCGGGGCGACTGCAGGACGCCACGATCCCGCAGCGCTACCGCGGCAAGACGGTTGGCCGGCTCCGCCTCCTGCTCGACCCGTTCGAGCCAGCGTGGGAGCGCCTGCTCAGCCTGCTGCCTGCCAGCACCGGCACCCTCGATCTTGGCGGTTTCGTGGATGACCCGGTCGCCCGCGACCAACTGGATACGGCACTGGGCCTGCGTCGACCACGGCCTCCGGCTTCCGCCCGCGCTCGCGATGCTGCCGCTCGCGCGATCACCGTCCTCGTCGGCGACCCGGCTGAGGCCGCCAGTCTCGTCGCAGCCCAGCTCGCCGGCCGCCTCGATGAGGCCGGCCCGCTGACTTCCATCCTGCCCACCCTGCGACCGATCATCAACGACGCCGCGACCGGCCACGCCAGCGCGCCGAGCGTGGCCTCCCTGCTCGCCGTGCTCGCCCCCGACCATGGCTGTGTCACCACCGGAAGCCTCCTGCTGCTCTCCGATCCGGCTCGCCGCCACTACGTGGCCGTCGACGACGCCTGCTGGACCTCCGCCCACCATTTCGAACGCACCGACCGTGGCCTGCAGCTGCGCCGCGCTGGTGACCCGACGCTTCTCGACGCGGACGGGACCGACCCGCTCACCGCCGCCACCCTTCTGCTGAAGATGCTGCACGAACGCTGACCGACGCAGTGCGCGAGCGGGTCGTGGTCCAGACCGGTGCTGAAGATCAGATGAGCTGGCGGCTGGCCTCGACGGTCGCCAGAACATCGTCGAACTTCGGTGCGTCGCCCCAGACCAGATCACGCACCACGAGCTCGTAGCCGCGACGAAGGGCATTCGACACGTCGTCGGCCTGTGCGAAGGCCGGGCTGGAGGCGAACCCGTCGGCAGGACGCGTGGTGTAGCCCCACCCGGCGGCATCGCTGCGACCGTCAATGTCGGCCATCAGATCCGAGACTCGTTGGGTGGTCGAGAGGGCTTCGACCATTGGCCCGTGCCGAAGCACCATCGCGACGTCGTACAGGTGTCGCGCTCCCCTCTCCAGCGCCTCCAGATCACCTTGGCTGGCGCGGTGATGAAGGAAGGCGAGCTTCTCGGCCAGCGTCCTGGCGGGGTGCAGGGTCGTGACGTCGAACGAGCCGAGGTCTGGGTACTCGGCGGACGAACCCGGTTCGACGAACTCGGCAGCGTCCGCCAGAAGCGGCTTGATCGATCGGACTTCGGCAGGCTCTGGGCCTCCCCTTGTTCCCATCTCCAGCAGGACACCGGACGTCAGCGGCGGTGTCACGGAGTACGGCGTGTCATAGGTGAGTCGTGCGTTGCAGAAGCCCGTTCCCTCGGCCTCGCGCGCCCACGACAGTCCGGTCGCGTCGGCTGAGGCATCGGCAATCCCTCGGAGGAATCTCTTGCGAGCGTTGCTGCCCATGCCAGAGTCGACGACGACGATCAGATCGATGTCCTCGGAGAACCGTTCGATGATCCCGTAGGCCTTGGACAGGCTCGTGCCGCCCTTGAAGACCAGCTCGGCACCCGTCGCGACAGCGGCACGCAGAACCCTGGTGGCCCAATAGTCCTTCTCGGCCACCGCGGCGGAATACCCCAACTCTGGGGCACGCTCGCACAGCGCCCGGAAGCCCTCCGGGTCATCGGCCAGGCTCCTTGGCTCAGTCACGACAGGATCTCGGCGAGTCGGTCCACCACGTCGGGCTTGCGCTCGCCCCTCACCGCAGACACCAACCGATCGGCGTCGACATTTCCCTGTCGCACCAGCTCGCGGATGCGATCGCGCAAGGTCGACCAATCGACCTCCGTCGTCCTCGGGTGATCGCGGAGCACCTCAAGCACCGCGATCTCGATCGGTGACAGCGATCTGCGAAGGTCGTTGGAGCGCGTCACGAGGCGGACGCTCGCCAGGCCCTTGGGGGCTCGCCCAACCACGGCAACGGTCGGTGTCGTCGGCACCTGCGTGCTCAGACCCAGGGCATTCGCTGCTGCCACTCCGGCGGGACCAGCACCAGGGCCGGCGGCGTGCAGTGCGGCGTTCATGGCATCGGGGCCGCCTCGGCCCCAGCGAGTCGGAGGCGGGCACTTCCAGTACTGACCATTGCGCACGCGCTGGATTGGACCCTGGGGTGTTCCAGCCATTCGCGAGAGGGCAGGCTCCACCGTCGATCGAGGACCGGGCACGTCTGTTGTGTTGAAGAACGTTCGTGGTTCAAGGGCATCGACCCAATCCCGTACGGCACTACGACGAGGCATGTCGCTTGCTCCCTTTATGCAAGGAAAGTGTAGCGAGTAACTTGCAAACGTCCCTGTACCTCACGCCCAGACTCCATGATCCCCGTGCGATTGAGACAACTGGCCTGGGCACCGTCACCCACCGATCTCGCGGCGCCAGTCCTCAGCAGCTCGCTGGTGGTCGTCGTCGAGGCGGTCCAGCACCGTGTTGAGGTGGCCGGGGAAGAGGTGTCCGTAGACGTCGAAGGTGACCGAGATCGTCGAGTGGCGCATCTGGGTCTGGATCGCCTTCGGGTCCGCCCCCTGGGCGATCAGGAGCGTCGCGCAGGTGTGGCGAAGCTCGTGCGGGTTCAGGTCGTTCGGGAGGCTCGTCGATGCCAGCACCGGGTGCCAGACACGGGCGTGGAAGTTGCCGTTGCGCAGAGGGCCGCCTTCCTCGCTGGTGAACACGAGCGCGTCAGGGTCGGGATCGACGTATTGATCGAGGTGCTCCTCCAGCGCCTCGACCACGAACTTCGGCAGGCTGACAGCCCCGATCTGGTGCGTCTTCGGCGTGCCCCAGATCAGCTTGCCCTTGACGTCGACGGCGCCCTCGGCGATCTCGAGCCGACCGTGCAGCAGGTCACACCGCCGACGTCGCAACGCAACCGCCTCGCCGAAGCGCAGGCCGCCGTAGGAGACGACGTACACGAACGCCCGGTACTTGGCAGGCATGGACTCGGCCAGCTCGACGACCTGGGCAGGAGTCAGGAAGCGCCGCTCGCGCGCGATGATCCGCGGCATCTCGATGCCCTCGACGACGTCGCGGGCGAGGTAGCCCTGTCGGACGGCGGCCTTCACCATGGCGTGCAACACGAAGTACGCCTGTTTGACCCGGGACGGGGACAGTCCCTCGCCGTCGAGCAGGTCGCTGACCCACGCCTCAACGCTCTCACGGTCGATGCGGTTGATGGCAACGTCACCGAACGCGGGGAGAATCCTCGACGACAGGAGTGACTCGTAGCCTGCGCGGGTCTTGGGCTTGATCCGCCGCTTGCCCGCCAGCCACCGCTGCGACCACTCGTCCAGCGTGACTTGTCCGAGGGTGGGATCGACCCAGTCGCCGCGGGCGATGTCCGCCTCGACGGTGGCGAGGAACTTCTCGGCGTCGACCTTGCGACGGAAGGTCTTGGACAGCTCCCTGCCGCTCGGGGTGCGGTAGCGGACGCGCCAGACGCTGCCCTTGTCGCGGTTGCGCTTCTCGATGTGTCCCATCGCTCAGCTCCACGGGTCGGCGTGCTCGCCGAGCCACGTCATGACCGTCGAACGCCAGTAGCGGACATGTCCGCCGATCCTGAACCCGGACGGACCCTCGCCTCGGTAGCGCCACTGGTAGATCGTCGCGACCGCGACACCGAGCAGGTCGGCGACCTGCTTCGGGCTGAGCAGCTCATCCTCGAGAACGTCGTGCTCCGTCATCTCGTGCTCCTTCTCGTTGCCTCTTGCAGGTTGGGGATCCGGCGGACGCTTGTCACCACCGAATTGATGGGCTGTGGACAAAGTCATCGGGACCGCGAAAGACCGCGGCTCCGCGTGAGGGCGCGTTGCTGGTCGCGATCGACGTGGCTGAGATCGACGATGGCGTCGTCGCGGAACCGGCGTTCGAGCGGGTCGGCTGGCTCATCACCGAACGCGAGGTGCTGGTCGGTGATGTCGAACCGGAGTCTGTGGTGCTCGATGGCCTGCGCACGTCGACGCCAGTTGTCACGTGCTGCGCCGTCGGCGGGTGGGCGGCCAATTGTTGTCAGCAGGTAGTCCGGGGTCGCTGCCTCGACGTGGTCGACCCGTTCGTCAGCGAGGGTGCCCAGACGGCGGGCCAGTTCCACGTGCTGGCGCATGGCGCGGCCGATGGCTTCCTCGGTCGGCAGGCCAGCCAGCTCGGTCTCGAGATCGGCGAGGCGGTCGCTCTCACGCCGGTGTTCGGCGTCGAGGTGCTCGATGCGGTCGAGCACGATCGTCCGGTCGTGGCGGGTACGTCCACGAAGCGCGGGACCGGTCCAGCTGTCGCGGACGGCGAGGTCGCCGCCGAGGGTTCGTTGGAGTTGGTCGATCGTGCGAGCGAGCGCGTCGCGGCGTGGGCGCAGATCGCGGCTGCGTTGGACCTCGTCGGAGCGAAGGAATGTGGCGGCCTGACGCCAGCGGGCTGCCGTCGAGGCGTCGAGGGCGTCGTTGGCCTGGCTTCGGCGGAGCCGGCCGGCCGCGATGCGCAGCGGCTCGGCGGCGGGTTCGGGGGTGTGTGGGCCGGCCTCGCGCAGGTCGTTGACCTCGTGCAGGTAGATCCGGTTGGTCTGCCTGCCGCGGGACAGCGCGACGTAGCCCCACTCCCGGTAGAGCTCCTCAGACCCGAGCACGAAAGTGTGGTCCACCGTCATGCCCTGGGCCTTGTGGCCGGTGATCGCGTAGCCGTGGGTGACGTGACCGGCGTCGAGGTACGCGGCGGGCAGGGTCACCTCGCGGTCGTCATCGGTCCGCACGATGAGGCCGCGGTCGTCGGCGACCTGCTCGACGGTGGCGCGGGTGCCGTTGACCACGCCGAGGCGGCGATCATTGCGCAGACAGACGATCCGGTCGCCTGCCTGGAACTCACGGCCGTCGACCGACGCTGCTGGACCGACGAGGAGGCCGGCTGCTGTCATCCTGGTGCGAGCCCGCTCGTTGAGGTCGTCAACGTCGGCACGCCGCACGGCGACCATGATGGCGCTGTCGGCGGCGAGGCCGTGGCGGGTGGCCCACCAGTCGCTGACGAGCTGCTCACGGATCGCTTCGGCCGTGTCGGCGGTGATGACCCGGCCGTGCTGCGCGTAGGCGTCGATGGCACGGTCGACGTCACCGGTCCGCAGGTCGTCGAGCGCGTCGACCTCCCAGGCGTTGGCCTGACGTCGATTGGTTCTCAGCTCGATGCTGGGGAGGCGGTTGGCGAGGGCGCGGAACAGTCCGCCCGCATCGATCTCCGGCAGCTGGTGCGGGTCACCGACCAGGACCACCTTGACATTGCGGCGTTCGGCATGCTCGAGCAGTCGGGCGAGCTGCCGGGTGCCGATCATCCCGGCCTCGTCGACCACCAGGACGTGCCTCCCGGCTCGGAGTGGGCCCGTTGTGCCGTCGCGGTCCTGACGGTCGAGTTCGGCGAGCAGCCGGGCGAGGGTGGTTGACGGGATCCCGGCGGAGTCCTGCAGCTCGGTGGCTGCCCGGGCAGCGAGAGCGACCCCGGACACCTCCACGCCGGCGCCCTGCCAAGCCTCGCGTGCGGCGTCGAGCGCGAACGTCTTGCCGGTTCCGGCCTTGCCGACAACGATCGCGACACCGTCGCCTTCAGCGGTGAGTCGGCGGACCATCTCCGCCTGCTCGTCGGCCAAGGTCGGACGTCGGGCGATGACGGGCTCGACCTGGCTGGGGTGCATGGACAGCCCGGCGCGGCGGCGGACGACGGCACGGTCGGCGGCGGTCTGTTCGGTGTGCAGCAGCTCAGCGGTGGTCAGCCGGACGTCGGCGGGCGCGGCGGGGATGGTCGTGCCATCGGTCCGTCGCAGGACCTCGGCGAGGTGGTCGTGCGGACGTCCGAGCGCGACGACCTCGTCGCGTTCCCGGGCTTCCTCGATGATCCGGCCAGCGGCCTGCTCGATCCAGCCGATGGGTGCGCCGTCGGGAGCACGTTCGGCGATGGCGCGGACAACGTCGCGGCGGGTGAACGTCGATGCCTCGCGGGTCAGCCCGTCGGGTCCGAGCAGCTCGACGGCCAGCGGTGCGAGGGCGGGGACGGACGGGCGGGCCTGGTGCAGCGTCCGTTCGAACGCGTCGGCCGGGATGCCCAGCCCGTCGGCCTCGTCACGCCAGCGCTGCCGCAACGTGGGCTCGTCGGGCTGGTCGGTCTTGGCACGGCGCGTGTCGAGGGTGGCGACCTGGGCCGCGCGGGCGGAGCTCTCACCGCGTGCTTCGAGCTGTTCGAGGATCTGCGCACGGCGCTTGGAGAAGGCATCGATCCATGGTCGTTCGATCCCGGCGATGTCGGCCGTCCCGTTGACGACCGGTTCCCACGCGACCCCGAGCCGATGGGTCAGCTCGTGACGCAGGTGCGCCTGATACAGGAACCCGGCCGTCTTGGCGTGCTGATACAGCCCACGACCGTCAACGGTGCGCCACATCCCGTCATCGCTGGTGCGAACACAGTTGGCGACCAGGACGTGAGTGTGCAGCAACGGATCACCCGCCCGGGACGTCCGGTGACGAAACGCCGCCGCGGTGAGCCCGTCGACCGGGCACTGCTCCACACCCTGGGGTCCACGGCGTGTCCGGGCAGCCTCCCGTTCGAGGTAGTCGAAGGCCGCATCCACCGAAGCGTCGTGAGCCGCCTGCACCGCGGCCGCGGTGTCGACGTCGCCGAGCGCCCACAGCAGCGACACCGACTTCGGCGCGCGGAACGTCAGGTCGAAGCCGGGGATGCTGGCCTGCCGCCGTGCGAGCGGCTGGCCGGTGGCGAGGTCCTCGCCGGCGAGGACCTTGGAAAGGTGCTCGCCGGTGACCTGTCCATCCAGGCCGTGAAGCTCGACGCCGCGGCCGAGCCAACGGCCCGGCGCCTCACCGTGGCCGAGGTAGTAGTCCTCCACGCCACGGGCCACGGCGTGGAGGTAGTAGTTCTCCGACCCCGGTGCCATCTTGCCGATGTTGAGCATCCCGACCTCGCGTGGGCCGGCGCCAGCACGTCTCGTGCAAGTCTGTGCTCGGCTTTCGGGGGTGATGGTGCGGACTCAGGCTTCGGTTGTCGAGGGGTCGAATCGTGCTCTGGATGGCTCTGTGAGCCGATTCTGGTCGATTCTCGTGTCACTGTGTGTCGTCGTGTGTCGTGGGGTTCCGTGGGGTGTCGGATCTTCGATGCTCGAAGAAGTTTCTGACGAATTGTTGGATCGTGCGGACCTCGCTCTTGGCGTCGCGAGGGTCGATCGAGTCGAGGACTGCTGTCACGTTTCGGGTTCGGCGTTGGCCCTCTACCTGTAGACGGATCCAGACCATTGGCCGGGCGCGGTGCGCATGGATGTCACGATCGGGGTCCGTCGGTGGTGACTCCCCTCATGAACCCAACCAGGAGGAGCTCGTGTTCGAGCACGACGGCATCCAGTACCCCGCGACAATCACCGTGGCACAGGCCAGCGAACTCACTGGTCTCAGCCTCCGCGCGACCTATCGCGCCATCGAGGCCGGCCACATCCCGCACGTCCGCTTCGGTGATCGCATCCTCGTCCTCACGGCGAAGCTCTTCGAGCTCCTCGGACTGACGAACGTCGCCAACGTCTGACGGGGCCTGAAGCGCCTGGGGTTACTGACGAGACGGCCAGTCACCATCGAATAGGCTCGTGCCATGCACCAACGCCTCCAAACCAAAACCATCGTGTCCGTCGGCTACGAGCGCCGGGACATCGATGAGTTCGTGGAACTCCTGCGCTCCGAGGAGGTCGCACTGCTTGTCGACGTCCGCCTCAACGCGATCTCGCGGAAGCGCGGCTTCTCGAAGACCGCCTTGGCGACAGCTCTCGAGAAGGCCGGGATCGAGTACCGCCATGAGCGGGCCCTGGGCAATCCGAAGGCGAACCGCGACGCATTCCGACGCGGTGACGAGTCAGCGCGGCAGGGCTATGAAGAACACCTTCGCGGCGACGCCGGAGAGATCCGCGACGAGATCGTGGAACTCGCTGCGAGCGTGCGCCTCGCCCTGCTTTGCTTCGAGCGCGACCACACCACGTGCCATCGGTCCTCCATCACGGCCGCCGCCTTGGCCGAGGATCCGGGCATCAGCATCGTGGAGCTCTGACCCGCATCATGGCCATCGCGGACGACATCAACGCATCCGAGTGACCTGCCGCTCAGGCGCCGACGGCCGTCCACAGCTTCTGCAATCGGTCCTGCTCCTTCAACCTTCTCGACGCACCCTGTCGCCGTCCAGGAAGGGCGGCCATGGACGACGATCTGCGCATCATCCACGACCAGTGGAATCACCTGACGGAGTTGGAACGCGGCACAGCGAGTTGGGTCGTGGAGAGACTCGTCAACCGACACTTGGGGTCCATCTCGACGTTCGACCTCGACGGGCTTGAGGACCTTCTGACCTTCTTCGCAGACGAGGCAGACAAGGAGTGGCATTGCGACTGCTGCCCTCGTCGACCCCGCCGCTGAGACGGACTACTCGGGATCGGGTGCCGGCCACGCGGTGACGTCATCCACGACCAGATCGGCGGCCAACGGGAGACGCGTCGCGACCTCGATGGCAACGGCGCCCGCGTGAAGGTGATCTCTCGCGTCTACATCGACCGACAGCCTCACCCTGGCGGATCGGGCCAACGAGTTGTCCAGGGCGCCGCTGGTCAGGTCGGCGTCGATCTCGACGGTGTAGATGGCCAAGTCTTCCGGGCCTTCACGATGGATGAGGGGGCGAGGTGAGCTGACCGGGCAGTGATAGATGCGTTGAAGACACGTATGGCCCCGCGAGACTTGGAGGTGCAAACCAATCCGAGTCCGAGAGGCCATACGCAT
>Ga0326597_10007136_pt1 | contig 15238 bp, 17 predicted proteins | sample RVTome_12_FD_203789 | JGI IMG/M metagenome (GOLD analysis project Ga0326597, IMG submission 203789) | Soil microbial communities from uranium-contaminated site in the Upper Colorado River Basin, Wyoming, United States - RVT100D185 | ecosystem: Environmental > Terrestrial > Soil > Contaminated >... | reverse complement strand
GCGGTGGAGGCGATCGCCTCCTACCCGGGCGATCTTTCGGCCCTCTCGGAGAAAGAGCTGACCGCGATCGACGGCATCGGCCAGAGCACCGCGAAGAAGATCCGCGAGTTCTTCCAAGGCGGGACGATCGCGAAGCTCGAGGAGCTCCGCCAGAAGTACCCCTCGGACTTCGTCGCGCTCAGCAAGATCCCCGGCCTCGGGCCCAAGACCCTGCTTCGGCTCAAGAGCGAGCTCGGCGTCCGCAACCGGGAAGACCTGCGGGCCGCCCTCGAGAGCAAGAAAGTCCGGGACGTTCGCGGCCTCGGGGCGAAGGTGGAAGAGAAGCTCCTCCTTTCCATCGACCGCTCGGGACCTTTCGGCAACGATGCGCGCCGGCCCATCGCCGAAGCGTTGCCCATCGCGCGAGAGCTCGTCAAAGCACTCGAAGCGCTCCCCGCGGTGGAGCGCGCTCAGTACTGCGGCAGCCTACGTCGCTTCCGGGAAACGGTCGCCGACGTCGACATCGTGGTGGCCTCTCCGGAGCCCTCTTCGGTGCGGGAGGCCTTCCTGAAGATGCCGACCGTGCGCGAGGTCCTCGGAAGCGGGGACACCAAGACCTCGGTGCTGACCTCGACCGGGCTCCAGGTGGACCTGCGCGTCGTCGAACCGCGCCAGTTCGGAGCCGCGTGCCAGTACTTCACCGGATCCAAGGCCCACAACATCAAGCTCCGACAGCGCGCCCTCGCGCGGGGATGGCTCCTGAACGAATACGGCCTCCGCGACGACCAGACCCACGAGGTCATCGCCTCCGAGTCCGAGGAAGCGATCTACCGGGCGCTCGGCCTCCAGCCCATCCCCCCGCCCCTGCGCGAAGACCGAGGGGAGATCGAGCGAGCCGCTCAGGGGGAGCTCCCTCCGCCCGTCCGCCTCGAGGACCTTCGCGGCGACCTCCACGTGCACACGTCGCTGTCGGGGGACGGCAAGAGCTCCCTCGAGGACGTCGTGAGAAGCGCGGCGGAGAGGGACTACGCCTATCTGGCGGTGACCGACCACGCCGAGAACCTCGCCTTCAATGGCGTGAGCCGAGAACGCCTGGCCGAGCAACGAGCCCAGATCGACGCCCTGCAGGACGGCTATCCGGGGATGACTCTCCTGCAGGGGGCCGAGCTGAACATCGGCCGTGACGGCGGCGTGGACTACGACCCGGGCTTTCGCCGCACCCTCGACTGGTGCGTCGCCGGCGTCCACTCCCATTTCGAGCTGGACCGTGCCCAGCAGACCCGGCGCATCCTCGCCGCGATGGAGGATCCCACGGTCGACGCCATCGCGCATCTCACGGGCCGGAGGATCGGCCGCCGGGCCGGCATCGAGCTCGACATCGACGCGGTCCTGCAGAAGGCGGTCGAGACGGGCACCGCGATCGAGATCAACGCCGCGCTGGGGCGACTCGACGCGCCCTTCGAGGTGTTGCTTCGGGCGCGCGGCATGGACGTGACCTTCGTCGTCAGCACGGACTCCCACCACGCGCGCGAGCTCGGGCGCATGGAGTGGGGGGCCCTCCACGCGACCCGCGGCTGGGTCGAGCCTTCCCGCATCGCCAACACCTGGCCCCGAGAGAGGTTCCTCGAGTGGCTGCGCGCACGCCGGAGCTGACCGCGGTCGTGCCCGCGGCTTCCCGCATCTTCCTCCTGTCCCCGGCCGATTGTTCCGGGAAGCGGGCCCGGCTTCTCCAGGAGCCCGACGCGGACCACGACCTCGCCCGCAAGCTGCGCGGGAAAGACGGCGCCGAGCTCGGACAAGTCTTCAGCTTCGTGAGCAGCCTCTACTTTCGCGGCAAGCTGGCCTATGCGCGTGCCTTCGCCCGGCCTTCCCGCGGTCAGGCCGGCGTTCACGTCATCACGCCGTGCGACGGCCTAAGAGCGCCGGAGTCTCCCGTTGGCTTGCGGGACCTCAGTCTGTACGCCGGCGTTCCCGTCGACCCCGAGGAAGAGCGCTACCGGGAACCCCTGCTTCGCGACCTCCGTGCGCTTGCGCCGGCCTGGGCGCAGGCCGAGGTCGTCCTCCTGGGCAGCATCGCCTCTCGCAAGTACTCGGATCTGCTGACGTCGGTCCTCGGCGCTCGTCTCCTTTTTCCCTCGGATTTCGTGGGCCGGGGCGACATGAGTCGCGGAGGCCTGATGCTGCGCTGCGTGCAGGAGGGGCGAGAGCTTCGTTACGTCCCGCTCCTCGGCGCCAAGCTTCGAGGACGAAGGCCGGCTCGTCTCCCTCCGGTTGCGTGACTCTAGCCAAAGCTCTTGTCGTCCGCCGACGGTCCGTAGATCGACGGCACCGCAGCATCGTTCAGGCGGAGGTAGACCGTCAGTTGTCCACGGTGGTGGGCCAGGTGCGTGAAAGTGTCGGCAATGACCATGTGCCTCGGGGCCTCCTTCACGACTCTCTCCGCGACGAGGAGACGCCACGGCGTCATCAAGTGATCGTCGGTGGTGCCCTGGAGAGCCGAGCGGGCTTTGGCCACCGACTCGTCCTGCGCCTGGATCAGCTCGCGGCTCGTCAGCGACGTCGGCGCCTTGTACCCCGACCCACCCGGCGGGTTTAGGTCGAGCTCATCCTGCGTGATCGCCATGGCGACCCAGGAAGGCATGGTGGCCACGAGGAAGGACAGGTAGCCGAGGGCCATCGACTTCTCGTGGGGCTTCCAGTCCGGGCGCCCCTCGGGCACCCGCTCCAGCACACGCCGGGAGATGGCGGCTTCCCGTTCCAGTTGTGCGGAAAAGAGATCGGTGATCTTCATGCGGCCTCCTGTGGGAGCGAAAGGGCCCCCGCCCAAGACACCGAGCGTAGACGGCCATATATGTCAGGCGCTGTCATAGTGCTCGCAGGGATCTCGACGGACGAGATGTTCATCCAGAGGGCGGCTCGGGTCCCCCGGGAAGGCGCGAGGTAATCTAGAGGGCGATGCGGATCGCAACCTGGAACGTGAACTCCCTGAGGGCGCGCCTGGACAAGGTCTGCTGGTGGCTCGAGCGGGCCCGCCCGGATGTGCTGCTGATGCAGGAGACGAAGCTCACGGATGCGGACGCGCCGGTCGAGGCGGTCCGCAAAGCGGGGTACGAGCTGGCGCACCACGGGGAGGGGCGATGGAACGGCGTGGGCATCGCCAGCCGCCAGGGGATCAACGACGTCGTCACGAATTTCGGGGAGCCGCTGCGCCCCGCGCGCACGCCGGACGCGGGTGACGACGAACCGCTGGCCGAAGCACGGATGATCGCGGCCGTTTGCGGCGGCACTCGCGTGGTGAGCGTGTACGCGCCCAACGGAAGGACGGTCGGCTCGCCCTTCTATGCGGCCAAGCTCGCCTGGTTCGAGCGCCTCGCCCGCTGGCTCCGGGACGCGGCGGATCCCGCGGAGCCTCTCGTGCTCGGGGGCGACTTCAACGTAGCGCCCGAAGACGTCGACGTCTGGGACCCGCGGGCCTGCCACGGCGGGACGCACGTTTCACCGCCGGAGCGCGAGTCGCTCGCGAAGCTCTGCCGCTGGGGCCTGGTCGACGTCTACCGGCTGCACCACCCCGAGCCAGGCCGCTACACCTGGTGGGACTACCGTGCCGGCCACTTCCACAAGAACTTCGGCATGCGCATCGATCACCTGCTGGCGACGCGCTCTCTGGCCGGGCGCACCGTGGGGGCCGAGATCGACCGGGAGGCCCGCAAGGGCAAGCCGATCCCCTCGGACCATGCGCCGCTCCTGATCGACGTGGACGAGCCCGGGCATCGCTTCGACGCGGGTTGGACGTCGGCGGAGGGACGGATCGCGGCCCGGCGCGCGGAGGCCGGCTGATGGCCCGGGAAGACGCGGCCGCGGGCTTCCCGATCGAGCCGCCGATCGAGCCGATGCTCGCGAAGCTCGCCACGGAGCTGCCCGCGGGCGACGGGTGGCTGTTCGAGCCGAAGTGGGATGGCTTCCGCGCCATCGTGTTCCGCGACCGCGACCGTTTCCACATCCAGAGCCGTGACCTCAAGCCGCTGGACCGGTACTTCCCCGAGCTCGAAGGGTTCTTCCGGAGGAGCCTGCCCGAACGCTGCGTGGTGGACGGCGAGATCGTGATCGTGGGCAAGCGCGGGCTCGACTTCGACGCCTTGCAACTACGGCTGCACCCGGCGGCTTCGCGGGTCAAGAAGCTCGCCGCCGAGAGGCCCGCCTCCTTCGTGGCGTTCGATCTGCTCGCCGAAGACGGCCAGGATCTCCGCTCCCGGCCCCAGGCCGAGCGCCGCCGGCTGCTGGAACAGGCTCTCGCGGGCACCTCGGGCGGCGTCCACCTCACCCCCTGCAGCCGCGAGCGGCTCCAGGCCGAGGAGTGGTTCCATCGCTTCGAAGGCGCCGGGCTCGACGGCGTGATCGCGAAGCACGAAAGCACGACGTATCAGCCCGGCAAGCGCGCGATGGTCAAGGTCAAGCACGTGCGCACCGCGGACTGCGTGGTGGCGGGCTTCCGCTGGCACAAGCGGGGGCCGGGGACGCTCGTGGGCTCGCTCCTCCTGGGCCTCTACGACGACGCGGGCACGCTCCACCACGTGGGGGTGACCTCGTCGTTTTCGATGGAAGCCCGCCGCCGCCTCGCGCAGGAGCTGGAGCCGCTGCGCCGGGACGCGCTCGCTTCACACCCCTGGCGTCATTGGGCGGAGATGGGCGAGGGCACCCAGCGCGTGCCCGGGGCCCAGAGCCGATGGAGTGCGGGCAAGGACCTCTCGTGGGAACCGCTGCGCGTCGAACGGGTCTCTGAGGTCAAGTACGACCACCTCCAGGGGGACCGCTTCCGACACGCGGCCGTCTTCCTGCGCTGGCGTCCCGACAAGCAGCCCGCGGACTGCCGCTACGACCAGCTCGAGGTCACTCCTCCCGCCGAGCTCGCCGAGGTGTTCCGGCGGGCGGCGCAGTGAGCCCCCGCCACGGATCGTAGTCGGGATCGAGCGCCTCCTGCTCCGGCCGAAGCGATTCCGGCACATGCTCGAGGTTCACCCGGACCCGGGCCCAGGTGGAGGAGCGCCCGCGCATCGAATCGACGAGCACGTCCTGGGCCTCGAGGAGCGCGGCCGCCTGGGGATGACGCGCCTTCCAACGCTCGAGCCCGAGAAGCGCGTCCTCCTTCTTCGCGGCGCGGCCGATCTCGACGAGCGGCTTCGTGGACACACGCCGGCCCCCCGGCTTCGGCTCGCCCTTCTTTCGTGACGGCTGTACGCGCGGCGGCTCGCCGGCCTGCTTGGCGTAGTGCGGCGGCCACGGCGCGTCGCCCTGGCCTTCGGCCTCCTGCCGGGTGGACAGCTCCAGGAGCGCTTCCAGCGAGCAGGGGCTCTCGTCGATTCCCGCGTGCCGGTCGCCGACGGCGGCGAAGCGCGCGGGCATCGTGCGCAGGGTGAAGTCCTCCGGCCGGCACTCGAACAGCTCGTCCCAGGTCACGGGCGCCGAGACCCGCCCGTCGGGCTTCGGGCGCACCGAGTAGGCGCTCGCCACGGTGCGGTCCTTGGCGTTCTGGTTGTAGTCGAGGAAGACCCCGTGACGCTCCTCTTTCCACCACTTGCTTGTGGCCAGGTCGGGGGCCCGCCGCTCGACCTCCCGGGCGAGGGCGAGGGCGGAGCGCCTCACCTCCGTGAACGACCAGCGGGAATGGATGCGCACGTTGACGTGGATGCCGCGCGAGCCCGAGGTCTTCGGCCAGCCCGCGAGACCGAAGTCGGCCAGCACCTGCTGCACGACTCGGGCGACGGCCACGATCTGCGTCCATTCGATCCCCGGCATGGGATCGAGGTCGACGCGCAGCTCGTCGGGGTGCTCGAGGTCCGTCGCACGGACGGGATGCGGGTGGAGCTCCAGGCACCCCAGGTTGGCCATCCAGGCCAGGGCCGCGGCGTCCCGCGGCACCACCTCCTCGGCCGTGCGCCCGGAGGGAAAGCTCAGGACGACCACCTCGACCCAGGAAGGGTGCTTTGCGGGCGCGCGCTTCTGGTAGAAGAACTCGCCGTGGATCCCGTTGGCGTAGCGGACGAGGACGTTCGGACGACCTCCGGCTCCGCGCAGCGCGCCCTCGGCCACCGCCAGGTAGTAGCGGACGACGTCGAGCTTGGTGATGCCGGCTTCCGGGAAGTAGACCTTGTTCGGGTTCGAGACCGTGACCTCGCGGCCGCCGACGTCGAGCACGACCTGCTCCCCCGGGCGCGTCATCTTAAGAGCATACGTCGTCGCCTTCCACTTTGGCCGCTTCCACGGGTCGGGCCGCCACGAAGGCCCCGCCCAGCAGCACGAAGGCCTCGAAGTACGCGAGGAGCGCGAAGCTGACCGAGATGTAGTAGGGCCCCTGGCTCTTCTGGAGCTCGAGCAGAGGGAGGGCCCTGAGGTAGACCCATCGGACCGCCTCGGCCACGATGCCGGCCCCTATCGCCGCGGGCAGGACCTCGCGTGACCTCACGGGGTGGTTCGGGAGGAAGCGGTAGAGGAGGAAGATCGCCGCCACCGAGAGGCTGAGCGCCGTGAGCCGCAAGGCGGTATAGGAGGTGGCGCGCTCCAGGAGGGGGGCGAGCTGGAGATCCGAGATCGTGGTCTGGAGTCCGGCGGTGACGAGCACGAACAGGAAGGCGAGGACGACGCCGCCACTGGTGAGAAGAAAGCCCACGGCCTGGTTCCGCCAATAGGGCCGGTGCTCGGTCGCGCCCCAGAGCCCGTTGAAGGCCGTCTCCAGGGGAATGAACACGCCGGCGGCGCCAAGGAGGATCCAGAAGACGGCGGCCAGGCTGAGCTCGCCCCGGTGCTGCTCGACCGAGGCCTCCAGGTTGCGGACGAGGAAAGCCTGGCCTTCGGGGTAGTACTCGCGCAGGGTCTCGCGAATCACGGTCTCTCCCGCGGCCCACTGCAGGAGGTCGCCGGAGACCCAGAGGAGAAGCAGGCAAAACGGATAGAACCCGACGAGGGCGAAGAAGCCCAGAGCCGCGCAGGAGGCGTGACTCTGGGTTCGCAGGACCAGGTGGTCGAGGAGCGGGAGGGGATGGCTGATGTGCCAGCGCAGGCGAGCGACCGCGCTCTCGTTCATCCCCGGATTCTATGCGTGGGGATCAAACGGGCTCCATCGGCCCCCCCGCAAGACGCCACGCCCCCAGGCCGCCGTAGAGCACGTGGACGTCCTCGTAGCCGCGGGCGACGAGCAGCTCGGCCGCGGCGATGCTCGAGGCCTCCGCCCGGCAGGTGCAGTAGGTGACGGCGGTGCGGCCCGCGGGGATGATGGGCAGCGTTTCGTCGGCGCGGTCGGGAGCCAACCGCACCGCACCGGGCAGTTTCTCCGTCGCGCGTCTCCATGCGTCTTCGCGCCTCGCGTCCACGAACACGATCGGCTCGCCTCTCCGCAGCCGACTGAGGGTTTCCCCAGCGCCCATGCGCGTTACGGTCAGTTTCCCCAAGTCCGAGAGTCGGTCCTTTGCGACGCTGTGTGCGTATCCCATGACTCGGTCCCTCCTCCCTGTCGTTGCTCGTCGTCGATCCCGACGCCGCCCACGACCAGCAGGCGAGTCAGTAGAGGTACTCATCGCGGCTCACGAGACCGTCACCATCGCGGTCCAGGCGGGCGAACCGGATGGCGAAGGGCGGAGCTCGGCTCGGTGAACTCGCGGCTCGTGACCACTCCGTCATCGTTGCGGTCCATCTGCTCGAAGCTCTCGCGGTCTCCGTGCCATTCGTAGCGCGTGAGGAGGCCGTCGCCGTTGTGGTCCATCTCGTCGAAACGAGCCTCGCGATAGTCCAGGGGCGGCTGGTTCAGGTACTCGTGGAGCGTCACCACCCCGTCGCGGTTGCGGTCGCCCTGGTCGAACCCCGTGGCCTCCCGCCACTCGCGGCGATCGAGCACGCCGTCCCCGTCGGTGTCGGCCCGGTCGAAGCGGGATTCGGCGGGGGTGGCGGCCGGCAGGTTCAGGTACTCGCGCAAGGTGACGAGGCCGTCGCTACTACGGTCGGCGCGGTGGAAGGCCACCTCCTCGTCCGTCCATTCCCGCCGCGAGAGGAAGCCGTCGTTGCTCGAGTCCTTGGCCTGGAAGCGGCCCTCCGGCGAGCTCGGGTCGAGGGGCTGGGCGTACTCGCCGCGGGTCACGCGCTCGTCGTTGTTGCGATCGAAGCGGTTGAAGTCCTCGCCCGCTCCCCGCCATTCCTCCCGCGTGATCACGCCGGTCTCGATCCACGTCGGCGGCGGTGAAGGGATCACGAGGAGGGGCGGGAGTGGGCGGCGTCACTCCGTCGCACTTGTAACGGTAGACGTACTCGCTCTCGGTCAGTAGTCCGTCGTGGTCACAGTCGAGGGCACGGAAGTTCCCGGGATGACCGGCGTATTCGGCTTGGGTGAGCCGTCCGTCCCGGTTGGCGTCGAGCTTGCGGAACTGGTCGGGCCGCGCCGGGTTCTGGGCGCCGACCTCGCTCGCCGCCGCGGCGATGGTGAGTAACCAGAAGCCAAACACTCGCATGGCACACCCCCTCGCGCCGGCTCGCCCCGCAGGCGCTTCCGGGATTGGAGGTGCAATTGAAATGCCAGGAATGAAGCGTCCCCCCGGCACGTGTCTTGCCACGAAGGCCAGCGGTAGGTGCTCGGCCATCCGGTCATCGTTGCCAAGGAGGAATGTCATGAGAGGAATCTTCAAAGGCGGTCTCGTAGCCACGGCCCTGCTGGCGGGAGTCGGCGCTTGGGCCCAGCAGCCGGACAAGCCCGGCATGACCGCGAGCCTCGTCGAGCCCGAGAAGAATGGCGCCCGAGGAGCGGCCACGGTCGCGGTCAAGGTGTCAGGCGTGACCCTGACCGATCCCGCCACTGTCAACGAGGTTCCAAAGCCGGGCCAGGCCCACTTGCACTACCAGATCGACGACGGCCCGGTAGTGGCGACCACGGCTCCCAAGCTCAGCTTCCACGGCTTGAATCCGGGCGAGCACAAGGTGGTGGTGATGCTCGCCGCCAACGACCACTCCCCGCTCGGACCGCAGGAGACGCTGAAGGTGCGAGTGACCCAGTCCGGCAGCAAATAGCGACCGCCACTTTGTACATTCGTCCGCTCGGGGCACGAGCGGCGCGCTCTTGGGTCGACTCCAAAGGAGGAGACATGCGGAAGCCTTTGTTGTTCGGGATTGCCGTCCTGCTTTGCCTGGCGCTGGCCGAAGCGGTGCTCACGTAGAGCGGGCCGGTCCAGGTCCCGCCGGGCTCAAGCTCGGGGCGCCCGGAGGCGGACGCCCCGATCACACCCTACCTTCCGTCGCGGTCTGCGTCCCCAGGAATGGCCCGCTCCACCCGATGCCAGGCGTCGCGGACCGCCTCTTTGGCGCTCTCCCAGTTCAGCGGGGAGACGCCCCGGTACTCGTCCCAGTCGCGTTGCAGCTCGGACTCGACCTCGTCGAAGCTTCGGCCGGGATGCCGCTGGAACGACTCCCAACCGTAACGGTAGGCGGGCCGATAAGTGCCGTAGGCCGTCCCTCGCGTGACGTAAGGGGTGGAGCTGTAGTTCTCGCCCCAGTACTCGTCTTCGGCAGTCGGGTCGATGGCCTCAGCCACGCCTTTGCCGGCCACTCCGCCCGCCACCACACCGACCGCGGCTCCATCACGGTTCAAGCTCGCCTCTCGATCGTCAGTCATTGGTTATCTCCTCGGAACGTCGTCGTCAGCGACGAGTCGCGCCTCGGTCCTAGGACGAGCTCTTTCGCGCCAGAAGGGCTCCGCCCACGGCCACCGCTCCGATCCCGGCCCACAAGGGGACGTTCACGCGCTCTTTCTCCGTGACCTGGATCTCGATGGGGCCGATCTTGGCGTCGCCCTTCTCCTTGGTGTAGCTGAACCCTCCGTAGACGAGGCCGAGGACGCCGAGGAGCAGCAGGATGAGGCCTGCCGCCTTCATATCGGCCTCCGCCCCTGGATGACGCGGATGAGGACCACCGCGATGGCCAGGACGAGCAGGAGGTGTATGAAGCCACCCATGGTGTACGAGCTGACGAACCCGAGGAGCCACAACACGAGCAGGATGACCGCGATCGTTTCGAGCATTTCCTCACTCCTTCCCCAAGATCCTTGCTTAGGCCCAGGCCGGCTGTGCGGGACGACCGGCCGCGAAGAGCTTCACGAGCACGAGGCCCACCACGAAGCCACCGATGTGCGCCAGATAGGCCACTCCCCCGGTCTCCGGGGTCTGGGCGATGGATCCCATGCCGTTCACGAACTGGATCAGGATCCACAAGCCCAGCATGTAGGCGGCGGGCACCGCCGCGACCCCGCCCCGCGTCAGCACTCGGACGCGGTTGCGGGGGAACAGCATCAGGTAGCCGCCGAGCACCCCGCTGATCGCTCCCGAAGCGCCCACGGTGGGGACGTTGGAGGCCGAGTTGAAGAGAATGTGCGCCAAGCCCGCTCCGACGCCACAAGCCAGGTAGAAGATCAGGAAGCGGACGTGCCCCATCGCCTTCTCCAGGTTGTCCCCGAAGATCCAGAGGTAGAGCATGTTCCCCCCGAGGTGCGCCCAGCCGCCGTGGAGAAACATGGAGGTGACCAGGGTCGACCAGAAGGGCAACGGGATGCCGGGCGCCAGGTCGTGCCCAGCCGCGTACTCGCGCGGCACCACCCCCCAGGCCTGAATGAAGGACTGGAGGGCCCCCTCCGAGGGCTGGTTCAGCTCGACGAAGAAAGCGAGGACGTTGAGGGCCAGCAGGCCAAGGGTCACGAGCGGGGGCGGACCACCCGCGTACTTGTCGTCGCCGATCGGCAGCATCTAGAGCCCCTTGGCGAGCGGCGCCACCAGGAGCAAGAGGAAAGCCACGGCGACGAGCCAGAAGGAATCGAGCCCGAGCCCGGGCAGGCGCAGAGCACCCACGCGGACCAAGATGCCTAGGCTGCCCACTATCAACGCGATGATCCAGGTCAACTGTGCCGGCGGAGTGAGTCGCACGAAAACCTCCTCAGAGTGAAGCAAGACCAACCGAGTACCCACCTCGACCATTGAGCAACCGTCGTGCCATGGCGTTCCGGGCCTCTAAGTGGTGGGTGTCCGGCCCACCCATGAGCAGAATGTACAAATGGCGGGCGGTCGCGCGACGCCCTCCGTGCAGGCCTGCAGCATCGGTGCCTGCACACGGCACGAGCAGGAATGACGCCGGTGGCGAGGCTTCGCAAGGCCCGAGACTCAGGCCTGATGGTTCGGGTGCGAGCTTGTAGAAAGTGGTCGAGGGAAAGGCGAGCTAGGCCATCACGGCGTCGGCTCGCTTCATGGAGAGCGAGAAGCAGGATCAAGGCCGCGTGCTGCTCACTGGAACACCTGGAAGTTGCCGAGCAGCCACCAGAGGAGAAGGAACACGAGGACGGTGGTGATGCAACCACCCCCCAGCTTTTTCGCACCGTAGCCGGCCGCGAGGCCTCGCAGAAGCTTGCTCATGTCTTTTCGATCTCCCCTTGCGGTCGCCCTTCCGGCGGCCCTTGCCCATCGCCCTTTCCCGCCGCCTCGCCCAGGAGCCTCGCGAGGGTCTCCACGACGAGGCGCGGATCGACCGGCTTCGCGAGATGGGCCCGGAAGCCCGAGGCGCGGACACGGGCCGCGTCCTCGGGCGAAGCGTACGCAGTCAGGGCCACCGCCGGTACCGGACGGCCCTCCGCCGTCCGGGACCGCAGGCGGTCCATGAGCGCGTAGCCATCGGCTCCGGGCATGCCGATATCGCTGACGACCAGGTCGGGGCGCTCCGCCTCGAAGCTAAGAACCGCCTCCCCGACCGAACCCGCGGTGGCGACGCGGGCACCCTGCCGCTCCAACACGAGCCGCAAGACCTCGCGCACGTCTGGCTCGTCGTCCACGACAAGAACGGTCTGCCCGAGGAGGGCGGACCCGTGCGCCTCCGGCGTTCCGCGCGGGGGCACCGCAGAGGTGGTCTCCTCGTGTTCCGGCTCGCGCGCTCGCGGAAGGCCGACGGTGAAGCAGGCCCCGCGCCCCACCCCGTCGCTCGCGGCTTCGGCGGTTCCACCGTGGGCCCGAACGATGTGCCGCACGATGGTGAGCCCCAACCCCAGCCCGCCGTGGGTTCGCGTGCTGCCCGACGTGGCCTGCTGGAACCGATCGAACACGTGGGGCAGGAACTCCGGGGTGATGCCCACACCGTCGTCGCAGACCCGGAGACGGGCGGCATCGGCTCCCAACTCCAGGTGCACCCGCACGCAGCCGCCTTCGGGGCTGAACTTGACGGCGTTCGAGGCCAGGTTCCACACCACCTGCTGGAGGCGCTCCGGGTCTCCCACCACCCGCACGGGCTCCGGGCCGAGCTCGACCGTCAGCGTGACCCTCCGTTTCTCCGCGGCCGTCCGCACTGCGTCCAAGGCCGCTTCCACCACCCCCCGGAGGTCGATCGGGCGCAGGTCCATCCGCAGCTTGCCGCTCACGATGCGGGAGACGTCCAGCAGGTCGTCGATGAGCTGGGCCTGCAGCTTAGCGTTCCGCTCGATCACGTCGAGCGCGCGAGCCGCGTCCTCGGGTGCGAGCTGTCCGCTGCGCAGCATCGTGGTCCAACCCAGGATGGGGGTCAGGGGCGAGCGCAGCTCGTGCGAGAGGGTGGCCAGGAACTGGTCCTTGATCGTATTCTCCCTCTCCGCGGCACGACGGGCCTCCTGCTCGCGCACGAGCTCCAGGCGCTCCTCCTCAGCGACCTTTCGGAAGGTGACGTCGCGGGCGAAGACGTAGACGAGGCCCTCCTCCCGGAAGGGGGCCGCCGTCCAGGCCAGCCAGCGGTAGGAGCCGTCACCGTGGCGGTGCCGGTTCTCGAACCGCGCCGTGGGCGCTCCCGCCGCGAGATCGCGGAGGTGGTCGCGCATGGCCTGCTGGTCTTCCGGGTGCAGGAACTCGAAGGCGGGCCGCGCGCACAGCTCCTGGGCGCTGATGCCGAGGGTGCGCTCCCAGCTCGCGTTGAGCTGGCGCAACCGGCCGTCGAAGCCCGCGATGCCGAGCATGTCGGGGGCGAGGGTGAAGAAGCGGTTGCGCCGGGTCTCGACGTCGAGCCGGTCCGCGGCCTCGGCGAGGCGCTGCGCGTGCTCCTGCTCCTGCCGCAATCGCCGGGTCTCGGCCTGCTCGCGGATCTGCTCCCGCTTCCGGTAGAGGTCCACGAAGACGGACACCTTCGCCTTGAGGACCTCGGGCTGCACGGGAAGGTGGATGTAGTCCACGGCCCCCAGGGAATAGCCGCGCGAGATCCCGGCCTCCACGTCGCTGACCGCGGTCATGAAGATGATCGGCGTCTTTTCGGTGCTCGGCCGGCCCCGGATGAGGGTAGCCGTCTGGAAGCCGTCGAGCTGCGGCATGTTCACGTCGAGGAGGATGACCGCGAACTCGTCGCGCAGGAGGGCCCGCAGCGCCTCGGCTCCGGAGCGGGCAGTGACGACCTTATGGTCGCCGTCGGACAGAATCGACTCGAGGGCGAGGAGCTTGTCGGCCCGGTCGTCCACGAGCAGCACGTTGACGAGCGGCGGCAGGGTCGGCGGCAGCTCGGCGCTCATGTCCGCTTTCGGAAGAGGCCGCTACGGGCGCCGACCGGCTCGTACTGGAGCTCGAAGGGCGTGTGGCGCATGTCTTCTCCCCGCCCCAGCCCGATGTACCCAGAGGTGGCCAGGCTGTCGTAGACGAGCCGGTGCACCCTGCTCCGCAGCGCTTGGCCCAGGCGGGGCATCACGTTGCGGCAGACGACCACATCGAACTCGTTGAACGAAGCGTCGGTGCCGATGTTGTGCGAGGCAAACACGACCTGGTCACGCAGCCGGGGGCGGAAGACCCCCTGACCGCCCTCCGTGCGATAGTAGTCGGCGAGCCGGGCCTTGCCCCCCGCGGCACGGTAGCTCAGCTCGGCCGCGCGCAGCCTTTCGAGCGGAAACGACCCGGCGGCGGCCTGGCGCAGCGGTCCGTCCGACACCTCGGTCGCGTAGACCCGCACCGCGTCGTGGAGTCCCTCTTCCTCCAGGACCACCGCCATGGAGTAGATTTCGGCCCCCGTGGAGCAGCCCAGGTGCCACAGGCGAGGGCGGGACCGCGTCCTCAGTCGGGGCGCGACCTCACGCCGAAAGGTGCTGAAGAAGGCCGGGTTCTGGAAGAGGATGCAGCCGGTGTCCGACAGGGTCGTGACCAGCCGCTCGAAGCACTCGCGGTCGCGCAGGACGCGCTCCTGCAGTCTCGACACGGAGGGCAGCTGTTCCGCCCGCGCGTGCTCGAGGATCCGTCTGCGGAGAGGATCGGGGGCGTAGGGGCGGAAGTCGAAGCCATAGCGTCTGAAGACGCCCTCGACCAGGAGGGCGACCTCGATGTCGTCGACCCTCGCGGCGAGGGATCTCGGCACGAGGGACAGGCGACTTGGGGTCGGCGGCATGACGGTCATCTACCTAGCGGTGGAGCCAGCTGCGGAGCTGCGCCATCAGATGGTCGGCCTCCACCGGCTTGGCAATGTAGTCGGAGGCGCCGGCTTCCAGGCACTTCTCGCGATCGCCCTTCATCGCTTTCGCGGTCAGGGCCAGGATGGGCAGGGAGCGTCGGTCGGGCAGACGCCTCATGGCCCGGGTGGTCTCGTAGCCGTCCATCTCGGGCAGCATGATGTCCATGAGCACGACGTCGACGGCGGGGGTGTTCTCGAGGCGCCGCAGCGCCTCCTTTCCGTTTTCCGCGCTGATCACCTGCATGCCGTGCCGCTCGAGAAGGCTCGTCATGGCGAAGATGTTGCGCACGTCGTCGTCCACGATGAGCACGGTCTTGCCCGAGAGCACCTCGGCCGACGAGTGCAGGCGCTCGACGATGGCGCGCTTGTCTTCCGGCAGGCGGGTGGCGTCCCGATGCAGGAAGAGAGCGGTCTCGTCGAGGAGGCGCTCCGGAGAACGAGCATCCTTCAACACCAGGGTCTGGCCCAGCTTCCGAAGCTCGGCTTCCGCAGACGGCGAGACTTCGCCCGAGCCGTAGAGCACGATGGGGAGGCTCGGCCCTGGCCGCTTCTTGAGCTGCTGCAGACACTCGAGGACCGCGGCTTCGTCCCCCCGCAGGCTGATGACCATGCAATCGAAGGCCCGCTCCGACACCGCCTGGAGCGCGTCGTCCACGGTGCCCACGGCTTTCACGTCCACGTCGGTGTTGCCGATGAGCTCCAGGATCTCCGTCTGACCCTTCGGGTCCGCGTCGAAGACGAGGAGGGTCTTGACGGACTTCTCCATGACCTCGCGGAGGCGAGAGAAAGCGGCTCCCAGCTGCTCGCG
>Ga0326597_10007135_pt1 | contig 15238 bp, 13 predicted proteins | sample RVTome_12_FD_203789 | JGI IMG/M metagenome (GOLD analysis project Ga0326597, IMG submission 203789) | Soil microbial communities from uranium-contaminated site in the Upper Colorado River Basin, Wyoming, United States - RVT100D185 | ecosystem: Environmental > Terrestrial > Soil > Contaminated >... | reverse complement strand
TCACCGGCAACCCCGGCTGGTGGACGACCTTGGTGGGGCCCGGCGGCGTGCTCGATAGCGACCGGTATTTCCTCATTTGCGCCAACGTGCTCGGCGGCTGCATGGGGACGACCGGCCCCAAGGACATCAACCCGGTGACGGGCGAAGCCTGGGCGATCGACTTTCCGGTGATCACCGTGCGCGACATGGTGCGGGCCCAAAAGCGCCTCATTGACCATCTCGGCATCGACCAATTGTTTTGCGTGATCGGCGGCTCGATGGGCGGGATGCAGGCGTTGCAATGGGCCTCCACCTATCCCGGGTCGGTGTTCGCCTCGGTGCCGATCGCCGCGGCGGCGCGGCATTCGGCGCAGAACATCGCGTTCCATGAGGTCGGTCGGCAGGCGATCATGGCCGATCCCGACTGGTGCGCCGGGCGTTATCTGAGCCTTGGCCGCCTCCCGTCGCGCGGTCTCGCCGTCGCCCGCATGGCGGCCCACATCACCTATCTGTCGGAAGCCGCGCTGCACCGCAAGTTCGGCCGCAACCTGCAGGATAGGAACGCGGTCACCTACGGATTCGACGCCGACTTCCAGGTCGAAAGCTATCTGCGCCACCAGGGCAGCACGTTTGTCGACCGGTTCGACGCCAACTCCTATCTCTACATCACCCGGGCGATGGATTATTTCGACCTCGCCGCCGAGCATGACGGCTCCTTGCCGGCCGCCTTTGCCGAGAGTGAGGCGCGGTTCTGCCTCATATCGTTCACCAGCGATTGGCTGTTTCCAACGTCGGAAAGCCGGGCCCTGGTGCACGCCCTCAACGCGGTGGCCGCCAATGTCAGCTTTGTCGAGATCGAGACCGACAAGGGCCACGACGCCTTTCTCTTGCACGAGCCCGAGCTGTTCGCGACGCTGCGCGGCTTCCTCGCCGGCTGCGCCGAGCACCGCGGCCTCGTGCGATACTGGACCAGCGGGACGTGAGAACGAGCGCCACCCTGTCGCTCGCCGGCGTCCGCCAGGCGGTGCCCCCCGAGGAGGTGCCGCCCCGGGAGGTGTCCATTGGCGCTGCTCCCGATGAGCTGCGCCGCGATCTTCGCCTGATCGCCGACATGATCGCGTCGGGAACGAGGGTTCTCGACATCGGCTGTGGCGATGGTGCGCTGCTCGCCTATCTCGCGCGGGTGAAGGCGGTCGACGCGCGCGGCATCGAGCTGAGCCAGTCGGGGGTCAATGCCTGCGTGCGCCATGGTCTGCCGGTGATCCAGGGCGATGCCGATCGCGACCTCGCCGCTTTTCCCAACGGCGCTTTCGATGTCGTCGTCTTGAGCCAGACCTTGCAGGCAACGCGCGAGCCGCGCCATGTGCTCGAAGAATTGCTGCGCATCGGCAAGCAGGCGATCGTGTCGTTTCCCAATTTTGGGTTCTGGCGGATTCGCCTCAGCCTGTTGTTTCGCGGCCGCATGCCGGTTACCGAGCTGCTGCATAATCCCTGGTACGACACGCCGAACATCCATCTCTGCACGATCCACGACTTTGTTGCGCTGTGCGACGAGGTCGGCGCCCGCATCGAACGCAGCCAGACCCTCGACCGGCACGGAAGGCCGTTTGCCCTCGACCCGCGCGGCAGCCTCGCCAATTTGTTGGCCGAGCAGGGTGTGTTCGTGCTGTCCGGAGCCCGCTGATGCTGGTTGCCCAGATTTCCGACACGCACATTCTGGCGGCGGGGAAGCTGTTCAAGGCGCGGGTCGAGCCGCCGCCGGGTGTCGAGCGCGCCTACGCCGACATCGACACCGGCGCCTGCCTGACGAGCGCGGTCGACGCGCTCAACGCGCTGGTGCCGTTGCCCGATGTGACGATCGTCACCGGCGATCTCGTCGACCATGGCGAGGCCGAGGAGTACCACCACCTGCGTCATCTGCTGGCACCGCTGCGCATGCCGGTCTTTGTGATCGCCGGCAATCATGATGCGCGCGCGCCGCTGCGCCAGGCATTCGCCGCCGACGGCTACTTTCCGCCTGAGGGGTTCTTGCACTACACGGTCGAGGATTATCCCCTGCGCCTCGTCGCCCTCGATACCTCGATCCCGGGCGAAAACGGCGGGACCTTATGTGCGGAGCGGCTGGGCTGGCTCGATGCCACGCTCAAGGCGGCGCCCGACCGGCCGACCCTCGTCTTGATGCACCACCCGCCCTTCCTGACCGGGATCACCTACATGGACGGCTATGGCTTGGCGAATGCCGCCGCCCTTGCCGAAATCGTCGCGCGTCATCCGCAAATCGAGCGGATCGCGTGCGGCCACCTGCATCGCGCGATCGACCGCCGCTTTGCCAGCACCGTCGCCGGCACCGCGCCGAGCACGGCGCACCAGGTCCAGCTCGACCTGCGCCCCGGGGCGCGGCTGCATTTCCGGTTCGAGCCGCCGGGCTATCAGCTTCATTTGTGGGAGGCCGAGACTAGCCTCGTCACCCACACCGCCGTGTTCGGCGACTGGCCCGCGCAATCCTGATCTCAGGTTTGAGAGATGGTGATTGCATTGATCGCGATAGCAATGTAGGAACCGCGCGCAATGGCACAGATTGTCATTCGCAACATCGATGCGGCTGTCGTCGACTCATTGCGCCGGCTGGCGGCGGCTTCTGGGACCTCGATGGAGGAGCAGGCCCGCCGGGCATTGACGAGCGCGGTCGGGCTGGACCGTGAGGAGGCAGTGCGTCGCCTCGACGAAGTTCGCCGACGCATCGGGCGGCTGCCGGGTCCTTCGGTAGTGGAGGAGCTGCGCCGCGACCGCGATCGCGATAACGGATGACGATCGTCATAGATGCGAGCGTCGCGCTCAAATGGGTCCTTGATGAAGAAGACACTGCTACGGCAAGAGCGTTGTTGCTTGGCGAACCGCTGGCGGCGCCAGATTTTCTCGCGATCGAATGTGCGAACGTTCTGTGGGCGAAGGTGCGCCGCGGCACCCTGACCGGCGATGACGCTCGCGCTGGTCTCGCCGCAATCTTGGCCGCTCCCGTTCACCTGCTCCCGAGCGCGCAGTACGCCGTTGCCGCGCAGGCGATAGCGCTCGACCTGAACCAAACCGTCTACGACAGCCTTTACCTCGCGACGGCGCTTGCTGAAAGAGCCACGCTGATGACCGCCGATGTTGCATTCGCAGCGGCCGCCGGGCGCCACGGCGTTTACGGGTCCGCGGTAAGGCTCCTGTCGGCCTGAATCGCTCAGTGCGGCCAGCTTCAATCCGCGCTCGCCGCCGCCTCCAGCCGCATCGCGGCGGCGTCCGGCCCGACCCTCTCGTCGAACAGGTGACAGGCGAGGATGCGCCCGTCGACATCGCGCAACGCGGGCTCCAGCTCGGCGCACCGCGCCATCGCCTGCGGGCAGCGCGGGTGGAAGCGGCAACCGGAGGGCGGATTTATCGGGCTCGGCACCTCGCCGGGCAGAATGATCTCCTCGCGCCGCTCGTCGGGGTGGCTTGGCAGCGCCGCCGAAAACAAGGCCTCGGTATAGGGGTGCTTTGGCGCGCGGGCGAGGGATTTTGCCTCCCCCGTTTCGACGATCTTGCCGAGATACATGACCGCGATCGTGTGGCTCATATGCGCGACGGCGGCCAAATCATGCGCGATGAACAGATAGGAGAGGCCGAGCCGCGCCTGCAGGTCGCGCAACAGGTTGAGGATCTGCGCCCGGATCGACACATCGAGCGCCGATACCGGCTCATCGAGCACGATCAATGCCGGCGATAGCGCCAGCGCCCGGGCGATCGCGATGCGCTGGCGCTGGCCGCCCGAGAATTCGTGCGGGAAAAGATCGGCCGAGCGCCCCGGCAGCCCGACCAGATCGAGCAGCTCCGATACGCGATCGCGCACCACGGCGGCTGTCAGCTTTTCGTTGGTGACCAGCGGCTCGGCGATGATGTCGCTGATCCGCATGCGCGGATTGAGCGAGGCGTAAGGATCCTGGAAGACCGCCTGGACCGATTTGCGGTAGTGCCGGCGGCCGGCCTTGTCGAGCTCCTGCAGGTCCGCGCCCTCGAACCGCATGGTGCCGCCGGTCGGCACCTCCAGCCCGAGGACGAGCTTTGCGGTGGTGGTTTTGCCGCAGCCCGATTCGCCGACGATCCCGAGCGTCTGTCCGCGTTCGATCGTGAACGAGATGCCGTCGACCGCGCGCACGGTGCCGCGGTCGCCGCCAAAGAGGCCGCGCCGGGCGGAGAAGTGCTTGGATAGCCCTGTCGCTTCGAGGACAACCATCAGACGGCCTCGCTCGCGATCCGCCAATCGGCACCGACGGCGGCAGGTTCGGCGAGCCAGCAGCGCGCGGTCCGCCCCTCCTCCGGCGCGAACGGCGGCGGCGCCGCATCGCGACAGCGCGGCAGCGCCTGCGGGCACCGCGGGGCGAACGAGCAGCCCGGCGGCAGCGCCGACAGGTCGGGCGGCTGCCCGTCGATCGCGACGAGGCGCTGGTCGCTGTCGGTCATCCGCGGGATCGAGTTGAGCAGCGCCCGGGTATAGGGGTGAGCCGGCGCATTAAAGATGCGCGAGACCGGTCCCGACTCGACCACCCGGCCGGCATACATGACCGCGATCTGGTCGCACATCTTGGCGACGATGCCGAGATTGTGGGTGATGAAAATAAGGGCGAGCCCGTGCGCCTGCTGCAAGTCGCGCAACAGTTTCAGGTACTGGGCCTGGATCGTCAGGTCGAGGCTGGTGGTGGGCTCGTCGGCGATCAAGAGGCGCGGCTCGCAGGAAATGCCGATGGCTCCGACGATGCGCTGGCGCATGCCGCCCGACATCTCGTGCGGGTATTGCGTGAGGCGGGTTTCCGGCGCCGGGATCCGCACCGCCCTTAAGAGGTCGCACGCCCGGCTCCAGGCACTCGCCCGGCTCGCTCCCTCATGCACCCGGATCGGCTCGCCGACCTGGTTGCCGATCGTGAACAGCGGGTTCAGCGAGACCATCGGGTCCTGCAGGATCATCGCAATCCGCTTGCCGCGGATAGCCTCCATCTCGGTGTCCGATTTCTGCACCAAATCCTCGCCATCGAGCAGCATCCGGCCGCCGACGATGCGCGCGGCGGGCGGCAGGACGCGCATGATGGTGAGGGCGAGCGTGCTCTTGCCCGACCCGGACTCGCCGACGATGCCGAGGGTCTCGCCGGCGTTGAGACGCAGCGACACCTCGTCGACCGCGCGCACGGTCCGCGTGCCCTGCGCCGAGACGTAATGGCACGACAGGTTGTCGAGTTCGAGGAGCGGCGCTGCGCTCATCAGAGCTGCCGCAGCTGTGGGTCAAACTTGACCCGGAACCAATCGCCCAGCAGGTTTGCCGACAGCACCATCAAGACGATGCAGCCGCCCGGGAAAACGGTCAGCCACCAATACCCGACCATCAGGCCCTGCTTGCCGTCGGACAGCATCAGCCCCCAGGCCGGCTCCGGCGGCGGCACGCCAACCCCGAGGAACGACAGTGTCGCCTCGGCGATGATCACCTGGCCGAGCATCAAGGTGCCGAGCACGATGGAGGTGTTGATGACGTTGGGCAGGATGTGGCGCCGCATGATCGTCAATTTCGAACAGCCGGCGACGATGGCGAGCCGGACGAATTCGCGCTCCTTCAGCGACAGCACTTCGCCGCGGATCACGCGCGCGTAGCGCGTCCAAAAGACCGCGCCGAGGATGATGACGATGTTCCACATGCTCGGTCCGACGATCGCGGCGAGAAAGATTGCAAACATCAGCGCGGGCAAGGCGAGCCACGCGTCGGTCAGGCGCATGATGACCTGGTCGACCCACCCGCCGAGATAGCCCGAAAGAATGCCGAGCGATGTACCGAGGACCCCGGCGAAGATCACCGCGGTGATGCCGACCACCATAGAAACCCGGGCACCGAAGATCAGCCGCGACAGCACGTCGCGCCCGAGCTGGTCGGTGCCGAGCAGGTATTCGGTGGTGCCGCCCGTCACCCAGAACGGCGGTTTGAAGCGCGCCGTGAGGGCGCCGATCTCGGGGTTGTGCGGCGCCAGCTGGTTGGCGAAGACCGCGACGAAAGCGATGGTGACGAGGATCAAGGTCGGGATCAGCGGGACATCCCCGAGCCGCATCCCGCGGATAGCCGCAAAGCGCGGCGCTCGCGGTGAGCGCGACGGAAGTCGGATGACGTCTGCGGGGGTGCTCATGGCGTCAGCTCTCCAGCCGGATGCGCGGATCGATCATGGCGTACAGGATGTCGATCAACAGGTTGACGATCACGATCATAAAGCCGCCCAGGATCACCACGCCCTGGACGATCGGGAAATCGCGGAAGGTGATGCCCTCATAGAGGAGCCGCCCGATGCCCGGCCAGGCAAACACCGTCTCCACCACCACGGCGACATTGACCATGATGACGAGGTTGATGCCGGCCAGCGTCAACACCGGAATGAGGGCGTTCTTGAACGCGTGCTTGGCGATCACCAGGGATTGCGGCAGGCCTTTCAGCCGGGCCAGCTTGATGTATTCCGAGCCCAGCACATCGAGCATCGCGGAGCGGGTCAGGCGCATGTGCGAGGCGGCGAAATACCAGCCGAGCGCAAAGGCCGGCATGATCAGGTGGAGCGGGGTTCCCGCCCCTGACGACGGCAGCCAGCCAAGATAAACCGAAAAAACCAGGATCAGCACCAGGCCCACCAGGAAGGAGGGCAGCGACAACCCGAGCATTGCGAACATTTTGCCGAAACCGTCCCAGAACCCACCCACCTGCACCGACGCCAGGATGCCGCTCGGTATGCCAATCAGGAGCGACAGGCCCATCGCGACAAACGCCAGCAACAAGGAGTTCGGCAGCCGCTGCAGATAGAGCTCGAAGACCGGGGTCTGGTAATAGAACGACTGGCCGAGATCGCCCTGGGCGAGGCTCGCCATGAACAGCCCGTATTGCACCAGGAGCGGCCGGTCGAGGCCGAACTGCTTGTGGATCGCGGCGATGTCCGCCTCGCTCGCGCCCGGCTCGACCAAGAGCGTCGCCGGGTCGCCGGTCACCCGGACGAAGAAGAAGATAGTCACCGACAATAAAAACACTGACAGCAGGCTATAGCTCACCCGCCGGATGATGTACTGCTTCATGACTTGTCCTCGGATCCGCGCCGCATTGTTCGGTACCTATGACTTGGCTTTGATCGTGATGTCTTCGTAGGCAAAACCCGGGATCAATCCAAAGCCGGATTCGCCGACCCGCGGCCCATGGCCGTTGATGAAGGCGAGCTGCCAGATCGGCGCGTACATCGTCCGTTCGTAAACGATCTGCTGCATCTTTTGCAAGATCGCCTCGCGGCGCTTCGGATCGAGCTCGCCCGCCTGCTGCTTGAACAGCTCGTCGAGATCAGGATAGTTGCCATAGGCATACGCGCCGCCCTTGACCGCCAGGATCTCGCGGCGGGTCACCTCGGACCGATCGCCCGCAAGGCTGGCTGGTTCGCGGTGGCGCGCAGATGCAGTCATCACGTCTCCGTCACCCATTATGGCAAGCCGTTGCATCGAATGTAGACGAGGGTTGCGCCGATGTCTCCGCTATTGTGGGGAATGCCCGCTCAACCAAAGAACTACCAATCACCGGCTTGGGCAGGGACGCCCCGGGACCGCTAAGGGGCCTTGAGGGTGATGTCTTCGTAAGGCGAGGTCCACGGGTTGCCGCCGATCGTGCCGATCGTCGACTCGGCGATCCGCGGCCCGGTGGCGCTGAGAGCGGCCAGGTGCCAGAGCGAGGAGGCGATCACCTTCTCCCTGACGAGCTGCTGGACCTTTTGCAGCAGCGCCTCGCGCTTGCCGCGGTCGACCTCGCCCGCCTGCTGCTGAAACAGCTCGTCGATATCCGGATAGCTGCCGTAGGCATAGGCGCCGCCCTTGATGGCAAACGCCTCGAGCCGCGTCGCGGCGTTACCGGAAGCGGCGCTGGCGCCCAGGATCAGGCCCTTGTTGTACTTCTTCTCCGAATAGCTCTTGAAGAAGCCGGCCCGTTCGATCGGCCGCAAATTGGCCCGGATGCCCGCCTCGCGCAGGCTGTTGACGATCGCCTCGCCGACCTGCGCGAAAGCCGCGTCGCAGTACAAGGGTCCGGCGTCCAGGCCTTGCGGATGCCCGGCTTCCGCCAGCAGCTGCTGCGCCTTTTTCGGATCGAACGGCGTCGCCGGCGACTTCCAGTAATATTCGAAATGGGTCGGGACGAAGGCGTTGCCGTGCAGCAGCGAGCGCCCGAGGGTTATCGCCTTGTTGATGTTCTCGCGGTCGATCGCCAGATCGGCAGCCTGCCGCACCCGGAGGTCATGCCAGGGCGATTGCGGGTCCCATTGCTCCGGGTAGTAGACCCAGAATGTCGCCGTGTGCGACACGCTGAGCTTGAGACCCGGCGTGCGCTGCACCTCCTGGGCCAGCTCGCCGGGCATCCAGTAAACGCCGTCGACCTCGCCGCCCTTCAGCGCTGCCAGCCGGGTCGAGCCGTCGGGGATGCTCCGCAGCACGATCCGCTTGATGTTGGGCGTCTTGCGCCAAAAGCCGTCGAATGCCTCCAAAGTCAGCTCGACCCCCGGCTTATAGGCGGCAAGCTTGTAGGGGCCGGCGCCGACCGGCGCCTTCTTGAAGCCGTCGTCGCCGACCTTTTCGATATATTTTTTCGGCACCACATAGGCGGCCCCGGTCGAGCTGCCGTAGAACGTCAGGAAATCGGGCCACGCACTCTTCAGCTTGAACCGGACATGCCCCGTGTCCGGCGTATCGATCGCCGCCACACGTTCCTTCATCATCGCGGCGTTGGCGCCGCGGTAGCGCTCGAACGAGAATTTGACGTCTTCGGCGGTGACCGGTTCGCCGTTGTGGAACTTCGCGCCCTGGCGCAGCACAAATTCGTAGCTGAGGCCGTCCTCCGAGGCCGACCACGACTCGGCGAGGCATGGCCGCAGAGGCTTGCCCGGCATCGGCTTCACCAGCGCGTCGTGCAGCGCATAGATCACCATGAACGGCGTGATGATCCCCGAGGTTTCCGCCGGGTCGAACCAAGTCGGCGCCAGTGAGACATGGACGGCCCAGGTCAGCTGGCCCTGCGGCGCGGCGGCGAATGCCGCACGCGGCGCGCCGGCAGCAAGGCCTAGCGCGGCGAGTCCGAGGATATCCCGGCGCCTCAGACAAAAAGGATCCATGCTGGCCGTGGACCCCGTGCCGTGCAATCGCAACCCCATGGTGTCCTCCTCCCAGCGGCGACCCGTCGCGGCGGGTCTTGTCGCCAAGTTTATCCGACGGCCCGCACCACTGTCTGCGGCGTTATGCCGTCTCCCGCCGGCGGCTCGGCCGCCGGCTGGGGGTGCGCATTCGCGCTCTGGTTACGTGCTCTTGAGCGTGAGGTCCTCGAAGGGCGCGGTGTAGGGGAAGCCGGCGATCTTGCCGAGCCCAGATTCGCCGACCCGGGGACCGACACCGTTGAGGAAGGCGAGTTCCCAGATCGGCGCGGTGATCGCCTTCTCGTGGACAAGACGCTGCATCTTTTCGAGGATCGCCGCCCGCTTCTTCGGATCGAGTTCCTTGGCCTGCAGCGGGTATAGCTCGTCGATGTCGGGATAGCTGCCGTAGACGTTGGAGCCGCCCTTGACGACAAACGAGGCGAGCCGCGTCGCGGTGTTGCCGAACGCACCGCTCGCCCCGCGCAGTATCCCGCGGGTGTATTTTTTGGCCGCGTAGGCCGCGAGAAAGCCGGCGCGCTCGATTGGTTGCAGCTTGGTGCGGATCCCGACCTCCTGGAAATAGTTCACCGCCACTTCGCCGATATTGGCGTACGAGGCGTCGACGTAAAACGGACCGGCATCGAACCCGTTGGGAAAGCCGGCCTCCACCATCAACTTCTTGGCCTTTTCGGCATTGTAGACCGCGGGCGGCGGCTGCCAGTAGTGCTCAAAGCCGTCGGGAATGATGCTGTTGTTGATCTTGCAGCCGCCGAGAAACAGCGCCTTGTTCATCGCATCGCGATCGAGTGCGAGATTGGCGGCCTGCCGCACCCGCAGATCGTGCCACGGCGATTTCGGGTCCCATTGCTCGGGGAAGTAGATCCAGTTCGTCGCCTGCAGCACGACCGAACTCAGGCTGAGCCCGGGGGTGGTTTGCAGTTCCTCAGCAAGTTCGCCGCGGATCGAATAGGCGATATCGATCTCGCCGCGCTTCAGCGCGGCGAGCCGCGTCGACTCGTCGGGGATCGACTTCATCACTACCCGTTTGACGGTGGGAGTCTTGCGCCAATACCCCTCGAAGGCTTCGAGCACCAGCTCGATCCCCGGCTGGAACGAGACGAATTTGTAGGGACCGGCACCGATCGGCGCCTTTTTGAAGCCGTCGTCGCCGACCTTCTCGAGATATTTTTTCGGGACGATCCAGCCGGCGCCGCTGGCGCTCGAATAAAAGGTCAGGAAGTCCGGCCACGGCTCGTTGAGCCGAAAGCGCACATGCCGGAGATCGGGCGTTTCGATTGCCGCCACCTGTTTCTTGATCAGCGCCTGATTGGCGCCGCGATAGCGCTCGAACGAGAACTTGACGTCCTCGGCGGTCACCGGTTCGCCGTTGTGGAACTTGACCCCGTTGCGAAGGGTGAAGTCCCAGGTCAGCCCGTCCTCGGACATCGACCACGACTCGGCAAGGCTTGGCGCCTGCACGTTGCCCGGCATCGGCTTCACCATCGCGTCGTGCAGCGCGTAGAGCACCATGAACGGGGAGATCAGCGCCGTGGTCTCGGCCGGATCGAACCAGGTCGGCGGGACCGAGACGTGCAGGGCCCAGGTCAACTGACCCTGCGGCGCGGCGGCGCGGGCGATGCCGGAAGCACCGGCAGCAAGGCCGAGCGCGGTTGCGGCCAAGAGATCGCGCCGGGTCATGCCGGCCCCCATCATGCCGGCTCTCGTCATGGTGGATTGGGTCGTGGTGGATTGGGTCATGCCGGATTGGGCCTCGCGGCGGGGCAGGGATGCGCTCATTACGCCTTCGTTCCGATGGTGATTTGCGGGATGGTCTTGGGCTGATTGATTGTAGACCAGCCTCGATTGTAGACCAACCCCGATCCGGAATGCCTCGGCGACTGTGGGCGCATGCTCCACACTAAAGGCGTAGCCGCGCACGGGCCGGCAACCGCCATCGGCGGTCGCTTTCAGCTCGCTTTGATCGTGATATCCTCGTAGGGCGCGGTGTAGGGGAAGCGCGCGATCAGCCCGAACCCCGATTCCCCGACACGCGGTCCGATGCCGTTGATGAAGGCGAGCTGCCAGATCGGCGCGTAGATCACCCGTTCGACCATGATCTGCTGGATCCTGTGCAGGATCGCCTCGCGCTTCGGCCGGTCGAGTTCGGCCGCCTGCTGCCGATAAAGCGCGTCGATATCCGGGTAGCTGCCATAGGCGAAGACGCCGCCCTTTGTGAGGTGCGCCTCGATGCGGGTCGCCGCGTTGCCAAAGGCGCCGGCCCCGGCCTGGATCAGGTTTTTGAATTTCTTCTCGGTGAAACCCTTGATGAAGGCGGCCCGCTCGATCGGGCGCAGCTTGGTGCGGATGCCGATTGTCAGGAGATTATCGACGACGGCCTCGCCGATATTGGAATAGGAGGAGTCGCAGTAATACTCGCCCGCGTCGAAGCCGTCGGGATGCCCGGCCTCGGCGAGGAGCTTTCGAGCCGCCTCGGGATCGAACACCGGGGGCGGCGGCTGCCAGAAGAATTCATAATGGTCGGGAACGATCGGGTTGCCGGTGACCAAGGAATAGCCGAGGGTCAACGCCTCGTTGCTGGCCTTGCGGTCGATCGCCAGCCCCGCGGCCTGCCGCACCCGCAAATCGTGCCAGAGCGATTTCGGATCCCACTGGTCTGGAAAGTACAGGGAGAACACCCCCTGGACGACCGCCGGCTTCAGGGTGAGGCCCGGGCTGCGGCGCAGCCCCTCGGCAAGTTCGCCGCGGATCGAGTAGACGATGTCGATCTCGCCGCCCTTCAGTGCCGCCAGCCGCGTCGTCTCGTCGGGGATGACCTTGAAAATCAGACGCTTCACCAACGGACGCTTGCGCCAATACGGCTCGAACGCCTCGAGGACCAGCTCCAGCCCCGGCTTGAACGAGACGAATTTGTAGGGGCCGGCCCCGACCGGCGCCTTCTTGAAGGCCTCTTCGCCGATTTTTTCGATATGGTTTTTCGGGACGATCCAGCCCGCTCCGGTCGTTGTGGCTAAGAAGGTCAGGAAATCGGGCCACGGCTGTTTAAGGTTGAACCGGACATGCCGGGGGCCGCGGATCTCGACCGCCGCCACGCGGTCCTTGAGCAGATCGCGGGACGCACCCTTGTAGCGCTCGAACGTGAACTTGACATCGGCGGCGGTCACCGGGTCGCCGTTGTGGAACGTGCAGCCCTCGCGCAGCACGAAATCGTAGCTGCGCCCGTCCTCGCTCATCGACCAGGATTGAGCGAGGCTCGGCGCCAGCCCGTGGACCAGCCCCGGGCCCGGCATCGGCTTCACCAGCGCGTCGTGCAGCGCGTAGAGGACCAGGAACGGGGTGATGATCCCGGAGGCCTCTCCCGGATCGAACCAGGTCGGAGCCAGCGAGACATGGATGCCCCAGGTCAGCGCGCCCTTCGTCTCCGCCGCGGCGACGACGCCCGCCGGTCCGGCCACGAGACCAAGCGCGGCGAGCGCGAGAAGTTCGCGGCGGCTGACGCCGGAAGTGTCAACGCCAGGCGTGGATGCGAAGCAGGGGGGTTGTGAGCGCATGACCTCTCCGACCCGGCGGCCTTTCACGATGGCCCCGGCAGCCAATCTAGACACGGCATGCGCGGATGTCCTCGCCGTTGTTACGGCGAGCTTACCCTCCCGGTCATCGACCTGTCGGCGTCGGCAACGCCGCTGCTAACTGCCTTTGATCGTGATGTCCTCATACGGCCCGGTATAGGCAAAGGCGGGGATCAGCCCGAAGCCCGATTCGCCGACCTTCGGCCCGTAGCCGTTGATGAAGGCAAGCTGCCAGATCGGCGCGTAGATCGCCTTTTCATAGAGCAGCTGCTGCATCTTTTCGAGAACCGCCGCCCGTTTCTTGCGGTCGATCTCATTCGCCTGCTGCGCGTACAGCTGATCGATATCGGGATAGCTGCCATAGGAATAGGCGCCGCCCTTGACGACGAAGGCGGCAAGCCGGGTTGCGGCATTGCCGAAGGCGCCGCTCGCCCCCTGAATGATGTTCTTCAGCTTCTTGTCGCCGTACGCCCCGAAAAAGGCTGCCCGTTCCAGCGGCCGCAGCCTGACCCGGATGCCCGCCGCCTGGAGATTGTTGATCACCGCCTCGCCGAGGTTCGCATACGCAGAGTCACAGGAGTATTCGCCGGCATCGAAGCCGTTGGGGTGGCCCGCCTCGGCGAGAAGCTGCTTGGCTTTGGCCGGCTCGAAAACGTGGGCGGGGGTCTGCCAAGCATAATCGAACATGTCAGGGATGATGCTGTTGGTCAGCTTGGAGTAGCCGAGGGTCAGCGCCTTGTTGATCGACGTCCGGTCGATCGCGAGGTTGGCGGCGCGCCGCACCCGCACATCATGCCACGGCGATTTGGGGTCCCACTGCTCGGGGAAATAGAGCCAGAACGTGCCGGGCGGGTAGACCGGCTTCAGGGTCAGCCCCGGGGTGCCGCGCAACTCCTCGGCGAGTTCGCCGCGGATCGAGTAGACGATGTCGATCTCGCCGCCTTTAAGCGCGGCGAGCCGGGTCGACTCCTCGGGAATGACCTTGAAGACGATGCGCTTGACGCTCGGGACCTTGCGCCAATAGCCCTCGAAGGCCTCCATGACCAGTTCGACCCCGGGGGTGAACGAGACGAACTTGTAGGGGCCGGCGCCGATCGGCGCCTTCATGAAGGCCTCGGGACCGACCTTCTCGACGTACTTCTTCGGCACGATCCAGCCGGCGCCGGTGGCGCTGCCGTAAAAGGTCAGGAAGTCGGGCCACGGCGCCTTGAGCTTGAAGCGGACATGCCGGGCATCGGCCACTTCGATCGCCGCGACCCGGTCCTTCATCAATTGCGCCGAGGTGCCTTTATACCGCTCGAACGAGAATTTCACATCCTCGGCGGTAACCGGCTCGCCATTATGGAATTTGACGCCCTGCCGCAGCACGAAATCGTAGGTCAGGGCATCCTCGGAAGCCGTAAACGACTCGGCGAGGCTCGGCGCCAGCGCCTTGCCCGGCATCGGCTTCACGACCGCGTCGTGCAGCGCGTACAGCATCATAAAGGGCGTGATGATCCCCGGCGTATTCGCCGGATCAAACCAGGTCGGGGCCAGCGTGGTATGCACGCCCCAGATCAGCTGCCCCTTCGGCGCGGCGGCCGCGCGAGCCAGGCCCGGGGCGCCGGCGACGAGCCCGAGCGCGGCCGCCGCAAGCAGATCGCGGCGGCTCATGGCCGCCGGTTCGCCGGCGAGGTTGTTCTGGGCGCGCTGCTGCACCGATGAACGCATGACGTTTCCTCCCTAAAAGCCCGTTACGGCAAGGTCTTGCATCAACTGTAGAACTGTAGACCAGCCCTGCGCCGATGTCTCGGCTATTCTGGGAGGAGCCTCATGCAACCAAAGAGTTAGGAGTCTCACGCGAGGTGCCGCGATAGCGCTCGAACGAGAACTTCACATCCTCGGCGGTCACCGGGTCGCCGTTATGGAATTTGACGCCCGGGCGCAGCACGAAATCAGCCGGCAACTTCGGATAGGCGGCTATAGCCCGTGCGGGGCCGGCGCGTAGACGAACCGGCGGCGCGGCGCCCGCGACGCGGCGGGCTTGGCGTAGATCTGTTTGGTCGCCTCGACCAGCAGCACCCCGGCAAAGGTCGGAAACCAGCGTTTGCCGATCCGCTCCCAGGCCGCCGCCGCGCGCAGCATCATCCGGCTCCGGGCCGGCGGGATGAACAGCGCGGCGTCCGCGCCGACCGGGGTGAACTGCTCGTCGCGCAATAGTTGCGAGAGCTGCGACATCGTATAGGGCCGCCCGGAGCCGAACGGGGTGCGGTCGAGCCGGGCCCAGATCCCGCGCCGGTTGGGCGCCACGATCAGCACCCGTCCGCCGCCGGCCAGGACCCGCCAGACCTCCTTCAGCAGCGCGCCGACCTCGTCGCTGGTTTCGAGCGCATGGACCAGCACCACCCGGTCGATCGAATAATCGGCGAACGGGAGCTCGCCCTCGTCGGCCAGACCCACGAGGTTGCGGCCCTCTTGCGGCCAGCGCAGCACCCCCAGCGA
>Ga0326597_10007134_pt1 | contig 15242 bp, 17 predicted proteins | sample RVTome_12_FD_203789 | JGI IMG/M metagenome (GOLD analysis project Ga0326597, IMG submission 203789) | Soil microbial communities from uranium-contaminated site in the Upper Colorado River Basin, Wyoming, United States - RVT100D185 | ecosystem: Environmental > Terrestrial > Soil > Contaminated >... | reverse complement strand
GCCTGCAATTGCTTCGTCAAGAAGGGCGGAGAGTTCGGCAAGTACTGCAGCGATCACTGCAAGAGCATGGGCGACAAGACTGCGTTGCATTGTGAGTGCCCCCATCCGGTATGCAGGGCCGCCTAGCGGCCTTTACTGGTCGACGAAGAGCCCGGGCGAGCGACACAGGCCGCGCGCGCCGCCACGGTCCGCCGTCCTGAACAGGACTGCACGTGGCGGCGCCTTCCCATCCATCGCGCCTCGGCTCGCGTTACAATCGCTGAGCCCCCCTCGAGGACATCAATGCGACTTGTTTCGAGCCTGATTCGACTCGCGGTGTGTTTCACGCTCGTTCTGGTGGCGGGGCCAGCGGGGGCGCAGGAGTTCGGCGGCCGCCTCGGAGCGTCCAGCTCTCCGGACCAGTTCTACTTCGGCGCTCACGCCGAGACGGCTCCGGTCATCGACCGTGTTCATTTCCGCCCGAACGCCGAGATCGGCCTCGGCAACGGCGCGACGCTGATCGCGCTCAACTTCGAGCTCGTCTATCGCATTCCGCCGCGGCGGCCGTGGCGGTTCTACGTCGGCGCCGGCCCGGCGCTCAACATCGTCGACACCGACCAGGACACCAGCTCGGAAGGCGGCTTCAACATTCTCCTCGGCACGCAGCGCGAGAGACTCTTCTTCGAAGTCAAGATTGGAGCGATGAAGAGCCCGGACTTCAAGATCGGCGTCGGCTACGTGTTCCGGTAAGGCCCCGTCAGCCAGGTGCGGCTTCAGTCGACGCGATCGCCCTCATGCCCGCGCAGCCATGCGCGCGCCCGCTGGTAGTCGGGACACGCCCGGGCGACGAGCCTCCAGAACGTCGGCGAGTGATTCATGCGTTTCAGATGCATGAGCTCGTGAATCAGCACGTAGTCGCGGACGGCATCGGGCATGGCGACGAGCCGCCAGTTCAGGCAGATGTGGCCGTCGATCGAACATGACCCCCAGCGGCACCGCTGGTTCCTCACGCTCACGCGTTTCACCGCCAACCCGTGCTGGGCGGCGAGCTCCAGCAGCCGCGGCGGCAGCTCGCGCTTCGCCCGCGCCCAGAGCTCGCGCGCGCGCGCCGGCGCCGTCTCCTCGCGGGGTCGCGCCTCCTCCCCCCCGCATCTGGCCACCTGCCTCTCGATCCAGCCGCGCTGGCGCTCCACGAACGCTTCGGCCTCGCGCTTCGAGCCACGCGGCGGAATGGTGACGCGTACCGTGCCGTCGAGGCGGACGCGAATCACGTACCGGCGCGCTCGAGGATGGCGAATGAAGACGGGGCCCGCAGACACCGCAGACACCCCAGACGCTGCAGGCATCGTATGCTGGAGGATGCCCGCGGAAGGCGGTGGGTCCTCGAACGGGAGGGTTGGGTGCCAATCGACACGACGCGGCCCGGCGCGGCCGGCCGTCGGGCGAAGCGGCGTCACTCCACCCCCAGGGCCCGGGCGGAGCGGAGCCATAGCCCCCCGTCCACCACCAGCGTCACGCCGGTGATGAACGCCGACGCGTCGGAACAGAGGAACAGCGCGGCCGTTGCGATCTCCTCGATGGTCGCCAGGCGGCCGAGCGGACACTGCTGCTGAATCGCCTGTCGGGTGGCTGGGGTGGTCAGGCGGCTCACGCCTTCGGTTCCTTCCACGGGTCCGGGCGCGAGGCCGTTGACGCGCACGCCGGATGGACCCCACTCGGCAGCTAGAGTCCGCGTCAGCGAGTCGACGCCCGCCTTCGCGGCCGCGGCGTGCGACTGCCCGACCGTGCCCAGCAGCTGCAGGGTCGCGCTGATGTTCAAGACCACGCCGCCGCGCACTTTCAAGTGCGGGAGCACCGCGCGCGAGACGTTGAAGGTCCCCTTCAAGTCGATGTCGACGACGGTGCCGAAGCCGTTGGGGGACAGGCTCTCGGCAAGGCACACGAAATTGCCGGCAGCGCCGTTGACCAGGATATCGATCCGGCCGAACGCCTCCGCGGTGCGCGCGACGACCGCCTCGACGGCGGCGGGATCGCGGACATCGCCGGCGACGGCTAGCGCCCGGACGCCGGCGCCCGCGATCTCGGCCGCGGCCGGGTCGAGATGCTCCTGCCTCCGGCTGGTGACGGCGACGTCGCACCCGGCCGACGCCAGCGCGAGCGCGATGCCGCGGCAGATGCCGGTGCCGCCGCCCGTCACGAGGGCGGCACGCCCCTTCAGAAGGTCAGGCTGGAACCACATCATCCAGTAGGGACCGGATCGATCTCCTCGTCGAGCGCCGGGTCGGCGAACGGCAGTCCATCGGTGAGCTCCGGCGCCTGAAGCATGCGCGGGACCCGGTCGATCGGCTCGAGCGCCTTGATCTCCTCGGTGCCGTTGGCGGCCGGCAGGTCTCTGAACTTGCGAGCCTTCACCAGCACGTTGCCCTCGAGCGAGCCGACGGCCCGATTGTACGCGTCGAGACTCCCCTTGAGGCGGCTTCCCACCTCGTCGAAGTGCGACGCGAGGACGCGAACCGACTCGTACAGGGCGCGGCCGAGCTCGCTGATCTTCTGCGCGTCCTCGGCGACCGCCTCCTGCTGCCACCCGTAGGCCACCGCCCTCAGCAGCGCGATCAGCGTCGTCGGGCTGGCGGGCACGACGTGCTGCGCGACGCCGAACTCGATGAGCCCTGGATCCTGCTCGAGCGCGGCGCTGAAGAACATCTCGCCGGGAAGGAACATCACGACGAAATCGGGGCCCGGCTTGATATGCGACGCGTAATCCTTGCGCGCGAGCTGCGTCAGGTGCGTCCGGACCTGCCGCGCGTGATCGGCCAGCAGCAGGTGGCGCGACGCCTCGTCCGGCGCCTCGAGCGCCTTCAGATACGCATCGAGCGGCGCCTTGGCGTCGACGACGACGTGCTTGCCGCCGGGCAGGCGCACGATCACGTCGGGGCGCAGCCGGCGCTCGTCGTCCGACAGCGTGGTGTGCTGCTCCTCGAAGTCGCAATGCTCGAGCATCCCCGACAGCTCGACGACGCGCTTGAGCTGGAGCTCGCCCCACCGCCCCCGCACGCCGGGGCGCTTGAGGGCGTCCACGAGCCGCTGCGTCTGGCCGCGCAGGTCCTGCCCCATCGTGTCGAGCGACGCGATCCGCTGCATGAGCTGCGCGCCCCCCTCGATGCGCCGGCGCTCGGAATCCTGCAGGTCGCGGTCCACCTGCTCCAGCGTCCTGGCCAGCGGCGACAGAAGATCCTCGATGGCCTTCCGGCGCGCATCGATGTCCGCGGCCGTCTGGGTGCGCGCTTCGCGAAGCCGCGTCTCGGCCAGATGGAGAAACGCCTCGTTGTTGTTCTTGAGCGCCTCGGCGCTCAGCGACTGAAAGGCCTCGCGGAACTTCGTCTCGGCTTCCTGATAGGCCTTGAGCCGCTCGGCGTGCACGGCGCGGTCCCGCTCGAGCTCGCTGGCGAGGCGCGCCCGCGCCGAGCGCGCCGCGACCATCCCGGCGAGCGCGCCGAGCGCGATGCCGACCGCGAGGACGACCAGGAGCGGGACGAGTGAGATCTCCACGAGCATTTACAACTGCGACGCCGTGAAAGTATCGCACGCGCTCGCCGTTCCCGCACGGGCCGTCACCGCGACACGACAAACGGCAGCCACGACTCGGGGAGCTGCAGCTCGGCGGCGTGGACCGCGGACACCGTCGAGCGGCTCTGCAGACTGGCGGCGATGCGCTGCAGCGCGTGACGCGCGGCGATCTGCGCGCGCCGGCGCTGGTCGACGAATCGTCCGGCGGTGGTCTGCATCGAGCGCCGCGACGCGGCGCGCTCGGCCCGCAGCATCTCGAGGCGCGCCCGGTTCACCGGCTCGAACGGGAGCAGCCACTGCCAGCGATCCCCATCCGGCGCGCGTGGGACCTCCCGGGGCGCTGAAGGGGGCGCGCTCGGCGCGCGCGGCGTGCGCTCCAGGCCGGCACGGTAGCACTGGAAACAGAGCGGGGAGCGGGAAGGAAGCGACGCGCGGGCGCGGCACGCGGCGCAGACCGCCAGGGGGCGCTGACCCTCGAGCTCGCCGCCGGGGAAGCTAACCCATTCGATTTCAGTGACTTCAGGCGATTCCTCGGCCCTGTCCGTCATCATGACCCAAGTGTAAGCCGAGGGTGTGACAGGGGAGGTCACACGGAAAATCGGGCTTCGAGGCGGGGGCTTGCGACCTACGCGACGGCGGCGGCCCGACGGAGCGTCCGCGCCGCTTCGACCATCGATGCCAGCTTGCGCGCGGCGATCTCGCGGCTGTTCATGGCGCGCGCGGTGAACGTCGCGAACCCGCAGTCGGGATTCAGGAACACGCGATCGGAAGCGACGTGCTTCAACGCGTCCTCCACGCGTCGCTCGATCTCGGCGGGCGTCTCCACCTCGGCCATCCGCGGGTTGACGACCCCGAGCCCAATCGATTTCCCTGGCGCCGCCACGAAGCTGCCCGCCCGCGGCGTCGCGTACTCGAGCACGAGCTGGTCGACGTGCATGGCCTCGAAGTACGGCGTCAACGGATGATAGGAGCCCCGGAGCAGCGTCTCTTCGTTCCGGCTCCAGTTCCCGCGGCACACGTGGAGTCCGACGATGGGACCTTCGAGGCCGTCGACGACTCGATTGATCAAGGAGACCGCGAAGCTCAGCTCCTCCGCCGGATCGTTTCGCGCGGCCAGCGCCGCGCACATGAAAGTGCGCGTCCGCCCGTGCGTGAACACGAGCTCGGTCAGCACTGGCTCGTCGAACTGAATGAACGCCGCGCCGGCGGCCGCCAGAGACGCCGCCTCGGTCCGCAGGAGCTCGACGACATCTTCGGCGAGCGCCTCTTTCGTCGGATACACGGCGCGCGACGCCTCCTTCACCCACATGGCCCTCGTCAGCAGATACGGGCCGGGCAGGGTCACCTTCACGGGCCGGTCGGTGTGCCGCCGCAGGAACTCGAAGTCGTCCAGCACGAGGGGCTCACGCCGCCGGATGCGTCCCACGCAGGTCGGGTTGCGGATCGAGAACGCCGGGACGTCGAGCGTGGCGAGCAGCTTGCCGAAGCTCTCCTTGTCCTCGACGATGTCGAGCATCTCGGCGAGCGACATCATGCGCACGCCGTCGAGCTTCTCCGCGACGAACGAATAAAAGTTGTCGCGGCGCTGCTCTCCGTCGGTGACGATGTCGACGCCTGCCGCTTCCTGGGCGCGCAGGGCGTCCAGGACCGCGCGGTCGGCGAGCGCGTCGAAGTCGCGCGACGCGAGCTTGCCCCGCTGCCTGCGGGCGAACGCCTCGACGAGCTCCGGCGGGCGCGGCCAGCTCCCGACGGTCGTCACCGGGAACAACGGGAGCGACGGCGTCACCGCGTGGCTTCCGCGAAAAAGCCCGACTCGTGCGCGGCCTCCTCCAGGGCGGCGTAGCCGCTGGTGCGCCCGGGCAGCCAGGCCTTGAGTCCCTCGAGATCCATCATCTCGCGGTGCGCGGCGTTCTCGTAGCGCATGCGGAAGAGGACCGCCGTCCACTCGGCGGCGCGCTCGGCCGGGAACCGATCGAGCACCGTGAAGTTGCAGTGATCGAACGGCGCCGTCGACGCCAGGATCCGGATCCGGCTCGGATCGAGCGTTCCATCGGCCCGCCAGGCATCCCAGTTGAGGTCGAGCAGCGCCGCCGCGTCGCTTTCGCCCGCCTGCAGCGACCGCAGCGCGTCCCGCTCGCCGCCGATGTGATCGCCGTGCTTGCCGACGAGCAGATCGTGGCGCCGGACCGCGCAATCGCGTTCGGGCACCAGGCCGTACCGCCGGAGATGATGCAGCGGGAGCAGCGTCGCCTGCGGTGAATCGACGGCGCCAGTGGCCACCGTCTTGCCCCGAAGGCCCTCGAGGGCTCCGATGCCGCTGTCCGTTCGCACGAGGAGGTGCGTGATGCGGTCGCGATCGGTGTCCCTCATCGCCAGCGCACGGCATCTGCCGCCGGTCCGCCGCTGGGCGTCCACCCACGCGAGCGGCGAGTTCCAGGCGACGTCGATGTGCCCGTCGACCAGGGCGGTCACCTGGAGCTCGTAGTTGCTGTAGAACACGCAGTCGATCGGACAGCCCTCTCCGGCGAAGAACGTCTGGATGATGTCCCAGATGAGGACGACCTTCGGATCGTAGATGACGGCTCCGACGACAACTGGCTTGGGCATGGTGTCCGGCTACGGCATCACGCGGAGGCTCATCCGAACCTCGGCGCATCGGGTCAACGTGTGAAAGAGCGGCGAGCGCGCGAGAGTGGCGCGCCAGGCCGCCTCGACCTCCGCTTCGGGGGCCTCCGTCCCGACGTACACGATCCCCTCGATCGCGGCCAGGCCAGGGTGCCCCTGCTCGCCGACCACGCCGAAGTGGACGAGCACGTTATCGAGCCGGCCGCTCAGCGACACCTCGATGGCGTGGATATCGAGCGCGCGCGCGGCCGCCTCGCGCTGTAATCCGCAGGCGAGATCGCCGCCGAGCGCGCCAATCGCGTACTCGACCGCGCTCGGATGCGGATCCGTCTCGCGGAGGCTGGCCTGGGAATCGACGTCGAACGCCTGTCCGCGCGCGTACGCCCGGGCGTGGCCGTCGCCGGCCCGCTGGACGCGCACCGACCAGCGATGATCGACCTCGGGAAGCGGCGCCATGGTCTCCCTCCTCACGCCTTGCCGTCCGGGCGCCGCGCTCCGGAAAAACCCGCTGCGCCACTGACGCGGACAGGCCACTAGAACAACGGCAGCCCGGTCAGCGCGCGACCGACGAAGTCGCGCAGGTGGTCGGCCGTCGGCGCCATCACCCACCCCGCGCGCGCGTCGCGGAACAGCCGCTCCACCTGGAGATGGCGGGAGAAGGCGGCGCCGCCGCACGCCTTCATCGCGAGGTCGGTCACCTCGATCGCCGCCTCGATCGAGGCCAGCCGGGTCTGCAGCACGAACAGCGGCGCGGCGGCCCCGCCGCTCTCGATCTCCTCGAGGCTCCGCGCCAGCAGCGCCGCCGCCTGCTCGGTGCGTACGCTCATGTCGGCCAGCCGGGCGCGCAGCGTCGGCAGGTCGCGCAGGCCGGTGCCGGTATGCGCGAAGGTGCCAGCCTGCAGATGCCCCGCGGTGGCTGCCATCGCCCCCCGGCACAGCCCGATGGCCATCGCGCTCGTGCCGACGTTGAACCACGGCAGCACGATCTGCAGCATCGTCGCGGCGCCCTCGCCGAGCGGCGTCAGTAGATCCTCGCGTGCCACCGGCGCACGGTCGAACACGACCGGCGCCGACTCGTTGCCGCGGAGCCCGAGGCCGTCGAACGCGGTCAGCACGCGAACGGGGCCCTTCGATCGGCGCACCAGGAACAGCGTCGATTCGAGCGGCGAGGCGGCGCCGGGCTGCTGCGCGCTGGCGACGTAGGAATTGGCGTGGTGCGCCGAGGTCACCCACGACTTCTCGGCCGAGATCACGAACGCGCCGTTGGCCTGCTCCAGCTGCGAAACCGGCGCCCAGAACTGCGACCGCGATCCCTTCTCGGAGAACGCCAGCGTCGTGAGGTGCTTCCCGGCCGCGATCGAAGTGAGCAGCTCGCCCTTGCGCGCAAGCGTTCTCGAGGCCGCGATCGCCTGCGTCGCGGCGACGTGCATCACGAACACCATGGCGGTCGAACCGCACTCCTGCGCGAGCAGTTCGGCGACCGCGGCGAAGAGCGGCAGCCCTTCCCCCGCCCCGCCATTCTCGCGGGGCACGCAGAGACCGAGGAATCCGGCGTCGCCGAGCGCCGCGATGCTCTCCTCGGGAAAACGGCCGGCGCCGTCCACGTCGCGCGCATGGGTGCGCAGCACCCCGCCCGCAAGCGCGCCGGCTTGATCGCGAAAGAGGATCTGTTCCGATTTGAGTCCGTATACGTGCGCCACAAAGGCCTCCGTCGTCTGCTGTGTTGATGCGCGGCGAGTCGCGTACTCCGAGCAGCGGACTGGAGGACAATCCTGGCGGGAACAGGCGGAATCAACGGATCGGCTTCACCGACCCGCCGCGCGGGTCGTGAAGCCGTCTTGTCGTTGCTGCGGCGAGATCGAAGCGAAGTCCTACTGGGTGCGCTGCTTGATGCCGAGCGCCTTCAGCTTGGCCGTGAGGTCCGCGCCTGCCGTTCCAGTACTGACCTGCTTGTCGATGTCGAGGATCTTGCCGTCCGGCCCGATGTAGAACGACCATCGACGCGCCAGGCCGGTGGGCCCGAGCACGCCGTACGCCTCCGCCACCTTCTTGGCGGGGTCGCTCAACAGCGGGAAATCGGCGCTCTCCTTCTCCGCGAAAGCCTTGTTCTCCTCCGGTGTGTCGACGCTGATCATGAAGTACGCGACGTCATAACCCCGAATCGCTGGACCGTTGTCACGCAACGATCTGCATTCGGCCGTTCAACCACCGGTGAAGGCTTTCGGGAACCATGCAAGGACAACCGCCCTGCCTTTGAGCCCCGACAACGAATACATCTTGCCATCGGATCCGGGAAGCGAGAATTCCGGCGCCGGATCGCCGACCTTGAGTTCCTGTGCCGCGGCCGGCCGCGGCGAGATGAGCGCGCCCAAAATGCCCAGGGCGAAGGGCACGAGCCGAAGTCCTTTCATCGACCCTCCTTTTCGATACATAACAATACGATCGGTGCGGCTGATTTTGCAAAGAAAGACGACAGCAGGCCATCCCGCCTACCGGCCCGAGCCGGCGCCCGACTCCTTCACGTTGACCTTCACGTGCGCCGTCGTCCAGCAGCACTGGTCGCCGCCGCCCCCATCCCCCGATTGGTCGTTGGCGGTCGCGCGCAGCCAATACTCGCCCGGCTCGCTGAAGCTGGCCGTCGTCGTCGCCTGGGAGCCGGCGCCGTCCGCGAGGGGCAGGCGCTCGTCGGCGAACGTCACGCCGCCGGGGCCGCGGTACTTCGTCCAGACGATGGTGATGGCCGGCGGAGGCTCCCGCCCCTGCCCGGTGCCGCCGGCCGCTCTCGGCGGCGGCGGATTGGGGTCGAAGACGGTCGTCGCCGGCTTGTCGCTCGCCCAGAGCGACAGCGGCACGGGTTGGGCCACGGTCGCCGCGAGCGTCTGGGCGAATCCGCGCGGCGGACCCGTGAGCTCGGGGCCGTCGCCGAACTTGATGACCGGCGGGGTGTTGCCGTTCGCCTGGTTCTTGAAAGGCTCGATGAAGTAGGGGGGGTTCAGCCAGAACGTGACGGCGTTGGTCTGTCCATTGGCGACCACCGTCCAGGTGAGCTTCCGGGTTCCGAAGTCCTTTGGCACGGTGATGGTGAACGCACCGTACTGCCGCTTCACGAGGAAATGCGTCGGCTGTCCCTGATCGGGCCCGCCGGGCTCGATGCGGTTGTTCGGGCCGATAGGAATCTCGAACGTCTGACTCTGGTTCCGATTGAAGTAGCCGAGGAGGATGGTGGAGGTGCCGTCAGCGTTCCGATACCAGCCCTCGAGGTAGGGAAACAGCGCCTCGCCTCGCACGCCGAGTGGCGCGAGCGGCAACTGCCCTGACTGCCCTGCCCCAACGATGGCCCCGCCCGCGACGGCGAGCGCGATCGCCAGGACCCCGGCCGGGGCCCGAGACGCTTGCATCGGGACGACCTCCGCGGACCTTCCCGGTCCCTACGGCTGCTGCTGGGAGTTGCTGGCGTCCTTGGCCTTGCGCGCCTCGACCTCGGCCAGGTAATCCTCGTCGGACATGTAGGTGACGTTGACCCAGGCGTGGGCCATTTCGTCCACCGTACGGTCGCCGTAGCCCACCCAGGTGTTCGGTTCGGGGTTCGACTTCTTCGCGGCGGTGTTGTCGTGCCACGCCGTGATCTTGAGGACCGTCCCCTTCGGCAGCAGCGGGGCCACCCCGTCGGCGTACACGTACGAGTTGTGCCAGTTGAAGTTGAATTCCGCGACGTGACTCAAGACCTGGGTCTGGCCGTTCGGCAGGATCGCCTCCATCGACATCGCCTTCCCGCGCAGGTGCATGTGCGGCTGGAAGCTCTCGACGCGGCCCGCCCGGCGCATGACGAAGAAGCCCTGCGTCGCCTTGACGCTGTTGGGCGGAATGTCGATTCCGCCCGTGCCCATCAGGTGCAGCGTCTGGCGATATTTCGGCTCCTGACCCTTCGGATAGAAGTAGATGCCGAGCTCGGCGACATCGGTGATGTCCTCGCCGCTCGCCGAATAATGAATGTCCCAGACGATGCGCGCGCCCGGCAGCATCAGCTTGCCGGAATTGGGCCGCATGATCTCGCCCTGCTTGCCGACCGCCCATTCCATGAAGAGGCCGGCCGTGCGGAGCGTGTCGCCGGCATCGGCCGCCCCGGCGGCAGCCTGCTGCTCGGGATCATCCTGCTGCAGACGGGCGATGGCGTGATGGGTGATCTTGCGCCCCTTGACGGTGCCCGGCCGGATCTCGATCGCACGCACCCAGCGTTCTTCGGTGAGGCCCGTCTCGACGACCGGCTTCCACCAGGCGTCGTTGGCCTGCGCCTTCTGCGTGTACGGCGTCGACCGGACGACCAGGTCCGGCGGGCCGCCGAACAGCTCGGCAAAGTTCCACTTCGATTCATCCGGCCACGCCTTGGGCGGCGGCATGTCGGACGGGTCGCCCTTCGGCGCGCCGCCGTCAATCCAGCGGACGATCGTCTCGATCTGCTCGTCGCTGAGCGATCGGTCGTTCTTGAACTCCTGGATGCCGACCGTCCGGTCGATGTGCCACGGCGGCATCTGGCGCGCCTCGACGCGCGCCTTGATCGACCGCGCCCAGGGACGCGCGTCCTCGTACGAGACGAGCGACATCGGCGCGATCGAGCCCGGCCGATGGCAGGCTTCGCACTTGGACTGGAAGATCGGGGAGATGTCCTTGGTGAACGTCGGAGTGGCCACGCTGTCGGCCGCGGCGCCCGTCGCCGGTCCCAGAGCGCCGAAGGCGATGACGAGCGCCAGAGCGCCAAACGGCCTGCATCGCGTGCTCATGCGGAACTCCTTCTGCCTCGCGGCCCCGGAGGCCGGTCTTTTCGCCATGGCGCCGATTCGACGCCATCCCGCTGGGAACAACCGTAACACCGGAGGGCCCGGCGCGTCCAGAAAGTCTCCCGAGGAAGATGGGAGGTAAGATGCCCGACGGCCGCGCCGCCGCAATACTGAAACATGCCGCCACTCGAGGGATTGAAGGTCGTCGACCTTACGCGCGTGCTCGCCGGGCCGTTCTGCAGCATGCTGCTCGGCGACATGGGCGCCGACGTGATCAAGATCGAGGAGCCCACCCAAGGCGACGAGGCCCGCGGCTGGGGACCGTCGGTCGGATCGTTCGGCGCGTACTTTCTCGGGGTGAACCGAAACAAGCGCAGCCTCGCGCTCGACCTCAGGACGCCGGCGGGCGCCGACGTGCTCCGCCGGCTGCTCGCGCGGGCCGATGTGTTCATCGAGAACCTCAGGCCGGGGAGCCTCGCCGCGCTCGGGTTCGGCTACGACGAGGTGCGGGCGACGCACCCGCGGCTCGTCTACTGTTCCATCAGCGGCTACGGAGGCACAGGGCCGCGGCGTCATCTGTCGGGCTACGACCCGGTCGTGCAGGCCGAATCGGGCTTCATGGACATCACGGGCATGCCGGACGGGCCGCCCCTCAGGGCCGGCATCGCGATGTCCGACTATCTGGCCGGTCTGTACGCGTTCGGCGGCATCCTTCTCGCGCTGCGCGACCGCGACCGTACTGGCGCGGGCCAACACATCGACATCGCCTTGTTCGACTCGGTCCTCTCGACGCTGTCGATGCCCGTCGGCATGCTGCAGGCGACGAAACAGGAGCCGGCGCGCATGGGCAACGAGCATGCGGCGCTGGCACCGTATGAGGCGCTGCGCGCGCGCGACGGCCTGGTGATGATTGCGGCCGCGAACCCGCGCCTGTGGACGGCGCTCTGCGAGGCGATCGGCTCGGCGGGCCTGGCCGACGACCCGCGCTTCCGGACCAACGCCGACCGCGTCCGGAACCGGGCGGCCCTCCGGGCGGAGTTGGAACGCGCGTGTTCGGCGTTCACCGTCGAGGAGCTGGCCGCACGGCTCGCGCAGGCGGCGGTGCCCTGCGGGCGCGTTCGCAGCGTCGCCGACGCGCTGCAGGATCCGCAGGTCGAGCCGCGGCAGATGTTGCTGGGCTTCGACGACCCGGAGCTGGCGGGCTTCCGCGTGCTCGGCAATCCCATCAAGCTCTCGGCAGGCGGCGCGCGCCCGCCGCGGCGCCCGCCGCGGCTCGGCGAGCACACGCGCGCGATCCTCGCGGAACTCGGTTGCACCGAGCGGCAGATCGAAGCCGTGCTCGAGGCCGGAACGCGGCCGGCATCCGGATCCTGAACGAGACCACGCCATCGTGAAGCGGAGCGCGCCGTGCCAGGCGCCCCCCTTGCATCGTCGGCGTCATCGCGCGTCGATCTCGCGCACGGGGTTCGTGCACGCCGCGAGGAAGCGCTCGAAGTCGTCGAACGCCATCACCAGCGTCGCGGTGTTGAGGTTGGGGTGAAACGAGATCCGCCCGCCCCGCCTCAGGTCCCGGTCGAGGTACACGCGGACATGATGCTCCCGATCGTTGATGAGCCCGAAGGGCGACACCGACCCGGGCGTCACGCCCAGATGCGTCATCAGCCGCTCCGGCGACGCGAAGCTGAGTTTGCCGTCGCCGATCTGGTCGGCCACGGCGCGCAGGTCGGCTCGTTTGGAGTGCACCAGGATGACCAGGTAATGCCGGGTGCCTTTCTGATTCCGCAGAAAGAGATTCTTGCAGTGCGTCGCATCGATGCCGGTCCAGTGCCGCTCCGCTTCCTCGACGGTCGCGACCGGCGGATGCTCGTGGCGCTCGTACGGGATGCCGAGCTCCGCGAGGCGCGCGTAAACGGCGGTTTCCTGGGGCGTCATCGAGCGTGGGGGCGCCTAGCCGGCCTCGGCCGGCCCTTCGGGGATGAGCACGGCGGCGCCCTCGACGCGCCCGCTGCGCAGATCGTCGAGCGCGCGGTTGGCGTCGGCGAGCGGATACCGCGCGACGCTCGTCTTGATCGGCACTCTCGCCGCCAGCGCGAGAAATTGTCGCGCGTCCTGCCTCGTCAGATTGGCCACCGACCGGATGACCCGCTCCTGCCACAGCAGGTGATAGGGAAAGGCCGGAATGTCGGACATGTGGATGCCGGCGCACACGACGGTGCCCCCCGGAACGAGGTGGCTCAGCGCCTCCGGCACGAGCGGGCCGACGGGGGCGAAGACGATCGCCGCGTCGAGCGGCTCGGGCGGTGCCGCGGTCGAGTCGCCGGCCCACACCGCCCCCAGCCCCCGCGCGAACGCCTGCTTCTTGTGGTCGCCGGGCGAGGTGAAGGCATAGACCTCGCGCCCCTCGTACGCGGCCACCTGCGCGAGGATGTGCGCGGCGGCGCCGAAGCCGTACAGACCGAGCCGTCTTCCGTCGCCCGCCATCCGATACGAGCGGTAGCCGATGAGCCCCGCGCACAGGAGCGGCGCGGCGTCGACATCGCTGTAGGCGTCGGGAATCGTGAAGGCGTACCGCGCGTCGACGACGGTGTAATCGGCGTATCCGCCATCGAGCTGGTATCCGGTGAAGCGTGCCTCCGCGCACAGGTTCTCGCGTCCCGTCTTGCAGTACTGGCACGCGTCGCAGCAGTAGCCGAGCCACGGGATGCCGACGCGGTCGCCGACCGCGAGCGCGCGCACGCCGTCGCCGACCGCCTCGACGGTGCCGACGATTTCGTGGCCGGGCACGATGGGAATCTGGGCGTCCGGCAGCTCGCCGGAGACGATGTGGAGATCGGTCCGGCAGACGCCGCACGCATGGATCTTCACGAGAATCTCGCCGGGCAGCGCCACCGGCTTCTCTCGTTCGCAGGACTCCAGCGTGCCGTTGCCCGCGCGGGTCAGCACCATCGCTCGCATCAACGCAGGAATTATAGTGCTTCGGCTTCGCGGCACGGTGCTCGGGGGCTCCGCAGCACCCTGGTCGATCGCTTCGCAGCACCGTGCTCGATCGCTTCGCAGCACCCTGCTCTAGCTAGCTAATGCATGCGCCCGCTGCGGAGTTCCGCCTCGGCGGCGTCGATGTAGGCGTGATAGCCCTCTGGGTCGATGAACGGGTCCACCGCGTTCTTCGCGGCGGCGCTTGCGACGAACTTGCGGTACCTGCCCCACGCTCCTGCATGGTTGGTCACCCAGATATCGGCAGGTAGACTCCGCAGCACGCGCAAGCTGCGCGCGCGATCGGCCGCTTGTCCTGGATACCGCGACGTTGCCAGTACCCCCGGATCGCACACGCTCACGACGTTGAGCACGCGGTCACCGTCGCGGACGGGGAACGACCACGACGTGCAGCCGCGCGTATGCCCTGCGGTAATGTGCGCGGTGAGCGCGATCGGCCCGACACGGATCGTGTCGCCGTCCTTGAATCGGTGATCGACGCGCGCAGCCGGGTAGCCGAGGACCCCGATCCAGATGAGGGCCCTCAACGGCAGGACGAGATCGGGATCATCACCGCCGGAGGCGAGGGAGTCGGCGCTCGCGTCGCTGGCCCACAACTGGGCATCCGACGCCTGCTGGAGCACCCTCAGCCCGCCCCCGTGGTCGGGGTGCGGCTCCGAGTTCAGGAGCACTTTGACATCCTTGATGTTGAGGCCAAGCTTCGCGATGCTCGCCATGATCATCGGCGCAGTGCTGGGATAGCCACCGTCGAGCACGACGTGGCCCTCCGGACCGGTAACGAGGAAGGCCGCGACGTCGTTCGCGCCGACGTAGTAGAAATTGCCAGCGATGCGGAACGGTTCGGCGGGTTCCTGCCCGCCGCGCTTTGTCGCGTTCAGCCACCTGCCGACGAGTACTAGGGCAAGAACACTCACCAGTCCCAGCAGGACTACCAGCCGGCATCGCTTGGTTAAATGGCGCAACAGTCACTCTCCCCGTGCGACGTCACTCAACCGGACTGCTGGTGGCAACCTAACGGCCGCAAATGAGCCGCGCGCGGCGGCGACATGATCGCACGGGACATCGGCGCGTGGGCTCCATTTGGTGGTTGATCGGCATAGGGGCGGCGGTCACCCACCGACCCCTGCCACACCACCGTGCGTACGGGTCCCGTACACGGCGATTCGAGTTGGTTACGCTAGCCCTCCTCGGTCAGTGAGGGAAGGCCAAGCGAGCGGAAGTGAAATACCCTCGCCTGAAGGCGAGGGCTTATGGGTCGACTGAAGTCGACTGAAGGGGCGCGCCGAGTCACGCATGCAGGCT
>Ga0326597_10007133_pt1 | contig 15243 bp, 12 predicted proteins | sample RVTome_12_FD_203789 | JGI IMG/M metagenome (GOLD analysis project Ga0326597, IMG submission 203789) | Soil microbial communities from uranium-contaminated site in the Upper Colorado River Basin, Wyoming, United States - RVT100D185 | ecosystem: Environmental > Terrestrial > Soil > Contaminated >... | reverse complement strand
GGACTCCCGAAGGGGAAGTTGCCCATGCTCGCCGTGGGTTGTCGCTCGTCCATGCGTCGGGAGCTTCGGTCGCCGGCTGCGACCGTGTGCCGAATCCGTGGGGTATTCTAGAGTGGCTTGTTGTCCACTGTCCGAGAACGTGGATGGGAGAAGGGCATGAACCACAAACGCAAGCGGCCCAGGGATCGCCGGGCGGGCTGTAAGCTCTGCAAACCTTGGAAGGTGAACGGATATCGGACTGAACGCTCCGAGGGCGAAAGGTTCAGCGACCATCGCCGGCGCATGGCGGCCGCGCAGGAATTACGCGAGACCACCATCGCGGGCGTCCGGGCTCGATAGTCTCGCTGTTGGGTGCTTCGAGACACAGAGCGACATCGAGGCCAAGGAAATCACACGCACGTTCGCCTGATCCTCGCAGGCGCGCGTATCGCCGGCGTGGCTGAGTCGTCGGGTCAGGCTGGCTCGCCCGCGGTCGAGATCCGGGCGCTCCGCACGAATGGGACCGGAACGCCTGCGGATTGATTGGGGAGCGGAAGCATGACGAGAGGTCGAATGTGAGCCGCGCGTCGAAGCGTGGGATGCCGCCGTCGAGCGAAAGTGTGGCGGCGAAGAAGGAGCGCGACGCGCGGCGCGCGGCGCGGGCGGAGGAGTCGTACCGGCGGAAGAAGCGAGGGGAGCTCAGGCGACGACTCATCACTGTCGGTGGAAGTGTCGCAGGGGTCGCGCTGCTGGTGGGTGCCTACCTGCTCATGCCGCGCTCGGCGAGCTACTCCGCTGGTAGCGCGGGCACGGTGATCGAAGGCGTGCAGATCTACACGAACCGGCCCGGCCATGTCCCCGGTACTGTGAATTATCCCCAGACGCCTCCAGCCGGAGGCGAGCACAATCCGGTCTGGCTGAACTGCGGGATCTACAGCGAGCCGGTCCCGAACGTGTTCGGCGTGCATGCTCTGGAGCACGGCGCGGTCTGGGTCACCTACGACCCGGATCTCAGCGCAACTGAGCTCGACGCGCTCCGCCTGCACCTGCCGTCGACCTACGTCATCCTCTCTCCGTTTACGGGTCTGCCCGCGCCGATCGTGCTCAGCGCGTGGAACGCCCAGTTGCTGGTCGAATCGGCCGCCGACGAGCGCATTCCGATGTTCTTCGAGGAGTACTGGCGCAGCCAGTACGTGCCAGAGCCAGGCGCCTTGTGCAGCGGGGGGATCGATGGTCCAGGACGAGTCTCGTAGCGCCCGCTCCGGCCGGGGAACCATCGTCGTCGCCGCGTGCATCACGGCTGTCGTCGTGGGCGCGGTGGCGTACCCACTCGGTCGTATGAGCGCCCCTCGTCGACTCACGCCAGACGCCACCAGCGCCGAGGCCGGGTTCGCCAGAGACATGCAGGTGCATCACATCCAGGGTGTCGAGATGGCGTTGATCATCCGCGACCGCACTGAGGGCGAGGATGTGCGCCTGCTCGCCTATGACATCGCGACCACGCAGAGCCACCAGGCCGGTCAACTCTACGGCTGGCTCGTCGAATGGGGACTGCGACAGGCCGGCAGAGAGCCGCCGATGACCTGGATGATGCGCCCTGACCGCTCTGGAGAGGAAGGCGATCATGCGGCACACGCAATGGGCGCGCTGATGCCGGGAATGGCGACGCCGGCGCAGATGGCGGAGCTATCTGCGTCCTCGGGGGTCGAGGCCGAGCGTCTGTTCCTCACCCTGATGATCGCGCATCATCAGGGTGCACTGGAGATGGCCGAGGCCGTGCTCGAGCGTACGGACCATCCCGGTGTGCGGACCTTCGCTGACGCGGTGTTGATCAGTCAGGCCTCTGAGATCGACCTCATGACCGGGATGCTCGCCGAACGCAGCGAATGAACGGGTGCCCGTCGAATCTCGAGACAGCTGCGCATCCCCGCCCTGGTCGCGCCCACGCCTTCTCGTTCTCACGTGTCGCCTGCGTCGCCAGGCGAGAACCGGGTCTCACGGCTGAATAATCTGGCGGTACCTCGCGGTGACCTCGGGTGGAGTCGCCAGGACCTCGAGGAGTACCTGATCGATCTCAGGCGCCGTCTTCGGCTCGAAATGGAGCCGCATGGTCTCGGCCTCGGCCAGGAACGCGGGATCGCGGTAGGTGGCGGCAAGCGCGTACCGCATTATCCGTACGCGAGGTTCGTCTACGCCCGGCGGAAGCGCGAACGGCTTTGCCATCGCGCTTGGCGCGTCCAGCAGCCGCAACAGGATCCGGCTCGTCTCGTCCTCGGCGAACTCGAGTGCGAGCGGCACGTCCGGCAGGTCGGGGTGGCGAGCCGTCCCGTTCTGCACGAACACGTGCGCGTACGCGTCATCCAGCCACTGGGTGGATGTGGCCTGAACCGATGCCCACCCGAGGCACACGCCGTGCACTTCCCCCCGCTCGAGCCCTACCCGCACGTCGTTGGTGGTCGAGTAGCCAGCGACCGTTCTGATGTTGGCTCCGGTCGCCGCCGCCAGCACGCGAGGCGCATCGTAGCTGTTGGAGCCCGGCGCCGTGCCTCCGAAGACCATCGGCTCGGCGCGGCCGATGAGCTCCCGAAACGCCGCGACCGGCGCGTCCGATCGAACGATGCAGACATTGGGGTCGTCGTAGGAGCTGCCCAGCCAGTTGAACTGTCGAAGGTCGAATTGCACTCCCTCGGCGCCGGTGAGCTGGTTCATCACCTGCGCTTCATGAAAGAGACCGATCGCCGTGCCGTCCTTGGCTGCGGCGTTGAAGACGTGGTTGGCCGCGACCAGGCCACCCCCGCCCGGCATGTTGACGACGATCACCGTGGGCCGGCCGGGGATATGCCTGCCGATGTGGCGCGCGACGAGGCGGGCGGTGGTGTCGAACCCGCCGCCAGCCCCAGAGCCGACGAAGACGCTGACAGTGTTCTCGGCATAGAAGGCCGCGGCCGCCGCGATTTCGTCGGGGGCCGGTGCGAGCAGGCCATCCCCGATCGGTGTCACGACTGGCGCGGACGCTGGGTTCGAGACCGTGGTGGCCCGGCCATCCGGAGACGAACCGCACGCGGCCGCCAGTAGCGCAGCCGATAGACCAACGAGCACGAGCACCTGTCGTACTGCCGCTGCGGGACCTGGTCGACACCGGGCGTCGCACGTGCTGGTGGTCGAACTCATGGAGATCGGCCTCATGCCCCGGGCCGCCTGCGTTGTAGGCCGGGTGCCACGGGGCGCGTGGGCGTGGTTGGACGTGTCTGCACGCGTGTGTCGGTAGAGAGCGCGCTCGAACTCGTTCAATCCGATCCCAATCGCCGAGTCAGCTGGCCGGTGCCTCAAGGCGATAGGATACCGAAATCTCGCGCCCATTCAGCAAACGGTCTCAGCCATCGTCGGCGTGAGCTGAGTCCCGCGTCTCGGCACACAACACCTCTGGTCTGATCCCGGAGTGGTCTGCTCCCGGCTCGCGTGTGCAGGAAGGAGCCCACCCTGCACCGCTCTTCGCGCATCGTGGCCGGGACGCCGGAGGAGTTAGGATTGGTCCGCGCTGCGCCTGGGTAGGCGTGATGTGAGGAGGACCGCGCCGCTGCGCATTCGACCAGTGCCGCGGCGCTGACGTCCAGGGGACAACATGCCAGCACCAAGAGTCTCTGCGGCCGGCGGCCTTGCCGCCCTCGCCTACATCTGGCGGAAGGCGCGCGCCGCGGGCGGCGTGGGGAAGCTCTACGCGCGTATGCGTTCGAAGAACGCCTGCAAGACCTGCGCATACGGGATGGGTGGCCAGCAGGGCGGAATGGTCAATGAGCAGGGGGCGTTCCCTGAGGTGTGCAAGAAGTCGCTCCAAGCCCAGGCCGGCGACATGCAGGCGCCAGTGACCGACGCATTCTTTCGAGACCATTCGATCAGCGATCTCGAAACATGGTCGTCGGCGAAGCTCGAAGGAGCGGGACGACTGGTCTTTCCGATCGGCTGGCGTGATGGAGACACGCACTTCCGACGACTCGGGTGGGACGAGGCGCTGGGCTCGGTGGCGGCCAGCCTCCTGGCCGCGGATCCTTCCTCGACCTTCTTCTATGGCTCTGGACGTTCGTCCAACGAAGCCGCCTTCCTGATGCAGATGCTCGCGCGGGCGTACGGCACCGGCAATATTCACAACTGTTCTTCCTATTGCCATCAGGCCTCGAGCGTGGCGCTCGCACGTATCGTCGGCACGGCCACGTCGACGCTCGTGCTCGACGATCTGGATTCGGCCGACCTGGCGATTGTCGCGGGCGCGAATCCGGCGTCGAATCACCCTCGCCTCATCGTCAAGCTCGTCGAGATCCGGGAACGGGGCGGTACCGTGATCGCCATCAATCCGGTCAAGGAGCTGGGGCTCCGTCGGTTCAGGATCCCCTCGCGTCCACGCTCGCTGCTCTTCGGTTCGGATGTCTCAGACATCTATCTCCAGCCCCATGTCGGAGCGGACATTGCCTGCTTCATCGCACTTCTCAAGGGCGTCGTGGAGCGCGGCGGCGTCGATCGCGAGTATGTCCAGGCGTATGTCGAGGGCTGGGACGCGGTCGAAACGGCTGTGCGCGAAGCCGACTGGCAGACATTGATCGAGGCCAGCGGACTGGCGCGCGCCGACCTCGACCGCGCAGTCGAGGCACTGGTGACCGCCCGGCGAGGCGTGATGCTCTGGGCGATGGGGCTGACCCATCACGAGCACGGTGTGCGCAACGTCGCGGCGCTGGCAAATCTCGCGCTCGCGCGTGGGTGGGTTGGGCGCACGGGCTGTGGCTTGCTGCCCATTCGCGGGCACAGCAACGTGCAAGGCGTCGGTTCTGTTGGCTTCGCGCCGGCGTTGAAGGAGGCGTTTGCCAGAAAGATGGCTGACGTGTACGGCATCGGCTCGGTGCCCGAGCCGGGACTCGATACCTACGGGTGCATGGAGGCGGCATTCGCCGGACAGGTGCAGGTCGCCATTCAGCTCGGTGGCAACCTGTTCGGCTCGAACCCTGATCGCCGCTGGTCGGCGGTCGCGCTCCAGCGGATTGGCACGACATGCACGCTGGGCACGAAGCTGAACGAGGGACACATTCACGGCCGAGGCCGCCACCACGTCATCCTCCCCGTGCTGGCGCGCGACGAAGAGCGTCAATCGACAACGCAGGAGAGCATGTTCAATTTCGTGCGCCTTTCGGGCGGCGGGGAGGAGCCTCCCGACGGCGAGGTCAAGAGCGAGATCGAGGTGATCTGCGCGCTGGCGTCGCGGGTCTTGCCGCCTGGACCATTCCCGTTCGCCACGATGACCGACCACGACGCGGTACGTCGCGCGATGGCGGCGATCGTTCCTGGCTACGAAGCCGTAGCCGCCATCGGCAGCACCGGAGTCGAGTTTCAGATTCCGGGACGGACACTCCATGCGCCGAACTTCGGTACGCCCGGCGGCAAGGCGAGGGCGTTGGTCACGGCGCTCCCGGCCTTCCGGCCGGGGCCGGACGAGTTCCGACTGATGACGCTCCGGAGCGAAGGGCAGTTCAACACGGTCGTCTACGAGAACGACGATCTCTACCGTGGCGTCACGCGTCGCGACGTGGTGATGATGTCTGCTGCCGACGGGGCGACGCTCGAGCTCGGCGAGCACGATCCGGTTGACGTCGTGACCGCCATCGGACGAATGCGAGTGGTTGTGGCATTCATCGATATTCGGCCGGGCAACCTCGCCATGTACTACCCGGAGGCGAATGCCATCGTGCCGCGCCGGATCGATCCCGAATCAGGCACGCCCGCATTCAAGAGCGTGAAGGCCCGGCTCGAGCCCGTGCGGACGCCGACGTAGAGGTCCAAGGACGACCTCGGGGGGCGCGTCGCGACACGACTGCGCATTCGCGCCGGTCACAATCTGCAGATGAGGAGCTCGCGTTCGTAGATCATCTCGGGCGGCAGATGGTCGTGGAGCGAGATGAACAGCTCTTCGTGGCCCATCAGTTCGTTGCGCCAAGCCTCTGGATCCACCTGCTGCAGCTCCTCGAACGTGGTCTGATCGAACGCCAGGCCGGTCCAGTCCAAATCGCTGTACCTGGGCATCCAGCCGATAGGCGTTTCCTTGGCCAGCACACGGCCTCGCACCCGATCGACGATCCACTTGAGAACCCGCATGTTCTCGCGGAACCCCGGCCACAGGAACCGGCCGTCAGCGTCCTTGCGGAACCAGTTCACGTGGAACACCTTGGGTGTTTCGGTGATCAGGCGCTGCATGTTGAGCCAGTGCCGGAAGTAGTCCCCCATGTGGTATCCGCAGAACGGCAGCATCGCCATGGGGTCTCGCCGCACTCTGCCGACCTGCCCGGTTGCCGCCGCGGTCGTTTCCGAGCCCATGGTGGCGCCAACGTAGACACCGGTGCTCCAGTTGAACGCCTGGTAGATGAGCGGCATCGTCGTCGCGCGGCGGCCGCCGAAGACGATGGCGCTCAGTGGCACGCCATGCGGGCTCTCCCAGTCGGTGTCGATGATTGGGCACTGGGATGCGGGAGCCGTGAATCGCGCGTTGGGGTGCGCCGCGGGCTCGCCGGTGGCACGGGCGATGTCTGGGGTCCACGTCCGGCCTCGCCAGTCGAGGCACTCACTGGGTGGGCTGTCGGTCATGCCCTCCCACCACACGCCCCCCTCGGGGGTCAGCGCCACATTCGTGAAGATCGTGTTGCGAGCCATGGTCGCCATGGCCACCGGGTTCGTCCTCGCGGAGGTGCCTGACGCCACGCCGAAGACACCGGCTTCGGGATTGATCGCGTGCAGTTGCCCGTGCTGATCGGGTTTGATCCAGGCAATGTCGTCGCCCACCATCGAGACCTTCCACCCGTCCATCCCGTCGGGTGGGACCAGCATGGCCAGATTCGTCTTGCCGCATGCGCTGGGAAACGCGGCGGCGACGTATGTCTTCTCTCCCTGAGGATCTTCGATGCCGAGGATCAGCATGTGCTCGGCCATCCATCCTTCGTCGCGGGCCATAATGGAGGCGATCCGCAGTCCGAAGCACTTCTTGCCCAGCAGCGCATTGCCGCCGTAGCCGGATCCGTAGGACCAGATCTCTCGAGTCTCGGGAAAGTGCGCAATGTACTTCTCCGGATTGCACGGCCAGGGCACGTCTTTCGCGCCAGGGCCAAGCGGGGCGCCAACGCTGTGCATGCATGGCACGACGCGGACCCGATCGAGGTCGATTTCCTTGATGACGGGCAGGCCGATCCTCGCCATGATCCGTGTACTCACCACGACGTACGGCGAGTCGGTCAGCTGGACGCCGATCTTCGACATGGGTGAGCCGACGGCCCCCATGCTGAACGGCAGCACGTACATCGTACGGCCCGCCATCGCGCCGCTGAACAGTCCTTTCAGGCGGCGACGCATGTCGTACGGATTTTCCCAGTTGTTGGTGGGTCCGGCGCTGCCCTTGGAGAGCGAGCAGATGAACGTGCGTTGTTCGACCCGCGCCACGTCGTTCGGGTCAGATCTGGCGTAGTAGCAGCCGGGCCAGAGATCCTCGTTGAGCGCTGTGAACGTCCCGCTGGCGACCAGTTGAGCGCACAGGAACTCGTATTCCTCATCTGATCCATCGACCCAGTGCACGGCAGCGGGCTGGGCGAGTTGCCGCATTTTATCGACCCACCGGCGCAGGTGGCCGTTTGACGATAACGGAACCGCAGGATCGCGAGAGAGCGTGGCCATGACGGGAATAATACCGTTGTCAGGCACACATCCGCTCTCCGCCGAGTGGGCCACACCCTCGCGAGGGCGTGCCGCATCGCCGCTGCCTGGTGAGCGGCGCCATCAACGTGCATGTGCACAGCCTTCCCGACGACCCGCCGCACCCGGTCGACGGCAGACGCCAACCGCACCACACACGGAGTCGGCGGCGCCAGCGGGCGCCGGGACACAGGAAGCCGAGGAGCGATTTCGGCCGTCGTATACTCGAGACCGATGCGACCCTCAATCCTCCCGTTGTGCCTGAGTCTGATGCATGTCTGGCTGCCGGAAGTCGCCGCGGCGCAAGGCGATGTGGCAGCTACCGCGCCAGCCAAGGTCGTGCGCGTGGCGCGCGTGGCGTCGCCACCCACCATCGACGGCCGGCTGGATGACGAGATGTGGGGGCAGGCCGAGCCGATCACCGACTTTCATCAGATTCGGCCGGGCGATGGCACTGTGCCCTCCGAGCGCACCGAGGTCTATCTGGTCTATACCGACGATGCCCTCTACGTAGGTGCGCGCATGTACGACAGCGACCCCGAGAGCATCGCCGCGCCCACAGCCAGGCACGGGCAGGGGCTGGGAACCGACGACCGCCTGGTGGTGATTCTCGACCCCTACAACACACGGCGGGGCGGCTACCGTTTCGAAACGAACCTCAATGGAGTCAGGCATGACGCGCTCTATGAGTCGGTGGCGTCATTCGAGAGCGAGTGGACCGCGATCTGGGATACGGCGGCGTCGGTCTTCGACAACGGCTGGACCGCCGAGTTGGAGATTCCCTTCAAGAGCATGTCGTTCGACTCGGCGATCGAGACGTGGGGATTCAACTTCGGCCGATCGATTCGCCGCCGCGGAGAGGAGATGGTCTGGGTGTCGCGCAACCGCAGCTACAACCCCAGCATCCTGGGCCTGGCGACCGGATTCACCGGTATGGACCAGGGGCGAGGGCTGGACGTCGTGCCGTCGGCCGCCATCAATCGGCAACGAAGCTTCTCCCCCTCGTCCACGAATGTGGACGTGGAGCCGTCGCTGGATGTCTTCTATCGGCTGACGCCGTCGCTCAATGCCTCGGTGACCGTCAATACGGATTTCTCGGCGGCCGAGGTGGACGATCGACAGGTGAACCTGACGCGTTTCAATCTGTTCTTTCCCGAGAAACGCGATTTCTTTCTGAACGACACCGACCTGTTCGAGTTTGGACGAATCGGGAGCGGCAACAGCGCCAGCACCTCGTCCAGCGACAACAACGCTCGGCCGTTCTTCTCCAGACGTTTGGGCTTGAGCGCCTCGGGAGCACCGGTCGATCTGCAGTACGGCGGCAAGTTGAGTGGCCGCGTGGGCCGCTGGAATATCGGGGCTCTGGCTGTGCGGCAGGACGCCTTTCGGGCAGTCGAGGCGGGCGCGGCATTCGTGGGGCGCGTGTCGGCAAACGTGCTCGAGGAATCCAGCGTCGGTGTCATCGTCACGAGCGGTGACCCCAATTCCAGCGTGGGCAACGCGCTGGGTGGCATCGACTTCCGGTATCTCAATACGCATCTTCCTGGGGGACGTGTCCTCGAGGCTGACGCCTGGTTTCAGCAGTCGCATACCGAGGGGGTGTCTGGTCAGAGTTCCGCGTTCGGGCTTGGGATCAGGATGCCCACCAACTCGATGTGGAGGGGCGGCCTTGGGTACAAGGAGGTCGGCGCGAATTTCAATCCCGCGCTCGGGTTCGTCAGCCGGACAAACGTGCGCGACGCCACCGCCGACGTTGGGTATACCCACTTCGTTCGTGGTGCCGTTCTCCAGTCGCTCTTTGCCGGCGTCGACGCGGAGCGGATTTCGCTGCTCGATGGCGGTCTGCAATCGAGCGTGGTGCTCGGCCGGTTGCTCGAGCTTCGAACGAACACAGGCGAGCAGCTGAACGTTCACTACAGCGCCACCGAGGAGGTGGTGGCGGCGCCATTCGCGATCTATCAGGACGCCTTTCGGCGAGTCGTCGTGCCGCCGGGTCGATACGCGTTTGGCGAGAAGCTGCTGAGCTTCCAGACTGGAGGGCAACGTGTGCTGTCCGGTCGTGTGAGTTACGGGTCTGGTGATTTCTACAGCGGCGCGCGCGAGAACATCGGGGGGCAGTTCGCCTGGAAGCAGTCCCGACGGTTTGCTCTCGGCATGCGGTACGACCTGAACAACATCGACCTTCCGCAGGGAGCGTTCGTGACCCGGCTGATGAGGTTCACCACCGAAGTCAATTTCTCGTCGACGCTGTACTGGGTGAATCTGATTCAGTACGACAACGTCTCCGAAGTCATCGGCGCGAACCTTCGATTGCGCTGGATACCCAGAGCCGGGCAGGAGAGCCTTATCGTCCTGAATCACCGAATGCAGGACCGGGACAAGGACAATGCGTTCAGGTCGGAGTTGACGGACCTGAGCGTACGGATGAGCCACACCCTCCGGTTCTGAGCTTGCCGCCGCGGGCGTCAGGACCTGCTGGCGGGCGTGGCCGAGTCTTCTGCGGCCCTCAGAAGACCCACTGCAGGCCGACCGACGGCCTGATGAGCCAGCCGCTGCGGCCACCGTTGTCAACGACGAGGAGCCGCAGGCCCGGCACGAGGCGCACGTGCTCCGTCATCGACACACGCACGTCCAGTCCCACCGCTGGCGCGGCGTCGTAAGTGACCCACGACTGGCCCAGGGGAATCCCGAGGATCCTGAATCCGTCACCGAAGCTCTGGCGGGTCGTCGTGCGCACGAACGCGAGGCCGCCCAAATACACAATGTCCGCGCGTGAACCCAGCGATTGCCGGACCCAGGGCATGACCGTCAGGGTCGAGTACCGCTCGGTGGTGGTGAAACGGAAAGACGGCGCCAGGATGGACGAGGTCCGGGTGGGGACCCCCACCGCAAAGTCGTAAGCGTGTTCCTGATCGAATTCACCAGGTCGTGCGAATTCGAGATCGATGCCCCATGTGTCGGTGATCGCGGTGCCCATGCGGATAGCCCCACCAAACGCCTCGCCACCAGACGAGTCGTCGAAGCCCGTGGTGCCGAACCGGGCGATGTCAGCGAACGTCGATACGCCGACATAGGTGGTCTGTGCCCGTGCGGAGCCGACCTGGCAGAGGGTCGCGATCATGAAGGCCAGGGCGGTCCGAGCCGCTGCCGACGTCTGCGCAATGCGAAGCATGGGGAACTCTCCTCCAGAAAGGCTGTGACGATCCAATCTTACGGCCTTCCGGACGCCGTTGCCTGGCGCACAGCCCGTCGTGGAGCACGAAGGGCTTCGATTCACGGATGTTCGCAGAGCGCGTATAATTCGACGCGATGAAGCGCTGTGTCTGGTTGCTCGTCGCCATTCCCACGCTGGTGTTCGCCCAGGCGGCCCCCGCGCCCGGCACGTTGCCCCGCATGGCGGACGGCAGGCCGAACCTTCAAGGGATCTGGCAGGTCCGCAACCGGGCGTCGTACAACCTGGAGGATCACGTCGCCAGGCACGGCATGCCCGCGGGTCTCGGTGTGGTCGAAGGGGGGCCGATTCCCTATCAGCCGTGGGCCGCGAAGCAGAAGCTCGAGAACTTCGCCAATAGAGCCACCGCCGATCCGTTGGCTCGATGCTACCTGCCGGGCGTGCCACGCATCATGTACATGGAGTGGCCGTTCCAGATCTACCAGACCCGGGATGCCATCGCGATGACCTTTGAATGGACACAGGTGTACCGCCTCATCTACACCGACGGGAGCGCGCCACCCGAGGGCCTCGAATTCTGGATGGGAGACTCCCGTGGCCGCTGGGAGGGCGACACGCTCGTGGTCAACGTCACCGACCACAACGACCGCACCTGGTTCGACATGGCGGGCAACTTCCACAGCGAGGCGTTGACGGTCGTGGAGCGTTACACGCTTCTCGATGCCGATACACTCCAGTACGAGGCGACGATCGAGGACCCGAAGGTGTTCACGAGACCATGGACGATCAGCATGCCGCTTCATCGACACAAGGACATGGAGCGGGTGCTGGAGTATCAATGCCAGGCCGAGGCCGAGGAGGCCAACGGCGCCCTGGAACGAGATCCGCTCACGTGGTATCCCGAGCCATGAGGCGTACCCTGCTCGCGGCACTTTCCGTGCTGCCGCTTCTGTGGAGTGACGTCACCGCGCAGGCGCCACCGGACGGATCGGCGCCACCGCCAGGGCCGGTGCGACGGCTCGCCGACGGCACCCCTGATTTGAACGGCTTCTATCAGAGCGACGCGGGCGGAGCGAACTACGGCCTCGGGCCGCATCCCCGCGTCGAGCTGACGCCGCCAGGCCGCGGGGTCATCATCGACCCGCCAGAAGGCGAGTTGCCCATGCAGCCATGGGCGGTTGCCGAGGCTGCCAGTCGCGTGCTCCCCGAGCGCGGGTACGACGATCCGACGGCCCACTGCATCGTTGCCGGTGTGCCGCGGTCACTGTACGTCCCGGCGCCCTTCCATATTCTGCAAACGCCGGAGGCGGTGGTGTTTCTGCACGAACGTATGGCGTGGCGAACCGTGTGGCTGAACCGAACGACGCATCTGCCCGACTCGATTCGACTCTGGCAAGGCGATTCGATCGGCCGATGGGAGGGCGACACGCTCGTCGTCGAGACCAAGAACATGAACGGCAAGACCTGGCTGAACGAGGTCGGAGAGATCGTCAGCCACGCGCAGCAGATCGTCGAACGCTTCACGCCGGTCAACGCCGACCGGATCGACTACGAGGCTACCGTGACCGACCCAATCGTGTACACACGGCCGTGGACGATCGCGATGCCTCTCAATCGGCAGCCCGGGGGGTTGCTCGAGGTCGCGTGTCTCGAAGACAACCAGGATCTTGAGCATCTCAAAGAGGTCAGGGATGCCGCACGCGCAAAGGCCGCCGCGGGGGATCGATAGCTGGCTGGCACGATGTGAGCGCAACGAGGGGAAACGACATGACTCTGAAGACGTACTGCGTGGGCGTGGCGACGGCCACCGTGATGGGCGGGGCCCCGGTTGTGGCGCACCACTCGTTTTCGGCCGAGTTCGACATTACCAAGACGGTCAAGGTCACGGGCACGGTGACCATGGTGCGGTGGTCGAACCCTCACGCCTGGATCTACATCGACGTGCAGGGTGAGGACGGGCAGGTTGTGAATTGGGCGTTCGAGACGGCGACGGCCAACTCCTTGTACCGCCGCGGATGGCGCAGGGAGGATTTGGCACCTGGCACGACCGTGATCGCTGACGGGTGGCTGGCGCGCAACGGCACACCCACGGCGAACACATCGAGCATCACACTGCCCGACGGCCGCCGGCTGTTTTCAGGCACGGCGCCCACCGAAGACGCCCCGGCGCGTTAGCAGCGAGAGTTTCGCTTCCAGGGGATTAGCGCGACAGCGCCGCGGCGCGGACGACGCTGCCGGCCTTGATCGTCTGGCCGTCAGAGGGGGTCAGCCATCGAGTGCCGACCAGGCGATCCGCGGCGCTCGATACCTGGGCCGCGTAGCCTGCTGGCGTGCCGTAGAGCCTATTCAGCTTTTCCCAGTCGAATCCTTCCATGTGCGCGAGATTGCGGCACAGTCCGGGCCCCGCCGTGCTCGTGACGTAGGTCGCGACCGGCACGTCGAGATGGGGAGTGCGCACACCGCCTACCGCGTTGCCGTGCTCGTCCAACGCCACGCGCGCCTGTGGCGTGCCGCCGTTCTCAACCTCGATCCGTGGCGCGCGAGGTGCGGGAAGACCGTCGCGCACCCAACGTGTGAGATTCGCCCAGGCGGCATCGAGTGCGTAGGTCATGATCGGCACCCTGAGGAGCGTTGTCTCCTCCTCGCACTGATCGGCGAACGGCCAGGAATGCAAGAACCCCTCGAAGCCAGTCTTCCGCTGATCGGCGACCGTAGGGATGTAAGGATAGAACGAGGCGTCGGCGTGCGCGGCGCCGGCCACCTCATAGAGTCGGTACTGATCGCCAGGGATGTCACTGTCATCGCGGCGGCGCGCGTAGGTCGGCAGGACATCGGTCTGCGAGACGATGCGAATCACCGGCACGCCCACGTTTCGAAGAATCTGCCGTGGGTCGGTTGTCTCTGGCGCAGCGCCGCATCGGCGCAGGCGGGTCATGCCAGGATGCCGATGCTGGATGTAGCCGTCGTACACCGGGCTGCCGTTGGCGAGTTTCGCCGCTGGATGGAAGACGGCGATGTAGGTGGCCAGTTCGCCGCCATGCGACGTGCCGTACACGCGCTGCACGTCGAAATCGGCGAGCGGCCCACCCGGGCGCGCCGCCTTCAACAGCGCACCCACCTGGCTCATGATGTCCCACCGCAAGCCCTCTTCCTGTGGCGCGGGCACGGTGGATGCGGTCGCGCCCGTCCCCTGGGCGCAGCGCTCGTTCGTCGCAGGATTGGCCATTGAGAGCGACGCGTATCGCCTGGGGTTGAACGTCTTCAGCGCCTCGAGATTTTCCGGCGAGTAGGTAATCGCCACCCAGGCGTCTCCGTTCTCCATGAAGTAGTCGTGCGACACACCCCAGGAGAACGAAAAGTCGTATCCGCGACCCACGTTGCCAATCTCGATGATCACGTTGCCACTGAAGCGCCGGGGGTCGGCGGGACGTCGTAGCATGATGCGCGTGGTGTAGGGCGCGTCGGGCGTCTTGACGGCCACGCGCCCGTCGGGAGCCCAGTCGTACACGTTGGCGCGGCCGCTGACGAAAAACTCCTCCTCCACGTACCCGGCCTGTGGCAGATCCACGATCACCTGGAGCGTGTGTGAGGCCATGAGCGGGTAGGAGTCGGCCGTGACCGGAATCGGTCCCACGACGTCTGGCAGCGCCACGGCGTTTGGAGTTTGCGCGGATGTCGGCCAGGCGAGAGCAAGCACCGCGAGCAGGAGAAGCAGGCGGCGCATTCAGTTGCCCGACACGTCTGCCATCGCCGCCGCCTCGGCGACGATCCGTTGGCCATCGGACGCGGTCAGCCAGCGGCCTCTCACGAGCTGCACGACAGACTGCCGAACCTTCGTGGCGTAGTTGGTGGGGGTGCCATGCAGGCTCGCCAGCCGCGCCCACGTGAACGGAGCCGTCCGCCCAAGTTCGGGGCAGAACGTCTCACCTTTACTGCTCGTGTGGTACGTCGCGATCGGGACGTCGAGGTACGGTGTGCGGTATCCGCCAACCGCGTTGCCGGCGATGTCGCGCAGGATGCGCGCCTGCGGGGTCCCGCCATTCTCGACCGAGATGCGTTCGGCCTTGGGAGGCGCGACGCCGTCGCGCACCCAGCGCGTGAGGTTCATGAAGGCGGCGTCGAGCACGTAGGTATTGATCGGCGTCTTCATGAGCAGCATCTCGGGTTCGCACTGATTGTGGAAAGGCCACGCGGCCAGATATGCGTACGGGCTGCCGATCTTCTTCAGATCCGCGACTGATGGCTGGTAAGGATAGAACGCCCCGTCGGCATGGGCGCCGCCGGCCACTTCGTAGAGACGGTACCGGTCGGTGGGTGCGTCACTGTCGTCGCGGCGAAACCGGTACAAGGCGAGCACGTCGGTTTCGGGCACGATG
>Ga0326597_10007132_pt1 | contig 15244 bp, 16 predicted proteins | sample RVTome_12_FD_203789 | JGI IMG/M metagenome (GOLD analysis project Ga0326597, IMG submission 203789) | Soil microbial communities from uranium-contaminated site in the Upper Colorado River Basin, Wyoming, United States - RVT100D185 | ecosystem: Environmental > Terrestrial > Soil > Contaminated >... | reverse complement strand
CAGCAAAGCCGCCGCATAGTCTTCCAACTCGGAGACGAGCGTGTCTCGTACGGCACTCATGCCAACGACCAGGCCAAGGGTTAGCAAGGCGCCGAGTACCAGATACTCGGAAGACAAAATGCCTCCCAATTCGTCGCGGGACAGTTGTTTATAAAGTTCTCTCATGCTCTTGCTCGCCTTATTCCGGCGAAGCCGCGATTCCGTAGCGAATGAAACTTGTCGGGGGATTGGCGAATGCACTATTCGTACTCAGGAACGGAGTGGCGTTAGGGCCATCATCACAGAAGTCACGAGCGTCAACGAAACCGCTACCGACGCCTGACATTGTCGTGGAATCTGGAATGTTGTAACTCTGGTCCCAGTTGGCAATCGCTTGGGCATAGTCCGCCCATTCGGTGGCGGCCGCATCACGCAACGACTTCACACCGACGATCAAACCGATCACCAAGATCGTGGCGATAAGCATCACCTCGGTCGTCAAGGTTCCGCCGGTCTCGTCGTTCCACAATTGTCGAATCATGCGCGCCTTCCAATTCGTTCGACTCATTCGGCTTCCGCAACAATGCAAACATTCACACATTTCGATCCCGCCGTTCCCATGTCGGTGTCGGCTGATGTGTCACAAAAATCGGGTGCGTCGGTGAATATCGATGCTGCCGTCGTAATCGTGCCGGCAGCTCCCATGTCGACCGTGATTGCCGAAATGGAATAGCTCTGGTTCAAGTTGGAAAAAGCCTGCGCCATATCCGCGAACTCCGTGACGGCGGAATCGCGGAAGGATTTCATCCCCACGATCAATCCGATCGCCAACAGCGTGACGATCATCACTAACTCGGCGCTGTTCACGCCGCCGTTTTCGTCGCGAGCGAGTTGCCTCAGCAACAAGTTGCGGTTGGTGTTCATTTCAACCACCGATCAAAGCGGTTAAGTCCGCCAACTTTTCGAGCAACGCACCTTGCACCGCACGAATGCCGACGAACAAGCCGATCGTCAGCAACGTGCCGATCAGCAGGTACTCGGCGGCAATCAACCCACCAGACTCGTCATTCCACCATTCACGTAACAGAGACATAGTCGCCGTTCCAGTACTGTTTGAGTAAAGCGACAGTCGCACTCGCGCCAGTTGAAAAGAGATATCGACGCGCTAAGATCAGGAAACGATCTGAGCATCGGTCGTTTAGTCTAACTGCGGCGCGGAACACCCGCAAGAAACCAATTCCAAATTTCCACAAAATCAGACCTGTTAAGAAACCGGGGCGTCGCGTTCGAATGAGGAGCCATGAATTGACAACGAGCAGCGTTGCCCATAAAAGCGCTAAGAATTCTTTACAGATGGCACTTACTCAGACGCTGATTGGAGCGCACCCTGAAGAACCTCGCCTTCATGAATCCGGTACGGTTCGCCTTCACGGTACTGCTTCAGACGTAATTGAATCGCCTGCTTGTCCTCTTCCCGTTCCGCTGCACTGGCGAGGTGATAGGCGGCGCGCGCCTTCTCGATCGCCTCGTCGATTCTGCCAACTTCCGCATACCCGGCGGCCAACACATCAAGCAGTCGGTACTCCGATTCGCCGAACTGTCTCACTAGCCGTTCCGCGATTTCGACGGCTTGTTGACCATCGCGAATTTCCTGGTCGTCGGCGGTGGCCAGAATCCACGCGATCTGGGTGTTGGCACCCAGTTGATTAGGAGCCAAAACATCGGCGCGGCGAAAGTTCGCCAATGCGCTGCGCAACTTGCCCTGTCGCAATGACATTTCTCCGAGATGCACGTGCGGCGCCGCAAACTCGGTATCGGCTTTGATCGCCTTGCGATAATACACTTCGGCCTCGCCGAACCGGCCAGCCCGCGCGTGCAAGTTGCCATAGTTCACCAGTGCAATCGCATACTCGGGATCGATGCGAAGTGCTGCTTCGTAGTGTTCGGCCGCTTCCCGGTACAAGGCCTTCCCGGCCAGCGAGATCGCCAAGTCGTTATGAGCTTTTTCGTGATACGGATTCAGTTGAAGTACCTGTTCATAGTACTCAATCGCGAGTTCCAACTCACCTCGAGCGCGAATCTGTCGTGCCAAGTTGTAATGCGCCCGATCGTTGTTCGGCGCGACTCGCAGCACATTCGACCACATCTTGATCGGATTGTTGTAGTCCCAATTACGTTCGATCGTACGCAGGATCAACGGCAACGCGACCATCGCCAGTAAGCCGCCGCGTAACAGCTTTCGCGCCTTGTCGTCTGGCAACACGAGACTAACTCGATGTGCGCCCAGCACGACCAGCACGACCAACGGAGCCAGCGGCAAGTACATCCGATGTTCGACCGCCAAGTCTTTGATCGGCATGACGCTGGACGTGGGGGCCAGAATCAGAAAGATCGAGGTTCCCAAAAAGCCCCATGCCGGCCGATACCGCAATGCCGCAAGGCTGCTCCCCAGCATGGCCAGGATGATCACTCCGAGGCCAAATATCTCGAAATTCGTCCGGCTGATCGGCCAGCGGTAATCCAAACACAAAACATCCGGCCAGAAGCTCAGGCGAAAGTAGTGCAGAATCACTGCGGGCTGGCTGGAAAGGTACTCCCAAGGCGAAAGCCCCTTGGTTCCCAAGCCGATGGTCGAAATCCTGTCTGGATCAAACGCGGGTGCCAAGCCCGCCATGAGCCAAGCCAGCGCGCTCAAGAAGACCAGGTAAAGTCCCCAACGACGTCGCACGACTTCCTCCCATGAGTTGGATAAGAAGATCCGATCGTACAAGGCGATTACAAACGGCGCGGCCGCCATCACCTCTTTACTCGCCATTCCCAGCCAGCAGGCCGCCCCGCTGCCCAGATACCAAGCCCAAGACCAGGACGAACGAACACTCCGCGATACGCAGTACAACGCAAGTAGAAAGAACAACCCCATGAGTGATTCACAGCGTTGGATCGTATAGGTCACGCTCTCCGTCTGGAGCGGATGGACGGTCCAAATCAACGCCGCCGCAAACGCGATCCCGGCAGCATCGCGTTGGTAGAGCCGTTGGAAACGCGGCATGACCAGCGTGCGGCGGGCGAGATCAAACAAGATTAAGCCGGCTGAAAAGTGAATCGCGATGTTTACTGCGTGGTACCCTCGGACATCGAGACCACCGAGGGCGAAATTGATCGCGAGCGATAGATGTGGGATGGGGCGTCGAACCAACAATGAATCCGCAGTCGGCCAGAACCGATCGAGCTTCGTGTTTTCGACGATGTTATTCAAGTCATCGAACAGGAAGGGGGCCGTGAAGGAATTGCGATAGGCCCATAGTCCGGCCAGCAGCACCATAAGGGCTAACACCGTAGAGTATCGGGGTGTTGGCGATAGAAGATACTCGGCCGCATTTTCGTTTTCAGTCATGAAATGCGATCAGTGATTTGCTGATGGAAAGAGTGCAACGGGTTATCGTCGGAATACACAAAGGTCCGAGCGGAAGCTCTAGCCGAATGCAACGCTCAAATCGGCGTCCGACCGCCCGTCGGAATGTCACTTCCTAATTGAAGTAATTCGCAGATTGCGTCTGCGGTTACTTGTGAACTCCGACCTGGATTGAAAAGCAACTGAGCGCTGATTGTACTTCTTGCTTTTTCGAGCAATGACGGGTCAGCACAGAATCGTCGGACAGCGTCAAGGAGTTCCTCCATGGTCTTGACAACTAAACCTGCATCACGTCCGCAATTGTAGCGGACATCAGATCGGGCCTGCTCAGGCGTGACATCGTACATGCCAGGCACGACATGGTCAAAAAAGTCTGGCGTATCGAAAAATATAATTGGTCGGTCAGCGAGAACTCCTTCAAATGCGACGGAACTAACGTCTGTTACAAGGATGTCTGTCGCTGCTACAAGGGGCGTGACGTCGCCACCCTTGATATGCCGAAAGCGAGGAGCAGACTCCAGATGATCGAAGGCTCGACCCCAATTGATTCCGCCCGTGGCGGCCTTTTCGCTCACTGGATAGTACGACATTGGGTGCAACTTAACGATGACATTTAGATGTTGGGCTAGGAGTTGAGTGGCGATCTCCTGACCGTGGGTATACAACGATGTTCCTTTCTCCCATGAAGGAGCGTAAAGAACTGTCTTGGTTTCGGGGTCTAACTCGAGGTCCGCCAAGATTTCATTTCTGTGGTAAAGGCCATTGACAAGCGCATCACTCTTTGGGTAGCCAACGTCGAGATACCAGAGCGCCCTATCAACCGCGGAAGAGTTGTAAAAATCTTCGAAGAGACGTTTTTGCAGAGGCCCGATTCCGAATGCTCCGTCTAAGAACCGCCACTGTCTTTCGACAAATGTTCCACCTTTCGCGGGCAGCCCGTGAAACGTACACACCCGAGGGTTATTTCCAAAGATTGGAGCAATCGCACTCTGATGAGTCGTAAGAAACAGATCGTAATTTCGAATTAGGCTGGTCGCCCAGTTGGAAAAGTACCCTGCCGGTGCCGGTTGGACACTCGTAAATGCCTCAGCAATCTCCGCAAGTGCGAGTGGCCGACCGGTGACGAATATCTTGACCTTCTTCTCAAAACCATCGGGCAATCGTCTCCAGAAGGGGAGTACGAATGGCAAGTACCCCGCATCATCAATCGAAACGATAAGAATCTTGAAGCCTTGCTTCCGCCAACGACTCAGCCGACGATCCATCAATAGCGCCGGAACTGGCGTGGTGAGCAATCGACACGGGTGCCGACAGGCAAAGCGGGCGATCAGCGACGCTCTGCGAACGGCCAGCCCAAAGCTCATGGCCGCCCCGCTTCGTCATCGTCGGCCGGTCTGTAGAGGAAGAAACGGTGGTCGGGAACTTCACCGCACCCTCGATTAGTTAGCGCCGCGTAGATCTGCAATAACCAAGTGGCCGGCCAATTTCGCATCACCAATCCGTCGAGCCGAATTGCCCAGTCAAGAAAACGCCCCCTTAGTGGAGCGATTCGCATGATTTTCGGGATCAACGCAGGCATAACGTACGCTCGTTCTGACGTGACAAGCTCAAGACCACCGGCGCGGCACAACTCGTTGTGCTGCACTCGAGTACGATAGACAACAGGATAGTCCCCACACATCGCGTGTCGGCGAGATGTCACACTGTCGCGCGTGAGGCACGCGCCTCGGGGCTTGAGAGCCCGGACCACACGTTTCGTCAATGTTCGTACCTCGTCGTCGGACAAATACTGCAATACTCCACCAATGAAGATTAGATCGAACTGCCCGAGGTCACTTATATCCAGTGCCTCGCGAACCAAGAACTCCACATTACTCGCCGACTCCAGCTGACGAAGTCGCCCACCTGTACGGATCATTTCATCGCTAATGTCAGTCGCCAGAACGCGTGCGACATTCGGAGCCATGAGAAAGCTCCACCGACCTGTGCCGCATCCTATGTCCAGCACTTCCATGCCTTCGTGCAGGGTGATTAATTTCGCGAACAGCCGCTCTTCTATCGACTTCCGATGCATCGCGATGTGCCGGTCCTTAATCAACATCCCCGCGCCGAATTCTGATTCGTAACCGGTGTCCCCGGCTTGGTTATTCCAGAAATTCCGGACGATCTCGTCATTAAGGCTCATGTTGGCGTCTCACGAAATGTTCCGCTAACGGCAGATCGTCCACGTCATCGACCTCCGCCAAATCTGCCACTTGAAAATTCACCTGCTTCCCTCGCAAGATCAATTCATTGATGAGTTCATAGTGATGCGCGAGCTTACATTCCTTGACGATGCGCGACAGCTGCTCAAGCGCATCGGTGTCATAGAAGGCGAGGTTACCCCATTCAAATTGCCCGTCCGTTCCACGGCGAAAACGTAGAACCCGATTTTGTTCGGTATCGGCAATCACGCCATCGGCTGAAATCGTCTCTCGAACAACAACGCTAGTTTGGTTGCAAGTTGCAAGTTGCTCTACGGTTTCGGAATCGAAAACCATGTCTCCGTCAATAAACAGCGTGGGCCGCGTTAAAGGAACCACGTTCAACGCGCGGCAAATAGAACCGAATTGGGGAGAACGATAGTCTTCGTTGTAAATAAATGTAAGGCGTCGCCTCCAAGAAGCACCGGTCACCTGCAAGTCTTCCAGTACCAATTGCAAGACCGCAGAGGCGCGATATCCGATCACAATATAAATCTCAGCATCCAGGTTGCCCAATGCCTGAAATTGGTGCAGGAAAATCGGTGTTTTGGCGACTTCCACTAAAAACTTAGGAATCGACGCTCCCAAACGCGAGCCGCGACCGGCAGCGAAAATGACTATGTTAATCATGCTTGACGTTCGCCCCTGAGTTCACCTGTAGTATCCCATCCCGCTCTGCAGCCAATGTACCAGCGGCACCGATTCGCTTGGACTTTTCGTGTTCCCGTAATGCATCTTCGATGTAAAAACGCGAGCGGTTCGCAAGTACTCCTACGAACATCGCGAGCGTTGCGACAATACAACCCAGCATCATTGTAGTTGCGACACCCGTCGACGAGAAACGAGGTGCTGCGCAAGCGCTGCCGATCACCGCAACGGTCGCTCCGAGTCCATACGCGCCGAAAACCCAGATTTCTCGTGCGAGGACAATGAGATACATTCGCAGAATCATGCCGGCACCTACCGACATTGCGCCGACCAGCATCAGGCAGGTTGGGACGACGGCTTGCCCGTATAAACTCGGGAGCAGCCAAGTCAAGACAGCATACGCCAGCGTCATCGAACCCAGGAGAATCAGCGCCAAATAACACACGGCAAATACCGCGAGTTTCCTCGCAAAACTGGCGTGCAACCCAAATGTTCCTGCGATGTGTGGTTCAACGATCCGGTTACCTAAAAGCGCAAGCATCACATACCCGCCAGCAATTTGCTGCGCGAATCCGATCATCGCGCTGTCAGCGACACCGTGCCAATAGCGCACAAAGAATATCCCCGTACTCATGGGAATCGTCGTCAGGATCCCGGCCAAAAGCAGTGGCCAACTGGAAGACGCAATCCGTCGAATGTTTCGCGACGAGTATGACAACCGGATGGGACGTATTGTGTAATTGTAGGCGAGATAGTGTGCGATCGTACCGAGCGTCCACTTGCCGACAAAGACGATCGATAGCATCGGCAAATTGAGGCGATTGAACGAAAAGAGGAGCAGAATCACGATCAGACCGCCAACCTCAGTCAAACAGATTATTATGGCACTAAGAGGCTGACGATGGTGTGAATCGAAAAAGGGCCGAATATTGACACAGACAGCGACGTTTCCAAGCGCCAGCAGTGAAATGACAAATCGGTCGCCGACACCACCTGCTACGAAGGTGACGAAAATGGTCGTTAGGAAAAATGCCGTGGCCGACGCGGTAAGCGTAATCAACAAATGGGAAGTGAGAACCGTGTCATGAAGATCTTCATGCACCTTCGATTCGCGCAAAACGACGGTTTTGACCCCCGCACTGCCAATTAAGAGTAAGTAGGATTGCACCGTTAACGCGTACATTAGACCGCCAAACGATTCCACATTCAGCCCCCTAGCCATAATCAACACGCCGATCAGCGAGCAGGCTTGCGCAGATAGAGAGTAAATGACCAGCCACGCCAGATGACTCGCGGCGTCTCGTCCTGCGTCTGTCCAGTACGGCTGGACCGCGCGCCAAATCAGCGAGACCAGCCGCGATTTATGACCGACGATGCTGCGCATGCTTCCCCTTACCCACGCATAACGGCGACGGCCAGAAGTGATTTGGAGAGGACTGCAGTTCCACACGCTGACGCAACAAGCGATGCAACCGAAAACAGGCGGGATCATCGGTCAATAGGAGACTCGCTCTCATCCTAGCAGTCTCTCACAGGAGTGCGGCGTCCAGGCGGAATTCGCGGGATCATCGGCAAGATCCCTAAGCCGTGCTGAAGGACCGCGGCCGTCATGCCAATGCCACGATGGAACGCGCGCAGAAAGCCCATTGGTGCGTAGGCCAACATCGTCATGCTTCGCCGGCGTCGGAGCATTCGCATTGTCATGGGGATTTGCAAGGCGGCGAGTAACACCAACGCAACGACCTCGACCATCCGCATCGGTGGCCACAATGACAAGGGGAGAAAAGCGATCGACAGCATGGCCAATGGAGGCTGAGCGAAGTCGAGCCATCCACTGTACGAGTCCCCCTTCACGCGAGCCGGATGTCGGAGGTACATCGCGACACGAAAATAACCATGTCGACATTGCGTCCTCATGTAGCTGATCCAACGTGTTGGATGGAAATGCCCCACACGCGACGCGGGCTCGAAATGCAACTGAAACCTGTGTTCACACATGCGACAGGCCAACTCGGCGTCTTCGGCACCCGCGCGGCCTGGGCCGTTCACACGCACTTCATCAAAGCCACCCACTTCGGCCAAGGCTTGCCTTCGATAGACAACATTGAAGGAACCGAGGAAGTTGACATCGCGCGGCATGGCCCCATGCCGCGCGACGATCTCCTCGTGAATGAGACATGCCAACAGCGAATCGGCCCGCAGGTTGTTGTAGCTCCCGCCAACGCCCGCCACGTTTTCGTCATCGAATGAGGCTTGTAGGTGCCGCAAGGCATCCGGTTGCGGCACGCAATCCGCATCAATGAACCAAACCAGCGGTGTCTCTGCCGCACGCCAGCCCAAATTTCGTGCCGCCCCAGGCCCTTTCCCGACACCGCGGATGCATCTCACCGGATATTCCGACACGATCTCAGCCGTGGCGTCCGTCGAGCCGTCGTCAACAAAGATGATCTCTTGCAACCCGTCTCGCCCAAGCAACTTCGTGGCGGCGTCCAAGCATGCGGCAACGGTTCCGGCTGCATTGCGCCCCGGGATGACCAAGGTGACGTCTAACGGATCGGCGCTGGAACTCACGATGGTGACTCTCCCCGGTCGAGAGCGGGGCCGGCCATGTTGCTCGCACTTCGCTGGGCTTCCATGATGGCCAAGTGACGTACGAGTTCCGTGATCTGCACTTGGAGCCTGACGTACCGTGAGTAAAAGAAAAATGTGGTGCCCAGAAACGCGAGTGCCATGGCGTACATCACCAGGTCGGCGCCGCGGCGAATTCCCACGGTCAACGCGATTCGCGTGACCAGTTCCGGAAACACAATGGCCACGATGGCAGCGGTCCAGGTGATGCACCGCAGTCCCCAAAAGGCTCGGCGGACGGAGCGGCGCGAAAGAGAGATGAATTCCCAGCCGAGGAGCAGGCCCAACGCGGTAACAGATAACAACTGAAACATGGTCATCGGATAATCCTCGCTAGAAACAGTTGGCTCGCAATTCTCAAGCTGTTCCACGAACTCTGGCCCTTGTCGAGCGTGTGCGTTGTATAGGTGACGGTGACGGGCACTTCGCGGTAGCGGATTTTCAACGCCTGAATTTGATCCAGGATCTCTGAGGCGTGTGCCATCCGGTTCAGCCGGATGCGAATTCGTGAGGCCGCCGCTCGTGAGAAGGCTCGTAGTCCATTGTGTGTATCGGTGACTTGAACTCCCGAAAAGAGTCGCGTGAAGACGACGGCCAGCTTGAGCAGCAACCAGCGGCTGCGTGGAATTCCGATTGCCGAGCCGAGGAACCTTGATCCCAAGACGACGTCCGCCTCGCCGCTTTGGATCGGCTTCACCAGCCGTGCAATGTCTTCCGCCGAATGTTGTCCGTCACCATCGAACGTGACGACGATCGACGCGCCCTGTTGGAGTGCAAAATCAATTCCGGTTTGTAACGCAGCTCCTTGCCCGCAGTTGACGACGTGCCTCAGAACCCAGATTTCCGGATCTCGCAGTGTAATCTCCGCGGTGGCGTCGACAGACCCATCGTCGACCACAACAATCTGGACTTCAAGTCCTCGCAGCGAGGCCAGTGCCCGGACGAGCCGTCCACCCTCATTAAAGGCTGGAACCACGACCCAGATATTGTCGGAGGGACCCAATGCGGCGATCTCGTCAGGCATCCCACAGTCCCAGTAGAAGAGGAAGTCGAGTTGGCGGCGTCGATGCCTGGGAGGTTTCTCGAAGTCGCTGGATTCGCAATCCGAGTCTATTCTAATTTGCTCCGACTCGCGAGCAACCCAGTTCTCTTATCACGGACTTTGTTTTGCTCGATTGGCAATCTGTCCTGCAATTCACGCTTACATCTTGCAACGCGACGAATGTCGTACTGGCTCGGGGTGGACATAAAGAAAGCCGCAGGGTGTGCCGAAGCACTCCCTGCGGCTCTTTGGCTTTAAGCCCATTGGCGAGTCGTCAGGCAGTTAAACCGTCGGAATTCGCCTTGCTTAGGTCCACTAAGGAGCCGAGCCAGCGTTTTCGGCCTGAGCAGCCGCACAAACGTTAACACACTTCGAGCCACTTACGCCCACGTCCGTGTCAGCCGTTGTGTCGCAGAAGTCGAACGCATCCAAGAAGAACGAACCAGACGTTCCCGCCGCGTGGCCATCGACACCCGAGTACGAGTAACTCTGGTCGATGTTGGCGATCGCTTGCGCGACGTCGGCCAGTTCCGTAAGTACTGCGTCACGAACCGACTTCAAACCGACCACCATTCCGATGACGAGAATGGTCGCCACCAGCATGATTTCGGCGGATACAACTGCACCCGCCTCATCATTCCACAATTTCCTAAACATCCGCATTCCTCCATTTCAATAAGGATTACCGCGAGGAGCCTTTCCGATACAGAAAGACTTATAACCCGGCACGCGGTCATCCTTTGTGACCAAGGCCGTAGGCGTTTCTTTAAAGCAACTGGCGTGCCTGAATAATAACGTTCAAGACTTCGGACGAGGAGTGGCGAAATAATTCCAAAAACTTAGCGGTTTCTCGACTTTCCGAGTAGCCCGGAAGGCGACGTATGAATCGGCCAAGTGATCACCGCAGGAGGTTACGAAGCGCATTAGCGCTCAGGTGTAAAGAAACGTATACACTCCACTGCCAATTCGAGACGGTCTCGGGCGTTTGGCGGCAACTCGTAAAAAGACCTTGGGCTTCACAGGGCTGTCGCCGCTCGCGCTGTCAAAGCCAATCCCATCGCTCCAAAGAGCACGACTATCGCGATCTGGATCGCGTGCAACGAGAGGCCGGTGACAAGGGCTTGCTCGCTGGTCATGTCGATGGTTGTTAGTACGACGACGGAAATCGCTTCGACGGTTCCGATGCCAGCCCATCCTTGGATCGGGATCATCGTCAGGAAAGAGATCAACAAGGCCAGGACGATATGCACGGCAGCCGACCCTGGGATTGCCAGCAGAGGGCCGTACAGAGGAATAATGGTGGCACAGGTTATCGTCCAAATACAGATACTCAGCATGAATGCCTGCAGCATGCGCCGTCGACTGAGCTGGTTGACGCCAACATGAAAACTTCCTAGACGGTCAACCAACCATTCCCGTTGGGGAAGCCAGCCCGTGAGACGACTCGCCAGCGCACGCGCTAGCAGCGCGACGGAGTACGATCGCGATCCGTACGCGACGGCAATGCCCAGAACAATCGCCGATCCAACTCCAAAGACGGTTGGTGCTGAAGTTCGCAGGACATCTGGCAAATCGTTCCAGGCGAACCAAGTCGAGGCGCCCAGACACAATAGCAGGACCACGAAGTCCAGGACGCGAACGACCAACAACACGGCCACCGTCTGTACCATCTCGACACCGTCGCGCTTCAGCATGATCGGCAGCGCGGCCTCGCCGGATCGCATTGGCAGCATCGCGATATAGAACTGATGTAGCATCGAGACGCCTGCGACCCGGCCGATTCGGATGTTGGCCGGCAGCAATCCCTGCAGACGCCAAGCCCGCAACAGGGCGGCCACGACCGCGAGTGCAAAGACACAGCCCAGAATTGACGGATTCAGCGAGGTCCAGGTATTAACAAGCAGCATCGTGTCCGGGCGGACAAACCAGAGCAGCCCACCGATGAACGTCAAGCTGATCAGCGGCGGACGAAGGCCGGCCAGCCACCTGTTGCGGGAGGTCGTGGTCGGAGTTGGCGGTGAGTGAGTCGTATTCAGGTCGTCCCGTTGCATATACATCCTGGCTTTACAGCGTGCGGCGGGCGCGCTCGTAAACTTCCGCGAATCGGCGCGCGATGACGTCGGGAGCGAATTCGCGTGCCCGTTCGGGAACCGTCTGCGACATCTTCGATAGCATGAAGCGATCGGTCCGGAGCGTCTCGATCCGTTTCGCCAACGCGGCGTGGCCGGCCAGCGGAACTAGGAAGCCATCGACGCCTTCGCGAATAATATCCGTTTGCCCGCCGACGTTGGTCGAGATGACGGGCGTACCGAGACTCATCGCCTCGACAAATACCAGCCCAAAACCTTCATGATCGCTCGGCAAACAAAACACGTCCGATCGGCCCAGGTAGCCAGCTTTGTCGGCTTCGCTGACCTGACCGGTGAAGCGAACAACGCTGGCGAGGCCTAATTCACTTGCCATCCTTCGTAATTCGCCTTCCAGCGGCCCCGATCCCATCACGACCAAATAGACGTCGGCGTGGCTCAGCATCTGAATTGCTCGTAGCAATACATCGATCCGCTTTCGTTTCACCAGGCGGCAGAGTGTCGTGATGACGAACTGATCGTCGCGTAGTTGCAGTTCATGACGGCTGCGCGAGTCCGGTTGCACCGGAGGCACCGGCCAGGGAATTTCCGTGATGTCGCGGGCGTGGGGATAGAGAGCACGCACGCGGGTCGTGAGATCTCGCGCGGATGTCGTCACGACGCGCGCATGGCCAACGACGCGCCGCACGCACGCTCGCATGATCCAGTTTCTGTCGGCAGAGAACCTCCGCGAGGGATCGTGGATTTCCGCGCCCACAGTACTGGCGACGTGGGGTACGGTGGTCTTCGTGCGAGCCACAACATAGCCCGAGGGAAACAGAAACTGGGAATTGATGACATCCGGATTGAACTCCGCGACCGCTTTGCGCAGCGCAGCCGGGCCACGTCGCAAGAACGATAGCCAGCCGCGCAAACCAGCGAGCTGTCCGGTGGGCGGCGTAATGCGAAACCGTTGGACGCAGACACCTTGCTCCTCATCCCGCCGCGGCTCGTCGGCCGTCGTCAAAACAAACACCTCATGGCCAACGCGGACGAGTGCCTCGGCCAGATGCTTGGTGGCCACGCCCGAGCCGCCGCCCTGCGGTGGATATTCATGATTCACGAGAAGAATTCGCATGCAAAGCCTCGGTCGAGCGGCGTGATTGACGCCGCGAGCAGAATTGATGACGGTCGGAGTGACCAAACTAATGCCAGATTACTGCAACCCCGCGACTTGCCGCAGACACGCCCCGCGGGCCCAGAGCAAGTTGCACTGCTGTTTGGCTGGACAGCGCCTGCGGAGTTCATCTTGGCTGAGGTTGCTCAATCGTTGCCTTTGTTCGTCAATCAGATACGCCACAAACCGCCGCTCGTACAAATGGTTGACGAGTTCCAAGGGATCGTGTCCTGAACGCCGAATCCCATCCGGCCAGAATTCAGCGACAATCGCGAGATCGAAGTTGTCGCTCAGCAGGCGTTGCATCCCCAGCAGTGCCAGAAGCTCCGCGCCCTGAATGTCCACTTTTATGAGATCAACGGAGACTTTGGGATCGATCGCCTCGTCGAGCGTCCGCAGCGGCACGTCGATCGCCGTGCGGCCGTCGTTGCTTTCGGTCACGATGCGATGGTCTCCGAGATTGTCCTCGCAGAGGTACAACTTGCAGCTACCGGACTCGGCTCCGATCGCCCATTCCTGGGCGGTGACTCGATCTTTGAAGTTGTTTAGCGCGATATTACGTTGCAATAATTCAAAGTTTCGAGGTCCGGGTTCAAACGCATGCACGCGGCCAGTCGCACCAACGGCTTGCGCGGCGATCACGCTGTACAAGCCGATATTGGCCCCGATATCGACGAAGCAGGCGCCGGGCCGCAACAACCGTTGGACGATCGAGACCTCAAACGGTTCGTAACACCCGCGTGTCAACAGGAATGAAGCGATGCCCTGGTCGCGAGGGTCGAGCCAAAGCCGGTTTCCCGAGATTTGAATCTGGGTCAGATCCCGCGGGCGGCTCCATGCATAAACGCGGTAGTAGAGCCGTTTGGCAAGCGAGAAGTGAATAAGTGGAGTGTGTTTGAAGAGCCCATAGGCCAATCCCAACAGTCGCAGCATCGCGTGTTTCATGGGAAGACTTTCTGAAAGATCGTGGCCCGTCGCGGGCTGCTACCCCGTCCGTTTGTCAATCATATCGGCCAGCAGCGAGAACATGGCTAACTGCGTTGCCGCCACCAATAGCAGCAGCGTGCGTTCGTTGAGGTTTCCGTTGATGACATCCTGCGTCAGCGTGACCAGAAAGCCGATAAAGAAAACGGTTGCCACGGGCAGAAAAACTCGCAGCGGCGCAAAGTACATACCGGTGCGGAGGATGAGTTGCACGAACCCCAATGTATCGCGAATGGGCCGGATTTTGCTGCGGCCAATCCGCGGATGGTATTCAATCGGCTCGTAATGCACCAAGTATCCGTTCGTTAACATCGCTAGCGTAATCGTTGTTGTGAAACTGAACCCGCTGGGCAGAATGTTGACGAAACGTTCGGCGACCGATTTTCGGAACACGCGCAATCCGCTGTTCAGATCGGGAATCGGACTGCGGGCCATCCACTCGGCAAAGCGCGCCAAACACCATTTCGGAATCAGCCGCAGTGGCGAATGTTGCGAGCTTTTAGTGCGTGCTCCGACTACCATATCGGCACGTTGTGCAAGTCGCACCAGTTCGGGAATCCGTTCCAGTGGATAAGTCCCGTCTGCATCGACGATCACGATTAACTCGTGCCGCGAGTGGCGGATGCCGGTCTTTAAGCTCGCGCCGTAGCCACGGTTGGCGTGGTGTTCGACGAGTCTTATGTCGTCGCGGTCGCGTAATCTTGCCGCCGTCCCGTCGGCCGAACCGTCATTGACCACGATCACTTCATAATCCAACTCAGCATCGCGCAGGCCAGCCGATAGACGATCGAGGGTCTCCTCGATGGCGGCTTCTTCATTGTAGGCCGGGATAATTACCGTAAAGGGTGGCAGCTCGGCCGTGATTCGCTCGTCCATGAGATCGAGACTCGGATCTAGGGTGTCTGTCGGCACAGTCATTAACCAATTATGCTTGCAACGATCAAGGTTCGCTATCGGCTCGGCCGCTGGTGACACGGCGATGCGGGATCACTCGTGGCGGCTGGGCATCCGCTTCCAACAACCAAATCTGACGGTCGTGAAAGTACTCCAGCAGTTGGGCATTGC
>Ga0326597_10007131_pt1 | contig 15245 bp, 14 predicted proteins | sample RVTome_12_FD_203789 | JGI IMG/M metagenome (GOLD analysis project Ga0326597, IMG submission 203789) | Soil microbial communities from uranium-contaminated site in the Upper Colorado River Basin, Wyoming, United States - RVT100D185 | ecosystem: Environmental > Terrestrial > Soil > Contaminated >... | reverse complement strand
CAATGGCCGCGGCGGACACATGCGACAGACGATGTAGGCTTCGTTTGGACACGGATGACCTCCTGCTCGGTTGTTTTCCGACTACCGGTGTCTGTTCGGGCACCGGGCGCCCGGCTCGATACGGCCTCAGGGTGTACCGCACATCGGCGTGGCGCGCAAGCGCGCGCAAACGGCTTTCGAACGCGAATCAGGTCTCGCCGAGCAGACCGGCCCGGCGCGAATCTCAGCCTGCGCCCTGCGCCAGCCGCCGCGCGAACTCCTCGCTGCTGACCGGGCGCCCGAGCAGGTAGCCCTGCCCCATGTCGCAGTCCAGCTCCCGCAGCGCGGCGAGCGAGCGCTCGTCCTCCACGCCCTCGGCGGTGACCTTGAGCCCGAAGCTGCGCGCGAGCTGGACGATGGCTTGAACGATCAATCGGTCGTCGCGGCCGCCGCCCATCGCGCAGATGAACTGCCGGTCGATCTTGAGCTCGGAGACGGGCAGCCGGCGCAGATAGGCGAGCGAGGAGAATCCGCTGCCGAAATCATCGATGGACAGGGAGATCCCCAGCCCGCGCAGCCGGTACAGTGTTTCGATGACGCGCGGGCGATCGTCCATCACCGCGGTCTCGGTGATCTCCAGCGACAAACGCTGCGGCGGAACACGCCACGTCTCGAGCGCGCGCTGCACCAGTTCCGGCAGATCGGGGTCCTGAAGGTTGCGCGTCGAGAGGTTCACGGCGACATCCACCCCGATCCCCGCCGCGCTCCAGCCCGCGCAGTTGCGCAGCGCCACGTTCAGCGCCCAGATGGTGAGCGGGTGAATCACCTCGCTGTGCTCGATGATGGGAATGAACCGGTCGGGTTCGATGAGCCCGAGCTCCGGGTGAGGCCAGCGCACCAGCGCCTCGGCCCCGCACACGACGCCCGAGCGCAGGTCCACCTTGGGCTGAAACAGCAGCTCCAGCAGGTTGTCCTCGATCGCCCGGCGCAGCTCGCGCTCATAGGCGAAGTGGGCTCCCGGCGCCGACCCCGCCTGCTCATCGGCCACTTCCATGCCGCTGTGCCGGCGCTTCGCTTCGAACAGGGCGCCTTCGGCGAGCCGCAACAGGTCATCGGCCGCGCATTTGTGCTCCGTCAGCAACGCGATGCCAAGCGACACGCTTAGCGAGAGCCCGCCCTTGGGGTCGAACGGCGTGTCCAGCTCCTCCATGATCCGCTGGCCCGCCAGCACGGCGTGGTCCTTGCTCAGGATGCCGGGCAGCACGAGCGCGAACTCGTCGCTGCCGATGCGCGCCACCGTGTCGGCCGGTCGGGCGACCGCCGCGATGCGCCGGGCCACGTGACGCAGCACCTCGTCGCCCACGGTGTGGCCGACGCTGAAGTTGACGTCCCTGAACTGGTCGACGTCCGCCACGATGAGCGCCAGGCGGCTGCCGCCTGATCGCGCGGCGTCGATCTCGCCGCCCAGCCGCTCCAGGAATGCCGCGCGGCTGTGCACGCCGGTCAGGGCGTCCAGGTGCGGCAATGCGGGATCGCGAGATGTCGACATGGCACGTGTGGACGCCGCGGGCGTTGCCTCAGGCGACGAAGAACTCCGCGGGATCGATGCCGTACTCGCGCGGATCGACCACCGCCGACACGCGCCACGGGCGCGCATCGTCGCCGGACTCCATCTCCGCGAGGTCGACGGTGGGCGGGTCGCCCATGCGTCCGCGCTCGGCGTCGTGCACGACCATGACCCTGGGCTTGAGCTGGTGGACGCGGTTGCGGGCCACCACCACGCCCACATCCCCCGTGTTCAGGCGCACGAAAGTGCCGATGGGAAAGATGCCCACGCAGTGAATGAAGTGCTCGACGATGGCGCCGGGAAATTCGCGGTAGCGCATTTCGTAGATGCGGCTCAACGCCTCGAAGGAGGTCATGCGCGCGCGCTGCGGCCGGTCGCTGACCATGGCGTCGTACACGTCGACGATCCCCGCGATGGTGGCGAGAAAACTGATCTGGTCACCCTTGATGCCGCGGGGATAGCCGCTGCCGTCGTAGCGCTCGTGGTGGGACGCGATGATCTTCAGTGCCCGTTTCGGAAAGTGCGGATGCTGCTTCAGCAACTCGACCGAGTAGGCGACGTGGCGCCGGGCCACGGTGAGCTCCGCATCGGTGAGGTTTCCGGGCTTGTCGAGCAGCGCCGCCGGCACCTCGAGCTTTCCGATGTCCTGCAACAGGGTTGCCAGACCCAGCCGTTCCATGTCGTCGCGCGGCAGCCCGAGATGGCGTCCGAACGTCAGCGCGAGCACGCACACCGCGATGGAATGCGAATAGGTGTAGCGGTCCTTTTCCTTGAGCCTGGTCAGCCACCCGAGCGCATCGGGGTTTCGAATGACGCTCTCGACCAGCGAGCCCACCACCAGGCGCAGCGGCGCGGTATCCATCTCCCTGCCCGCCTGGACGTCGCTGATGATCTTGGTGAAGGTCTGGCGGGTGTCGCTGAGGACCGCGCGCGCGGCGACCATCTCCTCGTCGACCGTGTTGACCTCGGGATAGGCGGGATCGAGGCGGTTCGCCGGCGAGATAGGCGGCAGCTGATCGGGGCCGAATCCGGCGTCCCGGAGATCGTCCGGCAGGTAGCGGGCGGCGTCCTTGCCGAGAGAGGGGTCGATGTAGACGTACGTGCACAACCCCTTGACCTGCTCCAGCTCGTCGACCGTGCGCAGCCTGAAGCCCTGAAGATGAAAGGGCATCTCGAACGGCGCTTCACGCCAGGGCCGGTCGAGCTCGACCACGTACATCCCCAACGTAAGGTGCTGGATGGCGACCTTTTTCTTCATTTGTCCGCGCGCTGTCGCGACGCCCGGATGGGAACCGGCTCGGCGAATAGCCGCATCATGCGATGCGCCGCGCTCCCTGCATCGGCCGCGCCGGACATGGACCGACGCGCCGGGGAACACGGCCGCTGAGGTCAGCCCACCCCGTAGTCCGGTGATTCTGTCACGGGCGCGACAACGTGCCAACTGCGCGCGCGGCCCGCGTGCCGCCGGGCTAGGAGGGCGGGTCGACCCGGTCCCTGTCGTCCGCGGCACAATCCCCGCGCGCCGCGCCCGGGGCATCGGCCTTCCGATCCCCTGCGCCGCGCTGTGCGGCGGGGCGATCGTCGTCCATCAATATGCGGTGCGCCGGGCCCTCGAGGTCGTCGAACTGGCCGGAACGCACCGCCCACAACAACACCCAGACGATGACGCCAACCAGCACCACCGACAGAGGAATGAGCAGGTAGACGATTTCCATTATTCAGGCGGCGCGCGATCTCCGCGCCTCGGCGGCCGGGCGCGGCGCCTCGCGGCCGGCACGGCGCTCGAGCAGGCGCAGGGCGTTCGCCACGACGAGCAGCGAGCTCAGGGACATTCCGATGGCCGCCATCCAGGGCGCAATCCATCCAGCGGCGGCGGCCGGAAGCGCCAGCAGATTGTAGGTGACCGCCCAGGACAGGTTCTGTGCGATCACCCGAAGGGCGCGCCGCGCGACGCGCACCGCGTGGACGAGATTCTCGAGGCGGCCGCTCATCAGCACCATGTCCGCGCTGGCGGCGGCCACCTGGGTACCGCTGCCCATGGCCACCGACACCTGCGCCCGGGCCAGGACCGGCGCATCGTTGATCCCGTCGCCGATCATTGCCACTACCGCGCCGGCGTCCTGAAGTACGCGGATACGCTCGAGCTTGTCCTGAGGCTTGAGCTCCCAGGCGATTTCGTCGATGCCGACGTCCTCGGCCACGCGCCGCGCCGCGGCCTCATGGTCCCCGGTGAGCAGCATCACAATGCGCCCGTCGCCGCGCAAGGCCTCCACCATCGCGCGCGCCCCGGGCCGGACGGTGTCCTCCAGCACGAACGCCGCGTGCAGCGCGTCGGTCGAACCCAGCACCACCACGGTGCGGCCCCCTTCGCGCAGCCCGGCGAGTGTCCGCGCATCGGGCACGTGGCCCGTTCGCCGGGCCACGAACGCGGGCGTGCCGATCACCATGCGGCGCCCGGCAACGCGGCCCTCGACGCCGGCGCCCGGGCTGTTGGTCACGTCGGTGGCGGGCGCCGCGGCGGCCGGCGCGGCGTCGCACAACGCTCGCGCGATGGGATGCTCGGACGCCGACTCCAGCGCGGCGGCCGCGCCGATCCAGCGCGCGGCGGGCGCGCCGTCCAGCGCAACGACCTGCGCCAGGCGAAGCCGCCCGAAGGTCAGGGTGCCGGTCTTGTCGAACACGAAGTGGGTCGCGCGGGCCAGTGTCTCGAGCGCGTGACCGCGCGTGGTGAGCAGGCCCAGGCGCGTGAGCCGCCCGGCGGCGGCCGTGATGGCCGCCGGCGTGGCCAGCGACAGGGCACAGGGGCAGGTCACCACCAGTACCGAGATCACCACTTCCAGCCACCGTTGCGGCGCGGCGTTGATCCAGTACACCGCGACGCACGCGGCCAGGATCAGCACCGCCGCCACGAACCAGCCCGCCGCGCGGTCGGCCAGCTGCGCCACCGCCGGCTTCTCGGCGAGTGCCCGGTCGAGCAGCCGGAGAATCGATGACAGCACCGTGGCCTCGCCGGTGCGTTCGACGCGCACGGTGATGGGGCTCTCCCGATTGACGCTGGCCCCGATCACCGGATCGCCGGGATGCTTGTCCACCGGAAGGCTCTCACCGGACAACAGCGCCTCGTCGACGCTCGAGCCGCCGGCCTCCACCACGCCGTCGGCCGGAACCGTCTCGCCGGGGCGCACCAGCACCCGGTCTCCGGGCGCCAGCTCCGCGACGGGCACCACCTGCTCGGCGCCTCCCTTTTCAATCCGCGTCGCCATGGCGGGCACGAGCTGCACCAGGGCCTCGGTCGCCTCCATCGACCGTTTGCGCCCCGCCAGCTCGAGGTAGCGAGCCGCCAGCAGAAAGAAGACGAACATCGCCACCGAGTCGAAATAGACCTCGCCGCCGCCGGTCACGGTTGCCGCCGTGCTGGCGACGAAGGCGATGCCGATGCCCAACGACACCGGCACGTCCATGCCCACGGCGCGACGGCGCAGGTCGCGCCAGGCGCCCTGGAAGAATGGGCGCGCGGCATACAGGATGATGGGCAGGGTCAGGATCAGTCCGGTCCAGCGGAAGAAGTCCCGGTAGCCGGCTTCGATGCCGTACCAGTCGCCGGCGTACAGGGCGACGGAAAGGATCATGACCTGCATGCCGAAAGCGCCGGCCACGCCGAGGCGGCGGAGCTGGCGGCGCCGCTCGGCCTCCAGCAGGGATTGCTGCCGCGACGGATCGTAGGGGTGCGCGAGATAGCCGATATCGGCGACCGCCTTGAGGATGTCGCTCAGCCGAATCCGCGACGGGTCCCAGCGCACGCGCGCCCTGTGCGTGGCATAGTTTATGTGGGCGCTGAGCACGCCGGGCAGGCGGGCGAGGTGCTGCTCGTTGAGCCACATGCAGGCGGCACAGACGATGCCCTCGATGATCAGCGAGGCCTCCCGCGTATCGCCGTCGCCGGTCACAAAGCTGCGCTGCACGGCCGGATTGTCGTAGACCTGCGCCTGGCGCAGAAACTCGGGAACCACGTCCCGCGCGGTGAGCGGCTGGTCGGTGCGGTAGCGATAGAAATCCGCCAACCCGCCCTCGGTGATGGCCCTGGCCACCGCCTGGCATCCGCCGCAGCACATGGCCCGCCGCGCGCCGTCTATCTCCACCGGAAAATCGGCATGCGGCGGAACGGGCAGGCCGCAGTGAAAGCACGGCTCGCGCGTGCCGGCGGACGGCGCCTTGGCGGGAGAAGTCATGATGTGGAGATCGAGAGCCGGTTGACCGGCTTTGGGCAAGACACTGCTAGAATATCGGTGAGCCGCCCCGGCGGTCCAGGAGCTTTTCCCCAGGAACTCCAACCCTGATCATGAACCAGGAAACCAAGGCAGAGGTCATCGACCTGTCCGCGCTGCAGGTCGCCTGCCGCGACTGCACGCTGTTTCAGCTCTGCCTGCCCATCGGGCTCGGCGAGGCGGATCTCGCGCGGCTCGAGCGGATCATCAAGACCAAGCGCTACGCGCGGCGGGGTGACTACATCTTCCGCCGCGGCGAGGGCTTTCGCGCGATCTACGCGGTCAAGGCCGGCTCAGTCAAGACGGTAACCATTGCCGAGGACGGCCGCGAGCAGGTAACCGGCTTCCACCTGCCCGGCGAGCTGTTCGGCCTGGACGCGATCGCGGGCGGTTCGCACTGCGCCTCCGCGCGCGCGCTGGAACGCACTACGCTTTGCGAGATCCCCTTCGACTCCCTGGAGGATTTCGGGGAAGAGGTGCCCGCCATCCTGCGCCAGATGCTGCGGATCATGAGCCGGGAGATTCAGCGCGATCACACGCTCGCGCATCTCGCCAACCGCAGCGCCGAGGAGCGCCTTGCGGCGTTTCTCATCAGCATATCGAACCGCTATCGCGAGCGCGGCTTCTCCGGCAGCGAATTCCATCTGACCATGTCGCGAAGCGATATCGGCAACTACCTCGGCCTCGCCGTGGAAACGGTTTCGCGGCTGTTCACCCGCTTTCAGCACGAGGGACTGCTCGCCGCCCGTTCCAAGCACATCCAGCTTCTGGACGTGGACGGGTTGCAGGGCATCGCCGGGGAAGCAGTATGCGTCCGCGGCGCCTCGCGCTGAGCGCTGTCACGCGTTTCGTTGATTCAGGTCATTTTTCGCCCGGCTGGGCGCCCGTAAATTAGGTCCTCGAAGCATCGCAGCACGGGCCGATCGGCCCGCACGTTCGCGCCGTTCACCTTTCGAGGAGCACACCATTATGCTGGCATCCCGTATCGTCCGCGCACTTTCCGTGCTCGGCGCCCTTTTCCTGGCCGTGGCGGGCGCGTCCGCCTTCGCGCACGACGCCGGCGATTTCTTCGTCCGCGCGCGCGTCATCGATATCGCGCCCAACGACGACAGCGGCGCCGTCGTCATCGCGGGCTCGCCCGTCGGCGGCTCCGGCGTGAGCGTCGACGAGGGATGGACGCTGGACATCGATCTGAACTACATGCTCTCGGCCAACTGGGGCGTCGAGCTGCTGCTCGACCTGAGCTCCAGGCACACGGTCGCGGCCACCGGCAGCCTCGCCTCCCTCGGCGAGATCCTGGAGCTGCGCACCCTGCCGCCGGCGCTGCTGCTCCAGTATCACTTCAACCCGGCCGGACAGTTCCAGCCCTATGCGGGGCTCGGCCTGAACTACACCTATTTCTTCGACATCGACGCGAGCGATTCCCTGAAGGCCGCTCTGGGAGGCGTCTCCGACGCCGACCTGGACGGCTCCTTCGGCCTCGCCGCCCAGGTGGGCGCCGACTTCATGCTGGGCAACGGCTGGTTCCTGAACCTGGATCTCAAGCACATCCGGATCGACACCCAGGCCGACATCGCCTCCGGCGCCGGAACGGTGACCGTGGACGTGGACGTCAACCCCTGGGTGTACGGCATCGGCCTCGGCCGCAGCTTCTAGGGCCGGGCCGGACGAACGGCCGCCGCCCGCCGGGCGGCGCGCCCCCGCCTCACGGCGCCCCCCGGGGGCACCGCGGAGTTATCGCGTGCCGGAAACATTGACGCAGATCAAAGTCCGCTGGCGGCAGGTCGCGAATAATCGCCAAGCTGAGCGTAAGCGGATATTATTTTAGAATTAAATAATATACTGAATTACTAGGTTTTTCATTGTGTTACTGCGTTTCCCGGGGCGCAGGGGCCGAAAGCGTTTCTAATCGTCGAACAGGGGGCACACCATGGTTCTGAATCACGTCTGGGGGCTGTTCATGCAGCCGCGGGAGGAATGGCAGGCGATTCGCGACGAACGCTGCTCGGCTGGGAAGTGCTTCTGCTCCCACGTGCTCATTCTGGCCGCCATCCCGGTGATCTGCGGCTTCATCGGCACCACCCAGGTGGGGTGGGAGATCGGGGGGCGCGAGGCCATCAAGCTCACCACCGCCAGCGCGCTCAAGATCTCGCTCGTCTACTACATTACCATCCTGGTGGCGGTATTCACCATCGGCAAGCTCATCCACTGGATGGGAGAGACCTACGGCACCCGTCCACCCCTCGCCCAGTGCATCGCCCTGGCGGCCTATACCGCCACGCCGCTGTTCCTGGTCGGCATCATGCAGATCTATCCTGTGCTGTGGCTGAACCTGCTGGTCGGCCTGCCGGCCCTGGCCTATTCCGTCTACCTGCTGTACACAGGCGTCCCCGTAATGATGGAGATCTCCGAAGAACGCGGCTTCCTGTTCTCCAGCGCCGTGCTCGCCGTCGGCCTGGTGACCCTTGTCGCGGTGCTTGCCGCCACCGTGATCATGTGGAGCGCCGGCTTCGGGCCGGTGTTCACCAGTTGACCCCGGAGATCGGGCCGGTGTCCGCCCGCGCGGCCGATATGCAGCGCGCTTAGCTCGTCAATTCAAGCAAACCCGGAGAGGCATATGGCCACTCAAGAAACCTACAACTACAAGGTCATCCGCCAGTTCGCGGTCATGACGATCATCTGGGGCATCGTCGGCATGCTGGTGGGCGTGTACATCGCCGCCGAGATGGCCTGGCCGGTGCTCAACTTCGACCTGCCCTGGCTGACGTTCGGCCGGCTGCGCGCGCTGCACACCAACGCCGTGATCTTCGCCTTCGGCGGGTCCGCGCTGTTCGCAACGTCTTACTACGTCGTGCAGCGCACCTGTCATACGCGCCTGTTCGCGCCGGGGCTGGCGGCGTTCACGTTCTGGGGCTGGACCGCCATCATCGTGCTCGCGGCCATCACCCTTCCGCTCGGCTACACGACCTCCAAGGAGTACGCCGAGCTCGAGTGGCCCATCGACATCCTGATCGCCCTGGTGTGGATCGCCTACGCCGTCGTGTTCTTCGGGACCATCGCCAAGCGAAAGGTCGAGCACATCTACGTGGCCAACTGGTTCTACGGCGCGTTCATCATCACCATCGCGGTGCTGCACATCGTCAACAGCGCCGAAATCCCGGTTTCCATGATGAAGTCCTACTCGGCGTACGCCGGCGTGCAGGACGCCATGATCCAGTGGTGGTACGGCCACAACGCCGTGGGCTTCTTTCTGACCGCCGGGTTTCTCGGGATGATGTACTACTTCATTCCCAAGCAGGCCAACCGCCCGGTTTACTCCTACCGCCTGTCCGTGGTGCACTTCTGGGCGCTGATCTTCACGTATATGTGGGCCGGTCCTCACCACCTGCACTACACGGCCCTGCCCGACTGGGCGCAGTCGATCGGGATGGTGTTCTCGCTGATCCTGCTGGCCCCGAGCTGGGGCGGCATGATCAACGGCATCATGACCCTGTCCGGGGCCTGGGAGAAGCTGCGTACCGACCCGGTGCTGCGCTTCCTGATCGTCTCGGTGTCCTTCTACGGCATGTCGACCTTCGAAGGGCCGATGATGTCCATCAAGACGGTCAACGCCCTGTCCCATTACACCGACTGGACCATCGGCCACGTGCACTCGGGCGCGCTGGGCTGGGTGGCGCTGGTGTCCATCGGCTCGCTCTACTACCTGATCCCGCGCCTGTTCGACCGCGAGGTCTACAGCGTCAAGCTCATCGAGGTGCACTTCTGGATCGCCACGGTGGGCATCGTGCTCTACATCACCTCGATGTGGGTGGCTGGCATCATGCAGGGCCTGATGTGGCGCGCGGTGAACGCCGACGGAACTCTGACATACAGCTTCGTCGAGACGGTCGCGGCGATGCATCCTTTCTACATCGTCCGCTTCCTGGGCGGCGTGCTGTTCCTCACCGGCATGCTGGTTATGGCTTACAACATCTACCGCACCATCGTGGGTGCCAAGCCCGTCGAGGCGGTGATTCCCGCCCCGGCGCACTGACCAGGAGGCTCGCAAATGGCAACTGCTCACGACAAAGTCGAGAAGAACATCGGGCTGCTCATCATTCTGATCATCATCGTGATCAGCTTCGGCGGCCTGGTCGAGATCGTCCCCCTGTTCTTCATGAAATCCACCACCGAGCCGGTGGAGGGACTCAAGCCCTACTCCGCGCTCCAGCTCGCCGGGCGCGATATCTACATCCGGGAGTCGTGCAACGCGTGTCATTCCCAGATGATCCGGCCGTTCCGTGCCGAAACCGAGCGCTACGGCCACTACTCGGTGGCTGGTGAGTTCGTCTACGACCGGCCGTTCCTGTGGGGCTCCAAGCGCACCGGACCCGACCTTCACCGCGTCGGCGGGCGCTACAGCGACGAGTGGCACCGGGTGCACATGACCAACCCGCGTGACGTGGTGCCGGAATCGATCATGCCGGGCTACCCGTGGCTGGCCGACACCCCAGTGGATGCAGACACGATCCAGACCAAGATGGAGCGCCTCAGGCTGATCGGCCATCCCTACACGGACGAGGAAATCGCCAAGGCGCCAGACGAGCTCAAGGGCAAGACCGAGCTCGACGCCCTGATCGCGCACCTGCAGGGACTGGGCACCAGCATCAAGACCCGCCGCTGACCGGACATGGAGCTCGTTCACGGAATCTGGACGCTGGTGCTGCTGATAATCTTCATCGGCATCGTCGCGTGGGCCTACAGCAGCAGGCGTAAGAGCCGCTTCGACGAGGCCGCGCGCCTGCCGCTCGAGGACAACGACGCGCCGACCTCGTCTTTCCGGGAGAAGAACAATGGCTGACTTCACGAGCAACTTCTGGCCTTGGTACATCGCGGTCATCGTCATCGCGAGCCTGGCCTACTGCGTGATCCTTATCGTCTGGATGACCGAGAAGCGGTCTGCGGACGCCGAACCCAAGACCATGGGACACGTGTGGGACGGGAACCTGGCGGAGTACAACAACCCGTTGCCGGGGTGGTGGCTGAAGCTGTTCTACATCACGATCTTCTTCGGCGTGCTGTATCTCATCCTCTACCCGGGACTGGGGATCTTCAGCGGCGTGCTGGGCTGGAGCGACACCGAGCAGTACGAGCGCGAGATGGCCGCCGCCCAGGAGCGCTACGGGCCCCTGTACGCGAAGTACGGCAACACCGCCCTGGCTACGCTCGCCGCGGATCCCGAGGCGACGAAGACGGCGGGACGGCTGTTCGCGACCTACTGCACCCAGTGCCACGGGTCCGACGCGCGCGGCGCGACCGGCTTCCCCAACCTGCGCGACGCCGAATGGCTCTACGGCGGCGAGCCCGAAAACATCAAGACGACCATCATGAACGGGCGCCGTGGCGCCATGCCGGCCTGGCAGGCGGCGCTGGGCGACGACGGCGTGCGCAACGTCACCGCCTACGTGCTGAGCCTCGCCGGGCGCAATGCCGAGGCGGGCGACGCCGCCGCAGGCAAGGAGAAGTTCATGCAGCTCTGCGTGGCCTGCCACGGCGCCGACGGTACCGGCAATCCCGCACTGGGCGCACCCAACCTGACCAACGGCATCTGGCTGTACGGGGGCTCGCCGCGCGCGATCGCCGCCAGCATCGCGAACGGCCGCAGCGGCCTCATGCCCCCGCACAAGGAGTTCCTCGGCGAGGACAAGGTGCATCTGTTGGCGGCTTATGTGTACAGTCTCTCTGCCGAGGGGAATTAGGGTCGAGGACTGAGTCGCCAAGACCCGGGGGCCGGGTCGCGCACCGGGCGCTGGTACTGCGTGAATAGAGTTCCGAGGGGCGAGGTCCGAGGTCCGAGTCGCGCCCGACGCGGGACACTCGTACTGCGTGAATAGAGTTCCGAGGGGCGAGGTCCGAGGTCCGAGTGACCCGCAGGGACGCTCGTACCGGGTGCTGGGTACTGCGTACTGCGTACTGCGTGCTGGGTGCTGGGTGCTGCGTGAACGGCGGGCGAACGCATGGCAGCGGCGCGGGGCGGGTCCGGTCGGCGTCAAGAAGACGGGGACGAGGGACGGAGCAAAGGGACGAAAATCTGTGCGCGCTTCGCGCTCTGCGCGCGCCTCGCACCTCGGCCCTCGCTGCTCGTACCTCGCGAGGCGAACGCCGAGCGCTGGCCGACGTGATTCGAGCGCGCCAAGGATGGCGCGGGAGATTGAGCCGGGCGGATCCGGCCCGCGGCGCCTCGCAAAGGGCTGAGGACTGATGAGTGGGCGGAAAGGACTGAGGAATGAATGGATGTTTCATTAACCGCTAGCCGTGCGCTTCGGCCACTGACGCACCCCGGATCACGAACCACCAGCCACTAGCTGCTTGTCACTGACCCATGAACGACACCCCCAGGATCCAGCGCATCATCGCCATTCTCTGGCCATCGTTCATCATGGCCGGCGTGGCGACCGTGCTGTTCTTCACGGCCTTCGACCCGGCGGTCATGCTGCTCGACACGCGGTTTGCCGACGTCAGCCGGCTGGGGGCGTACACTGTCGGTTTCTTCCTGTTCTGGCTGCTCACGGCCTCGTCCTGCCTGTTGACCTGCTACTTCCAGCGGCCCTGCGCGCCCCGGCAGTCTCCCGGCAACGCGCCCTGAGGCGCAGCCGAACCCGCACGCGCGGCGGGGCCGCGCGGTGACCAGGTCACAGACCGCCACGGCGGTGCGCGCCACAAACGCCGAGCCGTATCCCGACCCATGAACAAGGCCACCCCCATGCAGAACACGCCGCGCGGCGGCGCCGGCGACAACCCCCCGTCCCTGTACGCCAGGCGCGAGAAGATCTACCCACGCGAGGTACACGGGATCTTCGCGATGTGGCGGACCATCGGCGTCTTCGTGCTGCTGGGCATCTATTACGGACTGCCGTGGCTGCAGTGGGGAGGCCGCCAGGCGGTGCTGCTCGACCTGCCCGAGCGCAAGTTCTACGTGTTCGGGATCACGTTCTGGCCGCAGGACTTCTTCTACCTGACCCTGCTGTTGATCGTCGCCGCGCTGACACTGTTCTTCTTCACGTCGCTGGCCGGCCGGCTATGGTGCGGCTACGCCTGTCCGCAGACGGTGTGGACCGAGGTGTTCCTGTGGATGGAGCGCAAGATCGAGGGCGACCGGCCCAGGCAGATGCGGCTGGACAAGGCGCCCTGGAGCGGCCGCAAGCTTCTGGTCAAGGGCGCCAAGCACGCGGTGTGGGTGCTGTTCGCCGCCTACACGGGTTTTACCTTCGTCGGCTACTTCACGCCGATCACCGGCCTGCTGGAGAAGGTCGCGATCTTGAATCTCGGACCGTGGGAGACGTTCTGGATCATCTTCTACAGCCTGGCGACCTACGGAAATGCCGGCTGGCTGCGCGAGCAGGTGTGCATCTACATGTGCCCCTATGCGCGCTTTCAGAGCGCCATGTTCGACAAGGACACCCTGGTCATCTCCTACGACGAGGGCAGGGGCGAGCCACGCGGTTCGCGCAAGAAGGGGGTCGATCCGCGCAGCAAGGGGCTCGGCGATTGCATCGACTGCACGATGTGCGTGCAGGTCTGCCCCACCGGCATCGACATCCGCCAAGGCCTGCAGTACCAGTGCATCGCCTGCGCCGCCTGCGTCGACGTGTGCAACCAGGTGATGGACCAGATGGGCTACCCCAAGGGCCTGATCCGGTATACCACGGACAACGCCGTTCACGGCAAGTCCACGCACGTGGTGCGGCCCAGGGTGATCGTCTACGCCACGATCCTGATGTCAGTCATGGCCAGTCTCGCCTACGCGATCTCTCAGCGCATCCCTCTCGAGCTGGACGTGATCCGCGACCGCAATATCCTGTTCCGGGAAACCAACGAGGGACGGGTCGAGAACGTGTACACGCTCAAGATCCTCAACATGGACACGACCGCACACGAGTACGATCTGAGGGTATCGGGGATCGAAGGGCTGCGCCTGCACCTCGACCAGGAACGCATCGGGCTCGCCGCCGGCGAGGTGCGGGATCTGGTGGTGCGCCTGAGCGCCGATCCGTACGATCTCGCGCAGCGCAGCACCGAGGTGCTCTTCTCGCTGCAGGCCGTCGACGACCCGGGACTGCGCACCGAGGAAGACGCCCGCTTCCTCGGCCCGCGGCCGGCGGGGAACTGAGCCGGTGCGCTGATACACTGGGCGCCCCACCATGAACGATATCCGAGCCGTAATGAACCAAAGCGACCTGAACGCGGCCTCCAAGCCCTGGTATCGGCATCCCTATGTGTGGATGCTGATCGCGATCCCCCTGTGCGCCGTGATCGGCGGAATCGTCATGCTGCGCCTGGCCATCGTCACCAGCGACGGCCTGGTGGTCGACGACTACTACCAGCGCGGCAAGGAGATCAACCAGGTCCTGGAACGCGACCGCCGCGCGGCGGCGATGGGGGTGGAGGGCATCGTGGAGCTGGACCACGCCCGCGACCGGGTGCGCCTGCGTCTGAGCGGCGGGGAGGGGTTCAGCCCGCCCACCGAGGTCGAACTCGCCATTCTTCATCCCACCCGCGCCGGCCGCGACCACCGGGTCGTGCTGTCCGCCGTCGGCGAGAGCAGCTACGAGGGCGCGCTTCCGCTGCTGGAACGCGCCGAGTGGGACCTGCAGATCCAGGCGCAGGACTGGCGCCTGACCGGCACGCTGGAGGTGCCGACCTTCGACACGGTGCACATCGTCGCGCAGCCGGCCGGCTGATCAGCCTTCCCCCGCCGGCGGACCGCGCCGGCCGGCGCCGCGGCCCGAACCCGGCACTCAGTAGCCGGCCTCCGCCGCCATCGCGGCCGTGCGGCGAGCGGAATATCCCCCGCGGAAACAATCCTTTCACTCAGCACCGATACCCCGGCACCACGTGCAAATACTCCATCAAGGCTTCAACTGCCGGCAGGGGCTATCAACCGGGAGTCCACCCTGCAACACGCAATCGCACTCCACTACTGCGCGCCTGCCGGGCCTTTCGTCAAGGTCCGGCTCGGCCCGTCAGCAACCGGTACAGCGCCTCGGCATCCTCGCGCGCCACGACGTTGGCGGTGATGCCGAAATCCCTGGCCAATCCTTCCTGATCGAACAGAAACCGGCGCAGCACGTGCTCCGGATAGCCCGCCAGCGGCAACGCGAACCCGCCGTGCCGTCTCGCACCCATCGCGGTGAGGTGATGGGCGCGCGCACCGGTCCCGCGCAAGTCATGGCAGGCGACGCAGTTGTGACGGTGCGTGAGCACAGCACGCAGATTTGCAGGAAGCGCTGCCAGGGACGCAAGCGGGTCGTCGCCGAGGATCCGGATCCCCTCGGGCGTCACACCCGCGATGGTCTCGCGCAGCCATTCCGGCCGGTCCTTGTCGAAGTAGATGAACGCGCCCAGCGGCCTGGCCATGAGCGGCGGCGGCAGGCCCGGACGCCAGGAATATTCCA
>Ga0326597_10007130_pt1 | contig 15246 bp, 9 predicted proteins | sample RVTome_12_FD_203789 | JGI IMG/M metagenome (GOLD analysis project Ga0326597, IMG submission 203789) | Soil microbial communities from uranium-contaminated site in the Upper Colorado River Basin, Wyoming, United States - RVT100D185 | ecosystem: Environmental > Terrestrial > Soil > Contaminated >... | reverse complement strand
GGCCACTCCATGGGCGCCAACGGGACTTTCCAGAACACCCTCACCGGCTCGACCGCTGGCTTCAGCGCCCAACAGGCGTCAGGCTTCGCCAGGTACTCCTATCCCACCCATGTGAACCCGATCTTCAGCTGCGGGGGCTGCCACGACTCCGGCGGCAGCTCAGGCGGCAGCTCAGGCGGCCTGAACTTCGACGGGACACCCACCCAGGACCGTGCTGTACTCGTCAACGTCCAGCCCTCCTGCGATGCGACCCTCGATTCGCGCTACCGCAGGGTGAGCAACCTCGGAGGGGTCGCGGCGTCGGACACCTTCAGCATCCTGGTGCAGAAGCTGGACCCCAACTTCCCCGGCGTAGGGAGCTGCGGCGCGCACGGGGGAGGAGAGTTCCCCAATGGGGCGACCGAGCTGACGATCCTCCGAGCCTGGATCCGCAACGGCGCCCCCAACAACTAGCCTCCGCGCGCCTCCCGCAGCAGCTCGCCGAACCGGTCCACCGATCCCCTCGTCCGCGGGCGGTCAACCGGCCAACAGAGGCCCCAACCGCCCCCGGATGATGGCTTCGGCCTCGGCCATGATGCGATCGATGAGCTCCCGACAGGTGGGCACGTCGTGGATCAGCCCGGCCACCATGCCGCAACTCCATGCCCCCGCATCCATCTGCCCCTCCTGCAGCACCTTACGTCCCTGCTCGCCCGCGACGAGGTGCCTGATGTCCTCGATGCCCACGTCCTCTCCCTTTTCGCGCTCGATCTCGAGTACGGCCTCCGTCGCCGCATTGCTCAGAACACGCTCGGTGTTGCGGAGGGGACGCATGATGAGCCGGGTCTGGAGCTCGTCGGCCTCGACGAGAGCCCGCTTCACATTGTCGTGAACGGGCGCCTCCTTCGTCGCGATGAAGCGCGTGCCCATGTTGATGCCTTCCGCCCCGAGCGCGAGCGCGGCGACCAAGCTCCGCCCATCGGCCATGCCCCCGGAGGCGATGAAGGGGATGGTGAGCTGCTCGGCCGCTCGGGGCAGCAGGATCATGTTCGGGACGTCGTCCTCTCCCGGATGCCCACCGCACTCGAAGCCATCGACGCTCGCCGCGTCGCAGCCGATCCTCTCGGCCTTCAACGCATGCCGCACGGACGTGCACTTGTGGACGACCTTGATACCGGCGGCCTTGAGCGCCGGCAGGTGGGGCTCCGGATTGCGGCCGGCCGTCTCGACGATCTTCACACCGCTCTCGACGATCACCGCCAGGTACTCCCCGTACGGAATGTCCTTGAAGGTCGGCAGGATGGTGATGTTCACGCCCAAAGGCTTGTCCGTCATCTCACGGCAACGGGCGATTTCCCGCGCGAGGTCCTTGGGCGTCGGCTGCGTGAGCGCGGTGATGATGCCGAGCCCACCCGCCTCGGAGACCGCTGAGGCGAGCTCCGCGTAGCCCACGTAATGCATGCCGCCCTGGACGATGGGATGCTCGATACCGAACAGCTCGGTGATGCGCGTCTTCATGTGTGGCCGCTGTGAGAGGATCGCAGTACCCGCAACCTCGGACTCCAAGACCGTAACTCCAAGCCCCGTGGGGAGTGGCACCGGCCTTGCACCTCGGGAAGCCGCCACGGCTGAGATCGAGTCGAACGGGAGGCGTCAACCATGAGACCGCGTCGCATCAAGATCGCCACGAGTGAGATGGGCCTCGGTGAGCACGACGACGGAGTCGCCCTCCAGGAGAGCCCGTCCGGAACCGCCAGTCGCTTCGGACGTATGCCGATGGCGCTCCGCCATCCCCTGACGATGCTTGGAGCCGTCGTCATCGCTGTTTACGCGCTTCTCGCTGTGATCCTGAACGTACTCGTGGATACGGACGGTGTGCGTGAGTGGCTCGCGCCCAGAGCGTCGGCGGTGTTGAATCGACCCGTCACCCTCGGAGCCACGCGTGTGGCACTCCTGCCCCGCCCGTCGATCCACGTGTCGGACGTCCGAGTCGACAACCTCGTGGACTTCGACGGCCCTGCGCTCGTGTTCGCGGAGCGCGTTCGGCTCGACGTGGCGTGGGTGCCTTTGCTGATCGGCCGTGTCGACGTCCATCGTGTCGCGCTCGATGGCCCTCGCATCTACCTCGCCGTGCAGGAGAACGGGACGTCGAACTTCGGCGATCTCGTGCCCGGCGGGGGCGACCCGACGCAGACGCCGAGCGCACCCGTCAGGCTCGGTGTACGGCGCATCGACGTCTCGGACGCCAGCATCTCCTACTTCGACGCACGCGCCGACCGGTCTCTCACGGTTTCGGGCTTGCGGGGCCGGATGTCGCTCAGACCGGATGGACCTGCCGGATGGCGCGCAGAGCTCACCGCGGACTCCGACTCGCTCCATGTCCGCGCGGTCGCGCTGACCGAGGAGATCTTCCGGCTCGACGGGCCCGAAGCGGCGCTCACGGCCTACGGCGACGGAACGGGGCACGCCATCGACATCATCGATGGATCGTTGGAGCTCGGCGGCGAGACACTGGCGCTTCGGGGCCGGCTCGCCGGGCTGAGGAGTCCCAGCCCGTCCTACGATCTGCAGCTCACGAATAGTGAGATGGACGCCGCGGTCTTCGCCAACGCCTTCCCCACGCGTGCGCGGGCCACGCTCCTCCCGCACCTGGCCGGATCACTCGGCGTCACCCTGCAGGTGACGGGCGCACGCTCGCCGGGGGATCGTGCCCTGGTTCGCGGTTCCGTGAGCCTCGACGGCCTCAGCCTTCGGTTTGGCGACGACGTGCTCGTCGATGGGCTGCGGGGCGTCGTGGGCGTAACGCCCGATACCCTCGTGCTCGACTCTCTTACCGGCACCTTCGCAGACGGGCCGTTCGAGCTGTCCGGAACCGTGGCCCGCACTGACTGGAATGTCGCCCTCGTGGCCCGGGCTCGCCCGGACCTGGACGCCCTGGACCGCCTCGGTCGGATTCCCACCGGCACCACGCTTTCGGGCGACGCGGCTCTGGATCTCTCCTTGGTCGGAAGCCTTCGCGAGCTCGACAGCCTCGACATCGCCGGCGTAGTCGGACTCACGGGAGTTCAGGCGAAGCACCCAAGACTCGGTTTGCCGCTGTATGTGCCGGCGGGGGAGCTGGCCCTCTCCGGACGTGAGGTCCGTTGGTCGGAGCTCGATGTCCTCATCGGCCAGGACGCGGTGGTGACCAGCGGTCGCTTGAGCTATTCCGGGGGTGCCCCCGTCGAGGTGGCCTCGACCCCCGAAATGGACCTCTCGATCCGTGGCGGGCACCTGGACCTGGGCGCCGTCTTTCCGGCCCACGAAGGCGCGCCCGATGTCACCTACGCGCAGGTCGCGTTCGCCCACCTCGGAGGTCGTCGCCTCGAAGCTCGCGCTCAGTCCGCGGTGTCGGGCGACTTCAGCCTCTCTCGGCCGGCGAGCCTTCCGGTGCACGGCACCATCGCCCTCGAGCTCGATACGCTCGAATTTCGGCGATACCACATCGAAGCGCTCACGGCCGAGGTGAATCTCTGGGACTCGGCGGCCGTCGTGAATGCGCCTTCCTTCAGGATCTGGGGAGGAGAGGCCGCAGGATCCCTGCGCCTGGCCGTGGGCAATCTTCGCTACGAACCCTTCTCGCTCTCCCTCGAGGCAATCGACGTGGACGCCGAGGAGTTCCTCGCAGCCACGACGCCGGCCGCCGAAGCGGTGTCGGGCTCGCTCACGCTCAGCCTCACCGTGGAGGGCCTCCTCGACGCGGCACTCCTGCCCGTGGGTCGTGATCTGACGGGCCGAGCACGCCTCGCGATCTCTGACGGTCATGTTCACGACACGGGTCCCAATCTGGTGGTGGCCGACTTCCTCGGCAGCGAGGCGTGGACCGACGTCGCCTTCGACAGCTGGGTCACGGAGCTCGAGATCGTCGACAGACGTCTCGAGATCCAGGAGTCGATGCTGACGGGCGAGGGAGGTCAGGTTGCGCTCGAGGGAAGGATCCACCTCGATGGCTCGCTCGACCTCTCGCTGGGCCTGTCCATTCCCCCGCAGCAGTTGAAGGGCGTATCCCTGCGTCGCACGGGAATCGGCCAGAGTGTTCTGGATCACCTCTCGGCTGCGGGAAGTCCACTCGACCTGGGGTTGCGAATGAGCGGCGTGCTCCGCGCTCCCGTCCTCGAGCCCGACGCCTCGAACGCGGTGGCGCTCGCTCGCTAACAGCACGCCGCCTCGCCGCGGGCGATGCCGACGCGTACTCACTCAGCGCGCGAGCACGTGCTCCCCGATGGTCGTGGCTCTCAGCGACTCGGAGCGTTCCATCACCGCGTCCTTGACCGCTTCGGTCACGGTGTCGATGTCGTAAGCCTTCCCGTCGATCGTGACCATGAGGGGCTCGCGCTTACCGTTGCCCGGCAGCTCGGCAAGCTTCTCTTGGGCGGCGGAAGCCTTTCCGAGTGCGAAGAGCGCCTTCTGGAGCCATCCCGACTCGCCCTGCAGGATCCGTCGCTCCCGAGCAAGCTGTCTCTCTTCCTTTCCAGTCGACATGTCGATCCTACAACCCCCCAGAACCCAAGCCGTTCCGTCTACAGCTCTGCTGTGCACCTAACACGCTCCTTCTGTCGAGGGCGCGGCCATGAGCGATCCAGGAGCACACCGGAGTATGTTGTGGCGATGAGCCGACCGAGCCGAGCCGTCCAGGATGCCTCGATTCATCGAGACCGGGCCCTCACGGTCGCGATCGTGGCCTTGGCCGTCGCTCTGCGCCTTCCGGACCTATCGGGCTGGTGGCCCAACCCGGATGAAGGGATCTACTACGGTGTCGTCACGCGGGACGGCTTCTCGGACGCGTGGGCGGAGGCGATGACCACCGCCCATCCGCCGCTCTACTTCCTGGTCCTGCGAGCGGTCGGCTGGCTGGCGACGGACTTCGCGGTCCTCAGGTCGGTCGCGCTCGTGAGCGCCTGCCTCGCCGTCTACGTCTTCATCCTCGTGGGCCGCGAGATCGGTGGCCCGGGAACCCGGGGTCGGTTGACGGGCCTGCTCGCCGGACTGCTCCTGGCGGTCTCGCCGCGCGCGATCGTGCTGTCCCAGGTCATGCGACCCTACATGCTGTTGGTGCTGCTCCTCGCCTCGTCCCTCCTGTTCCTGCTCCGCTACCTGCGGGCGCCGTCGGCTCGACTCCTGATCGCGCATGGCCTGTGCTCGCTGCTGTCGGCCTTCCTTCACTACAGCTCGGTGTTCGGGTTGGGGGTGTTGGCGGCCGTGGCCGCATCGGAGGGGTTCCGCCGAGGTCTCTCCAGAGGCGAGTGGCTGCGCCTGACGGTGGCGCAGTCGGTTCCGGCGCTCACGCTCCTGGCGCTCTACTTCGTGCACCTGCGCGGCGTCGCCGGAGGCCCGCTCGGGGATCACGCGCTCGACGGGTGGCTCGCAACGTACATGATTCGAGCGCCCATGGACGTGTGGCTCGGGTTCGTGGGCTTCCACTCGATGCTGGCCGGGGACGCCTGGGCCGCACCGGCTGGGCTCTTCACCCTGGGAGCGCTCGTCTTCGCCGCAGGGCGAAGGACCTCGAGCCCGGCCCTTCTCATGACGGCCTCGGGCTTCGGGCTCGCGGCGGCCGGAGCGGCCTTGGGGGTCTATCCCTTCGGGCCCACACGACATACGACCTGGCTGATCGTCTTCGTCGTTCCCACCCTGGCGTGGGCGCTCGCTTCGCTCCTTACCTCCGGGCGTGCCGCGCTCACGCGCGCGGTTCCCCTTCTGGCCGTGGGACTGGTCGGGGCGCGCCTGCTCGCGCCGGTCCTCGATCCCGAATCACGCCCCCGAGAGATCAGCGAGCACGTCCTGCGCGAGCAGGCGCTCGAGGCGATGGCCGAAGTGCTCGACCCCCGGATCGCGCCCAGCGTCGTGCTCATGAGCACGGAGACGTACGAGCTGCTCACGCCGCTCTACACCGTGGAGCGTCAGTCCGCCGATCGCTCGCAGAATGGCGAGCTGCTCCGATTTCGTTGGGGCTCCCGGGACGTGATCGTGCTGCCCAGCCGCGATTTCGTGTCCAGGCCGGAGGAGATCCGCCAGATCAACCACCTCTACACCGCGGCCCGCCTGGCTGAGGTCGAGTTCGGCGTGCGCATGCCTGGCGGGGGCCAACCCGTGCTCGTGCTGTCCGGTGGCTGGCGCTCTCAGGGCATGGAGGACCTCGCCGCCCTCGCTCGCCGGGTCGGCCCTCTGGGGACGACCACCTCCGTGCCCGGTCTGGTCGGGCTCTACCTGGACCTGGACGCCTACGGCCGTGCGCTCGGCGTCCCTGACCTGTAGCGTATGTTTCTGGAGAAGTGACGGGATCGGAGGCCTCGCGACCGGCTCGATCCGCTCCTGCTTACTATTCGGGATGAGGCGCGTACATTGGAGTACGAGCAGATATCGGATGCGTCGGACAGGACCGGAGACACATGGCTGAAAAGTGGGTTTACCTGTTCTCGGAGCTCGAGGAAGCGGAAGCACGCGTGGAGGGCTGGGAGGGTGTCCGCACGCTGCTCGGCGGCAAGGGAGCCAACCTCGCGGAGATGACCCGAATCGGCGTGCCGGTGCCATCGGGCTTCACCGTGACGACGGAAGCCTGCATCGCCTACCTGGCGGCGGACGGGCGCTTTCCGCCCGACATCTGGGAGCAGTCCCTGGTGGCGCTCCGCGACATCGAGAGGGAAACGGGCAAGGAGTTCGGAAACCCTGAGAAACCCCTTCTCGTCTCATGTCGTTCCGGCGCCAAGTTCTCCATGCCCGGCATGATGGACACCATCCTCAACCTCGGCATGAACGACGAGGTCGCCGAGGGCATGGTCGAGCTCACGGGCGACCCACGCTTCGTCTACGACTCCTATCGGCGTCTCATCCAGATGTTCGGTACGGTCGTCCGCGAGATGGAGGACGACGTCTTCGAGAAGGTCATCGAGGGTCGGCGGCTGGAGGCGGGAGTCGCAACCGACCCCGAGCTTGGCGCCGAGGACTGGAAGGCGCTCACGCAGCGCTTCAAGGAGCTGGTCAAGATCCACACCCGCGCCCCGTTCCCGCAGGACCCGGTCGAGCAGCTCAAGGCGGCGACCGAAGCCGTATTCGAGTCGTGGAATACCAGGCGCGCCATGGATTACCGGAACGCGTCCGGCATCCCGCACGACCTGGGGACCGCGGTCAACATCGTGACCATGGTCTTCGGCAACATGGGCGAGACATCCGGAACCGGCGTGGTGATGAGCCGCAACCCCTCGACGGGTGAGCCTGGCCTCGCCGGTGACTTCCTGGTGAATGCGCAGGGCGAGGACGTGGTCGCCGGCACCAGGCAGACGTTCGAGATCGACGCGATGGCGAAGCGCTTCCCGGAGGCCTACAAGCAGCTCTGCGACATCGCGGACACGCTCGAGCGGCACTACCGGAACATGCAGGACATCGAGTTCACGATCGAGAACGGCATGCTCTGGCTGCTGCAGACCAGGAACGGCAAGCGAACCGCCGCTGCTGAGGTCCGCATCGCCGTCGACATGGTGGACGAGGGCCTTCTCAGCAGAGAGGAGGCCGTCCTGCGGGTGAGTCCCGAGCAGGTCGACTTCTACCTGCATCCCCAGTTCGACGAGACGGCGAGGAGCGAGGCGCAGCTCATCGCCAAGGGACTCAACGTGTCGCCCGGCGCGGCCGTGGGGGACGTGGCCTTCGACGCAGACACCGCAGAGAAATGGGCGCGCGACGGCCGGGCCGTCATCATGGTGCGACCGGAAACCAAGCCGGACGACGTGCACGGGATGCTCGCCGCCGAGGGCATCGTGACCAGCCGCGGTGGCCGGACGAGCCACGCCGCCTTGGTCGCGCGCCAGTTCGGCAAGCCGGCCGTGGTGGGCGTCGAATCACTCGAGATCGACCTCGACGACCGCGAGGCACGCGTCGGCGACGTCACGATTCGTGAGGGCACGGCCATCTCGATCGATGGCGTGCTGGGCGAGGTCTACCTGGGCGCGCTCCCGACCGTGATTCCCGACATCCAGGACCCCTGGCTGACCCGCCTCATGGAGTGGGCCGACGAGTTCCGGACGCTCGAGGTATGGGCGAACGCCGACCACGCCGACGACGCGAAGCGCGCGCGCCGTCTGGGAGCCCAGGGAATCGGCTTGTGCCGCACCGAGCACATGTTCTTCGAGGAGGATCGCCTCCCCGTGATGCGGGAGATGATCATGGCCCGCAACGGCGCGGATCGTGAGAGCGCGCTCGACCGACTCCTACCGCTCCAGCGGGGCGACTTCGAGCAGCTCTTCCGCGCCATGGACGGCCTTCCGGTCGTGGTCCGACTGCTCGATCCTCCACTGCACGAGTTCCTCCCGGACCACATGGAGCTGCAGAGGGAGCTGTCCGAGCTGAAGCTCAAGCTCCAGCATCTCGATACGCTGCGAGAGATCGACAACACGCTCGACGAGATCCGCGCCAAGCAGGACTTCCTGGCTCGCACCGAGGAGCTCCTGGAGGCGAACCCCATGCTCGGGACCCGGGGCGTCCGCCTGGCCATGCTGCTGCCCGAGCTCACCCGCATGCAGGCACGCGCGCTGTTCCAGGCCGCGGCGAAATGCACGCGTGAGGGGGTCGACGTGAAGGTCGAGGTGATGATCCCGCTCGTCTCCGAGGTGAACGAGCTCCGCACGCAGCGCGAGATCGTGGCCGCGGAGGCGGCCCACGTGATGGACGAGGAAGAGCGGGAGATCCCGTACAAGCTCGGAACCATGATCGAGATCCCACGCGCGGCGCTCATGGCCGACGTCATCGCCGCGGAAGCCGAGTTCTTCTCGTTCGGCACGAACGACCTGACTCAGACGACCTTCGGCATCTCGAGGGACGACGCCGAGAAGAGCTTCCTCATCCACTACCTGGAGCAGGGCGTCCTCAAGGACAATCCGTTCGCCACGCTGGACCGCGAGGGCATGGGTCGCCTCATGCGCAGCGCGGTCGAGATGGGGCGGGCCACCCGGCCGGAGCTCGAGATCGGGATCTGCGGCGAGCACGGTGGGGACCCCAGGTCCATCGAGTTCTGTCACGAGATCGGACTGGACTACGTCAGCTGCTCGCCGTTCCGGGTGCCCATCGCGCGCTTCGCCGCGGCGCAGGCGGCGGTGCAGTCGGCGGGTTGGCGGCCCATGCCGCCGGCGCCTCGCGATCCCAAGGGTCGCGGCGCCGACGCCAAGCAGAAGACCGCGGAGCAGGCAACGGCCTCTTCCTGACCGGTACGTAGCTCGGGCGGCCTTCGCGAGGCGACCCAGGCCACGACGGCACCCAACGGTGCTCCGAATCAGCACGCGCGGGACTTCCCGGCCCGTCTACGTCACTCCGAGCCGGCTCTGCGCCCCGGTACGTAGAGAGACCGGCGAGCCGTCGCGGCATCGTTCCCCCATCAGCAACGCGATCACCCGTTCAATGGAGAACGACCCATGTACCGCGCAATCACCATGCTGGCCCTGACGGCAGTCCTCGTCTCAGTCGACACGACCCCCGCATCCGCCCAGGTGGACACGATTCCGACCGCGATGCGCGCCCGGCAGCTCCCCAGGCAGCACCTGTCCGGACCCCGTTTCGGGTTCACCACCTTCACCGGCACCGTGGCCGATCAGCGTCGCTACATCGGCAAAGAATCCATAATGAGCCAGTTCGGCTGGCAGTTCGAGACCCAGGTGCTCTCGACCCAGAGCGGCAACCAGGCGCTGATGGAGTGGGTCGTGCTGGTCGGCGGTGTCGAACAGGACGAGCTCAACCTCTCTCTGTCGTGGCTTGCCGGTTACCGGTTGCCCAACGGGCTCGAGTTCGGTGTGGGGCCGAACGTGAGCGTCCGGAAGGAGGGCGGCGACCCGACGACTTCCATGATCATCGCGGGCGGGGCAACGCTTCCCTTCGGTGAGCTCTACGTCCCGATCAACCTGGCGGTGGCCTTCGCCGAAGGCGGACCCCGCATCACGACGCTCATCGGCTGGATCGTCGGTTGAGTAGCCGCCGCAGGCTCCCCGCCGCCGCTGGGGACGGTCATGGCCACTCGAGGTCGTGACCGTCCTCCGCGTTTCACCGGTCAGAAGACCGAGCGCGCAAACCTGGGATAGAGCTCGTGATACGGGAGCACCCGGTCGCGGAACTCGTCGATGACCGCGAGGGTCGCCTCGAAATCCGCGACGTTCGCGGGCGGCAGATGATGGAAGAAGACGTCCAGGAAGGCTCCTTCGTCCGCAGTACGCTGCAGCAGATCCCGCAGGCGGTCCCTCCCAGCCAGGGTGGTATAGGGAAGGTCCTCCCCCTCGATTCCGGTCAGATCGTATGGATTCGAGGGTCTCCACGAGGCGAGGCTATCGGGTGAGACCGCGTTGGCCGGGGTCCCCCGCGTCGCCTCGTAGCGCAGTCCGATCGCGTCCCTTTCGCGCGCTCCCCACAGGTGGAAGGGAACGATGAAGACGTTGCCGCCATTGTAGCCCTGGGCGTCGATCCACTCCTGACTCGTCCGCAGCTCGTAGTCGAGCTCCCCGACCGTGAGGGTCGTCAACGTGTCGTGAGTCATCGTGTGACTGACGATCGAGAAGCCCGCTGCGTGGACCTCGTCGAGCTGAGCCTTGGTCATGTACGCGGGGAAGCCGACCTGCGCCGGATTGACTGCAATGTTGCCCCTGAGCCCAACGGCCTGGAAAGCGGGAAAGGCGCTCGTGTAGGCCTCGAGGAACCCGTCGTCGAAGGTGACGGTGACGGCCCCGCGCAAGCTCACCGTCACCAGGAGCGAGTCGGTGGGGGCGCCGAGCGAGGCCACCACATAGGTGGCTCCCGGATCCACGGCGGTCACCAGACCCGATGGAGATGCGGAGGCGACGCCGGGATCGCGAGACTGCCACACCGCCCCGCCGCCCGATGCAGTCACGTTTCCGTACTGGTCGGTATACGTCGCGCCCAGGAAGGCGGTCTCCCCGCGTCCACTGAGGAGGATGGAGTCGGCGACGAGCGCCGCGCTCACGGCCGGGCCCGCGAGCGCGGTAGCGCTGAAAGCCACCTGAACGACGTTGCCACGGGACGCGATGCTGGCGAAGGCCTGCTGCGGGCCGGCGAGCGTGTCGAGTACCCACACGGCGCCGCCGTGCCCGGTGGCGCCGCTCGTCGTCGTCGCCCCCGACGTGATCGCGCCGGATCCGGCCGGGGCGCTCCACGAGATCGTCGTACCGCCGTATCCGCCCCCGAGCAGATCCTCCACGCGGACCGAAAGGGACAGCTGCGTGGCGACCTCCCCGAAAAGGACCGTGGGCCCGGCCGGCAGAAGTGTCACCTCGGGCTCCACACGGGCGCTCCCCTGCGCCAGGGTGCCGTCCACGTCCGCCGAGATCGTGACCGTGCCCGTTCCCACCGCGGTCACGAGGCCGGTGTTGTCCACACCGGCGACGCCGACGTCGGCCGACATCCAGCTCACGTCAGGCGAGGCGATCGCCGAGCCCCCGGCATCCCACGCGCTCACCGTCAGTTGGGCGGTGTCTCCCGGGTCCTTGAGGACGACCGAGTCCGGAAGCAGCGTGAGGGACGCGGCGACCTGTCGCACGCTGACTTGCGCCTGGGCCAACGCGGTCCCCGAGGTCGCCGTCACGACCGCGGCGCCGTTGGCCACGGCCGTGACCAGGCCTGACGGGGTCACCTTGGCGACCAGCGTGTCGCTCGAGGCCCACCCCACGACGGGCTCGAACACTGGCGAGCCGCCACCGTCGTTGACGACGGCCGCCAGGGTCGCGGTGTCGCCGAGCGCCGACAGGGCGAGGCTGTCTGCCGAGAGCACGATGGCGGACGGAGACTGTGCCACGGTGACCTGGGCGCTCGCCAGCGACGCTCCGGAGACCGCGAATACGTATGTCGTACCGTTCCCGACCGCGGTCACGAGACCGTCCGCGACGGTGGCGACCATAGTGTCCCCGACAGTCCATGCGACGGCGGCCCCCACGATGGCGCTGCCTCCGCCATCCTGGACGGTCGCGGACAGGCGCAGCGTGTCCCCGAGCGCCGCGAAGGTCGTGGCGGCCGTCGACAGCTGCATGGACGCCGGCACCTGGGCCACCGAGGCCGCGATCTGGGCCGTCGCGGCGCCCGACGAGACCGTCAGCGTCGCCGTTCCGTTGCCGACGGCGGTCGCGACACCGGCGGCGCTGATCGTCACGACGGTGTCGGCCGACGAGCTGAACGTCAGCGGCGCGCCCGTCATGGCAGCGCCCGTCTGGTCCAGCACTGTGGCGGTGAGCGACCGGGTCTGTCCCAGCGCCGTGAAGGCCACGGTCCCGGTTCCGGGCACCAGGGTCGTCGCGCTGGGGACCACGGGCGCGGTCGCGTCGGTGCACGACCCGAGGAGCGAAACGAGGGCACAGACGAGCAGTCGCACAGCCGACTTCTGAATGGCACACTCGCCTCGCCCTCGAACCGGTGCCCGAGGGGTGCAACGATCTCCGATCATTCGCCCCCGCGCCCGTCCACCCCGCCGAGCAACCCGTTGGACGCGAGGAAGTGGGTGAGCGTGGAGACGATGTGGGGCCACTCCGAGCCACAGTCGTTGTGGGCGCAATCGATGAGGGTCACCCCGAGCCCCTCCCGCGCGCTCGCCAGCCCCTGAGCGTGCGCATACGAGATGACATCGTCATCCACCCCGTGCATGAGGAGGACCGGACCGACGAAGGCGGAGACGGCCCGTCGGTTGTCGAACCGGTCGCGCACCAGGAAGCCGGGGAGCAGCATCTCCCTGGCCATCGCCGCCGCCGAGGTGAAGGTCGACTGCAGAATCAAGGCGGCCACTGGTCGGTCCCTCGCGAGATCGGCGGCCGCGCCTCCGCCGATCGATCGCCCGTAGGCCACGATCCGCTGGGCGTCCACGTCCGTCTCCTCGACCAGCCAGTCGAACGCGGCCGAGAACGTCTCGCGCAGGGCTTCCCGCGACGGCTTGCCCTCCGAGAACCCGTAGCCCGGAAACTCGACGAGGAGCACGTTGATGCCCTCGGCCCGAAGCCTCTCCATCGCTTCCAGCCAATCCTCGATGAGCTCGCCGTTGCCGTGCGCGAACACCACGGTCGGCTTCAGCCCCCCTTCGCCGGCCTCGTAGAACCAAGCTTCGACCCGGCCGAGGGACGGCTCCAGCCATACCTGGGCGACCCCCGGCGGGACCGTCGCGGTCGCGCGCGCGAGCTCCCGCGACGTCCCGGGGAACACGAGACGCCGCTGAGCCACGAACATCAGCATCGCGTAGCCCAACAGGCCCAGCCCCGACACCTTCACTGCGAAGAGCGTAGCGGACAGCACGCGGCCAGACCTCCCGTTTCGGCTCATGGGACGAAGGTCGCGAAACGTGGCGGGCGACCGCAATGAGCGATACAGTACCGGCCATGATCACTCGACGAACCTTCCTGGCGGCCTCGCTCGCGGCACCCCTGGCCAAGGCGGTCCATGCCCAGGTGGCGCCCGGCGGGCGCATGCTCCTGAGCATTCACCAGAACACGTCGCGAGTGGCCGGTTTCCGGGGCTCGCTGGAGGGGTGGGCCCGCGCGGGCATCCGGTACGTGGAGCTGAACGACGGAATGCTCGACGGCTTCCTGGAGGGCGACACGCTGGCCGGGGCCAGGCGGCTCATGAGCGACCTCGACGTCACGCCCGTCTCGGCCGCGGTCATCGCCTCCGACCTGTGGCTCCCGGGTCCGGACAGGGCCGGGTCGCTGGAGACGTGGCGGCGCCGTTGCGAGCAGTTCGCCACCCTGGGGCTCGAGAAGATCTACTCACCATCCCTCACCAACCGCAGGATCACGCAGGAGGACTTCGCGGCGACGCCCGCGTGCATTCACGAGGTCGGCGAGATCACACGCGGGCACGGGCTCACGGCCATGATCGAGTTCACGAGGGGGTCGACGCACCTGTCGACGCTGTCCTCGTCGCTGGAGGTGATTCGCGAAGCCGCCCACCCCAACGTGCGCCCCATGCTCGACTTCTTCCACTTCTGGTCCGGCATGGGGAAGTTCGAGGACCTCGACCTCCTGGAGTCGGGAGAGCTCGCGCACGCGCACTTCCAGGACCTCCTCGACGCACCCCGCGAACTCACGAACAACAACTACCGGCTCATCCCGGGCGATGGAATCGCGCCGGTCGAGCGCATCCTGCGGAAACTGGCCGAGAAGAGGTACTCGGGCGCTCTCTCCGTCGAGCTGTTCCGCCCCGAGCTCGTGAACGGCGATCCCTATGAGATCGCGACCGAGATCCGCACCAAGTGCGAGCGCGTGATGCGGGAGGCGGACGTGCTTTAGCGCGCCTCGCTCTCGTTCCCCCCGGTGGCCCGCTCGAGCCGCCTGGTCTCGCCCGGATTCCGGTCTGAGCCCAGGGCGTCCATCCAGCCCGGGTACGCCGACGGGATCTTGCTGACCTCGTCGAGAGCATCCCTGTCTTCGTCGGTGAGCTCGACATCGACCGCCCCGATGTTGTCGTCGAGCTGCTTGAGATTGCGCGCCCCGATGATCACGGACGTGACGGCCTCGTTGTCGAGCACCCACGCGAGCGCCACCTGCGCGACGGTCACCCCGTGTGCATCGGCGATCTTCCGCATCACGTCGACGATGTCGTAGCCCTTCTCCTTGTCGACCGGCGGAAAGTCGAAGCTCTTGCGCCGACCTTCTCCCTCTTGGCTCCGCGTGAATTTCCCGCTCAGGAAGCCACCCGCGAGGGGGCTCCATACCAGGAGACCCATACCCTGATCGTCGACGAGCGGAATCAGGTCGCGCTCGATCTCCCGACCCGCCAGAGAGTAGTACGACTGGGTGCACCTGAAGCGCTCGAGGCCTTGGGCGTCGGAGACACCGAGGGCCTGCATGACCTGCCAGGCCCACAGGTTCGAGCACCCGATGTAGCGGACCTTTCCCTGACGCACGAGATCGTCGAGCGCACGCAGGGTGTCCTCGATGTTCGTCACCGGATCCGGCCGATGGATCTGGTAGAGGTCGATGTGGTCCGTGCCCAGCCGCTTCAGGCTCGCCTCGACCGACTCCATGATGTGGACTCGCGAGAGCCCCACGTCGTTCGGCCCCGCTCCCATTCTCCCCCGCACCTTGGTCGCCAGAACGACCTCGTGCCTTCGGCCTTCAAGCGCCTTGCCGGTCATCGTCTCCGATTCCCCGGTCGCGTAGACGTTCGCGGTATCGACGAAGTTGATTCCGGCGTCGAGCGCGCGCCCGACCATGGCGTCGACCTCGGCCTGGTTCATGCCCCCGATCGTCTCCCAGATCTGGCCCT
>Ga0326597_10007129_pt1 | contig 15246 bp, 14 predicted proteins | sample RVTome_12_FD_203789 | JGI IMG/M metagenome (GOLD analysis project Ga0326597, IMG submission 203789) | Soil microbial communities from uranium-contaminated site in the Upper Colorado River Basin, Wyoming, United States - RVT100D185 | ecosystem: Environmental > Terrestrial > Soil > Contaminated >... | reverse complement strand
GTGCTCGAATTCTGCGGCGGCGAGGCGTCGGAGATCGTGGTGGCGGGCGCCCCGCCCCAATGGCGGCGCGAGATCGCGTTCGCGGCGGGCCACCTCGCGCGCCTTGCCGGCATCGAACTTCCCGCGAACGAAATCATCCGTATCCTGACGAGTCTCGGCTTCCTCGTGAAGGACGGCGATCCCTTGCGCGTTTCGCCGCCGTCCTGGCGCGGCGATGTCGCCGGTGCCGCCGACCTGGTCGAGGAAATCGTGCGCATCCACGGCCTCGAGAACATCCCCTCGGTGCCGATGCGCCGCCCGCACGCCGTGGCGCGGCCGGTGCTGACGCTCGCGCAGAGGCGCGCGCGCACCGCCAAGCGCGCATTGGCGGCGCGCGGCTTCAACGAGACGGTGAATTTCGCCTTCGTGTCGCGCAGCCAGGCTGCGCTGTTCGAAGGCGGCGACGAGGCGCGCCAATTGGAGAATCCGATCTCGGCCGAGCTCGACGCGATGCGTCCCTCGCTGCTGGCATCGCTGATGGCGGCGGGTGCGCGCAATCAGGCGCGCGCGATCGGACATCTCATGCTGTTCGAAGTGGGCGCGCAATTCGCGAGCGGCGTGCCGGGCGAACAAGCCGCAATCGCCGCGGGCCTGCGCGCGGGCGAACCGCCGCGCCACTGGACGAAGGAAGGCGCGCGCACCGATTTCTTCGCCGTGAAGGCCGACGTGCTGGCGGCGCTCGAGGCCGCTTGGGGACCGGTCGCGAACATGCCCGTGCAACCCGGAGCCGCGTCTTGGTATCATCCGGGACGCTCGGCGACGATCGCGCTCGGCCCACAAAAAATCCTGGCCCAATTCGGCGAGCTTCATCCGCGCATCATAAGAGCCTTCGCTCTCAAGGGGCCGGTCGCCGGGTTCGAAATCTTCCTCGACGCGATCCCCGATCCCAAAGCCAAGGGCAGGGCGCGCGCGCCCTTCGAGGCGTCGCCCTTCCAGGCGGTGGAGCGCGATTTCGCCTTCCTGCTCGACGCGGCCGTGCCCGCGGGCGAAGTGACGCGCGCGGTCAAGGGGGCGGCCAAAGGCGCGGAGCTGGCGCTCATCGAACGCGTCGACGTGTTCGATGTCTATGAAGGCAAGGGCGTGGCGGACGGAAAGAAGTCACTCGCGATTTCCGTGCGCCTCCAGCCCAAGGACAAGACGCTCACCGATGCCGAGATCGAGGCGATTGCTGCGCGGATCGTGAACGCGGTCGCCAAGGCAACCGGCGGAACGCTTCGGACTTAGGGCGGTTTTGGCAGGGAGATATTCACGCGCGTCACCCCGAGGGGCCGCGCGTGCTTCGAGGCCCGGCCGTCATGGTGAGGTGCTCGCCGAAGGCGAGCCTCGAACCACGGCCGGGCCTCGAAGGGCGCGCGCCCGATTCATGCGAAAAAAACCGCCCTAAAGCGCCGCGCCGAGCAGCGCGGGGCGAACGGGAATGCGCTCCAGCAGCCGGTCGAGTTCGGCGCGCGCGCGCGGGTTCGCGCGCTGATGGCGTTCGGCGAGGAGAAGCTCGTTCTTGAGCGAATGCTCGAAGCCGACCAGCTCGGTCACCCGCACCTTGTAGCCATGGGACTCCAGGAACAGCCCGCGGATCACATTGGTGATATGGGCGCCGAATTCGCGGCGTTGGATGGGATGGCGCCACAATTCGCGAAGCGGTCCCTTCGCGGCTTCGAGTTGGTGCGCGATCTCGGCCTGGCAGCAGGGCACGAGTGCGATCCACTTCGCGTCGTGGCGCAACGCGAACAGAATCGCGTCGTCGGTCGCCGTGTCGCAGGCGTGCAAGGCGGTCACGATATCGGCGCGCCCGCCGGCGAGCCGGGCCTCCGCGATGGGCGCATGGATGAAACGCATCCGCTCGAAGCCGCAATCGCGGGCGAGCGCGCGCGCCTTCCCCATCAGGTCCTCGCGCGCCTCGATGCCGACCACACGCCCGCGTCCGGCGGGGCCAAGCACGAGATCGTAGAGGATAAATCCGAGATAGGATTTGCCCGCGCCACAATCGGCGAGAACGGGATCGCCGCCTTCTTTCAACGCGTCGTCCAGAGCTGGACGGATGAGCTGCACGAGGTGCTGTACCTGCTTGAGCTTGCGCCGCGAATCCGCGTTGAGCGCGCCGTCGCGGGTGAGAATATGCAGCGCCTTGAGGAGTTCGACCGATTGGCCGGGCCAGAGATCCGTCGGCAGATCCGTCGGCAGATCCCTCGGCAGATCCTTCGGCGCATCCGCGGCCGCACCGGCCTTGCGCGCGCGTGCCATGAGGTTCTCTCTCCCCGAAAAGGAAACGGCGGCCCCGGAGGCCGGGACCGCCGTTCCTGGCAGGTTAGGCGTTCAGTGCGAAGCGAGCCAATAGCTCATGGACGGATCGGGCCGGCCCACGAAGCACTGGCGATCGAGATCGTAACGCTGGATCACGTCCAGCGCTGTTTCCGCCTCGCTCCGGTTGCCGCCGAAATCGGCGATCCAGTGCGAGCCTTCGACGATCTTCCAGCGGCCCGAGACGTTGCGCACTTCGACGGCGGACGTATTGAAGGAGATGCAATCCTGACCGGCGATGGCGTCGGAAGGCACGCCGTTGCCGCGCTTCCAATAGGTCATCGACGGATCGGGACGCCCGACGAAGCACTGTTTGTCGAAGCCATAGGCGCGGATGATCTGAAGCGCCCGCTCGGCCTCGGCGCGGTTGCCGCCGAAATCGGCGATCCAATGCGAGCCCTCGACGATCTTCCACGACCCCGATACGCGCCGCATTTGGACCGCCGCCGGATCGAAGCCGATGCAATCCTCGGCCAGGCTACCGGGTCTGCCGCCGCCGCCGGGCGCTGGCCGACCGGGGCGAAGGCGCCTAAGCGAGGAGACGCGGTCGTTGAGACCGAGGGGCACGAAGCTCGCCGTATCGCGGTCGAGCGTGACGCAGCGCCCGGCATAGTTGGCGTGCTCGCAGAGCTCCCACGTGCCGTCCGAGATGCGCACGGAGGATGCGACATCGTTGAAGCGCACGCTCGCGAGATTGGGAACGTCGCTGTCGTAGTTCCGCGCCGCGCCCGCATAGTTCACATGCTCGTAGAGCGTGATCCCGTCGCGCCCCGGACCGCCCGGGACTCCCGGGATTCCCGGGAAGCCCGGAATCCCGGGACCTCCGGAGCCGCGCGCCTGGCGCAGCCGGCCGCGCATGTAATAGTCGCTGCGGCCCGAACGATCGGTGAAATTGGTATAGACCTCGTAGGCGAGCATGTCGTTGCGCACCTCGCGCAGCACGACGAATTTCTCGGCGAAGCCCGCGTTGAAGGTGCCGGAGATCACGGCGGCATCGTTCACGAGATTGCCGCCGACCGAATCGGCATAGATATTGGCGCGAACGGCGCCCCAATCGCAGTCGCGCGGCGTGCATTGGCCGAACACGCGGATGTTGAGGCGGGCGCCGGCGCGCGTCACCTCGACGCGCGTGATGCCGCTGGTGTCGCGGTCGGCATTCGTCCAATTGCCGACGAAATCGTTGATGTGCGCCGAAGCCGAAGGCGCGCCCACGAAACATAGCCCGGCCGCCGCTATCAGACAGGCCGCGGCGTGCCTTCTCAGTCTCTTTGTCATGGCATTCTCCCGAAGACGTCCCGCGCGAGCGGCCCCCCTCTCGACCCCGCGGGATCGAACGGAGGGAAGCTTAACCTATTTTTAAGGCGGAATTTCGGCGGAGAATCCCGGAAAACGAGGAAATCGGCGCAATTCGTGCCGCTCTGGACGCCCGTGGCGCGCGTCGCTATGTCTCCGCCGCCATGACGCCGCTCTCCCGCATCCGCAACTTCTCCATAGTCGCCCATATCGACCACGGAAAATCGACGCTGGCGGATCGGCTGATCCAGGCCTGCGGCGGACTCACCGCGCGCGAGATGAAGGCGCAGGTGCTCGATTCCATGGACATCGAGCGCGAGCGCGGCATCACCATCAAGGCCCAGACCGTGCGCCTGGAATACAAGGCGCGCGACGGCGAGACCTATGTGCTCAATCTCATGGACACGCCGGGCCATGTGGACTTCGCCTACGAGGTGTCGCGCTGTCTCGCCGCCTGCGAGGGCGCGCTGCTGGTGGTGGACGCGAGCCAGGGCGTCGAGGCCCAGACGCTCGCCAATGTCTATCAGGCCATCGACGCCGATCTCGAGATCGTGCCCGTGCTCAACAAGATCGACTTGCCGGCCGCGGAGCCCGCGCGCGTGCGCCAGCAGATCGAGGACGTGATCGGATTGGATGCGAGCGGCGCCATCGAGATTTCCGCCAAGACGGGCCTCAACATCGATGCGGTCCTGGAAGCCATCGTCGCCAAGCTGCCGCCGCCCAAGGGCGACGCGGAGGCGCCGCTCAAGGCGCTGCTGGTCGACTCCTGGTACGATTCCTATCTCGGCGTCGTCGTTCTGGTGCGCGTCGTGGACGGCGCGCTCCGGAAGGGCCAGAGGGTTCGCATGATGGCGGCCGATGCCGTCTATCAGGTCGATCGCGTGGGCGTGTTCACGCCCAAGGAGACGCCGGCCGAAGTGCTCGGCCCCGGCGAGATCGGCTTCATCACGGCGATCAAACAAGTCGCCGATTGCCGGATCGGCGACACCATCACCGAGGAGAAGCGCCCGACCGCGACGCCGTTCGCGGGCTTCAAGCCCGCGCAGCAGGTGGTGTTCTGCGGGCTCTTCCCGGTCGATGCCGCGCTGTTCGAGGATTTGCGCGACGCGCTCGCCAAGCTCCATCTCAACGATGCGAGCTTCACCTACGAGATGGAGACCTCGGCCGCGCTCGGCTTCGGCTTTCGCTGCGGGTTCCTGGGGCTTCTGCATCTGGAGATCGTGCGCGAGCGGCTGGAGCGCGAATTCAATCTCGATCTCATCGCCACCGCGCCTTCCGTGATCTATCGCATCCATCTGCAGCATGGCGGCATGAAGGAGCTGCACAACCCCGCCGACATGCCCGATCCCTCGCGCATCGAGCGCATCGAGGAACCCTGGATCAGGGCCACCATCCTGGTGCCCGACGAGCATCTGGGCGCGGTCCTGAAACTCTGCGAGGACCGCCGCGGCCGCCAGGTCGAACTCACCTATGCGGGCGCACGCGCCATGATCGTCTACCGCTTGCCGCTCAACGAGGTGGTGTTCGATTTCTACGACCGGCTGAAATCGGTCAGCCGCGGCTATGCGAGCTTCGACTATCACATCGAGGGCTATGAGGACGGCGATCTCGTCAAGATGTCGATCCTGGTGAACGACGAGCCGGTCGACGCGCTGTCCATGATCGTCAACCGCGCCCGCGCGGAAGCGCGCGGACGGGGCATGTGCGAGAAGCTCAAGGATCTGATCCCGCGCCACCTCTTCAAGATCCCGATCCAGGCGGCGATCGGCGGCAAGGTGATCGCGCGCGAGACCATCAGCGCACTTCGGAAGGACGTGACCGCCAAATGCTATGGTGGCGATATCACGCGCAAGCGCAAGCTTCTGGACAAGCAGAAGGAAGGCAAGAAGAAGATGCGCCAATTCGGGCGTGTCGACATCCCGCAGGAAGCCTTCATCGCCGCGCTCAAGATGGACGGGGACTAACCCGTTGCGGCGCGGTTGTGTTACAATTTGCCCATGCGCCGCGACGACGCCATACGCCTTCTGAAGCAAGCCGAGCCCGAGCTCAGGGCGCGCGGCGTGCGTGCGCTCGCCCTGTTCGGCTCGACCGCGCGCGACGAGGCCGGACGGGACAGCGATGTCGATGTTCTTGTGGAACTGGACATGTCGCGCCACCCGACGCTGGTCGATCTGTGCGGAATGCGGCTTCTGATCCAGGACCGGCTCGGGCGAAACACGGACATCGCCATCCGTGACGATCTACGCCCGGCATTCAAGGCGAATATCGATGCGGATGCGGTTCGCGTGTTCTAATGGCGAAGCGCAGCGTTCCCGAGCGATTGGCGGACATTGCGGAATCGATCGCGAAGATTGGGCGATTTCTCGCGGGCAAAACCTACCAGGATTTCCGGAACGATGCGCTTGTCCATGATGCGGTTGTGCGAAATCTCGAAATCATCTCGGAGGCGAGCCGACATGTCCCGACAGCGTGCAAGGAAAAGCAGCGACACATTCCTTGGAAGGAAATCGCGGACTTCGGAAACGTCCTCCGTCACGGCTATGAGGGTGTGAACGACATCATCGTGTGGAGCACCATAGAGCGCGACTTGCCCGCATTGGCGGCGGCGGTTCGGTCGCTGCTCGCCGATCCCGATGTCCGATAGCGCATCGCCGCGCGGAAGATGGACGGGGACTAAGATTTCGAGGGATCGATGGGTACGCGATTTCGACATGCTGCGGGCTTCGGCAAACGTATTGAATACTGGGTCGTCGGACGGATGCTTAAGGAAGGAATGGATGTATACATACCGCTCGTCGACGACCATGCCGTGGATGCGATCGTGTTGCGTCGCGATGGCTCAATAGCACAGGTACAGATAAAAGCGGGATCGAACACCGCGAAGGTGGGGAATGCCGCGTTCTTCGCAGCAATCCAGCACAAACCCCGGAAGGATTATTGGTTTATATTCTATTCAGAGCGGCTTGATACGACGTGGTTGATGACGTCAGCCGAATTCATCGCCAATGCTCTTCAAAATAAGACCGGCAAAAACGCTGGACTCCGTGACATCCGTTTCAATGGCACACGGCGGGACAAAGCAACTGGCAAAAGGCAAGAATACACAAAAGATCGGTTCCAGCGCTTCATCGTGGAGAATTTTGCCAGGCTGAGCAAAGTTGAAAAAAATTGACCGCCGCTTGATCGTATGGCCTACGCCGCCTTGCGCTTCGGTAGCTTCCTGATCTCGGCGCCCTTTTCGTTTTCGGCCAGCCGCAGCTCGTAGAGCTTCTGCAAATTCAGCCACATCTCCGCGCTGGTGCCGAACCAGTGGCCGAGCCTGAGCGCGGTGTCCGCCGTGATGGCGCGTTTCTCGTTGAGGATACCGGTGATCCGGTTCGTCGGCACCTTCAGCTGCCGGGCGAATTTGGCGGCGCTCATGCCGAGAATCTCAAGTTCCTCGCGCAGAATTTCTCCGGGATGAATGGGAATACGTGCCATGACACACCTCAATGATAATCCACGATTTCCACGTCGCTTGGGCCGGGAGCGCCCGGCACCCATTTGAAGCATATTCGCCACTGATCATTGATCCGGATGCTCCATTGCCCCTGACGATCTCCGCCGAGCTTTTCCAGTCGATTGCCGCGGAGTGCCGCCAACTCCGCCAAGTTCCCGGCTATCTCCAATCGTACTAGCCGGTTTTCCGCCTGGTGCCGGAACGGTTCAAATTGCTTGACCCTTTCGCCGCGGGCGAAGCGTTCGGTGCGCGCGTCCCGGTAGCTGAGGATCATTCCAAAAAATACGTTTCTTTATGCGTTACGTCAAGCGTAATTTTGGTGAAGAGGTGACGCTTCGGCTGGCCAGGGGCTATATCTCGCACGGCTTTAGGGTGTTTCATGTCCGCCACGGTCGCCATCGTCGATTACGGCTCGGGGAATCTTCGCTCCGCCGAGAAGGCGCTCGCGCGCGCCGCCCACGAGGGCGCGACCGGGCATGCGATCGCCGTCACCGCCGATCCCGAAACCGTCGCGGGCGCGGAGCGCATCGTGCTTCCCGGCGTGGGCGCCTTCGCCGATTGCATGGCGGGGCTCGGCGCCATCCCCGGCATGCGCGCCGCGCTGGAGGAGGCGGTGCGCGCGCGCGGGCGGCCCTTCCTCGGCATCTGCGTCGGCATGCAGCTTTTGGCCGATGTCGGGCGCGAGCACGTAGATTGCCCCGGTCTCGGGTGGATTCCGGGCGAGGTCGTGCGCATCACCCCCGCGGCTGACACCGCCCCCCTTCCGCCCTCCGTCGCGCTTCGCGCTTCGGCGGGCACCTTCCCCCTCAAGGGGGGAAGGAAGATGAAAGAGCACCCCTCCCCCCTTGAGGGGGAGGGTGGTCCGAAGGACCGGGAGGGGGGTAGCGTCGGCCACGAGGGCGGACGGAAGGAGGGGGGTACGCCGTTCAAAATCCCCCATATGGGTTGGAACGAGATCAGACCGATGCGGCCTCATCCGCTGCTCGAGGGCGTGCCCGAGGGCGCACACGTCTATTTCGTCCACAGCTACGAATTCCGCGCGGCCGATCCGGCGCATGTCCTGGCCACGACCGACTATGGCGGGCCGATCGCCGCCATGATCGGGCGCGACAATATCGCGGGCACCCAGTTCCACCCCGAGAAAAGCCAAGCCGTCGGCTTGGCCCTGCTCGGCCGGTTCCTCCGGTGGCGGCCGTGATCCTCTACCCCGCCATCGATCTGAAGGGGGGCCGTTGCGTGCGGCTGGAACGCGGCGCGATGGCGAGCGCGACCGTCTTCAACGACGACGCGGCCGCCCAGGCGCGAACCTTCGAGCAAGCCGGCTTCGAATGGCTCCATGTCGTCGATCTCGACGGCGCCTTCGCGGGGCGACCGGTCAACCGCGATGCGGTGCTGGCTATTCTGAACGCCGTTCGCCTGCCCGTACAGTTCGGTGGCGGCATCCGCGACCGCGCCGGCATAGAGGCCTGGCTGGAAGCAGGGGTGGCCCGCATCATCCTCGGAACCGCTGCGCTGCGCGACCCCGCGCTCGTCCGTGCGGCGGCTCGCGATCATCCCGGCCGGATCGCGGTCGGGATCGATGCGCGGGACGGCAAGGTGGCCGTTCAGGGCTGGGCCGAGACCTCGGACATGGATGCGGCATCTCTCGCCCGGCGGTTCGAGGATGCGGGGGTGTGCGCGATCGTCTTCACCGATATCGCGCGCGACGGGATGATGGCGGGGGTGAACGTAGCCGCGACAATGGCGCTGGCCGAGGCGGTCTCGATACCGGTCGTCGCAAGCGGAGGCGTATCGGGGCTCGACGATATTCGTGCTTTGCTGGCGAACGGTGGAAAGCGAATCGCGGGGGCCGTCATCGGCCGCGCGCTGTATGATGGCCGGATCGACGCCGGGGCGGCCTTGGCGCTGGCGCGGGGCGGCTAGGACGGTTTTTGTTTCGATGGAATCGGGCGCGCGCCCTTCGAGGGGCCGCGCGTCATGCTGAGGTGCCCGGCCGTGGTTCGAGGCTTCGCTTCGCGAAGCACCTCACCATGACGGCCGGGCCTCGAAGCACGCGCGGCCCACCTCAGGGTGACGCGCGTGAATATCTCCTTGCTAAAACGCCCCGACGCCTCGACTTCACATCCTTAATTTCTCTTAATCCCAATGGCTTCAAGATGATTTCTAAAGTATTACCGCAACTTGCTCTCAAAACGACGCTCTTGAATCCCTATTAACGATACTTTTTCGTTATATGAATCGTAAATTCATTCAGCCGCTTCCCCGAAATTGCTCAGACGCCGGCAGAGATCGTCGAGCTGCTCCAGGCTCCTATAGTAAATCCGGACGGTCCCGCCCTTATCGCCCTGATGCGCGATCTCAACCTTCAATCCTAACTGATTGGAAAGATTGCTTTCCAATGCCTTGGTATCGGCGTCCTTCGTTGCGGGCTTTCCTCCCTTCGGCGTCGCCTTGCGCTGCTCGGCTTCGCGGACGTTCATCCCGCCGGCGACGATCTCGCGGGCGAGCTTTTCGGGGTCGCTGGTGCCGACCAATGTGCGGGCATGGCCGGCGCTCAAACTGCCCTCGACGATCATCGCCTTGACCGATTCGGGCAATCTGAGCAGGCGCAGCATATTGGCGATGTGGCTGCGGCTCTTGCCCACCGCATCGGCGAGCTGCTCCTGGGTGTAGGAGAATCGGCTCATCAACTCCTGATATCCGCCGGCCTCCTCGATCGCATTAAGATCGGCGCGCTGGATATTCTCGATGAGCGCGATCTCGAGCGTCTCGGCGTCGGTGAGCTCGCGAATGATGACGGGGACGTCATGAAGCTGGGCAAGCTGGGCCGCGCGCCAGCGCCGCTCGCCCGCGACGATCTCGAACGAATCGGGCTGGCCGGCCGGGCGCACGACGATCGGCTGGAGCACGCCCTTCTCGCGGATCGAATTGGCGAGTTCGCGAAGATCCTCTTCCCGGAACAGCCGCCGCGGCTGGAACGGATTGGGCTTAAGAAAAGCGATCGGTATTTTGGGTGCGCCGCGCGGGGCATCGCCAGGGCGTGCTTCGGTCCCGCCCTCGCCCAGGAGCGCGGAGAGCCCGCGCCCCAAGCCCCTGTGGCGGCTTTCCTCGGGCATGGCGTCCTCCATCAGGCGGCCAGACGGGTGCGTTCGCGCTGGATCAGCTCGCCGGCGAGCTTGATATAGGCCTGGCTCCCGGCGCAGCGGAAATCATAGACCAGCGCCGGCAGGCCATGGCTGGGCGCCTCGGAAATCCGCACATTGCGCGGAATCACCGTGTTGTAGACCTTGTCGCCCATATGGGCGCGCACGTCGGCGGCCACCTGGTCCGACAGCTTATTGCGCCGATCGAACATGGTGAGGATGATGCCCTGGATTTCGAGCGCCGGGTTGAGCCCGCCGCGCACGACCTCGATGGTCTTGAGGAGCTGGCTCAGCCCTTCCAGGGCGAAAAACTCGCATTGCAGCGGGACGACGACCGCGTCGGCCGCGCTCATCGCGTTGACCGTCAGGATGTTGAGCGAAGGCGGGCAGTCGATCAGCACATAGGTGAATCCGCCCCCGCCTGTGTCGATATAGGCGGCCAGCGCATCGCGCAGACGGAAATTCCGCCGGGGCAGGTCGATCAATTCGAGCTCGGCGCCCGAGAGATCGACCGTCGAGGGCACGATGGAAAGCTGCGGGATTTTGGTCGGCAACACGGCCTCGGCGATGCCGCTCTCGCCCATCAGCACGTCATAGGTCGACAATTTGCGATCCGCGCGCGGGATTCCGAGGCCCGTCGAGGCGTTGCCCTGGGGATCGAGATCGATGACCAGAGTCGGTTCGCCGACAGCGGCCAGCGCGGTCCCAAGATTGATGGCGGTCGTTGTCTTGCCGACGCCGCCCTTCTGATTGGCGACCACGAGAATGCGCGGACGCCGGGGCATTCCCTTAGGCATGACGGTTCTTTCCGACAGCACGGCCAAGCTCCTGGATTTCCAGAATTACGCCGGACGGGTCCGACAGGCTCGGATGCCGTCTTGCTTTGATTTTCCAAGATTTACGGGCTTGCGTCAATTCCGCCTCTAGATTTTGTCCCTTGAGGAACAGACCCACGGTTTGTGCGCCCCAGAATCTCTGTGCATAAGGGAGCAGCCGGACCAGCGGCGCGCACGCCCTGGCCGCAACGATGTCGAAAGGCTCGGGTTTGGCCGCTTCGACCCTTTCGTTGCGAATCGCGACGGCAAGACCCAGCCGATCCGCCGCCGTCTTCAGAAACTGGCATTTTTTTGCCGTCGCCTCGAATAGGGTTACATGGAAATCCGGCCGATCGCGCAGAATCTCCGCCAGGACCAAGCCGGGAAAGCCCGCGCCGCTGCCGAGATCGGCGAACGATCGCGCCGATGATGGAATGAACCGGGCGAGCTGCGCCGAATCCCATATATGTCTTCGCCATAGTTCGGCGAGCGATTGGCGCGACACGAGATTGTGCCGCGCGCTCCAATCCTCGAGCAGACTCGCGAAGAGCTTGAGCCGCGCCAGCGTTTCACGTGAAACGGCGATCCCGGCATCGGATGCCGCGGTCCTCAATTCCTCCGGCCCGAAGGCCTTAGAGGTGGAAACCAAACGCCTGTATCCCGTTCATCATGTTCGATTTTCACCACAAGACGTCGGATTTGCCAGCGGTCTAGAGCAATGTGGATTCCAATGTGCTCACATCCATCATGCTTCGACAAGCTCAGCATGAGGATTTAAGCCTAATCCCTCGCCCTGAGCTTGTCGAAGGACGGTGGAAGCGATTCGATCTGAATGCACTTGGCTCTCGTGTCCCGATTCCGAAATTCGCGATATCTCGATATCGGCATTTTGCGAATTTCGGAATCGAAGGGACACTAGCAACCCATTGATTCCTAGTGCCGTTTTGGTTTCGAAGTTCGCCGGACGCCCGATATCGAAATCAAGCGAACTTCGAAACCACGACACTAGCCGGTACGGACGGCGGCATCGCCCGACCTCGCAGCCGCTTTGACATGGGCGAGCACGCGCGTAAGCGCCGCCGGCGTGATGCCGTCGATCCGCGCAGCCTGGCCGAGCGTGCGCGGCTTGACCGCCGCGAGCTTCGAGCGGCACTCGGCCGAGAGGCCGCCAATGGCGGCGTAATCCAAACCCTCCGGCAGGGCGATCGATTCGTCGCGCCGGAACGCCAGGATGTCGGCGTCCTGCCGATCCAGATAGCCGGCATAGAGGGCATCGACTTCGAGCTGCTCCGCGACGTCCGATGGGATGGCCCCGAGCTCCGGCCATATGCGGACGAGACAGGAAAATTCCACGCCTGGAAAGGCAAGGAGTTCGACCGCGTTTCGCCGCACGCCATCCTGCCGGACGGCGAGGCCATGGCGCCGAGCCTCATCGGGCGTGAGCGCCAAGCTGCGCGCGAGCGTCCGGGCCGCCTCGATGCGCTCCCTCTTGCTCCGGAACCGCGAGACCCGCTCGGATCCCACCAGGCCGGCCTGTTCGCCCAGAGACGTGAGGCGCTGGTCGGCATTGTCCGCCCGCAGGCTGAGGCGGTATTCCGCACGCGACGTGAACATCCGGTAGGGCTCGGTCACGCCGCGGGTGACGAGATCGTCGATGAGCACGCCGATATAGGCTTGCGCGCGATCGAGCACGATGGCTTGTCCGCCGGACACGGACCGCGCCGCGTTCAGGCCGGCCATCAGGCCCTGCGCGGCGGCCTCCTCGTAGCCGGTCGTTCCGTTGATCTGTCCGGCGAGGAAAAGGCCCGGGATGGCCTTGGTCTCGAGGCCGGCATGAAGCGCGCGCGGATCGACATAATCATACTCGATGGCATAACCGGGCCTGATCATCCGGGCATTTTCCAGCCCCGGAATGGTCTTGATCAGGGCTGCCTGAACATCCTCCGGAAGCGAGGTGGAAATGCCGTTCGGATAGACCGTGTCGTCGTCGAGACCTTCCGGTTCCAGAAAGATCTGGTGGTTCTCCCGCTCCGCGAAGCGCACGACCTTGTCTTCGATCGACGGGCAATAGCGCGGACCCGCGCTTGCGATCTGGCCCGAATAGAGCGGCGCGCGGTCGAGATTGGCGCGGATGATGGCGTGCGTCGCGGCCGTCGTCCGGGTGATGTGGCAGGGAATCTGGGGCGTCGTGATCGCGCGTGTGAGGAACGAGAACGGTATCGGCGGATCGTCGCCGGGCTGGCTCTCGAGGCCCGGCCAATCGATCGTTCGCCCGTCGAGCCGGGGCGGCGTACCCGTCTTGAGGCGGCCCATGCGAAGCCCGAGCCCATAGAGGGTTTTGGAGAGACCGAGCGCCGGCGCCTCGCCCGCCCGGCCGGCCGGGATTTTGCGCTCCCCGATATGGATCAGCCCGCGTAGAAATGTGCCCGTCGTGAGCACGACGGCAGCGGCGTCGATCGTTTCGCCCGATCCGGTAACGATTCCCCCGACGCGGCCCCGCGACAGGACAAGATCCTCGACCGCGGCGGCGCGAATCGCGAGGCCGGCGGTTTGCGCAAGCGCGGCCTGCATCGCCTTCTTGTAGAGCGTGCGATCGGCCTGCGCGCGGGGCCCGCGCACCGCCGGACCCTTTCGCCGGTTGAGCAGTCGAAACTGGATTCCGGCCGCGTCGGCGACCCGCCCCATCAGCCCGTCGAGCGCGTCGATTTCCCGAACGAGATGGCCCTTGCCCAAGCCCCCAATGGCCGGGTTGCAGGACATTTCCCCGATGGTCTCGAGCCTGTGCGTGAGAAGGAGCGTTTTGGCGCCGACCCGCGCGGCGGCGGACGCGGCCTCGCAGCCCGCATGGCCTCCGCCGATCACGATCACGTCGAAGGATTCGCTCATGCGCAGTCCCTTACGCCTAGCCAACGACCCCATCAAGAGGCGGGTTTCGTTTCACGTGAAACATCATTTTCCGATGCAGAAGTCCCGAAACACGACATCTAGTAGTTCGTCCAAATCGACCCTCCCGGTGATGCGCCCGATCGCGTGCAGAGCGATTCGAATGTTCTCGGCCGCCAGCTCCGGCTGCCCGCCGCCGGGCCAGGCCCCGGACAAGGCCCTTGCCGCATCCTCGAGGGCCCGCCGGTGGCGCGCCCGCGTCAAGACCGCCGCCTCGCCCGGCCTGTCCACTTTCGCTTCGGCCTGCCGCGCGAGATGATCGATCAGCGCACCGATTCCCTCCCCGGTCTTCGTGGAAATCCACAGGCCTTCTCGTCGGCATGCCGGCTCCACGAGATCGGCCTTGTTGTACACGGTGATATCGGGTTTCACGCCGAAATCATGATCCGGCCGCGAAATCGCGCCATCCAGCAGCAGAATCCGTATATCGGCCGCCTCGCCCCGGGCCCGCGCGCGCCGAACGCCCTCGCCTTCGATCGGCCCTATGGCGTCCCGGAGACCGCCCTCCCGAAGACCGGCCTCCCGAAGACCGGCCGTATCCGACAGAATCACCGGGAATCCCTTCAGATCGAGCCGGACCTCGATCAGGTCCCGCGTGGTTCCGGCGATTTCCGAGACAATGGCCACGTCGCGCCGCGTCAGCGTGTTGACGAGCGAGCTCTTGCCGGCGTTCGGCGGCCCCAGGACCGCCACATGGACGCCATCCCGGAGAATCTCGCCGCGCCGACCATCGTCCAGATGCCGTTGAATTTCCTCGAGAACAGTCGAGACTTCCGCCCGGCTGCGCTCGGCCGCGTCGGCCGGCACATCCTCTTCCTCTTCGGAAAAATCGATGGCGGCCTCCAGCCAGGCCGCGGCCGCGATCAACCGCTTCCGCCAGTTCTCATAGAGCTCGGCGAGTTGGCCCGAGAGCTGACGCAGCGCCTGGCGCCGCTGGGCATCCGTCTCGGCATCGACGAGGTCGGCGATCGCCTCGGCACGGGTTAGATCGAGCCGGCCCGCTTCCACGGCGCGGCGGGTGAATTCCCCGGGCTCGGCGGGCCGCAGCCCCGGGAGGCGCCCAAGCGCACCGAGAAGGGCTGCCACCACCGCCCTTCCACCATGGGTATGAAACTCCACAATATTTTCGCCCGTATAGCTCCTGGGCGCGACGAAACGAACAATGGCCGCATCGTCTATCCGGTCATTGTTCATCTTATCGAACAGCGTCCGTATT
>Ga0326597_10007128_pt1 | contig 15249 bp, 21 predicted proteins | sample RVTome_12_FD_203789 | JGI IMG/M metagenome (GOLD analysis project Ga0326597, IMG submission 203789) | Soil microbial communities from uranium-contaminated site in the Upper Colorado River Basin, Wyoming, United States - RVT100D185 | ecosystem: Environmental > Terrestrial > Soil > Contaminated >... | reverse complement strand
GCGCCGCTGACCGGCCATCTGCGGCGTTGCGCTTGCTTGAAAGGGGGCCCGCCCTTCCGGCGCAAGCGCGCCTTGCATCTGACCGGTCAGCGGCGCGCTGGTGGTGGCGAAATCTATGGGTCACGGTACTGGTACTTACCGTGGCCGACATCGACGTCACCGCGGCCTTCTACCAGCGCGTGCTGGGGATGCGGCGCGAGCTGTTCGCCGGCGGCCGGGTCGCGCTCCGCTACGGCCGGCAAAAGATCAACCTGCACCAGGCCGGGCGCGAGTTCGAGCCCAAGGCGGCGCGACCGACCCCCGGCGCCGGCGACCTCTGCTTCATCGTCGCCGGACCGCTCGATGCGGCCCTGGAGCACGTGCGCGGGCAGGGGGTCGAGATCGTTGCCGGCCCGGTCGAGCGCAGCGGCGCGACCGGGCCGATCCGGTCGTTCTACTTCCGCGACCCCGACGCCAACCTGATCGAACTGGCTACCTACGAAGCGTCGCGCGCGAGCCAGTAGCGCACCAGGTGGTGGGCGATGGCGTAGGCCGGCGGCAGGCGCGGGCCGTGGCCGGCGTCGCAGCGGGCCAGCATCGCCGCCACCCGGTCGCGGTCGAACCACTGCGCCTCGACCAGTTCGTGCCGGTCGACGGTGATGGCGGTGGCGGTCGCCTCGGCGTGGCAGCCGAGCATCAGCGAGGCCGGGAACGGCCACGGCTGGCTGCCGACGTAGCGGACCGGGCCGACCGTCACCCCGGCCTCCTCGAGCACCTCGCGCCGTACCGCCGCCTCGACCGTCTCGCCCGGCTCGATGAAGCCGGCCAGGCAGGACCAGAAATCTTCGACAAAGCGGTGCTGGCGGCCGAACAGGCAGGCGTCGCCGTGGGTCACCAGCATGATCACGACCGGCTCGTTGCGCGGAAAGTGGTGCGCCGCGCACGCCGGGCAGTCGCGCTGGGCACCGCCCCGGGCGACCACGGTCGGCGCGCCGCAGCAGGCGCAGTGACGGTGGCTGGCGTGCCAGTCGAGCAGCGAGCGCGCCTGGGCCAGCAGCCCGGACTCGGCGGCGGAGAGCTGGGCCGCGATCGAACGTGCATCGATGAACTTGCCGTCGGCCCCGGGCGCCGGCGGCACGCCGTCGAGCGCCACGGCGAACCGGGCCGCTCCGTTCAGGCGGCCGAGCAGCAGCGGCTCGGCCGTCGCAGCGGCCCCGAGCCGCGCCCGCTCGATCCAGCCGAGGCGCGGTGACCCGGTCAGCGTGATCCAGGGCTTGAGTTCCTGGAACGGTAAAAAGCGGCTGTGCGGGTCGTCGCTCAGTTCCGCCAGCGCGGCGGCGTCGTGGCGCAGACCGTCGAGCCGGTCGATGGCGTTGCCGGAGAAGGGGATCTGCTCGAACATCAGCGTTCGTCCTGGATCTGCCAGAGCGCGCCTTGCGGCTGGGTCAGGACCCTCCCGACCGTCCCGGCCGGCAACGCCGTCGATGTCAGCACCAGCACCAGGAGCAACGACTGCGATCGGGTGGGGCGGGGCATGGCGTGCTCCTGTCGGGTCCGGGATCGCTCGGCGCCCGGGTCGGCGACCCGGGGTTACCCGAAGCGTGCCTCCACCGCCCGCCGCTGGCAACCGTGCCGCCGGGGGTATCATGGTTGCGGGCCATCCGGGAGCGAAGCATGACCGGTCGAACCACACTCGCCGTGCTGGCGCTGCTGCTGCTGGCCGGCTGCTCGGGCGAGGAGCCGCCGCGGGAGCCGGAACAGCTCATTGGCGAGGACAACCCGTTCAAGCCGCTGGTCGACAGCCACGACAAGGCCGGCAGCGTCGAGGCGCAGGTGCTCGAGCAGGCCGCGGGCACGCGCCGCGCGGTCGAGGAACAGACGCGCTAGCGCGCATGGAGCGCTTTCAGGCCGGGCCGACCCGGCCACCGGCCACGCCAGGAGGGCCGCGGGCATGAGCCGCGATATCGACCGCATCCCGCAGGACATCGCCTGCCTGGAGACCGCGCGCATGCCGGCGGTGCTGATGTCGCTGACCGGTTACCACTGCGAGGTGTGGCAGACGCGTGGCCGGTTGGTGCGCAACGGCCGCCGGGTCGGCCTCGACGTCATCATCAAGTGCCACAAGGAGCCCTGCCTGCTGCACGAGGTCGAACTGCTGCGGGACGACTACCGGCGCCTGCGCGCCCGCCTGGGAGACATCGTGCCGCAGGCGACCTTCGTCGCCACCCTGGTCGACGGCCAGCCCAATGTCGTGGTCCTGGCCGAGGTGGTGCAGCCCTGGTTCAACATCGCCAATCCGACCAACGAGGCCGACGCCGTGCCGCTGCTGCGCCGGCTGACGGGTGCGCGCCGCCAGTTGACCACCTTCGTCCACGCCGCCCGGGCCTGGTATGCGGGGCCGGACATGCGCGTGATCGACCTCTGGGGGCTCGACAACCTGGTGCTCGACCGCGCCCGGCGGGTGCGCTACATCGACAGCTTCCGGGTCTTCTTTTTCGCCGACATGCTGCACCTGCTGGCCCATCCCGACCCGGACCTGAAGGCGCGCATCGAGCTGTCGCTGCTGCGGCTCGAGTACCTCGAGCACCTGCTGGCCGAGGCGACCCCGCGCCAGCGCTGACCGGCCGCGGCGGTCAGCGGCGCAGCCGCGCCAGCGGATCCTGGCGGTAGAAGGCGCGCAGCTGGTCGTAGACCGCCGGCACCAGGTCGGCGACGGCGTCGGGGGCGGTGAAGAAGTGTTCGCTGAGCACGGCGAAGAACTCCTCCGGCGCCTCCGCCGCGTAGGGGTCGATCCAGGTCGCGCGGCCCTGTTCGACCTCCCGGCAGAGGGCGTCGTAGGCGGCCTGGAAGGTGCGCTGCCAGACGCGGCGGTCCATGCCGCGGGGCAGCGGCGGGCAGCCGTTGCTGACGCCATCGAGCTGGTCGAGCTTGTGCGCGATCTCGTGCACCACGACGTTGCTCCCGGCACCAAACGGTTCGGCCCCCGGCGCGGCGTCGCGCCACGACAGGATCAGCGGGCCGCGCTCCCACGCCTCGCCGATGCGCTCGTCGCGTAGGGCATGCACCACGCCATCCGCGTCCGCCTCCTCGAGGTCGACGACGAAGGTGTCGGGATAGACGATCACGCTGGTCCAGCCGCGCAGCCAGCGGCTGCCGAGCGCCAGCACCGGCAGGCAGGCCTGGGCCGCGATCGCCAGACGCATGCGCTCGTCGACCGCCAGCTCGTGGGCGCCGCTGAAGCGCTTGTCGTGGACGAACAGCGTGGCCAGGTCGCGCAGCCGGGCCAACTCGCCGGTGGCCAGGCCGGCGAGCAGCGGCAGCGCGGCGACGGTGTCGCGCCAGAGCGCGTCGTCGAGCGGATGGCGGGCCAGGATGCGCCGGTGCCGCCAGGCGCGCAGGTGGGCGAAGGGGTTCACGCTAGGGCCTGTCAATACTATTTGGATTACCGTCGCTGGCGGCCATTTTTTCGTCCAGCAAGGCGGAAGGAGCGAAATACAGTGGGCCTGTATGAGCGACTGACAACGACGCGGGGCGGGAAAATGGCCCCAGCCCTCCGGGTTGTGCCTGACAAGCCGCCACTCGGCGTTGCGCCGCGCTCATTGGGAGCCACCAAATCACGCGCGTCGCGCCTTGATTGGCGTCTTGTCAGGCGCAACGCCGACAATCCAAATAGTATTGACAGGCCCTAGGGCGGTCGGCGACGCGCCGGTCGCCGGCGGCGGCCATCAGGGGGCGATGGCGCGCAGTTTTTCCAGGTGCCGGTTGGTGTCGCCGCGCAACCGTTCGGCAATGCGGGCGAAATCCGGGGCAGCGCAGGTGACCGCATCGTAGAAGCTCGACTCGATGATCGAGGTCTCGATCCGGCGTGCGGTTTCGACCGCCTCCTTGAGCTGCAGCGCGCTGTGGCTGGCCCGCTTCAGGGCGCGGCGCACTTCGTTGACCTCCTGGTCGATGATCTCGCCGTCGAACTCGCCGACCCCCTCGAGGTGGTGGCCGGCATCGAGCATCCGGCGGATGGCGCCGAGGGCGCCGGCGTGGATCTGCTCCTCGCGCGCCAGCTGACGCCAGACCGGACCCTGTTCCGGGAAGCAGAGGGCGTAGCGCTTGTAGAGTTCGCCGACCAGCTCCTCCCACTCGATCAGGCGGTCGATGATGCGGCGTTGGGCAGTGATGATCTTGTCGCTGATAGTCATGGGTGGTCGGTCCGTGCGGGTCGCCTCCACGATAGCGCAGCGACGGGAGGGCTGCCAACCGTGCCATTGCACGGTCACCGGCCTGGACTAATCTCAGGAGTACGCTCACCTCGGGAAGCAACCATGCACGGGCGGGTCCTGATCGTCGCCGGTTCCGACTCCGGTGGCGGTGCCGGCCTCCAGGCCGACATCAAGACGGTGACCGCCCTGGGTGGTTACGCCGCCACCGCGGTCACCGCGCTGACGGCGCAGAACACGCTCGGGGTGCACGGCGTGGTCGGGGTCGATCCCGACTTCATCGTCGCCCAGATGCGCGCGGTGCTCGACGACATCGGCGCCGACTGTATCAAGACCGGCATGCTGCACAGCGTCGCGGTGATCGAGGCGGTCGCCGGCGTGCTCGAGTCCCTCGACGGCATGCCACTGGTGGTCGACCCGGTGATGTTCGCCAAGGGCGGCGACGCCCTGCTCACGGCCGACGCCATCGACTGCCTGCGCGAGCGGCTGCTGCCGCTGGCCAGCGTGCTGACGCCGAACCTGCCCGAGGCCAGCCACCTGGCCGGCATGACCATCGACGACGCCAGCGCCATGGTGGCCGCCGGCCTCTGCCTGGTCGACCAGGGGGCGCGGGCAGTGGTGGTCAAGGGCGGCCACCTCCCCGGCGAACGCATCGTCGACCTGCTGGTCACGGCCGACAACGTGGAGCGCGCGGAAAGCACGCGCATCGTCACCGACAGCGTGCACGGCGCCGGCTGCACCCTGGCCTCGGCGATCGCCACCGGCCTGGCCCAGGGGCTGGAACTGCGCAGCGCCTTCCATCGCGCCCGGCTCTACCTGCACCAGGCGATCCGCCACGCCCCCGGGCTCGGCAGCGGGCACGGCCCGCTGGATCACGGCCACGCCATCCCGGCCTACTACCTGTGAACCGGCCGCCCGGGGGCGGCGACGGACCGCTGCGCCCGCCACCGCCACCAGCGCCCGAGTCGGCCTCGCCCCGCCGCTGGCGTATCCGCGCCGTCGCCGCGCTGCTGTTCGCCCTGCCCGCGCTGGCCGTCGGCAGCGTCGGCCTGGTGTCCTGTCACGGGTCTTATGGCTGAACCTGCCATAAGACCCGTGACAGGACACTAGTGCAGCTGCTCGCCGGCAGCCCGGTCACCATCCTGCCCAATCGTGCCGAGGTGGTCGGGGCGGAGGCGGTCGAGGCGGTGGCGATCTACCTGGGGCTGGGCGCCGGTCTGGGCGCCTGGGGCGGTTACGCCTGGCGCCGTTCCCGGGAGTGAGCGGGCACTTCAGCGCGCCAGCAGGGCGTCGAAGTTGCCGTGCGCCAGGCGGGCGGCGACCGCCTCCGGCAGCGCGGCCAGGAGCGCCCGCGCCTGCGCGCCGATGGCCGGCAGTTGCGGCCAGCGCGACGGCGTCCAGGTGTCGCTGCCGAGCAGGAAGCGGTCGGCGTGGCGCAGCAGCAGATCGCGCCAGGCGGGGGCCAGGCGGCGCCCTGGAGGATGTCGTCGTAGCGGTAGGAGAGGTCGGCCCGCAGGCCGGGGTGGTGCGTGAGCACGGCATCGACCACGGTGACCGGCTCGCCCAGGCCGGCGTGGGCCCAGAGGATGCGCACCCCCGGTGCGGCGGCGACCAACGCCGCGATGCCGGCGGCGTCGGTGTGGGCGTGCAGGAACAGGCCGTGGTCGCGGGCCAGGCCGATCAGCCGGGCCAGCTGCGGCGAGGCGACGTCGGCGGCCTCGAGGTGGAACTCGCCCAGGCCGCGGTAGGCGGTCGCCGTGGCCAGCCGGGCGGCGACGTATTCGACCACCTCCGGGTCGCGGTGCCAGCCGCCCATGTCGCCGCGGTCGCGGTAGGGGCGCAGCACCGGGACGATCCGCTCGGGCGCCAGCCGGTGCAGCGTCAGCGTGCCGTCGTCGGGGGTGCTCGAGACCAGCGCGCGGGCGATGCCGGCGGCGTCGAGCAGGGCCAGTGCGCGCTCCGGCGAGACCTCCCCATGGGCGTTGGCGCTGTAGTGGATGTGGCCGTCGTGGAGCGGCAACTCCGCCGCCGCCAGCGGCGCGATGAGCGGCAGCGACAGGCACAGGGTGCGGATGGCATGGTGCATGGCGAGGCTCCCGACAGGGACCGGTCGCGGTCGTCCGGCAGGCCGTGGAAGGGGCGAAAAGCCTGCCGATATTGCGGGTTTTTCCCGCCGGCCGATTCTGACAAAATACGCCCCCTTCCTCTTCCTGTCAGCAAGGAACCCTTCCCATGCAGTCGTTCAGCCTCGAGACCCACGGCATCACCGTCGGCCGCGTCTTGCGTAACGCCTCGCCCGCCCTGCTCTACGAGGAGGCGCTGCGCAACGAGCCCGGCACGGCCGTGTCGTCGACCGGGGCGCTGATCGCCCTGTCCGGCGCCAAGACCGGGCGCAGCCCGAAGGACAAGCGGGTGGTCAGCCACGCCCAGGTGCTCGACGACGTCTGGTGGGGCGAGGTCAACGTCAGCCTCGAGGACCGGGTGTTCGACATCGCCCAGCGCAGTGCGGTCGACTACCTCAACACCCGCGACCAGATCTATGTCGTCGACGGCTTCGCCGGCTGGGACGCCAAGCACCGGGTCAAGGTGCGCATCATCTGCGAGCGCGCCTACCACGCGCTGTTCATGCACAACATGCTGATCCGTCCGACGCCGGCGCAGCTGGCCGACTTCGGCAAGCCCGACTACGTCATCTACAACGCCGGCCGTTTCCCGGCCAACCCGCTGCTCGAAGGAGTCGAATCGTCGACCAGCGTCTGCCTCTGCCTGGCGCGCGGCGAGTTCGTCATCCTCGGCACCGAGTACGCCGGCGAGATGAAGAAGGGCGTGTTCACGATCATGAACTACCTGATGCCCAAGCGCGGCGTGCTGTCGATGCACTGCTCGGCCAACGAGGGTCCGGACGGCGACGTCAGCATCTTCTTCGGCCTCTCCGGCACCGGCAAGACGACGCTGTCGGCCGATCCCAAGCGCAAGTTGATCGGCGACGACGAGCACTGCTGGACCGACGACGGCGTGTTCAACATCGAGGGCGGCTGCTACGCCAAGGTGATCGACCTGTCGCCCGAGGCCGAGCCGGACATCTACCATGCCATCCGCTTCGGCGCCGTGCTCGAGAACGTGGTCTTCGACCCTGACACCCGCGAGGTCGACTACCGCAACAGCTCGATCACCGAGAACACCCGCTGCTCCTACCCGGTCGAGTACATCGCCAACGCCAAGATCCCCGGCACCGGCGGCGTCCCGAACAACGTCGTTTTCCTGACCTGCGACGCCTTCAGCGTGCTGCCCCCGGTCAGTCGCCTCGATCCGGCCCAGGCGATGTACCACTTCATCAGCGGCTACACCGCCAAGGTGGCCGGCACCGAAATGGGCGTCACCGAGCCGCAGGCGACCTTCTCGTCGTGCTTCGGCGCCCCGTTCCTGGTCTGGCACCCGACCCGGTACGCCGAGTTGCTGGCCGCGTGCATCCGCAAGACCGGCGCCCGGGTGTGGCTGGTCAACACCGGCTGGACCGGCGGCCCGTACGGCGTTGGCAAGCGCATGAGCATCGCCCACACCCGCGCCATCATCGACGCCATCCACTCCGGCACCCTCGACACCGCCGAGACCGTCACCGATCCGGTGTTCGGCGTCGCCGTGCCGACCTCCTGCCCCGGCGTTCCGGACGCGGTGCTGGTGCCGAAGAACGCCTGGGCCGACCCGGCCGCCTACGACGCCCAGGCGCAACACCTCGCCGGCCTGTTCCACGCCAACTTCGAAAAATACGCCGACCAGGCCAACGCCGAGCTCAAGGCGGCCGCGCCGAAGATCTGACCCGGCCGCCTGCCGCGCCCCCGTCTGGTGACGGCGGGGGCGTCTGGCCCGGGTGCCGGAGCGTGCGTTCCCGTCGTCCCGACGCCCCGCCGCCGGGGCGCGGGCAGTCGACGTGACGAACTTTTACGACATCCCTGTAGTCCTGGTACGCCTTAAGCTGTAGGCCGATTGCGAATTGCTGGCGCTCGGGCGCGTGCGTAGCATCGAGTTCACAAGAACGACGCATCGAGGTCGGTGCCGAGCCTGGTTGGACACCTGCCTCGGCACCGCGCCGCCGGCCTCTGCCAGAAGGAGTGACAGGCCATGGACAGGAAAAAGAAGTTCAGGAACGAGCGGGGAAGGGAGTTCAGCGCCGACCGGAATTTCTGGGTCGAGACGCTGCATCTGGCGCACCAGTTCGGCTGGAAACCCGAGACCCTGCGGATGCACTACCTCGCCCCGAACATGCATGTCTCGGCGACCGATGCGCGCGGCATGCAGCGGGCGCTGGAGCGGCTCTACGAAGCGGCCCTGGTCGACCCGCGGCAGGTCTTCCCGGTGCGGGTCGACCTGCTCGAACTGCACCAGCTCAAGGAGTTCATCGCCGGCGGCGAGTTCCAGGCCGTCGACTGAGCCGCCCGGCCCGGCGCCGGCCGTCCCGTTGTTCCTGATGACCGTGGGTTGGCGTCATGCCGGGTGGCGGCGGGCGGCTTTCCCGCTCCAGACCGCTGGCGTAAGCTGAATCTTGGCGGAGGCGCCGGTTGGCCTGGCAGCGCAAGGCCAGGACGCCAGCGTCTGTCCGGCACGATTTCGAGGAGTGTCCATGACCCGGAAGTCGTCGAGCACCGAGGCCTGGGAGCTGTGCGCGAGCGCCTTCCCGGGCGCCGGCTCGTCCCGCGATCGCCTGGCGTTCCTGCTGCGCTACGCCGTGCTCGCGCCGTCGACGCACAACACCCAGCCGTGGCGTTTCACCCTCGGCCCGGACCGGATCCTGCTCTTCCGCGACCGCTCGCGCTGGCTCCAGGTCGCCGATCCGACCCAGCGCGAGCTGCACCTCAGTGTCGGCTGCGCCCTGGAGAACCTGCTGATCGCGGCGCGGGCCTTCGGTTACCGCCCCCAGGTAACCCATTTTCCGCGCCAGGGGGGCGCCGACTGCGTGGCCGAAGTGCTGCTGCCTACGCCGGCCAGGTCGGTCCGGCCGCAGGGCGGCCTGCTCGAGGCCATCGCCCGGCGCCATACCAGCCGCCAGCCGTTACGGCCGCGCGCGGTGCCGGTGGACGACATCAAGCGGATCGAGGCGGTCTGCGGCGACGGCGCGGTCCTGCCCTTCCTGTCGGACGACCCCGAGGTCAAGGGCCGGCTCGAACTGCTGGTCGCTGAGGCCGATGCGCGGCTGTTCGCCGAACCCGCCTACCGCGAGGAGCTCGGGCGCTGGATCGGCGAGGGGACGTCCGGCACCACTTCGTGGCTGCTGTCCAAGCTCGGCCAGGTGGCGATCACCTGCCTCAACGTCGGTCATTCGGCTGGGGGACACGACAGCGAGCCGTGGCACCGCGCGCCGCAGGTCGGCATCCTCGCCACCTTCGACGACGACCGTTGCAGCCAGGTCAGGAGCGGGCAGCAGTTCGAACGGATCTGCCTGCAGGCCGAACTGCTCGGTCTCGGCGTGCAGCCGATGAGCCAGCTGTGCCAGGTGCCGCACATCCGCGCCCGGCTGGCGCGCTTCTTTCCCGTCCCGGACGTCCATCCGCAGCAGGTGTTCCGCATCGGCTTCGCCGACCGCGACGAAGTCCCCATGCCGCGCCGGAACCTGGAAGAGCTGATTGCCTGAACCGATGCCGGCCGCACCATCACGCAACCACCCGGTCGCTCCGGCCGGGGCGGGCCGCATACGGAGATGACAGCGTGAGCGCGGTCGTCGACGTGCGCCTGCCGGGCCTGCCCGACTGCTGGGAGAGCTGCGGCAACTGCAGCGACGGTGGGCTGACGGTGGTCGAGGTGCGGGTTCGGCCCGGCGACCGGGTCGGCGCCGATGACCCGGCGCTGGTGGTCGAGACCGACAAGGTCACGCTTGACCTCCCGACCGAGCGCGCCGGCCGGGTGGTCGAGGTGCTGGTCGCCGTCGGCGACCGGGTGACCGCGGGGCAGCTGCTGCTGCGCCTCGAGCCGCTGCCGCCGGCCGGAGCGGGCGGGTGAACGGCGCCGTGGAGGTGATCCCGCTGGGGCGGCTGGCGCTGGCCTTCGTCCCGGTCGCGGTGGTGCTGCTGATCCTCTGGCGCTGGCGCCTCGGGGTCGGCAACGCCTGTTACGCCCTCGGCCGGATGCTCGCCCAGCTGGTGCTGATCGGTTATCTGCTCAACTTCATCTTCGCCGCCGAGAGCTCGCCGCTGGTGCTGTTGGTGCTCGGCGTGATGCTCGGAGCCTCGGGCTGGATCGCGCTGCAGCCGCTGGCGCAGCGCACGCCCGGCCTCTACCTGCGCGCCCTCGGGGCGATCGCCGCCGGCGGCATTGTGACCCTGGCCCTGGTGACCCAGGGGGTGCTCGCCGCCGAGCCGTGGTACGCACCGCGGGTCGTCATCCCGCTGGCCGGGATGATCTTTGCCAACTCCATGACCGCGGTCAGCCTGGCCGGCGAGCGCCACTTCGCCGAACTGGACAACGGCAAGAGCTTCGACGTCGCCCGCCGGATCGCCTTTCAGGCGGCGCTGATCCCGCAGATCAACGCCCTGCTCGCCGTCGGCCTGGTGTCGCTGCCGGGGATGATGACCGGGCAGATCCTCTCCGGCGTCTCGCCGCTGGTGGCGGTGCGTTACCAGATCATGGTGATGGCGATGATCTTCGGCTCGGCCGGCATCGCCGCGGCCTGCTTCCTCGCCTGGCAGAAACACGCACCGCGGCCGTGAGCGCCCGCTGCCCGCTGCCGGCAGGCGTCATCGACTAAGCTCACCGGGGCGCCCGCGCGGGCGCATGGCGGACGCTCAGGGAGGACCGGGGTGCTGGTCGGGATCACACTGCTGCTCTGTTACCAGCTGGCCGGGGAGGCGCTGGTGCTGGCGTTCGGCCTGCCGTTGCCGGGCCCGGTGCTCGGCATGTTGCTGTTGCTGCTGACCCTGGTGCTGCGCGAGAGCGCGGTCCTGGCCACCGAAGCCCCGGCCGAGGCGCTGCTCGGCCACCTGTCGCTGCTGTTCGTCCCGGCCGGCGTCGGCGTCATGGTCCACACCCAGCGCCTCGGCGGCGAGTGGCTGCCGATCGCCGTCGCCCTGGTGGTGAGCACCCTCCTGACCCTGGTCGCGGTGGCGCTGACCATGCGCCAGATGGTGCGCTGGCTCGGTCTCGGGGCGGGCGATCATGCCGGTGACTGACCTCGGCCGGATCTGGGTCTACCTGGCGGCCTCGCCGCTGCTCTGGCTGAGTGTGACCCTGCTCGCCTACCTGCTGGCCCATGCGCTCTACCGGCGGACGGGGGAGAACCCGCTGCTCAACCCGGTGGCGGTCGCCGTGGCGCTGCTGATCGCCGTCCTGGTCGCCACCGACACCGCCTACGCGACCTATTTCGAGGGCGCGCAGTTCGTCCACTTCCTGCTCGGTCCGGCCACGGTCGCGCTGGCCGTGCCGCTCTACCGCCAGCGCGGCCGGCTGCGCCGGCTGTGGCTGCCGATCGCCGCCGCGGTGGTGGTCGGGGTCGGCGTCGCCGCGGTCAGCGCCATGGTCAGCGCCCACCTGCTCGGCGCCAGCGTGGAGACCATGCTGTCGCTGGCACCGAAATCGGTCACCGCGCCGGTGGCCATGGGCATCAGCGAAAAGATCGGCGGCCTGCCGTCGCTGACCGCGGTGCTGGTGGTGGCCACCGGCATCCTCGGCGCCGTTACCGGCACGCGCCTGCTCGGCTGGTGCGGGGTGCGCGACGACGCCATCCGCGGCATCGCCATGGGCGTCACCTCGCACGGCATCGGTACGGCGCGGGCGTTCCAGGTCAGCCCGACCATGGGCGCATTCTCCGGCCTGGGCATGGCGCTGTCGGCGTTCGCCACGGCGCTGCTGGTGCCGTGGCTGGTCCGGATGCTCGGCCTGGGCGGCTGAGGCGCGCCCCTGTTCCGCCCCCCGGGAGAGGCGACCTGATCCCTTGACCCGCCGAAAAAACGGTGACAGAGTTTCCCGAAACAGTCGGGTCCCCTGGAGTCTCTTCCGCCGCTCCCCAACCTCCATTTCCGGTTGCGCGTCCAGCGCGTGGCCGCCGATCAGGCGCCACCCGTGCGTCCGTCAGTCCTCGATTCCCGTGCCGTTGGTTGAGTGCTGATGATCCTGATGATCAATGGCACAGTTGAGGACTTTTGGCATGACCAATATCTATGTCGGCAATCTCTCCTACCAACTCACCGAGGAGCAGCTGCGCGAGGCCTTCGCTGCGTTCGGTGAAGTTGTCTCGGCCAAGATCATCATGGATCGCGCCACCGGCCAGTCGAAGGGTTTCGGATTCGTCGAGATGACGTCCCAGGAGGAGGCCGAGGAGGCGATCCGCCAGCTCGACGGCGCACCGCTGAGCGGCCGCAACGTCCGCGTCAACGAGGCGCGGCCGCGGACCGAAAACAACCGTCCGCCGCGCCGCCAGCCGCGCTGGTAACAGCGACCGGGGATCCGCGCGGGGAGCGAACGGCCCCGCGCGGATCCCGCACCCCGTCCACCGGCGGTCCGTCGATCCATGGCCGCACTCCCCCCACAGCGCCTGACCCTCCCGACTACCGCGCCGGCCCCGGCGGTGTGCCGGCGCCCGCGCCTTGCCGGCCGCTTGCCGGCGTGGTCAAGGCGGGCGAATCGGTGCAAACTTCGTCCAGGCAGGGACACGCGCATGCGCATTGGAGAAGGATCATGACCCAGGGAATTTTGCGCCGCTCCGATGACCGGGTCATCGCCGGGGTCTGTGCCGGCATCGCCGACCACTACGGCTGGCCGGCCGGGCGGGTGCGCCTGCTCTACCTGCTGGTCTCGATCTTCAGCGCCGGCTTTCCCGGCATCGTCGTCTACCTGGTCCTCTGGTTCCTGATGCCGCCCCGCTAGCCCGCCTATCTCACCGGGCGGTCAACGGCTGTGGCGCAACACGCTGGAGCACGGGAGGCATCAGGCATGGTGCAGAGGCATCGAGCCATGACACCCTGTTTTCGCCGTTGGCCTATCACGGTTCAGGCGGGTCTTCGCCTCCGTAGGCTTGCTCTTCAGTCACCTGGTAGCTACGGCTACCACGTGCCTTCCAGAGCGGCGCCTACGCAGCCGAATCCGGCGCCTGCTCCCGCGATCCCGGTGAGATATCCGGGCTAGCCTGGCGTCTGCTCCCCCGTGCCGGACCCGCACGCCGACCGCCTGCTGATCCTCGCCCCGGAGGCCGCGGCCTACGCCGAGCTGGTCGCCGCCGCCGACCTCGGTCCGCTGGCGGTCGCGGTCGCCGGCGACGTGGCCGGCGCCCGTGCCCATGCCGCGCAGTGCAACCTGGTCCTCGGCGTGCCGGCGCTGGTGGCGCAACTGCTCGACCGGCTGCCGCGGCTGACCTGGGTGCAGTCGACCTACGCCGGGGTCGACGCCCTGTGCCGTCCCGGGCTGCGGCGCGACTACACCCTGACCGGCGTGCGCGAGGTCTTCGGCGGCCTGATGCGCGAGTACGTGCTGGGCTGGATCCTGGCGCTGGAGCGCGACCTGTTCACCGCGCGCGAGGACCAGCGGCACGGGCGCTGGCAGCCGCGCCCCTATCGCGGCCTGGAGGGGCTGACCCTCGGGGTTTGCGGCCTCGGCTCGATCGGCCAGGCCGTGGCCCGGGCCGGCGCGGCGTTCGGCATGCGCGTGGTCGGCTACCGCCGGACCGCGGCGCCGTGCACCGCCGTCGCGCGGGTCTACAGCGGGAACGGGTTCCACCCCTTCCTGGCCGAGGCCGACTACCTGGTCGTGGTCCTGCCGGCGACGCCGGCCAGCGATGGCCTGATCGACGCGGTGGCGCTGGCGGCGCTGAAGCCGGACGCGGTGCTGGTCAACGTCGGTCGTGGCCGCAGCGTGGTCGAGGCCGACCTGGTTGCCGCCCTGCGCGCGGGGACCTTGCGCGCCGCGGTGCTCGACGTCTTCGCCAGCGAGCCGCTGCCGCCTGCCAGTCCGCTGTGGCGGCTGCCGAATGCCTACCTGACGCCGCACACCGCGGCGGTCAGTTTTCCGCCCGCCATTTTCGCCCGCTTCGCCGCCAACTACCGCCGCTACCGCGCCGGCGCGGCGCTGCACGACGTCATCGACTTCGCGCGCGGCTACTGAGGCCGGGCGAATCATTCGTCGCCGGCACAGTCGAATGGGTAACGTTTTTTCTTGTTTTCGTAACCAGCAGAGGAACTATCGATGGCAACTGGATCGTTCTGGATCGTCGCCGTGGCCGCGCTCGGCCTGGCCGCCGCCCCGGTGTCCGCCGCCGGCCCCTGGGACAGCCCGCGCCAGGCGCATGTCGGCAGCCGCGCCATCACCGTCTACCACAGTCCCAGTTGCGGCTGCTGCAAGGACTGGATCGCGCACCTGCGCCGCCACGACTTCGAGATCACCGACGTCCAGCGCGACGACGTCATGGCGACCAAGCGGCAGCTCGGCCTGCCGGACGAGCTCGCCTCCTGCCACACGGCGGTGATCGACGGCTACGTCATCGAGGGCCACGTCCCGGCCGACGATATCAAGCGCCTGGTCGCCGACAAGCCGGCGCTGGCCGGCCTCGCCGTGCCGGGGATGCCGAGCGGTGCCCCGGGGATGGAGCAGGGTGAGCGTCGCGATCCGTTCGCGGTGCTCAGCTTCGATCGCGCGGGTGGGATCGAGCCGTACAGCCAGTACTGGAAGTATTGAAGCGGGGGATCGGCGTGGTCCGTCAGCGGGGCTGACGCGATGCCGGAGGGTGCCCGGGTCGCGGCGCGGGTGGACCCGCTAGCCGTCGGTCCCGGTCAGGGCGCTCTCCTTGCTCGTCTCTTTCTGCTTTTTCTTTTTGTCCGGGTCGGGGCGCATGCCCGGCATGTGCAGGATGTCGGTCGGGCAGACGGCGACGCAGATCTCCTCGCAGCCGGGGCCGTAGGCCGAGCAGGCGGCGTGGTCGACGGTGATCACGCTGTTGGCGTCGAAATAGATCGCCTTGGCCGGGCACTCCTTGATGCACAGCTTGCACTGGATGCAGCCGACGGTGCAGACGCTCTTGACCGACTTGCCCTTGTCGCGGGTGGTGCAGGAGAGGACCACGCGGTGGTGGCGCGGCATCATCTCC
>Ga0326597_10007127_pt1 | contig 15249 bp, 16 predicted proteins | sample RVTome_12_FD_203789 | JGI IMG/M metagenome (GOLD analysis project Ga0326597, IMG submission 203789) | Soil microbial communities from uranium-contaminated site in the Upper Colorado River Basin, Wyoming, United States - RVT100D185 | ecosystem: Environmental > Terrestrial > Soil > Contaminated >... | reverse complement strand
ACGGCGCGTCCCTTGTCGCCCTGTTTCTGGGTGCCCTTCTCGATCGTTTCGATATGGCTGAACATCTCGTTCTCGAAGCGGTAGAGAAACAGGCGCGCGCGCGCGCGCATCACCGGATCCGCCGGCATCAACTGCGGGTGCGGGAAACGGTCGTCGATGTACTCGTTGATGATGTTGGACTGGTAGAGAATGAGGTCGCGCTCGACCAGCACCGGCACCTGGTTGTACGGGTTCATCACCGCCAGGTCCTCGGGCTTGTTGTAGAGGTCCACATCCACGATCTGGAAATCCATGCCCTTTTCGTAGAGCACGATGCGGCAGCGCTGGCTGAACGGGCAGCTGGTGCCCGAGTAGAGGGTCATCATATGAGCGATCAGCTGTCAGCGATCAGCTGTCAGCGGGAAACCGTAGCGGTTGAGAGGCAGATGTTGGCCGATAGCTGATCGCTAATAGCCGACAGCTGGATTAGTGGACGTCTTTCCAGAACTCTTTTTTCAGCGCATAGGCGAGAACGAACAGCACGCCCAGGAACATCAGCACGTAGATGCCGAGCTGCTGGCGGAAATGCTTGACCGGCTCGGACAGGTAAACCAGGAAATTCACGAGGTCGGCCGCGAGCCGGTCGTACTCGACCGGCGCCATCGTGCCGGGCTTCTCCAGCACGAGCTTTTGCGCCTCGATCTTGAGCGCATCTTCCTTCTTGCCGCTGCCGCGCGGCTGCAGCAGCACCTCGGTCTTCAGGACCTGCTCGCCCTGGAGCTGGTAGAGCACGTGCGGCATGCCAACGTTCGGGAACACCGTGTTGTTCCAGCCGGTGGGGCGCGAGGGGTCGCGGTAGAAGCCGCGCAAATAGGTGTAGAGCCAGTCCGCGCCGCTGCCGGCGCTCGAGGACCGGGAGCGCGCGATCACGGAGAGGTCGGGCGGCGGCGCGCCGAACCATTCCTTGGCGTCTTTCGCGGCCATCCCGATCGTCATCAGCTCGCCCACCTTCGCCCCGGTGAAAATCAGGTTGTCGCGGATCTGCTGATCGGTGAGCCCCAGGTCCGCGAGCCGGTTGTAGCGCATGTAGGAGGCGCTGTGGCATCCCATGCAATAGTTGACGTAGACCTGCGCGCCGCGTTGCAGCGACACCGGGTCGTTCGGGTTCACGTCGGCGGGCATGCGATCGAGCTTCATGCCCGCTTCGGACGCCATCGCGGCGAGCGGCGCCGCGAGCAGCATCCATGCGAGCGTTCTTGCCAGCCTCATGGCGCTCCTCACCCCGTCACCCGCTCGGGCTCTGGCTTCGTTTTGTCCATCCGGGTGTACCACGGCATCAGCAGGAAGAAAGCGAAGTAGATCAGCGTGAAGACCTGCGCCGCCAGGGTGCGCCCTTCGGTCACGGTCAGCGTTCCCAGGTAACCGAGGATCAGGAACGTGATCACGAATATCGCCAGCGCGGTCTTGCACAGCATCCCCTTGTAGCGAATGGACTTGACCGGGCTCTGGTCGAGCCAGGGCAGCAGGAAGAAGATCAGCGTCGACACGCCCATCAGCACCACGCCCCATACCTTGGCTTCGAAGGGAAGCTTGAGCGCGGCGAAACCCAGATTGAGTTCCATCTGCGGCCCCTTCATCAGCATGATCACAACAAGCCCGATGGCTGCCGCCGCATAGCGAAACCGTTTGTCGCGGGCTTTGACCCAGATCAGGATCGTGTAGGCGGCAACGCCAATCGCCAGCACCCACATGTAGTCCTCGGTAACCGCGCGCAGGATCGAGTAGTACGGCGTGAAGTACCACACCGGCGCGATGTGCGGCGGGGTCTTCAGCGGGTCGGCCGGGATGAAGTTGTTGTACTCGAGGAAGTAACCGCCCATCTCCGGCATGAAGAACAGGATCACGCTGAACACGATCGCGAACACCACCACGCCCAGCGTGTCCTTGACCGTGTAGTACGGGTGGAAAGGGATGCCGTCCACCGGGTGGCCGGTTTTCGGGTCCTTCACCTTCTTGATCTCCACGCCGTCGGGATTGTTCGATCCCACCTCGTGCAGCGCCATGATGTGCACGGCCACCAGCCCCAGCAGCACCAGCGGGATCGCGATCACGTGGAACGCGAAGAAACGGTTCAGCGTCGCGTCCGACACCACGAAATCACCGCGTATCCATGTCGAAAGGTCGGGCCCGATGATCGGCAGCGCGTTGAACAGGTTCACGATCACCTGCGCGCCCCAGTACGACATCTGCCCCCACGGCAGCAGGTAGCCGAAGAACGCTTCCGCCATCAGGCACAGGTAGATCAGCATGCCGAAGATCCAGATGAGTTCCCGCGGCTTGCGGTAGGAACCGTACATGAGCCCGCGGAACATGTGGAGGTAGACGACGAGGAAGAATGCGGAGGCGCCGGTCGAATGCAGGTAGCGGATCAGCCAGCCGCCCGGCACGTCGCGCATGATGTATTCGACCGAGGCGAAAGCCTGCGCCGCGTCCGGCTTGTAGTGCATCGTGAGGAAAATACCGGTTGCGATCTGCAGCACCAGCACGAACATCGCGAGCGAACCGAAGTAGTACCAGAAATTGAAGTTCTTCGGCGCGTAGTACTCGGCGAGGTGGTCGCGCCACAGCGACATCATCGGGAAGCGCTGGTCCACCCAGGTGAGCGCGCCGGAGAGCGCGCCGTTCAACGGACCGGCGCAGGTGATCGTGACCGGCTGTTTATCCGCGGCCGCCATGTCGTCAGGCCCCCTTGCTGTCGTCGCCGATCAGGATGCGCGTGTCGGAGAGGTACTTGTGGGGAGGCACTTCCAGGTTATCCGGCGCCGGCTTGTTCTTGTAGACGCGGCCCGCGAGGTCGAACAGCGAGCCGTGGCACGGGCAGTAGAAGCCGCCTTTCCAGTCTGAAGCAAAGGCTTCGGCCTGAGCCTGGAGCTTGTCCACGGGGGAGCAGCCAAGATGAGTGCAAATGCCAACCAGCACCAGATACTCGGGCTTGATCGAGCGATACTCGTTTTTCGCGTAGTCCGGTTGCATGGGCTTTACGGACGCGGGGTCGGCGACCTTGTTCTCGTCCGCCTTCGCCGCCGCCAGCATCTCCTTCGTGCGCCGCACGATCCACACCGGCTTGCCACGCCACTCCACGGTGACCTTCTCGCCGGGCGCGAGGTTGCCGATGTCGGCTTCGACCGGCGCGCCGGCCGCCTTGGCGCGTTCCGAGGGCAGCATGCTGGCGACGAACGGGACGGCTGTGGCGGCGCTGGCGATGCCCCCTGCGACGCCGGTCGCGGCGACCAGAAACCGCCGCTTCCCCTGATCCAACTCTTTGTCCGCCATACGATTCTTCCCGTCGCCCGAAAGTGAGACATTCTACACAAAGGCCTCCATAAACTTAAGCAAAACTTGAAAAAATGGCTATGTATCAGTATGTTACTGGCGCCTATTCTGGCCAGCCCTGGCGCGGAATGCGGGCCGGATGGCTGTAAGCCGCCATTTTTTTATGGGAATGCCGGATGCATCAGCGGCCTCGTGCATTCGGCAAGGCGATTTTCAACGCTTTAAGTGATAATTGCACGGCAAGTGGCTTGAAAAGTTGGCGCCCCGCCGACAGTTATTGCGAATAATCAGAAGAGGTTCTCATTGCGTTTCCTGCCGTCGTTTACCGCGCGCGGGTTTTTCATCAGGAATTTGCCGGGACCAAACCCGGCAAATTCCTAGCCCATGCGCAAGCTCTGGCTCGTATTCGCCCAGACCGCGACCATCTGTCTCGCGGCTTTATTCGTCGTCTCGACGCTGCGCCCCGACCTCCTCGCCTGGAACACGCGCGGAGCCGTGGTGGCCGTGAAAGAGCCGCCGCCGGACGCGCAGGGACGCGCCACCACCGCGTCTTTCAGCGACGCGGCGCGCAAGGCAATGCCCGCCGTCGTCAACATCTACACCAGCCAGGAGGTCAAGCGCGCAAGCAATCCGTTCATGGACGACCCCCTGTTCCGCTATTTCTTCGGCGAACAGCCCGACGCGGGGCCGCAGCGCCGCGAGGGCCTGGGCTCGGGCGTGATCGTCAGCGAGCAGGGCTACGTCCTCACCAACCATCACGTGGTCGCGTCGGTGGACCAGATCGAGGTCGCGCTCGCCGATGCGCGCAAGGTGCCGGCGCGCGTGGTCGGCAGCGACCCCGAGACCGACCTCGCGGTGCTCAAGATCGAGCTGCCGAAGCTGCCTGCGATCACCCTCGCGCGGGCCGACCACCTGCGCGTCGGGGATTTCGTGCTCGCGATTGGCAACCCGTTCGGCATCGGGCAGACCGTGACCCTGGGCATCGTCAGCGGGCTGGGCCGCAGCCATCTCGGCATCACCACCTTCGAGAATTTCATCCAGACCGACGCGGCGATCAACCCCGGCAATTCGGGCGGCGCGCTGGTGGACTCAAGCGGTCGCCTGGTCGGCATCAACACCGCGATCTACTCCCAGACCGGGGGCTCGATGGGCATCGGCTACGCGATCCCGATCTCCACCGCGCGGCAAGTGATGGAGCAGATCATCCAGAAGGGCTCGGTGACGCGCGGCTGGATCGGCGTCGGGGTGCAGGACGTCACCAAGGAGATCGCCGAATCGTTCAAGCTGCCCGCCACGGGCGGCGTGCTGATCACGCAGGTGGAGCGCGGCGGACCCGCCGACAAGGGCGGCGTGAAGCTGGGGGACGTGCTGCTGGCGGTCAACGGCAAGCCGGTCGCGGACACCACCGCAATGCTCAATTCGATTGCGATGTTACAGCCGGGCGAGGTCGCGAGGCTGAAGGTCTCGCGCAACCGGGCCGAAAGCGAGCTTACCGTCTCCATCGGCCGGCGGCCCAAGCCGCCGCAACGCGCGCAATAGCGCGCGCTGCGCAGTGTTGAGTGCTGAGTGCTGAGTTGTTTTAGAGCAGCCTGGGCTGCACATTCAACTCAACATTCAAAACTCAAAATTCAACATTCACTATGGCTTGGCGTCCGGACCGCGCTCGATCCCGGCGTCCGCAAGCGCCTGCCCCGCCTCGCCGGCTTCCCCGCCGGCATCCGGCTGGCGCGGCTTCCCGAACAGCCGCGCCGCGATGATCCCGACCTCGTAGAGCAGGCACATCGGGATCGCGAGCAGCAGCTGCGAGATGACATCCGGCGGCGTGACGATGGCGGCGACCACGAACGACCCCACGATGAAGTAGGGGCGGATGCTGGAGAGCTGCCCGATCGTGACCATGCCCATGCGGGCCAGTATCAGCACCACGATCGGCACTTCGAAGGTCACCCCGAACGCGAGGAACAGGGTCAGCACGAAATTGAAGTAGTTCTCGATGTCGGGCGCGACCGATATGCTCGTGGGGGCGATCTTGTAGACGAAGTCGAACACCACCCCGAACACGAAGAAGTAGCAGAACGCCACGCCCACGAAGAACAGCAGCGTGCTCGTCACCACCAGCGGTATCACCAGCCGCTTCTCGTGGGCGTAGAGGCCGGGCGCGACGAACGCCCAGGCCTGGTAGAGGACGTACGGCAGCACCAGCGCGAACGCGGCCATGAGGGCGACTTTTACCGGGATCAGGAACGGCGCGACGACGCCGGTGGCGATCATCTTCGTCCCGGGGGGCAACGCACGGATCATGGGGTACGCGACCAGGTCGTAGAGATCGGAAGCGAACGGGAACAGGCACACGAACACGATGCCCACCGCGAGCAGCGCCCGCAGCAGCCGGTCGCGCAGCTCCATCAGGTGGGAGATGAAAGTGTCTTCCGTCATTTGGCTTGCTCGCAAGCCAAATCAGGCCTGTTTCTGCGCCGGCGCCTGCGGGTTTGCCTCCAGCGGCAGCTCGCCCTGCGGGGAGGCCGGCGCGGGGGCGGCGGGCGGCGGCGAGTCCGCGAACGGGTCGTCGTACGGATCGGATTGCGGTTGCGCGGACTGCGCGACCTTGTTGAGCTCGCCTTCGGTCTCGGAGACCCCGCGCTCCACCGAGTCGCGCATCGAGCGCGCGGCGTCCTCCATGCCCGCCTGCAGCTTCTTCAATTCCTCCAGCTCCATCTCGCGCGAGATGTCGGCCTTCACGTCGTTGACGTAGCGCTGCATCCGGCCGAAGAGATGTCCGAGCGTGCGCGCGACGGTCGGCAGGCGCTGGGGACCGATCACGATCAGCGCCACGATCGCGATCAGCAGCATTTCGGAAAAACCGATGTCAAACATGCGGCGGCGAGAGAGGCGAGAGGGGAGAGACGAGAGGCGTCACGGCTGCACGAGCAGGCGCCCTGCCGGTTTGACGTCTATCTCCTCTCTTCTATCGCCTCTCGCTCCTCAGGCTACGCCTTCGGCGTTTCCTTCTTGGCTTCGCCTTCGATGGTCTGGCCGGTGGTGGGCGGGATCTCCGCCTTGGCATCCGCGGACTTGTCCTCCCCGGGCTTCATGCCCTCCTTGAAGCCCTTCACCGCGCCGCCGAGATCGGCTCCGATGTTGCGCAGCTTCTTGGTGCCGAATATCAGGACCACCACCAGCAGCACGATCAGCCAGTGCCAGATGCTGAATGAGCCCATGTTCCTTCTCCTTGAGAAACCCCGTTCAACCGCGGGATTTCTTCTCGTCTATGCCTGAAATGCCTTCCCGCCGCCGCAACTCGGCAAGCACGTCCTCGGGCTTGAGTCCATGCCACGCCAGCAGCACCAGCGTGTGAAACCACAGGTCGGCGGTTTCTCTCACGACGTGGAGTTTATCACCGCCCTTGGCGGCCAGCACCGTCTCGGCGGCCTCCTCCGCGATCTTCTTCAGGATCGCGTCCTCGCCTTTCGAGAACAGGGTCGCCACGTAGGAAGCCGAGGGGTCGCCCGCCCTGCGCGCGGCGATGGCCTCGCCCAGCCGTCGCAATATGCTCTCGTCGATCATCGCTTAGCAGCCTGTCGGCCTGAGGTGTCCGACAGGCTGCTAACAGTAAAAACCGCCCGCGGACATGGAATGAAGCTCGGGGCTATAACCCCACTTGGCTTCTGAAGGGCACATGCATAGGCTAGAACTGAGGTATTCACTGTCATTGACTCCCGTTATCGAGCGGGCGGTTTTTTCATAAGGAGTTTGTCGGCCTTAGGTCCGACAGACTCCTTGCTCTTGTAGATGTCCGCGGGATCCTTCAGCACCGGGTCGGTCACCACCCACTGGCCGCCGTCGAGCCGCTGGAAAAAACAGCTGTGACGTCCGGTATGACAGGCGATGCCGCCGACCTGTTCCACTTCCAGCAGAACCACGTCCTCATCGCAGTCGAGGCGGATGGATTTCACTTTCTGCACGTGGCCGGATTCCTCGCCCTTGCGCCAAAGCTTCCCGCGCGAGCGCGACCAGTAGTGGGCTTCGCCGGTTCGCGCCGTCTTCCCGAGCGCGTCGCGATTCATCCACGCCACGGTGAGCACGCGCCCGCTGCCAGCCTCCTGCGTCACCGCCGGCACGAGCCCGTCCGCTCCCCACTTGATCTTGTCGAGCCACGCGTCGCTCATGGCTCCGCCGAGAGGTGAGAGGAGAGAGGAGAGAGGCGTCCCATGCTCATGATGCGATTTTACTCCTCTCGCCTCTCGCCTCTCGCCTCACAAACGAACTTCGATGCCGCGCTTCGCCATGTGCTCCTTGGCCTGGCGCACGGTGAATTCACCGTAGTGGAAAATGCTCGCGGCGAGCACGGCGTCGGCGCGGCCCTGGAGAATGCCATCGGCCAGGTGATCGAGATTGCCCACGCCGCCGCTGGCGATCAGCGGGATCGAAAGCGCGTCCGAATAGGCGCGAGTGAGCTCGAGGTCGAACCCGTTGCGGGTGCCGTCGCGGTCCATGCTGGTCAACAGGATCTCGCCGGCGCCCGCGGCTTCCATCCGGCGGCCCCACTCCAGCGCATCGAGCCCCGTCGGGTTGCGCCCGCCGTGGGTATACACCTCCCAGCGCAGCGGGCCGTCTCCGGGGACGCGCTTCGCGTCCACCGCCACCACGATGCATTGCGAACCGTAGCGTGCAGTCGCGTCTTTGACGACTTGCGGATTCTGCACCGCCGCCGTGTTGATGCTCACCTTGTCTGCGCCGGCGTTGAGCAGGCGCCGCACGTCCTCGACCGACCTCACGCCACCGCCCACCGTCAGCGGAATGAAGACCTGTGCCGCAACCGCCTCGACCACGCTGACGATAAGCTCGCGCTCGTCGCTGGAGGCCGTGATATCGAGGAAGACGAGCTCATCCGCCCCTTGCTCGTTGTAACGCCTTGCCACCTCGACCGGGTCCCCGGCATCGCGCAGGCCGATGAAGTTGATCCCCTTTACCACGCGGCCCGCGTTGACATCGAGGCAGGGAATGACGCGCTTCTTGAGGCCCATGACTTCAGGATTGAGCTATCAGGATTGAGGATTGAGTCATTCCCGGTTGCCGATCTTGCTCAATCCTCGATCCTCATTCCTTCTTTTTGCTCAGCTCGTCGGCCAGTTTCTGGGCGGCGGCGAAATCGAGCTTGCCCTCGTAGATGGCGCGCCCGGTGATGGCGCCGGTGATGCCCTCGTGCTCGACCTTGCACAACGCCTTGACGTCATCGAGGCCGTTGATGCCGCCGCTCGCGATCACGGGCACCGAGAGCGCCTTCGCCAGTGTCACGGTCGCGTCGATATTGACGCCGGTCAGCATGCCATCGCGCCCGATGTCGGTATAGATGATCGCCTCCACGCCGTAGTCCTGGAATTTCTTCGCGAGGTCGAGCACTTCGTGGCCGGTCATTTTCGACCAGCCATCGACCGCGACCTTGCCGTCCTTGGCGTCGAGCGCGACCAGCACGTGGCCCGGGAACGCGGTGCACGCCTCGTGCAGGAAGCCGGGCGTCTTCACCGCCGCGGTGCCGATGATGACGTAGCCCACGCCGGAGTCGAGCAGCTTCTCGATGGTGTCGAGATCGCGAATGCCGCCGCCCAGCTGTATCGGCAGTTTTCCGCCCACCGCTTCGGAGATCGCCCTGATTGCCTGCTCGTTCTTGGGACGGCCGGCGGCCGCGCCGTTCAAGTCTATGACGTGCAGCCGCCGCGCGCCGAGTTCGAGCCAGCGCTTCGCCATCGCCGCCGGGTCGTCGGAAAAGACGGTGGCCTTGTCCATCGCGCCCTGCTTCAGGCGCACGCACTTGCCGTCCTTGAGATCGATCGCGGGGATGATCAGCATGGCGTCATGCGGCCGGGGAAGCGGCGGCCGTTTGCCCGGGACTCCGCGCAGCCGGCTGCCATGCCATGAAGTTGGCCAGCAGTCTCGATCCGGCCGCATCGCTTTTTTCAGGGTGAAATTGCACGGCGAAAACGTTGCCGCGTGCTGCGGCACAGACGAACGGCACGCCGTAAACGCTCTCACCCGTCGTTATCCCGCGCGCGCCGGGATCCGGAAAATAGCTGTGCACGAAGTAAAAGCAGCTATTTTGCGGGATGCCCTCCCACAGGGGGTGCGATACGGTCTGCCGCACCTCGTTCCAGCCCATGTGCGGCACCTTGAGCCGCGCGCCTTGCGCGTCCACCATCTTCTCCGCGGGAAAGCGCCGCACCCGTCCCGGCAGCAGCCCCAGACCGGGGGTGTCACCCTCTTCGCTCCTGTCGAACAGCATTTGCAAGCCAATGCAAATGCCGAGAAAAGGTTTCGCCCGCGCCGCGTCCAGCACCGCCTCGCGCAGCCCGCGCGCGTCCATTTCGCGCACGCAGTCCGGCATCGCGCCCTGGCCCGGGAACACCACGCGCGCGGCGCGGCTCACGACTTTCGCATCGCTCGTCACCGCCACCTCGAGCCCCGGGGCGATGCGCTCAAGCGCCCCCGCTACCGAGTGCAGGTTGCCCATACCGTAATCGACGACAGCGACGTCGGTCATAAACAGCGTTCAGCGATCAGCTTTCAGCCGTCAGCTTGGAGAAAAGGTGGAAAAGCGTCGCGTCATGGGGGTGTAGCTGACTGCTGACTGCTGACCGCTCCCTATAGGCTGCCCTTGGTGGAAGGCACGTCCTTCACGCGCGGATCGGCCTCGATCGCCATGCGCAGCGCGCGCGCGAACGCCTTGAACGCCGTTTCCGCCTGGTGGTGCGCGTTGGTGCCCTTGAGGTTGTCCACGTGCAGCGTGACCTGGGCGTGGTTGACGAAGCCCTGGAAAAACTCGTGCACCAGGTCCACGTCGAATTCGCCGATGCGCGCGCGCGTGAACTCGATGTGATACTCGAGACCGGGCCGCCCCGACAGGTCCACGACCGCCCGCGACAGCGCCTCGTCGAGCGGCACGTAGGCCTGCCCGTAGCGGCGCACGCCTTTCTTGTCGCCCGCCGCCCTGGCGAACGCCTGGCCGAGGGTGATGCCGATGTCCTCGACGGTGTGATGCGCGTCGATATGCAAGTCGCCCTTCGCGGAAATCTCCAGGTCGAACACGCCGTGGCGCGCGACCTGCTCGAGCATGTGGTCGAGGAACGGCACGCCGGTCGCGATCTTCGCCCTGCCCTTCCCGTCGAGGTTGAGCTTGACGCCGATCTTCGTTTCCTTGGTGTTGCGGGTGGCTTCGGCTTTACGCATGGCCGTGCTTAGAGTCCCTAACACGATGAAACACGCGTGCGATGCGCGCAAGTTGGACTATAGCAGCCTGTCGGACTTAACGCCCGAACAGGCTGCTAACAGCAAAACCGCCCGCGGATCTTGAATGAACCCCGAATTAATCACCCCGATTGGTCTCCGATGGGCACGAGAATAAGCTCGAAACGTGGTTTTCACCGTCTTCTAATCCTGTTTTCGCGCGGGCGGTTTTGCATAAGGAGTTTGTCGGGCCAAAGTCCGCCAAATTCCTGGGAGGATCAAGCGCTGAGGGTCCGGGTCAATGCGGTGAGGAAAGCGGTGTTCTCATCCGGCGTGCCAACCGTCACCCGCAGGCAGTCCGCGAGCAGCCGATGAGAACCGTGGAGACTCTTGATGAGCACTCCGCGCTGTTTCAATCCGTCGAAAACGCGCTCCGCTTTGCTGGTCCTGAACAATATGAAGTTGGCGTCGCTCGGATACGCCGTGACCCCGGTCGTCCGCCGCAATTCCTGAAGCAAACGTCCACGCTCTAGCTTGATGGCCCCTGCCTGTTCTGTCAACACGTCACCGTGCTGCAACATTTCGTGCGCGATAATCTGCGTGAGCGTGTTGATATTATACGGCAAACGCACTTTGTCCAGCTCCTTCAGCCATGCCGCGCCGCCGGCCAGCACGCCGAGCCGGATGCCGGCCAGCCCCAGCTTGGAGAGCGTGCGCATGACGAGCAGGTTCGGGCGGCGCGGCAGGCGCGCCATGAAGCTCCCTCCCGCGAATGCATGGTACGCCTCGTCCACCACCACCAGGCCCGGCGCGGCTTCGATCACGCGCTCGATCAGCCCGGCGTCGAACAGATTGCCGGTCGGGTTGTTGGGGTAAGCGATGAAGACGATGGCGGGCCGGTCCCGGTCGATGGCCGCCAGTACCCGTTCGATATCGAGCGAAAAATCGTCGCGCAGGTCCACGCCGACGTAGCGGGCGCCGGCGATTGCCGTAAGCATGCGGAACATCACGAAGGACGGCTCGACGCCGAGCACGACCGCTCCCGGCCTCGCAGCGGCCAGGGCCAGCATCTGGATCAATTCGTCCGAGCCGTTGCCGAGCAGGAGATCCATGCCGGCCGGCACCTCCAGCGACCGGCGCAACTGCTCCTTGAGCCCGCTCGCGCCCGGATCAGGGTAACGGTTGAGCGCGGCTTCCTCCACCAGCCGCGCGAGCCGGCCGCGCACTGCCGGCGGCAGCCGGTACGGGTTCTCCATCGCGTCGAGCTTCACCATGCCGGCGCTCTCCGGCACGTGATATGCCGCCATAGCGCGAATCTCGCTGCGGATGATCTCTTCGGGTGTTTTCGCCATGTGATTAACCGCAAAGACGCGGAGGCGCAAAGGATTCGCAAAGAAAACAATAATCGAAATTACTTTGCGCGTCTTTGCGGCTTTGCGCCTTTGCGGTTGTTGTCATTTATCCGGTACTCGGCCGACTTCGCGTGCGCGATCAGGCCTTCGCCGCGCGCAAGTTCGGCGGCCACTTTGCCGAGCCTGGCGGCGGCCTTGCGCGAGACCCGGATCACGCTCGAGCGCTTCTGGAAGTCGTAGACGCCGAGCGGCGAGGAGAAGCGCGCCGTGCGCGAGGTGGGCAGCACGTGATTCGGGCCGGCGCAGTAATCGCCGAGCGCTTCCGAACTCTCGCGCCCGAGAAAAATCGCCCCGGCGTGCCGGATCCTCGGCAGCAGCGCGTCGGGCTTGTCGACCGACAACTCGAGGTGCTCCGGCGCGATGCGGTTCACCAGCTCGCAAGCTTCGCGCAGGTTTTTCACCAGGATGAGCGCGCCGCGCCTCGAGAGCGCGGCGGCGATCACCTCGCGCCGCGGCATCGCGTCAAGCTGCCGCGCCATGCTGGCCGCGACGGCGTCGATGAACGCGGCGTCGGGCGTGATCAGGATCGCCTGCGCGAGCTCGTCGTGCTCCGCCTGCGCGAAGAGATCCATCGCCACCCAGTCCGGATCCGTTTTCCCGTCGCACACCACGACCACTTCCGAGGGGCCCGCCACCATGTCGATGCCGACCACGCCGAATACGCGCCGCTTGGCGGCGGCGACGTAGGCGTTGCCCGGCCCCACGATCTTGTCCACCGCGGGTATCGTCGCGGTGCCGTAGGCGAGCGCGGCCACCGCCTGCGCGCCGCCGATGGTGAACACGCGGTCCACGCGGCACAACTCGGCCGCCGCCAGCACGAGGTCATTGCGCTCGCCGCCCGGCGCCGGCACCACCATGATGACTTCGCGCACGCCCGCCACCTTCGCCGGCACCGCGTTCATGATCACCGAAGACGGGTACGCCGCTCTTCCGCCCGGCACGTAGATGCCGACGCGGTCGAGCGCCGTCACTTTCTGGCCAAGTTCCGTGCCGTCGGCCTCGCGGTAGCGCCAGGAAACCATGAGCTGTTTCTTGTGATAGGCGCGCACGCGCCGCACCGCGGCCTGAAGCGCGGACCTGGCCGCCGCGGGGATCTGTCTCAGCGCCCACTCGCGGCCGGCGCGCGGCACCTCGAGCGCCGCGACCGAGGCGGCCTCCAGGCGATCGAAGCGCCGCGTGTATTCAAGCACGGCCGCATCCCCGCGCGCCTTCACGTCGGCGAGTATCGCCGCCACGTCGGCATCCACCTTCGGGTCCTGCGCCGACTCGAACGCGAGCAGTTCCGCGAGCCTCGCGTCGAAATCGGGCTGCGCGGTGGCGAGGCGCCGGATCATCGCGCCGCCCGCGAAAAGGCCTCGAGCAGCGGCTGGATCGCGGCGCGCTTCACCTTCAGCGCCGCCTGGTTGACGATCAACCGGGCGGAGAGCGGCGCGATTTCCTCCACCGCCTTGAGCCGGTTCGCCTTGAGCGTCTTGCCGGTGCTCACCAGGTCCACGATCGCGTCGGCGAGCCCGGTCAACGGCGCGAGTTCCATCGAGCCGTAGAGCTTGATCAGGTCCACGTGCATGCCCTTGGCGGCGAAGTGCTCGCGCGCCGTCTGCACGTACTTGGTGGCGACCTTGAGCCGCGCGCCCTGCCGCACCGCGCGCCGGTAGTCGTAGCCTGCCGGAACCGCAACCACCATGCGGCAGCGCGCGATCTTGAGATCGAGCGGCTGGTACAGCCCCTGGCCGCCGTGCTCGTCGAGCACGTCCTTGCCGGCGACGCCCAGGTCCGCCGCCCCGTACTGCACGTAGGTCGGCACGTCGGTCGCGCGCACGATCAGCAGGCGCACGTCGTTGCGGTTGGTGCGCAGGATCAGCTTGCGCGATTTTTCCGGGTCATCGCGCGCGACGATGCCCGCCGCCTTCAGGAGCGGCACGGTCTCGTCGAAAATGCGGCCCCTGGAAAGGGCGATGGTGATCACGGCGGCGGCCCGAATGATTCAATAAAAACAGGATTTTACAACAAAAACAAATAATTAACTGCCAAGACGCCAAGACCGCCAAGAAAACCAATACGAAAATGAAATCAAGAAAACCGATCGAACCTGACCGTTGATATGTGTCCAGATCTCGAACGGATAGATTGGAGTCTTTTGCGCTCAATGCTTGTCTGAATGGCGGTCGCTGACACTTAACGCGCTCAAAATGCCCGCTGTCGTACTCCACTGCTACGAAAATGGGTAGTTCTTTTTTTGCTTTTTGTAAACGCTTCAAGGCACCGATTAAACGACCTCGCCCCAGCGGATCAAAATGAGAGACGCCAAAAAGGTAAAGTTCAACGCCCACTCGACTTCTCATCGGACGCCCAAAGAAAATACACAGGGCTTCGAGATTATGTCTTCTTTGTATCTTGGTGCACTTGGTGGTTCAATTATTGTTATTTTTCTTCTTGGCGCCTTGGCGGTTAATTTTTACTAGCGGACGCGCTTGATGCGCGCGCCGAGCCGGGAGAGTTTCTCCTCGATTCTCTCGTAACCGCGGTCGAGGTGATAGACGCGCTCAACGGTGGTGGCGCCGCGCGCGGTGAGCCCCGCCAGCACCAGGCTCGCGGAAGCGCGGAGATCGGTCGCCATCACGGTCGCGCCGTCGAGATTCGGCACGCCTTTCACCACCGCGGTGTTGCCCTCGACCTCGATATCGGCGCCGAGGCGCTTCAACTCCTGCACGTGCATGAAGCGGTTCTCGAAGATGGTCTCGGTCACCAGCGCGGTTCCGCGCGCGGTGCTGTTCAAGGCCATGAACTGCGCCTGCATGTCGGTGGGAAACGCGGGGTACGGCGCGGTGCGCACGTTGACCGCGTTCAACGCGCCGTTGGCCTTCAGCGCAATCCAGTCCTTCCCGGTTTCGATATGCGCGCCGGCTTCGCGCAGCTTCTCCAGTACCGCGTCGAGGATGTCCGGCCGGGCGCCGGTCAGCCGGATGCCGCCGCCGGTGGCCGCGGCCGCCACCAGGAAAGTGCCGGTCTCGATGCGGTCCGGCATGACCCGATAGCGCGCGCCGTGCAGCCGCTCCACGCCCTCGACCGTGATCACGTCGGTGCCGGCGCCGGTCACGCGCGCGCCCATGGCGGTGAGGCAGTTGGCGAGGTCGGTGACTTCCGGCTCGCGCGCCGCGTTTTCGATCACCGTCGTGCCCTGCGCGAGCGTCGCCGCCATCATCAGGTTCTCGGTGCCGGTGACGGTAACCAGATCCATGCAGATGCGCGCGCCCTTCAGGCGTTTGGCGCGCACCGAGATGTAGCCGTGCTCGATCGCGAGCTCCGC
>Ga0326597_10007126_pt1 | contig 15250 bp, 16 predicted proteins | sample RVTome_12_FD_203789 | JGI IMG/M metagenome (GOLD analysis project Ga0326597, IMG submission 203789) | Soil microbial communities from uranium-contaminated site in the Upper Colorado River Basin, Wyoming, United States - RVT100D185 | ecosystem: Environmental > Terrestrial > Soil > Contaminated >... | reverse complement strand
CGGAGACATCAATTTCTCGAGCGCAAAGGGTAATGCCGTAACCGTTGACAATCAGGGCAACAGCTACGTAACAGGATACTGTTACGAAATTTTCAGCGGCAACGACATTATCACAATAAAGTACAATGAGATTGGTGATACCCTTTGGGTCAGATCATACAACGGCTCTGCGAACACCTATGATGAAGGCAAAGGCATTTGCGTCGATTCTTACGGCAGCATTTATGTTGTCGGCTCATCCCAAAACATCGGCAAAGGGTTGGATGTAACAATTTTAAAGTATACCACAGATGGTGTCCTTGAGTGGGCAAGAAATTATTCAGGTTCAGAAGCAAACAGAGAAGACAAGGGCTTGGCAATTGCCGTCGATGGAAATGATAATATTTATGTTACAGGATACACCACCGGCGACGATTATAAACAGGATATCGCAACAATTAAATACGATGCCAGCGGAAGCGTTGTGTGGAGCAAGCTGGAGAGCGGAAGTGAAGGTCTGAACAGCCAGGGGTTATGCCTCGCAGTAAGCAGTTCAGGCAATGTATATGTTGGTGGTTTTATAACAACATCCACAGCCAATACTGATATTGCAGTGATTAAATACAATTCCGAAGGTGATTCGCTATGGGTAAATTCCGTTAACGGCACCGGTAATGGTGAAGATAAGGCATGGGGTATTGTTGTTGATGAATCTGACAACGTTTATATCTCCGGATACGTAATGGGGGCTAATAGCGGCACTGATTGCTATACTGCTAAATATAATTCCTTAGGCAATTTAATCTGGAGCAAAACATACAACGGCAACGGGAATAATTCAGATAAAGCGTGGGGAATAGTTGTCGATACAGACGGCAGTGTTTACATTACAGGAGAATCAAGAGCTTCGAATATAAACTATTTAACAGTGAAATACGATTACACTGGAACTCAAATATGGACTGCATCTTACAACGGAACTGGAAACGGAACAGACATTGCTTCTGCCGTTGGAATAGTTAACCACACCAATAATACTAAAAGTGTAGTCGTCACCGGAAAAAGCTGGGGATACTGGAACTATGACTTTGCTACTGTAAGATATAACTCTGAAACGGGCGAACAAACTCAAGTGAGCAGGTATAGCATGAGCGGAATAACCAATGATTTGGCAAAAGATTTAGTGGTGTCAGATGATAATAATGTGTATATAACGGGCTTCAGCCAGCTGATTGTCGAAAGCTCTATTGAGCAGTCTTATGTATCAACAATGATGCTGAACTGGGGAGAAAGCAGTGAGTTAATAACCAACAATAATTCTCCGCAGAAATTTGTGTTATATCAAAATTATCCAAATCCGTTTAACCCGAGCACAACCATAAAGTTTGATATATCATACGCATCTAACGTAAAATTAGTTGTGTATGATATGTTAGGAAAAATAGTTGATGTTTTAGTTGACCAGAATTTAGGCGCAGATAGCTATAGTTTTACATACTCAAACAATAGTTTAGCAACAGGTGTCTATTTCTATAAGTTAACAGCGGGTGAATTCGCTGAAATTAAAAAAATGACATTAGTTAAATAACCTTTTAACTATATAAGCAATGGAAATGGAAAATATACTAAATAATAAACAGGAACTAGAAAAGGTTGACAAGCTAAATCTTCAGGCAGCTGAAGTCAGAAAAACTGACGCCGTACTGGCATTGGAGTTGAGCAAAAAAGCAATCGATTCGGCTCAGAGCATAGAATACAAGCAGGGTCTTGCTAAGGCAAACCTGAATGCCGGTATTTGCTGCCGTTTGACTTCTAACTTCGAAGCCGCCCTTCAGTATTATGATGAGGCGCTAAAATTATACAAGGAGATAGAGGATAAGAAAGGTACCTCAAGAACATTAAACTCCATTGCTAACGTTTATCTTAATTTAAGCAACTTCCCAACAGCTATAGAATATTTTGACGAATGTATATACATACTGGAAAAAATAGGTGATATTGACTTTCTGGCTACGGTTCTTTCTAACAGAGGGTTAACATACCAGACATACGGAGATTTCAGCACTGCTCTTAAAAACTATTTGCAGAGCTTAAGCATATATGTCAGCGAAAAGAAAAATATACCGTACTTTTTATATAATAATATCGGAATAGTTTATCTTGAAATTGAAAATTACTACACAGCTTTAAAATATTTCAACTGCGCGCTAAAAATCGAAGAAACCGAAGGAAAAATTCTTGAAGAAAGCTACACACTCGCCAATATTGGCAGAACTTATGTTTATATGGAAGACTTCTCAAATGCAGTTACCTATTTGAGCGAGGCTATGATTATTATGAAAAAATACGGCGACAGGCAGGCAGAATCTCAGGTATTCAGCAATTTAGGCAAGGCATACATGAAATTGAGATGCCATCCCGAAGCTAACAAGTTCTTAAACAGAGCTTTGAAATATTACCGTGAAATCGGGGACAGAAGCTCTGTTGCACACACACTATGCGAGCTTGGCGAGCTTTATTTTGAATTCAACGATTACAAAGGCAGCAGAAGCTATTTTAACGAATCTCTGACAATGTCCATTGAAATGAAAGACGACATAAACGAGGTAAGGACATATATGGGACTCGCCAGACTTTACATAAAATTCATTGACATAGACAGAGCTCATCATTACCTTTCAAAAGCAATTGAGCTTGCTGAAAAGAGACAGTCTTATAAGGAGCTTGGCAGGATATACAAACTGTTATACCTTGGCTACAAAGCGGTCGGTAAATCAACCACGGCCAAGAAATATCTTGAAAAATACAACGAATGCTTCAATAAGCTTATGCAGTTCGAAGAAGACAATTGTCTGAAAACTTTCACTGCAAACCACGATTTTAAAAATAATAACATAAATGCACCAACCAACAATTTACACTTAAAAACCTCAGATAAAAAGGCTGCCTCAAAAAAACAGGTAGCTTAGTGTAAAGGTCATTTATTTATTATTCCCCCTCGGCGGCTTTTAAAGCCGCCTTTTTATTTTCATTTATTTTCATTTATTTTCATACCTTGAATTAACTATCATTTAAAAGTATTTTTAGTGATTGAACGCTCCCAAATTAAAAATATTTAGCGATTTTGACGGCACCGTTACACTTAACGATATTTGGATGGAGATTGGCGATTATTTTATTAAAAATAAAGAAAAATGGGCTGAAATTATTAAACAGTTTGAAAACCAGGAAATTGGTGCGCGTGAATGCTTCTCAAGAGAATGCAGTCTGCTTGAAGACCTTGACGTTGTAAAGTTTAATGAAATTATAGATAAACAGGAGCTTGACCCGAAATTCATAGATTTTTATGAATTCTGCCTTAGAAATAACATACCGTTGATTATTTTAAGCGAAGGGATGGACTATTACATTGAACGAATTCTTAAAAATTACAATTTAGAGATTGAATTTTACTCAAACAGAATTAGATTTTCCGAGGATAAAAAATCAATAGAACTTGAATTCCCCCATTCTGACTCGGACTGCATAAAATGCGGAACAAGCAAGCGGAACATCTTAATGAATAAAACGGGAGACGATGAAATATCGGTTTTTATTGGGGACGGGTTCTCTGATGCGTGCGTCGTCAATTATGCCGATATTGTATTCGCAAAAAAAGCCCTTGCGTCTTACTGCTGGAAAAATAACATCACTTATTTTGAGTTTAGGGATTTCGGAGATATTATCAAGAAGCTTGAAAAAATCTTACAGAACAAAAAACTTAAACACAGGCAAAGTGCAAAATTAAAAAGACGCGACGTCTTTTTAAGAGGATAATTAAATGACATTAGGACAATTCTTCTTTAAATACCGCTCTTACACACCCATCCCTTTTATAATACCATTACTGCTCTTCGGAAGGCCCACATTAACAACATTATTAATCGGGGGCATCTTTGTTGTTATCGGGGAGTCAATAAGGTTCTGGGGAGTGGCATACGCAGGCAGTGAAACAAGAACAACAGATAAAGTAGGCGGAACGTATTTGGTTACCCAGGGTCCATTTGCGTATGTCAGAAATCCATTATATATTGGAAATATATTAATGTACTTTGGCATCAGCGTAATGGCAAATTCTTTGTTCCCTTATCTGCAAATATTGAGCATTCTTTATTTCACATTTCAGTACTATTTTATAATTCTTGAAGAGGAAAAGTATTTGCGTGAAAAATTCAAACAAAAATATGATGATTATTTCGATTCCGTAGGCAGATTTATTCCAAACATCAATCCCTACCCTGCTTCAAAACAATCAAACCTTAAGCAAAATATTCCCGCCGCTTACTATTCCGAAAAAAGAACTTTCCAGGCAGCATTTATCAGCATGATAATGATTGTTCTTATTTACTTCTTAATTAACCAGTAATGAGCGAAGTTCCTGTATCTTTAAGCACAAAATCACTTTTTATATCAGCAGGGGAACAATCAGGGGATTTGCACGGCTCGGACTTAATTAAAGAGCTGGTTAATCAATCCCCCGAGCACAAATTGAGCTTTTACGGTCTCGGCGGGGAAAAAATGAGATATGCCGGTTTGAATGCTTTATATCACGTTAAAGATCTTGCAACGGTAGGGTTTACTGATGTTGTAAAAAAAATTGGTTTCTATAAAAAAGTTATTAATGATTGTGTCAAATTTATTAAAGAAAATAATCCGGATACTGTACTATTAATAGATTACCCTGGTTTTAATATCCGGCTTGCAGAAAAAATAAGAAGCTTTTATAAAAATAAAATAATTTATTATATTTCACCTCAGCTGTGGGCTTGGCATGAAAAACGCGTGAATAAGATTAAAAAATACATCGATAAAATGCTTGTGGTTTTTCCTTTTGAAGTTGAATTTTACAGCAGATTTGGAGTGGACGCAGAATATGTGGGACACCCCCTTGTTAAAAAAATAAGGGAATTCCATGAGGAGAACAAAAAAACAAACAAGATGTTTGGAGGGGAAAAAGTTATTACAGTTCTTCCGGGGAGCAGGAAAGTTGAAATTAAAAACCATATGCCTGTAATATTCAAAATGCTGAATCAATTAAAAAAAGAATTTGATATTAAAGTCAACATTAGCAAAGCCCCAAGCGTAAATGAAGAAGTTTTTAATGAGTTTAGAGGTGAAAGTAAAAAATATAATTTAACAAATGAAAATGTTTATACGCTGATTTTGAATTCTGACGTTGTGCTTACAAAGGCAGGCACTTCTACAATGGAATGCGCTTTAATAGGAACACCTCATCTTATTTTTTATAAAACATATCCAATTAATTATTATTTACTTAAGCCGATAGTGAAAGTCAACTCCCTTGGAATAGTAAATATTTTAGCAAGGGAAAATATTGTAAAAGAGTTCATTCAAAAGGAATTTAACCCGGAGATGATTTTATTTGAAGTTAAGAATATTTTAACCAGCACACACTACAGGGAAATAATGACATCAAAGTTTAAGCAGGTTTGGGAACTGCTTGGAAATAAGGATGCATCTTACAGTGCTGCAGGAATCATAAAAGATATTGCTCTAAAATGAAATTATTTTTAATTCCATTCAGCTATTTATTCAGATTAATCGTCTTTTTGAGGAATGTATTATATAACAAAGAAATATTTAATATTAAGGAATTAAGCGCAAAAGTAATTTCAGTAGGCAATATCGCAGCCGGGGGAACGGGGAAAACTCCCCTGGTTGAGTTAATCGCTGACTATATTTTAGAAAAAGGGAAATTTGTCATGATCATCTTAAAAGGATATAAAAGAGAGCATGATGATATTAAAGTCGTGGAGCTTGGTTTTGATAATGCAAAGGGTGAATTAAACTCTGAGAATTTCGGGGATGAGGGTTTTATACTGCTTGAAAATTTATTGCCAAAAAATGCAAAAGGATTAATAATAGTCAGCGATGATAAAACCAAAACTGCAAAGTTTGCAAACAGCAAGTTCAAGCCGGAAATAATAATAATTGACGACGGATTCCAGCACAGAAAACTTTACAGGGATATTGACATCGTCATAATAAACCCGAATTCAGATGAACATCTGATGCCGGCAGGAAATTTAAGGGAACCGTTAAAAAACATTTCAAGAGCTGATTTCGTAGTAGTGAACAATAAGTTTGATAAAAATCCGGTTACTGTAAACACCAAACATAAGCAACGAATAATTTGCAGGTATAAATTCGATTCATTCTGCAATATAAATGGTGAATCGATAACTGAAGGACAAACAGAAGCGGCAGTTTTTTGCGGTATTGGTGAGCCGGAATCTTTTAAAATGCTACTTTTGGAATTAGGAATTAAGATTAACGGCTTTATTGAATTTCCTGACCATCATAATTTCAGTAATGACGATATTAGCAGGATAATTGACTTGTTTGAAAAAACCGGTTCAAATCTCATTTTAACCACTCAAAAGGACTTTGTAAGAATTAAGAATTCAGAGCTTGTTTTAAAAGCAAAAGATGATAATCTGTATAAAAAACTGCTTTATAATTATCCACTTTATTATACAAAAATAAAGATGCAAATTGAACAAAACGGCGAAATATTATATAGCGAAATCGACAACTTATTGAGATTAGCATGACCAAAAAAACGGCGATTTCCAGAAGCAACAGCAAATTCCATAATTATTTAAGATGGATTGAGGAAGCCGGTATTTCTTACGAAATACTTGATTGGGAAAAAAATAATTTTGAAGATATAAAAGAATGCTCCTCACTTTTGCTAACGGGCGGCGCGGACATTTATCCTGAGTTTTACAATGACTGGGAAGAGGGTAAAAACAGAGGTGATTATATTCCCGAAAGAGACGGATTTGAATTTAAATTGCTTGATTACGCTTTGGAAAATAATTATCCTATACTTGGTATTTGCCGCGGACTGCAGGTAATAAATTGCAAGCTCAACGGAAGTCTTATAAACGATATTGAAACTATCCGGGGGACAAATCACAAAAAAATCAGCGATACCAGGGACAGGATTCATAAAGTAAACTTAAATGAAGCCTCATTGCTCTATAATGTAGTCAAAGAAAAAAATGGGGATGTAAACAGCTCCCACCACCAGGCAATTGACAGGCTTGGTGAAGGGTTAATGATTACAGCAAAAGCAGATGACGGTATTATTGAAGGGATTGAATGGGCCGAAAAAGAAAATAAGCCCTTTTTCCTTGCAATCCAGTGGCACCCTGAAAGAATGCCGGATAAATCAAGTCCCTTTTCAGAAAATATCCTTCATAAGTTTAAAAAGGAAACAAATAATAATTAGATGAAAAAAAACCTTTGCATATTATTATTTATTTCAATGCTTATTATCTCCTGCTCCGGCTCCCAAAACATCGGAGAGCCCGATAAAATACCCGTTCGTAACTTAAAAGAGCGGATAAATCAAAACTCAAGTATCATTGAAACGCTTGAAGCTTCGGGAAACATTTCCTTCGATTCGCCCGAACAATCAGGAACAGGATGGATTGACCTAAAAATAAAAAAGCCGGACACCGTATTTGTGAAAATCGGAGGACCGTTCGGAGTTTCAATAGCAAATGTGCTAATCACGCGTAAAAATTTTATTTATTACAACGTGCAGGAAAACAAGGCTATAACCGGACCGAGCTCAGATATTAACATCGGGGCAATACTAAGAATTAAGATAACATTTGATGAGCTGATAAATGGATTCACAGCAGGATTTAAATTTGATGAGAATGCTGATGATTCATTAAATGCTGATTCAGAAAAAAACTTTTATGTACTTAACGTCAATGGTCCAAACGGTAAGCAAAAATATTTGATAGAGCCTGCAAAATATACGATTAAAAAATATAATTACTTAGATAATGATAATACCACACTTGTTGAAGTCTATTATTCAAATTATCAGGAAGAGGAGTCAGCCGGTAAATATGTTAACTTTCCAACTACAATAAAGATTAAAAATCCCGCTAAAAAACAAACAGTTTACGTTGATTATATAAATATGGAATTAAATAAAACGGATTTAACATTCAAGGTTAGAATTCCAAAGTCAGCGAAAGTTATTAAATGGGAGTAAATAGATATATTAAAATATTATATATGCCGGCATTGCTTGGCATATTTATCGGCGCAACTTATGAGGAAATATTAAGCGATAAGAAAAGACAGGCTGGTATTATTGAAATGCAAATAGAACAAAGCAAAAATACACTCAGCGATTATTCCAATGAAATTGCCGGGATTAAACGTGAAATCGACAGTATAGAATCAGCGCTTAGCGCTTTAAATAATTTTTTAAAAGATTATGAAACCGAGGTTTATTTAAGTCCCCGGCAAATAGCCTTTGAAACGAACACGGTAATTTATCTTTCTGAAGAGGTGGACAGGATTCAGCAAAGCTTCAGACAAAGAATTGTTAATTTATACAAGCGCGGAAAGAATTATGAGCTTGAGCTTTTATTAAGCGCAAAAACTCCGAACGAGTACTTGAGAAGAAACCAATATCTTCAAACTTTTTCCCAGAGCAGAAGAAAGGAGCTTCTGGAGCTTAAAGCCAAGAAATTTATGCTTGAGGAAAAGAAAAAATTCCTCACACTTTCAACTTCATCACAAAGATATTACGTTGAATCGCGCCGCAAGGAAAAATCGGACCTTGAAAAAAGATTTAATGATATAAAAAGCCGTAAAGACGGTCTTGAGTTTCAGACAAACATGATTGTGAATAAAATCAGCCGTTATGAGGCTCAGTTAAACAATGCATTGAATTTCATCAGCAACTTCGAATCAAAAAGGGAAAACTTTAACGGAACTAAAATCAACCATCTTAACTATGACTCTTTCGACCTGAATATCGTAAAAGGAAATATTAATTTACCCGTTGATATACCACTTGTTACAAACAATTTTGGGGAAACCGTCAACAATGCAACCTTTACCAAATCATTTAATAACGGAGTGGATTTTTCAATATCAAAAGGCTCAAAAGTATATGCTGTGGCAAGCGGCTTTGTAAGTCTGATTGGGGAACTACCCTATTACGGAAAGACGGTTATTATTAAGCACGAAAATGGTTTCAGGTCGGTCTATGCAGTAATTAATGAGGTTAATCTCACCGTTGGAGACAACGTAAAGCTAAACCAAATAATCGGCAAAACAGGTGAAACTCTTGACGGGCAGATGTTTCATTTTGAGCTTTGGCAAAACTACACTCCGCTTAATCCATTAGAATGGCTCAGATTTTAGCCTCTCACACCAAATTCCTAAATTGATTTTATTTTAATTTCTAGTTAATTTTGTAAATTCCATTAAAAAATTTGGCAAAAAATGGCGGAAAATAAGGACTTTTTTAAAGAAAAAAGTTCTGAAAAAACGTCTGAATTTCAAAAAACTGCCAAGTCATACAGAACAGCATGGGTTTACGCTGAATATGCTGTCCAGTATGGAGTTGCAATCGTTCTTTGTGCGCTAATTGGTTACTGGCTTGATAACTGGCTTAATACAGGAAATATTTTAATGATATTTGGGGTGGTTTTGGGCTCCATAGGAGGTTTTATTAACTTATTAAGGGCGCTGAATAGAAATAAGACCAGGTAAAGCGGTGATAAAAACTAAGAGCTCCGGTTCCGGCTTTTTAAAACAAGTTATATATGCAAGCCTTGCAGTTATTATAATCGGCGTTTATCCTGTAGCAGCTTACGCAAATCAGGTTCAGATATATTCGATAATCAGCGGTTTTCTTATCGGCTTATTAAATGCTTTCATCGGTTACAAGCTGAATACTCTTGCATTTAATAAACCTGTAAAAAAATTCATGGCAGTAGTTTTCGGAGGAATTGGCTTAAGAATTCTGATAATATTTCTGTTTCTTGTTATTTTTCTGTACTTTGTAAAACTTGATGAGATTACTCTAATTGGCTCGGTTTTTTTCTTTTACGTATTATTCGTTTCGCTTGAAATAAACTACTTTCACAGAATACAGCACCAGTCATAACTAAAGCAGGCGGCTGAATTCTGAATCCAATTTAAAAAAGCTTAGAATACAATTAATAAGATTATTAAATGATACTGCTGACAGAACTCCCGGATACTTTAGCAAAAATCACTAATGAAACACCCCATGAAGAAGGCAATTGGATAATTGAACACGTTTCGGACCACAAAATAATATCTATACCGCCTATAACAATTGGCGGCGTCACCGTTGACCTTTCGATAACAACAAATATTTTGATGATGTTAATAGCTTCCCTTATGTTAGTAATTGTCTTAACCTACTCAGCAGCAAGCAACAGAAAAAGGAAACACCCTAAGGGTCTCGGCAATTTCATTGAGCTTGTAATGCTTTTTGTCAAAGACGATATAGTGCTTCCTTCAATGGGAAAAATCGGAATAAATTTCCTTCCATTTTTCTTTACAATGTTTTTCTTCATTCTTACTGTAAATTTGCTCGGATTAATTCCATTTATGCATACCGCAACAGGAAGCGTAAGCATTACAGCAGCATTGGCGTCGATAACATTTATAATGATGATGTTTCACGGAATCCGGAAAAACGGGTTTTTCGGTTATTTTAAAGGGCTAATACCACACGGAGTGCCAATCTATGTTCTCCCCGTTATGATTATAATAGAATTCCTGAGTCTGCTGACAAAACCCTTTGCTTTGTGTATTCGTCTTTTTGCAAACATGACAGCAGGGCATATTGTTATACTTGCATTTATAAGCTTGATATTCACACTCGGCTACGTAATAGTTCCCATTTCAATTGCATTTTCACTGTTTATTTACCTGCTTGAAATACTGGTTGCACTTTTACAGGCGTACATATTTACAATACTTTCATCGTTGTTTATCGGCATGGCTATTGAACAGGAGCATTGATTTTAAAAAAATTTACAGCTTTAAATATTAACAAAACAGTTAAAAATAATAAGAAAGGATTAAATTAAATTATGAGTTTAGCAGCTTTAGCAGCAGGAATAGGCGCAGGACTTGCGGTAATCGGTGCAGGTATCGGTATTGGCAGGCTTGCGGCTTCAGCGCTTGAAGCCATCGGGAGACAGCCCGAAGCCACCGGCGATATCAGAACAACTATGATTATAGCAGCAGCTCTTGTCGAAGGGGTTGCGCTCTTCGCTTTAGTTATCTGTTTTATATTACAGGGAAAATAACTCGAGTTAATAGAGAAAATTATTTAGATTTAACTCTGTTTCCCAAAAGAAACTTTTAAAAAAGGAATTATTATGCAAATCGCTAATATCTTTTTAGCGCAGTTTTATAATATCATTCTCTTTATCAGTCCCGATACAGGCGAGAAGAAAGATACACTTCTTTCGGTCGAACCCGGCTTGATAATCTGGACAATTCTCATATTTGTCCTGCTCGTTTTGATTCTGAAAAAGTATGCATGGAAACCGCTTCTGGATGCACTCAGCGAAAGAGAGAGAGGCATCAAAGATTCAATAGAAAAAGCCGAATACCTTAAACAGGAAGCTGAGAAGATACTTGAAGAAAACAAGAGAATGCTGGCTAAGGCGGACGAGGAATCAAGGAAAATTTTAAATGAAAGCAAGGAACTCGCAAGTAAAATGAGAAATGAGCTTATGAGCAAAACAAATGAAGACGCTGCTAAACTGCTAAAGCAGGCAAAATCCGAGATTGAAAGGGAAAAGGTTGCGGCGCTCAATTCTCTGAAAGACGAAGTAGCCGACCTGGTTGTAAAGGCAGCAGGAAAAATTATTGATGAAAATCTTAATACCGATAAACAAAAGAAATTGATTGATAATTTCATTAATAAAATACCGCAGAATTAATACCGAGCAGTAATTAATGACAAATAGAAAAATAGCAAGAAGATACAACCTGGCTTTATATGAAATTGCCGATGAGATGAAATCTGTCGATGCCATTAAAAGGGATTTTGTGGACATTAAAAAATCCGTTTCCGCCTCACGGGAGCTTAATATGTTCATACTTACTCCGATTATAAGCCTTGAAAAAAAATCGAAAGTTATTAAAGAATTATTTTCGGGCAAGATTAATGATTTAATGTTAAAATTCTTACTAGTTCTCTGCGATAAAAACAGGATTAATATTCTAAATGACATTGCCGAGGATTTTATTAACCTTGCAAACGAAAAAAAAGGCATAGTAACCGCTAAAATAAAAACGGCTGTGGAAATCTCAGACAGGGAAAAATCCACTTTAACCGCTAAGCTCAAAAAATATGTCGGAAAAGAAATTGAAGCAAGCTATGCAATTGACCTTTCGATAAAGGGAGGGTTTGTTGCAATGATTGAGGATAAAATAATCGATGCAAGCATTTTAAGGCAGCTTGAGCTGCTGAGGGAAAAATTTGCACAGGGCAGGTTTAATAACTAATCAAAATTAGTTAGAAAAAAAATTAAAGATTATAGAAAGAATAATTAAAAATGGCTGAAGTGAAACCGGATGAAGTTTCTGCGATACTTCGAAGACAACTATCGGGATTTGAAAAAGAAATCGATGTGTATGAGGTCGGAACCGTAGTCCAGATAGGCGACGGAGTTGCCCGCATTTACGGCTTAACAAAATGCATGGCAAGCGAGCTTATTGAGTTCCCGCACGGGGTTTTCGGAATGGCGCTGAACCTTGAAGAAGATAACGTTGGATGTATTCTGTTCGGAGATTATACACTGGTAAAAGAGGGCGACGAAGCAAAAAGAACAGGCAGAGTAGCGTCTATGCCTGTAGGTGAAGCAATGGTGGGAAGGGTTATAAATCCGCTGGGACAGCCGATTGACGGGAAAGGTCCGATTAATACTTCGAAATTCTTTCCGATAGAAAGGAAAGCTTTGGGAGTAATCGCGAGACAGCCGGTTAAAGAGCCTCTTCAGACAGGTATTAAGGCTATCGACTCTATGATTCCGATTGGCCGAGGGCAAAGAGAGCTTATCATTGGCGACAGACAGACCGGTAAAACAGCTATCGCAATTGATACCATAATAAACCAAAGAGGAAAAGACGTTTATTGCATTTATGTCGCAATAGGTCAAAAGCAATCAACCGTGGCGCAGGTGGTCGCCAAGCTTGAAGAAACCGGCGCAATGGAATTTACAACGGTAATAGCCGCCTCTGCTTCTGACCCGGCACCAATGCAGTTCTTGGCCCCGTATTCAGGCGCTACGCTTGGGGAATACTTCCGTGATTCAAAAAGACATGCATTATGCATTTATGATGACCTTTCAAAGCAAGCCGCTGCATACCGTGAAGTTTCACTTCTGCTTAGAAGACCGCCCGGACGCGAAGCTTACCCGGGTGATGTGTTCTATCTGCATTCAAGGCTGCTCGAAAGAGCTTCAAAGCTAAGCGATGAACTCGGTGGAGGAAGTTTAACCGCACTTCCTATTATTGAAACACAGGCGGGAGACGTAGCAGCTTACATACCCACGAACGTAATTTCTATTACAGACGGGCAAATTTATCTTGAGCCGAACCTGTTTAACTCAGGTGTAAGACCGGCAATTAACGTTGGTATTTCAGTATCGCGTGTCGGCGGTTCAGCGCAGATTAAGGCAATGAAAAAAATCGCAGGCAGACTTAGACTCGACCTTGCACAATACAGGGAACTTGAGGCATTCACTAAATTCGGTTCGGATTTAGATAAGGCAACACTGCAGCAGCTTACCCGCGGTTCAAGACTTGTTGAAATCTTAAAACAGGGGCAATACAACCCCTATCCTGTTGAAAAACAAGTAGTTATAATATACGCCGGGACAATCGGATTTCTTGATGAAATTCCGATTTCAGAAGCTGCAAGATACGAAAGAGAGCTTCTTGAGCTTGTTGAATTCAAACACAGGGATATTCTTGACTCAATAAATGAGACTAAAGATTTAACCGATGAAACAACTGCAAAGCTTAAGAAAGTTCTGCAAAACTTTACTGACAATTTTAAGGTCTCAATAAAGTAAGTTAATGGCAACACTAAGAGAAATAAAAAGACGCATAGGCAGCATTAAAAGCACGGAGAAAATTACCCGTGCAATGAAAATGGTGGCTTCGGTGAAATTCCGAAAGGCGCAGCAGAACGTTGTGGCGGCAAGACCGTATGCGAGAAAAATAGATGAAATTCTCCGAAACCTTATCCCCGGAATTGAGGACCTTGATAATAAATTATTAAAAGAACGGGAAATAAAAAGACTCCTTGCCGTAGTTGTTTCATCAGACAGAGGGCTATGCGGTTCATTCAATACAAACCTTCTGAAATTGGCAACAAATACCATTACCAATAATTATTCCAGTTATTACAACCGTCATAACCTGACGCTCTTTACTGTTGGAAGAAAATCATTCGATTACTTTTCGAAAAGAGGGTCTGATATTTATGCCCGCGCAATCAACGTCTTTGACAGGCTAAACTTTTCGGATGCTGAAAACATTGTTAAGGAAATTATAAAGGGCTATATTGAGAATAAATTTGATAAGGTAATTGTAATTTACAATGAGTTTAAGTCGGTGGTTCAGTCAAAAATTGTCGAAGAGCAGTTTTTACCGATACCTCCTTTTGTAATCGAGGGTGAAAAGGTAAGGATTTCAAATTATATCTTTGAGCCATCCGGAAAGGAAATCATTAACAATCTCCTCCCAAGACACCTGAATACGCAAATATGGAGAGTTTTGCTTGAGTCCTTCGCTTCCGAGCAGGCAGCGAGAATGACCGCTATGGATACAGCAACAACAAACGCTAATGACCTTGTTAAAACACTTAATTTAACCTATAACAGAGCAAGGCAGGCAGCCATTACAAAGGAAATCCTTGAAGTCGTTGGCGGAGCAGAAGCATTGAGAGAATCCGCTTAATTTACGAATCAATTTGCAAGTTAAATGAATTATCTCCTCGCTTTAAAATGAGGGGTTTTTTTTAAGTAATGGAAGATTTAAACCTGAAAAATTTCAGAATATTCAAAATTAACGAGGGTTTCGAAGTATGGGTGGGCAAAAACAGCCGGGCAAATGACTTACTGTCGTTCAAATACACCGGACAAAATGATTTATGGTTTCACGTCAGGGGCGCAAGCGGCTCACACACAATACTCAAAATCCCGGAAAATTTAGATAATGAAATCCCCAAAGACTGCATCAAAACTACGGCGGAAATAGCGGCATTTTACAGCAAAGCAAAAAATGCCAAGAACGTCAATGTTGCTTACACAAAAGGGAAAAATGTTCAAAAATTCAAAGGCGCAAAATCAGGAAGTGTTGTTATTAAGGGAGAAAAAGTTATTAA